>Ga0116192_1000028_pt1 | contig 112996 bp, 87 predicted proteins | sample AD_UKC113_MetaG_FD_89876 | JGI IMG/M metagenome (GOLD analysis project Ga0116192, IMG submission 89876) | Active sludge microbial communities of municipal wastewater-treating anaerobic digesters from Hong Kong - AD_UKC113_MetaG | ecosystem: Engineered > Bioreactor > Anaerobic > Digestate...
GAAGTGTTTTAAAGTCGAAGACTCCTGGATTGGATATCTCGCCTTCTATTGTTAATTGTTTAACAATCAGTGGAAAGGTTTGAGTCTTGTCGTAAAAGTTGTTTGTCATTTCAGTCGGTCGATAAATTTTTGATCTTTTCTGTAAAACTAGAATCCAGGGCCGGCTTCAAGTGCAGGCTTTAATGATCAGGAAGAAAGCTGAAGTCAATATTATGTTTCTCATAGTTTTATTTGTAACGAGAGCCTGTAATCATTAACAATGATATATTAACAACCATTAATGACTTATTCTCAATCATTTTCTTCGTTTATCAATGCCCCCCCTTTCCCGTTTCCCCCAAAGGGGAAAAGCTTCTTTCGCTGCCCCTTCCCCTGTGGGGGAATCCCGAAATTTCGGAAGGGAAGAGGGTAAGCTTCAAATAGTTTTTCTTTTATTTATAATTACCGACACTCATTGCCTATTTAACCAAAGAACAGATATGCAACCAGAATTGCGGTGACTGCTCCGGTAAGATCGGCAAGAAGGCTGCATCCCACCGCGTGCCGTGTGTTTTTAATACCCACTGAACCGAAATAAACCGCGAGAATATAAAAAGTTGTATCAGTCGCTCCCTGCAATGTACACGAAAGGCGGCCGATAAACGAATCGGCACCATGGGTTGTCATTGCATCAATCATCAGCCCTCGTGCCCCGCTTCCGCTGAGAGGTTTCATGAAGGCGACAGGCAATGCTCCGGTGAACCGGGTATCTACGCCAAGCCAGGAGAAAAGCCTGTCGAAACCTGTTATAACAAAGTCCATTGCTCCCGATGCGCGAAAGATACCAATTGCAACCAGTATGGCGATCAAAAAAGGGATAATCTTAATTGCCGTGTTGAACCCTTCCTTTGCCCCTTCAATGAAAGCATCATAAACATTCACTCTTTTCACAAGGGCAAGCACTATGAACATTATTATTATTGAAAAAAGGATGAAGTTGGCTGCAAATGTAGATACCTCAGCTATCCTTTCTTTGGGAAGCGACATGAAATAAAGGATTATACCAGCAATGATGGCGGTAAGTCCACCCAGATAGGCAATAACAACCCTGTCGAAAAGATTGATTTTCTGGACTATCGCAACTGTTATCATTGCTACAAGTGTCGCAACATATGTTGCGATAAGTATCGGAATAAAAATATCGGCAGGATTTGCAGCACCAAGCTGGGTGCGGTAAACCATAATGCTTACAGGTATTATTGTAAGCCCTGATGCATTAAGAACCAGGAACATTATCTGGGCATTTGAGGCAGTATCCTTGTCAGGATTTACATCCTGCATTTCCTTCATTGCCTTGAGGCCCATCGGAGTTGCAGCATTGTCGAGGCCGAGCATGTTGGCTGAAAAATTAAGTATCATCGATCCGTATGCAGGATGACCTTTCGGAAGCTCCGGAAAAAGTTTCTGAAAAAACGGGCCGAACAGCTTTCCGAGCATTGTTACCACCCCTCCCTTCTCACCAACCTTCATAAGCCCCATCCATAATGTAAGGGCGCCTGTCAGACCCAGTGATATTTCAAAACCCGTCTTTGCATTGGCAAAGGTCGAATTCATCATATCGCTGAATATCTGGGTATTGCCGGCAAAAATTAGCTGGCACAGGGCAACAATGAATCCTGTAATAAAAAAAGCGATCCAGATATAGTTCAGAGCCATTGCAACTAAATGTGATCAGCTAAGATAGGGATTTAAAAAGTAAAAAGGTAAAAGGCAAAAGGTAAAAGCAGGTAAAAATTCAGTCGGTCAAATGTTATCCGTTCAGATATTATGAAGTAACAACTGCAGAACATATAATATCAAAACATATAACATCAAAACACTTTTTGCTGTCGTTAAGATTTTTAGATACATTTGTAAAAACGACAAAATATTATGGCAAGGTTTACAAGAATAGATGTCAATATCAGGATGCGAGATGCGGGGATCGTTCCTGTTTTCTATCATAAGGATCCCGAGGTATGCAGAAATGTAATCAAATCATGTTACGAAGGCGGGGTCAGGATTTTTGAGTTCACCAACCGCGGCGATTTCGCCCATGAGCTGTTCAGTGATCTCAACAAATGGACCGAAAAGGAATTTCCGGCAATGATAATGGGAGCCGGATCAATTGTTGATGCCGGAACTGCCTCTCTGTATATACAGCTGGGTGCAAATTTCATTGTTTCTCCTATCCTAAATCCTGAAATGGCTAAGGTTTGTAATAGAAGAAAGATATTATGGGTCCCGGGCTGCGGTTCAGTTTCCGAGGTGAACTATGCAGAAGAGCTTGGAGCCGAGACTGTTAAAATATTCCCCGGCCTCTCTGTGGGCGGACCTGATTTCATCAAGGCTGTAAAAGGACCGTGCCCATGGTCGAGCCTCATGCCTACAGGCGGCGTTGAACCCACTGTTGAGAACCTGAGGGAATGGTTTGAATCGGGCGCTTCATGTGTCGGCATCGGATCGAACCTCATAACAAAGGAGCTCATCCAGAAAAAAGACTGGGAAGGACTTGCAATAAGAGTGTCAAACGCCCTCAAAATAGCAAGGATGTTCCTCAAAGACTGACATAGAGGTTTGCCCTATGCCCTATGCCCTGAGCCCTGAGCCCTGAGCCCTGAGCCCTGCGCCCTCACTCACCCGGTGCCCTGAACAGCTCAATATTCGAAATTAGCGGGCATGCTTTAGATTTTAATATTGAAAATCTGATCTTCTGGGTTTTAACTACAGGGAACCTGCGAATTATCTTGTGCCCTATGGTCGTACCTTCAACAATGGTGTGCCATTCTCCGCCGGTAAATGCCTCGGCTTTAAACTCCCGGACACGCTGGCCGAGCTTAATATATTCCTGGACAAGAATCCTGTTCACTTCAGTCTCTTCACCGAGGTCGATAGTTATGCTGCCTTTTGAAGCATCATCGGGAGTTGCCCAATATGTTTCGGGGTTTCCGTCGTTTACATTTGATGCCCTGTAATCTTTTCCCCGCGAAACATCCGAAACTGCCTTTTTCCCTTTGGCAAGTTCCGTTGCAAACTCCTTTTCCCTTAACTCCCTGAAAGCCAGTAGCGACTTCACATCATTCTCATGAAGCAATCCCCTGCGGTCGGGGGGAATATTGAGCAGAAGGTTGCTGTTGCGCCCGACGGATGAATAATAAAGCTCCATAAGGTTTTCGGGGCTTCTGACGAGCGAATCCTGTGACTGATGATAAAACCATCCCGGCCTTATTGATACGTCTACCTCAGCAGGTACCCAGTAATTGCCATCTTCATGGCCTTCACCGAGTATCGGTGCAAAATTGCCACCCGGATACAATTCATCCTTTTTCAGCAGGCACCAGTTAGTTATGCTCCCCATTCCCCGTTCATTGCCTACCCATCTTACATCGGGTCCGGCATCGCTGAACATTACTGCCCCGGGTTGAAGTTCCCTTACAATCTTATGTGTATTCGGCCAGTCGTAATAAGTTTTATTGTCAATTCTGCGGGTTTCCCTGGCTCCTCCGTAATACCCGTCGCCGCCGTTTGCACCGTCGAACCATACTTCAAAGATATCTCCGTATTTTGTGAGCAGCTCCTTGAGCTGATTCCGGTAATAAACAAGATATTCGGGAGTACCGTAGACTGCCGAATTCCTGTCCCACGGAGAAAGATATACTCCCATTTTCAGACCATATTCGTCGCAGGCTTTCCGGAGTTCCGTAAGAACATCTCCCTTCCCGTCCCTCCAGGGAGAGTTCTTCACCGAATGCTCCGTATAGGCCGATGGCCACAGACAGAATCCGTCATGGTGCTTTGCTGTAATGATAATTTCTTTCATACCGGCATCACGGGCTGTTTTGGCCCACTGGCGGCAATCGAGTTCAGTCGGATTGAAAACACTTTCAGGTTCATCGCCGTAGCCCCACTCCTTATCTGTGAAAGTATTAACAGTAAAATGTACGAACATATAATATTCCATTTCATGCCAGGCGAGCTGCCTTTCAGAGGGCAAGGGTCCGTATGGCTCAGGCGGTTTTACTTTGGAGCAGGATGCAAGAGCCAGAGCTATTGCAAACAGAAGTGTGGCCGATGGTTTCATTTTAAGTTAAAATTAAATGCAAACCTATTTCTGAGGGGCAAGATCCTTTATCCTTATATTACGGAACTTAACAACTGATCCGTGTCCCAGGAATCCGATATGACCAGTGGTGTTTTTCAGCCCGGGATGCTGATTGTGGTCCATGGTCCCCTTATCTCTTGCTTCGGCAATATCACCGTCGACAATTACGGTACCGTTAAGTGTTATTTTTATACGTGTGCCCTGGACAAAAACCTCTTCATAATTCCATTCGCCTACATGTTTCAGGTAACCTTTCTTTGCAGGGATAACGCCATAAACTGATCCATGATACTGGTACGGCTGCAGATTCGCATATACGTCTGCGGTATTGTCGAGTATCTGAAGTTCCATGCCGACATATGCAGCATCACCTTCAAGAGGCGCCCTGATCCCAAGCCCGTTATTGGCTGCAGGAGTAAGCTGGAATTCGAACCTGAAGATGAAATCAGCATATTCCTTCTCGGTATAAAGATTCCCTCCGCTGCCGTTTTCGGGCTTTATGACTATCATGCCGTCTTCGGCAACATATGACTGCTTGTTTCCGACCCAGTTATCGAGATTCCTTCCGTTGAACAGGGAAACAAATCCTTCAGCTTTTTCTTCAGGAGTGAGGTTATAGTCTTTTTCACTTATTTCCCTGACATAAATATCCCTGAAGGCAAGATCAGTGCCGTGTGCCTGCAGCTCGATCGGTCCCTTCGGGAAGATAGGGATCTTTCTGTCCCAGTAGTTTTCCATTGTCACATTGTCAACGACAAGTTCTCCATTAAGCCATACTGATACTTTCTCTCCCGTCATCATTATCCTGAAGGTATTCCAGTCGCCTACAGGATTATCTGCAACCTTAAGGGGTTTTGAAGGATTGACCTGGTTGTTATAGAGCCCGCCCGATCCAACCTGTGCCCCGACATCTGTGCGGGATGTATCCCAGATCTGAACCTGGGGTGTCCCCCTCAGGTAAATACCGCTGTCGCCGTCCTTTGTTATCTTCCAGTCGACAAGCATCTCAAAATCGCCGTACTCGGCAACTGAGCAGAGGTTATTACCCTTGCCGTTGAAAATTATGCAGCCATCCTTTACGCTCCAGTTAGCCGGGACAAGCACGTTTGCCTCGGCCTGCTTCCTTTCAAGATCGATCTTTCTCATCTTTGACCTCGCTACAGGGTTTTCAACCAGACCCTGCCATCCTGTAAGATCCTTTCCGTTGAACATGGGCTTGAAACCTTCATCAGGAGGCATTGCATCGAGATATTTGTTTATCATTTCCCTGTTATAATCGCTTTCCGGACCTGTCAGTTTTGATGCAGCTTTTGAAAGAATCTCACGCACGAGTGTTCCGTACATTCCGGTCCTTGATCCCGTTGACGGAAGGGCAATGCGCATAGCAGCCGATGCTGCTGCTGAAGATGTTTCCGGATCATTAAGATATTCAGCAATGAAGAACAAAGCCTGATAGGTTTTTAACCGTCCAATCTCGCTTATAATCTGGTTTTTACGTCCGGCATCAAGTGCGTATGGCATAATCTTCCTGAAAAGAAGCAGTTTCTGTTCATCAGGAAGGGGGGCATTGCGGATCTGCTTCACATAACCCTCAAAAGCAGGCGCCTCGAAGGTCTTGTTCCCTGAAGCACATATTTCATAAAGCGCTGATGAACATGTATAATCCTGCCACGATGTAAGGGTGCGGAAACAGATATCCCTCATTGCCGGATTTCCGTTTTCAAACTCTTTAAGAACAACCTTCAGGGCTTCTTTTCCGCCTGTTGCCGCAAGAACGGGAATAAGTTTTTCCTTTACACTGCTTCCCCGGAGGGCTTTCAGGATCATATCCGACCTTTTTTCAGGATCGGCTGACTTGTTTGCCGCAGAAGCAAGAGCATCCTGGACATTTTTAATATAATCCGCATTATTTTCGGAGGCAAGCAACTTTATAAGTTCCTCCTGGTTACCCGGTCCTGCCAGGTTTGCCAGTGCACCATAGGCAGCTCTCCTGACATTCTGATCGGCCGAAGTGGTAAAAGGAAGCACATCACTGAAGTACTTACTGTTCCTGCTCCATGCAAGGAGTTCAATAATGCTTTTCCTTGCAGCATCGGAACCATCCTTCAGAACAGGCGTCAGCAGATCAACTTCTTTACCTCCCAAAACCGACATCAGCGCTGATTTTGCAGATTCCTGGTCGGCCTGATCCGGAAAATTTTTTAGGTATGCTATCAGTTCGCCGGCAGATTTGGTGCCCTCCATCTTTGCGATGGCTGCTGCTGCTGCAGTTCTCACCTTCTGGTCAGGATTTGAAAGTGAAGCCTTTATCAATGGAAGGGCTGATTCATCTTTCCTGTTGCCCAGCATTGAAATTATTTCAGGTTTGGCGTCCGGAACTGCTTTGGGGAAATATTCAATCCAGCGCGTAACCACTTCCCTGTCAGGAATAAGCATTGATGCATTAAAGGCAGCATTCCGGTAGGTTTTGTCGGGATTTGCTGCAGCTTTGGTCAGCTCTTTCATTGCACCAATGCCGTGATATTTGGTATAAATTCCAAGAGCCGCCGATTTATTCTGGACAGTAAGCTTATCCTTGCATTTCGAAATTACCAGTTTGCAAATCTTATCCATTGTTTTGAAATCGCCGTTTTGTCCCGCGTTATCAGCATAATTAAGCAATGCTGCCGTGGCTCCGGTCACTTCCCACCGGTAGAAGACATCCCTTGCAGCTTTTGTCAGAACTGGCAATGCAAGAGGGCTTCCGCTCCGGGCAAGCGCATTAAGAGCTGAAGCCCTGGTATTTACATCAATTGACGAGGACCATTCAATATATTCATTTACTGCCATCTGTGATTTCATGCCTGCCAGGGAGTTCATTACTGTTGCCGGGCATGGAAGATCTTTATTCTTAAGTGATTCGGCAAGAACAGATTCTACTTCCCGGCTTCCCGACTTTACAATTGCAGCGAGGGCCGGGTTGCACAGATCCTTGTCGTTCAGGAACGATTTCAGGGCCTGGACCGTTGCCTCACCTCCGATTATCTGAAGCTGCTTTATAAAGAAATCCTTTACCCCGTTATCTTTCCCACTGACAGCATAATCAATGCAGATCTTTTCCCACATCGGTTTATGTGTCTCCTTTCCTTTTTGTGAAAGGAACCTTGAAAAGCTCTCCACTGCAAAACGTGCACGTGTATCATCGCCGGTTCCGGCCGGGATGATCATGTTGCAGATCTGCCTGATGCCTGTATCCCCGAGGGCAAGCATATCGTCCATCAGCTTATCAGTATATTTCAGGTCATTAGCCGGTAACTGGGCCAACAAATCAGCAACTTTAGTCTCGACAGTCCTTTTGTCCTGGGCAAAAGAACTATTGATCGCAAAAAGAAGGATGACCAAAGCTGATAATATTTTTGTGATTTTCATATTTTAACAATTTGTGATTTCAAAACTCAATGATTTCTGCATTTTCAAATTCTCATATTATCAAATTTTCAAATTTTCCATGGTCCCCTCATAGGCTGGTTAATAAGCCTGTTGGCTCCGTCATCATCAATAAACTGTTGGTTAACAGGATCATATTTAAGATTTCTTCCGAGCCGGAGAGCAACTATTCCCAGATTGACAATTGTACATGAGCGGTGGCCGTTTGATTCATTAAGCGCAAACTTCTTCCTTGTTTTTACAGACTCGGTAAATGTGGTTATCTGTGGTTCCGGATCAGGAAGGGAATCAATAAGTTTCTCCATATCCTTTATTGTCGATCTGAATCCCTTATATACTTTCCCGTAAGGTCCTTCAATATATGCGGCATCAGTGTCGCGGTTTTCGCCATCGAGGATTATCTGGCAGCCGTCATCATACGTATAAGTTATACGCCGCCATGATCCCACGGCGTCATAATGCTGCTGGGGAGCATCTATTTCAACCGAAACAGGCCCGGTATCATCCTTCCCAAGCATATACTGCACAGGATCGAGGTAATGCTGTCCCATATCTCCCAATCCGCCGCCGTCATAATCCCAGTATCCGCGGAATTTTGCATGTACCCGTTCAGGGTTATAAGGTTTGTAAGGTGCGGGCCCAAGCCAGAAATCATAATCCAGTTCCGGGGGAACCGGTTCGGGTTTCAGGTTATATAAACCGCTCCAGTAAAACTTCCAGTCGTATCCTGTAATACCGCTGACAGTCACTTTCAGCGGCCACCCCAGTACACCGCTGTCGACAAGCTTTTTCAGCGGTTTAACTGTTGTGCCCAGGCCATAAAACTGATCCTTGAATCTGAACCATGTGTTCAGGCGGAACATCCTTCCGTTCTTCTGAACAGCTTCAACAACCTTAATACCTTCGCCAATTGTTCTTGTCATTGGTTTCTCGCACCAAATATCTTTTCCGGCTTCCGCGGCCATTTTCGACATTATCCCGTGCCAGTGTGGCGGAGTCGCAATATGAACAACGTCGATATCCGTCCGGGCAATAAGCTCTCTGAAATCATGATAACCTTTTATCTTACCTCCTGCCAGGGAGATTGCCTGATCGAGATGGTTCTTATCCACGTCGCAGACTGCAAGAAGGCGTGTGCCCTCATATTCAAAATGTCCGCGTCCCATTCCGCCTACACCAATTATTCCTTTGGTTAGCTGGTCGCTCGGAGCAGTGTAGCCCTGACCTCCAAGAACATGCCGTGGAACCAGGGTAAATGCAAGTGCGGCTGCAGTTCCTTTCCTGAGAAAATCACGTCTGCCAAGTTTGTCTTTCTTCATAATATTATAGTATCAATTGGATTTACGAATAATTCTAATACGACCGGCTTAATAATGGAAGCATTGCTTTTGTAAACAGCGTACTTCAGAATTAAGATTACAGTACCGCAATTTGCAAGTTTTAAAAAGAAAATACAAGCTTATTTGCTTCATTTTTGAGAAAACGGGCATTCTGCATACCAAATAAAAAGCGCCCGGGCTAACCCCGGGCGCCAGGAGTCCAGCAATTTCTTTGTATTGCTGATCTTCTTCTACCCCGCATTTTAAAAGTAATTTTCTGAAATTACATCCTTTTAAAATTACTTTTCTTAAAATTACCTCTTACAACTAAAACTAACCTATGAAAAACCCCATTATCACTAATAATACAGCCAGCTGTCCTTAGACCCTACATATCGCCGGTAATTTTTTTCAAAACATGAAATGTAAAAACAGATTTACAGAGAAAGCCTGTGACTGGATCAGGGTAGTTTCTGAAAAAGAGCTGTTCTCAAAATCGAACTTACGTGTGTTAATGTTGAAATAGTTTTGTGTATTAAAAATGTTTATAAGTGTAACACCGGTTTTAAATTTGAAATTACCTGGCGAAAAACTGTAATTAACTGAAAAATCACTTCTGAAATAATCCGGAAGTCTCCTGTACGTCCTGTATAACGGGAAACCGGCTTTTTCCTTCGTAAAATCAACATATGGCCGTCCTGAAGTAAATAATGAAACAGTGCTGAAATTCCATCTTCCGGCCGTAAACATATTGGTGATACTTAACTGATGTGGTATATCTTCGGGTGATGGTATTTCTTCTCCATTATTAATATCTCCAAACCTATGCATGCTTCTACCCCATGAGTATGATATCCAACCAGTATATCCTTTGGTTTTGTATCTCAGCAACATATCTATCCCGTACGAACGCCCTTTACCTGTAAGAAAAAAACTCGGCTTCGAAGGGTCAGGCGGGGGAATCTCCGATTTTCCAGGCAGTAATTCAGGAGATTTGGGATTCTTAAGGAACTGTGAGACAAAGATATATTCCTGTAAGCCTGAAAATGTCTTTATATATGCTTCACAATCGAACAAAAACCTGCCTTTATCCGATAATATACCGGCAACAAAATGGTTTGAAGCCACTTCAGGGTGATATAAATCGTCGGCCATAATCCAGAAAGTCTTGTTATATCCTGTTTCCTGCCGTGCCATTACCTGATTTAAGAACTGATAATATCGGCCAAGGGCAAGCCGAACGCTTATATCTTTGCTGATCATGTAGCTTGCAGAAAATCTTGGCTCAAAATATATCTTTCTTGTTCCATTGAAGTAAGTCAGTCTCAAACCGGGTTTAATATCCAGACGATTATTGAGGTTGATCTTATCCTGGATGTAAGCCGAACCTGTAAGCCCCGACTGTTTTTGGTTATCATATATAAATCGATCACCTGCATCTTTGTAATAAAGTATATTATTGATCCTTAATAGGAAGCCTGAATTAATCTGATTGCTGTTTGATATTTTATAGGTTCCTTTCCATGAAAAATATGCATCAGAAAGCTCATTTATATTATTAGTTTTGAATGAATTAACAGAGTCAGGCAACGAAGGAACCGGATTCATGTCAGACATGGATCGCCAGATGATGGTTTGGTTGGTAGAATTGTTTAAATATCCGGAGGTCCCTGCCTGGAAACCTGAATAAAATGACTCATTCCACTGCTTCATCCATGTGGCGCTTAAGCCATAGTTGCTCCATGTGTTCCTGTCATATCCGTCTATTCCAAGTCCCCTTGCAGTTCCTGTATATGAATTTCTGAACGAATCTTTTCCGCCATAAACACTAAGGGCATAAGTCTCAGTATTGTCCGGTCTGAATGTCAGCTTAGCATTGTAGTCATAAAATCTGAAGTCGGGTTGTGTTTGATTGACAATACTTACTGAATCACGGTCAAACCAGTCAAGGTTTCTCCTGAAAAGATCTTTCGACAATGAAGTAGAGTAAATATCGGAGTATGACCGCCTGAAAGCCCCGATAAACGTAAGTTTGGGTGATAAAGGAAGTTCTGCCGAAATATTACCACTGAGCAGATTAATATCTCCATAAACTGAAGGTTTTAACTGATTACCTGATTTTCCTGTTATATCTACAATTCCCGATACCCGCTCACCAAATCTTGAATCATATCCCCCCTTATACACCTGCATATCCTTAATTACATTAGGATTTATCGCAGAAACAACACCATAATAATGGCTAAGGTTATAGAGTGTCTGACCGTCAAAAAGAACAAGGTTCTGGTCACTTGATCCACCTCTGATGCTCATGCCTGATGAGTTCTCAGAATAGTTTATCCCGGGAAGCAGCTGAAGGATTCTGAAAACATCAGTTTCTGCCAGAACAGGAAGGTCAGTAAGCCTTGATGGATTCACAGTAGTGGCAAATTCTGCGTCATTCCTCACATCAATCATTTCCATTCTGCCGCCACGAACTGTTATTGTATCGAGTATATGCTCCTTTTTTGACAGCTTCAGACAAATGTTTGTCAGCGGATCAGACCATGAGATTGCTGTATCAAGTTCATTGTAGCCTATATAGTTTATTCTGAGATGAACCGGATTGGATATTATGTTTTTCAGACAAAAGGATCCGTTTTCAGTAGCAGATGTCAGGATATTCTGATCGTAAAACAGGATTGAAGCAAAGGGAAGTGACTCTCCTGATTCGACATCTGTGACAGACCCTATTATCTGTCCTTTACCCTGGATATGACCGATGCCTGCATTGCCTGATTGAATTATCAAATACCTGTTGTATTTGAATTTGTAATCAAAACCTGTACCCGCAAGCATATTTTCAAGAAACTCTTCAATTGTTCCTCCACTGATTTCCTTATCAATATTTACTGATCCCAGTTTCCGGGAGTCAAATGCTACTTTTATGCCATACTCCTTTGATGCAAAAACCAATGCTTCAGATAACGGCGTATTGTGGAATGTGTGCCTGAAAGCCTGGCCTGTAAGAACATCAAGGGGTACAAAGAAAATCAGTAGTACAAGGAACAGTCGTTCATTTAATGGCCTGTGAAATAAATACTTTGTTGTTCCTGCCAATCTCATAATCCAGATCCATGGGTATACATACTATTTCCAGGGCAGTTTTCAGATCCTTGTTTGTGAAGCTTCCGGTGAAATATTTATCCTTAAGACCTTCTGAATATATTTTAACGTCAAACTGCCGTTCAATCTCCTCAAATACATCAATAAGACAAGTATTTTCATAGAAAAATTCCCCGTTAATCCAGCTTTTTATCCTCTCGGGATATTTTTCAGTATAATTTACAAGAGCGTTTTCCGACAGTTCAGCGCTTTCTCCCGGTAAAAGAATTACGGATTCGGTTGAAACCGAAACTTCAATACTACCGGTGAGACAGCTAACTTTAAACAAACCATTTCTTGCAAATATATTGAAGGAGGTACCATGAACCTTTATCTTCCCGCAGCCTGCCGAGATAGTGAATGGGGTACCTTTAACAACATCAAAAAATGCTTCTCCCGATAAAGTCAGGTTCCTGTTTTCAATGAAATCTTTTTTTCTGAATACCAAAAAGCTGCCCGCATTTAAAACAACCTTGCTGCCATCAGATAACATGCATTCTTTTACAGAACCTGTTCCAGCTGATATTGTCACTTCTCCTGATCTAAAAAAAAGCAGTCGTATGCCTCCAAGAAGAAGAAAACCAGCTGCAATCGCCATTGTGAAACAGAGTATCCGCGACCTCCTGGCTATGATCACTTTATCATTTTCCCTTGAGGCCAGTTTCTCCCTGAATAATTTCAGGGCCTCTTCAGCACTTATACCATCAGGTACTTTATAACCTGATGACCTTATAAGGATTTTCTGTTCTGTATCCAGGTCATGAAAATCGCGGAGCCGGTTTTCTGTTCTTCCCATTTTCCAGGTGATATTCAAATTCGCATATTTAGTTTTTCCTTTAAAAAAGAGATGGCTTTGCCCATTCTCTTTTCGACTGCCTTTACCGATAATCCCAGGCTTTCAGCAATCTGCACATATGTCATTCCGTCAATCCTGTTCATTAGGAATACTGACCGATTATTCTCATCAAGCTGAGCAAGGGAATCCTGAAGCCTGAGATCAAATTCCTTCATCTCCAGATCGAAATCAGGGCCATTCAGATGTTCATCACTGTCATAATCGTTGACGAATTTCAGAACAACCCTGGAATGTTCGATCTTGTTAAGGAACAGATTATTGGCAATTGTGTAAAGAAGTGATTTAGCTGTCTCTTTGTTGATCTTTTCCTTTTTCTCCCATAATTTAAGGAAAGTATCCTGTGTTATATCCTCAGCCTCCTGCATATTGCCTGTCTTGTAATAAATAAAGTTCCTGACCGGATAATACCAATCGATAAAAATCTGATCAAACTCGATCTGATTTATTCCAGCCATGCAGGGTAGATTTCCAAAAAAATAAAAGAATCCTCCGTTTTCTGACTATTACAGGGGAAATCCGAAATACCCTAAAGTATAACTATTTTTTCTGGCAGTATAATGACACGGCAAAAAGATATATCATACAGGCGATCAGGATTGTCATTCCTAGAGCAATGGTCGATAAATCGCTTACCCACCCAACCATAAGCGGGATAACGGCGCCGCCCGAGATTGCCATCATCACAAGGCCGGAGACTTCATTGCTCTTGTCAGGAAATTTTTCCATGGCAATTGAAAATACCAGGGGCCATATATTGGCAACAGCTAGCCCGATCATAAATACCAGTCCCCAGGCCAGCACAGGCGATTTGATCAGGACTATTGCGGTAAGGCAGATTATGCCGAGCACTGATGTCCAGACATAGAATTTACGTGAAGAGATCTTTGTAAGGAGTATTGCTCCGGCGAATGTTCCGACCATACGTCCCAGAAAATATACACTGCGTCCCGATTCTGCAGATGTCTGGTCAATGCCAAACTGCTTGATAAGGAACTGGCCTGAGTTTGAGTTAAACCCTACATCAACTCCAACGACAAGGAATATCGCCAGAACAAGCATTAGGACCAGATTGTTTCCCAGAAGTTTGAAAGAAGAAGAGAATGTGGCTTTGTAGCCTTCAATTTTCGTTTCGTCGATCTTTGATGATGCAAGCCAGGCAACTGAAAGAATGGATACGATCCCGAAAACGAGGAAGAGCAGTTTCCAGTCGCCGAACTGAGCTGCAAAAAATGCAGCCAGCGGGGCACCTATCATCGATCCGATGGCCTTTACGAACTGTGAGAAGCTGAGAAAGCTTGAAGCCCTGTTCCCCGGCACAACATCCACCATAAGCGGATTCGCAGATACCTGGACAATTGTGTTGCCGATGCCCAGAAGTGCAAAACCTGTAAGCACCATCGGAAAAGTATAGATCATAAACGGGAGTAGAAGTCCAAGTGCGGTAACTCCCATTCCGATATTGAGCATGTTTCGCTTACCAATGCGCGATTGCATGACACCCACAGGGACAGAAAGGATGAAAAACCATAGAAACGCTGCAGAAGGAATAAGCTGCGCAACAGTGGCGCTCAGGCTCATGTCCTTGCTGACACGGTCGACACCGATGCCTACAAGGTCCACAAAGCTCATGACAAAAAATGCCATGAGAACAGGTGATATTTTCGAGATGTTAATTTTGTCAGTAGCCATGATTTACAAGGTTGAAAGGTTTAAAGGTCGAATTTTTGAATATCTGAATATCTGAATATCTGAATTATTGAATTTTTGAATTATTGAATATCTGAATTTTTGAATATCTGAGCTTTTATTACATTAAAGGAAGGGCGTGCTGAATGTCTTTCCAGAATTTATCGTCGAGGAGATAGGCAGCGCCTATGAAAGCTGCATCTTCCTTAAGTTCCGACAGAGCCACTTTGCAGGTACATCCTTCTTTCCGCAGGCTGTTCTCAAAGATCTCTCCAAAGAGATTGTAGGCATGGGATATATTGCCTCCGACAACCACTATTTCAGCCCTGAATTTATTCAGCCAGGGAGCAAGGAATATCCCAAGATTTGTTCCGAATTCCGTAAAGAGGTCCAGAACCCTGCCGTCAGATGCAGCAAGGGAAGTAAGCTCCTTCACACCGCTGAGTTCAACACCTGTCATTTTTTTATACCTGCCCAGGAACCAGCGCGTGGAAAAATAATCATCGGCAATATTGTCACCGTACGGAAGATGATAGACACATCCCAGTTTAGGGACTTCGGGCCCGTCGACAATCGGGATCTTGTTTGCAATGAACGCAGAACCGAATCCTGTTCCGAGGGTAACCGATATCGATCTTTCCGCTTTTGAAGCCTTTCCCACGAGGGCCTCACCGACAGCAAATGTCGAGACATCATTCATGAACCTCACCGGAAAACCGTCGTTAAAGCCAAGGCTGCAGGCTATTGCGTTTTTGATATCATATCCATAAAGTTTCTCATATTTTGCCACACCTTTTATATAACTTATGCCCTTCACATAATCGAACGGACCTGGCATGCCGAATCCTATTCCCTTAAGGGATCCTGAAGGGATCTTATCAATCACGTCTTTCAGGGCCCGAACCCAGACTGCTATAATAACATCGGCTTCTTCCTTGTTATCAACCGCCATGTCAGTACGGGTTTCATTAAGTATATTGAAAGTGTCAAGATCGACAGCGGCGCAGCTTATATGACTTCCTCCAATATCAACGCCGATTGCTAAATTCTGCTTCATATAATAAAATATTGTTGAACTTTTTAAATTTACCGAAAACTGTTGCTGAAAGTATTGATTTTTATTTGTAATGCAAAGAAATGACATTAAAAACGACACATTGATTTTTATTAATATTGACTTTTCTCATGGATGATTCAGTTTAATAATTGTAATTTAGATTATTGAAAATTCACTTTTTAACGCGTTCCGTAAAAGGGATTTTCTGCAAAGTCCATCTTTATTAAAAAAAATGCCATGCCCAAAATAACAAAGGAAGATGCCCTTATATACCATAGCAGGGGCCGTCACGGCAAAGTTGAGGTAATACCCACCAAACCATACTGTACGCAGTATGATCTGAGCCTTGCATACACTCCCGGGGTGGCCTACCCCTGTCTCGAGATCGAAAAGACGCCCGACGATGCCTATAATTATACAGCCAAGGGCAACCTGGTGGCTGTGATATCCAATGGGACCGCGGTCCTCGGACTCGGTGACATAGGGGCGCTGGCCGGCAAACCTGTCATGGAGGGGAAAGGATTGCTTTTCAAGGTATTTGCAGACGTTGATGTCTTTGATATTGAAATTGACGAGAAAGACCCTGAAAAACTTATTGAAACTATTGCCAGGCTGGCACCGACTTTTGGAGGAATAAACCTGGAAGACATCAAGGCTCCGGAATGTTTTGAAGTGGAGGCAAGGCTGAAGAGCATGCTTGATATTCCGGTCTTCCACGACGATCAGCATGGAACTGCAATCATATCGGGGGCCGGTTTGCTCAATGCGCTCGAAATAACCGGCAAGAGGATCGGGGAAATAAGGCTTGTGGTATGCGGCGCCGGAGCCGCGGCAATATCCTGTTCAAAGCTGTACCTGTCGCTTGGCGTCAGGAAGGAGAACATTGTGATGGTCGACAGCAAAGGTGTCATCAATCAAAAAAGAAAGGATCTTAACAAATTCAAACAGGAGTTTATTACAGACAGAGATATTGACACCCTTTCGCAGGCCGTGAAGGATGCGGATGTCTTCCTTGGACTGTCGACTGCGAATATGCTCTCGAAGGAGATGCTCGCATCAATGGCCCCTGATCCTATTGTATTTGCAATGGCAAATCCGAATCCTGAAATAACCTATGAAGATGCAATGTCGACAAGGAGCGATCTTATCTTTGCCACAGGCCGGTCAGATTATCCTAACCAGATTAATAATGTCCTCGGTTTCCCCTATATTTTCAGGGGAGCCCTCGATGTCAGGGCATACACTATTAATGAAGAAATGAAGCTTGCGGCTGCCAGAGCGCTTGCAACCCTTGCAAAAGAGCCGGTTCCCGATGAGGTCCTTAAAGCCTACAATGTTGATAAGCTGAGCTTCGGGAGGGATTATTTAATACCTAAACCTCTTGATCCCAGGCTTATCTCATGCGTTGCATCCTGCGTGGCAAAAGCTGCAATTGATTCAGGTGTAGCCCGAAGGCCTGTAACCGACTGGGATGAATACAGAAAAACCCTCGATCAGAGATTAAAAGTACATATAAAGAGGGTCGGCGAACTGAGTGAATTCTAAATCACTGATTTTAACTTTGTCCGTTCTGCCATTTGCCTCAGGACTTTCTTTTCGTACATCGAAACAATAATATCGGCCGAATCCTGGATGCTGAATGACACCCTGTTCAGTGAGATATCAAAAAGCGATTCAATGTTTGCCGTCTTTTTATCCAGGAATGTATGTATCAGGTCATTCCTTTTTGCGTCTGTTTCGATGACATATTTCTCAGCCGTCTCAGCGTTCATTTCCTTTTTTCTCATCACATTTTCAACCCTCCAGGGGAACGGGGCTACCAGCCTTACATGCAGGGCATCCTTTATTCCGTGGGCTATCGATACGCTTCCTCGTCCTACAATGACAACGTTCCCCTCCTTGCAGATCGACAGAACAACATCCCTTATTGCCTTTTTTACACGGAGATCGCTTACAAACCCTCCCGAAAAAGCCATTATCATCTCCGAAAGGTTCGAAAGTTTGATCCCTTCATAATAGTTCTCGATCCGCTGAGTATCGATATTGAGTTCCCTTGCAATCGAATAAATGATATCCTTGTCAACCCATTTCCATTTGCTGGTATTGAGTTTCAGATTCAGCCTGTCGACAATACCGGCTGCTATTTCGCGTGCATCACAACCGGTCTGACGCGAAATTGTAATCACTGGTCCGTCTTCGGAAGCCGGACCGCTCAACACCGATTCGCGGTATCTTTCATCGAAATAATCAAAGAATTTTTCCATCTGAGGGCTCTCCTTTCCTTTTTTAAATTGATTTGCTGATCTTTTATCTGTTTTAAAATGAGACAGCTCAGCATCTCATGTCAGTAGGATCAAAGACTTAAACGCCTTTGAACGGTACAGGTTCCAAAACTTCATAAGTTACAAAAAAAAATCGATTTCTCAAACATTTTACGCCAACTGCCGGGAGATCGATCGTGAAGAACCGAAACGGGTCGATTTTTGCTGATATATATTGATTTTCTCTTATCTTTACTCAACTAATCAAATATCTCGCACATATCTTAAAAATTACATTATGAGTACATCCATCTTATCACGACCGGAACTTATCTGGTTCATTATCGGGCTTGTCCTTTTCCTTCTGGAACTGGTCCTCCCCGGATTTGTGATTTTCTTTTTCGGAGTAGGAGCATGGGTTACAGCTCTTCTCTGCCTGATTGCAGAACCTGGAATCAACCTGCAGGCCATAGTCTTTGCCGTCACCTCCGTTCTCTCTCTCCTGCTTTTAAGAAGAATGATTCAGAAACGCTTTTTCTACAGCAAAGATGAGCTGTCAAAAGAGGTCGAGGATGAATTCACCGGCAGAGAAGCTCTGGCCGTTACGGATTTTGGTGCAGGTGAAACGGGGAAGGTTGAATTCAAGGGAACTACCTGGAAAGCGGAATCGGAGACTCCAATCTCAAAGGGACAGAAAATCATTATTAAGAGCAAGGATAATTTCAAATTATTTGTAGAACCTAAAAAATAGCCATCATGACACTTTTATTTACACTCGCTGCATCCTCCAGCACCACATTCATCCTTATCGGGATAATCTTTCTGGCATTTATCCTGATCTCTTCGATGGTAAAAGTGGTTCCGCAGAGAACCGCAATCATTGTTGAACGACTTGGAAAATACAGGGCCACATTTTCGGCAGGCTTCCAGATTCTGATACCTTTTATTGATAAGATAAGGTATCGGCATACACTGAAGGAACAGGCCATCGATGTTGCCTCCCAGATTTGCATTACCCGTGATAACATTGCCGTTGAGGTCGATGGAATCCTTTACCTTCAGGTACTTGATCCGCAGAAGGCATCCTATGGCATTGACAACTACCGGTTTGCTTCAATCCAGATTGCCCAGACAACGATGAGAAGTGTTATCGGGAAACTTGAACTTGACAGGACTTTCGAAGAGCGTGAATCAATAAATGCCGCTATCGTCGATGCAGTTGATAAAGCCAGTGAACCATGGGGTGTTAAGGTAACCCGTTATGAAGTAAAGAATATCATACCTCCTCAAAGCATCAAGGATGCTATGGAAAAACAAATGAGAGCTGAAAGGGAGAAAAGAGCCGTCATTGCCGAATCAGAAGGGACCAAACAGGCCAAGATTAACAATGCTGAAGGCGACAGGCAGGAATATATCCTGAAATCGGAAGGGGAAAAACAGAAACGGATCAACGAAGCTGCAGGACGAGCTTCTGAAATCGAACAGGTTGCCAACGCAACTGCAAACGGATTAAGGGCCATTGCAAAAGCCATCTCTGAAGAAAACGGGCTGAACGCTGTAAACCTCAGAATAGCAGAACAATACCTTAACGGGTTTGCAAACCTTGCAAAAACAAACAATACCATTATTCTTCCGTCAAATCTGTCAGATGTTGCCGGCATTGTTGCAACAGCGACATCAATGTTCAACGAGGTGAAGGATAAAAAGAAATAAGATTTTATCCTGAGTCCTTTGTGGTACTTTGCGGCAAAGAAAAAACCTGAACCACTGAGGGAAACCAGGGTTTGCACAAATGCCACAAAGTAAATTTCAGCAGAAAAGCTTCAAAAGATTTACACCACTTTAAAAATACCCCCTCTGACCTGTTCTGGATCATGAGGGGTATTTTTTATCTCAGATATTCTCATGCTCAGTCCGCAGAATAATCTCATTCTGGAGGTCTTCCCCGAGATCATTGAAATAGTCGCTGTAGCCTGCAACCCTTACTATCAGATCCCTGTGCAGTTCAGGATGTTTCTGTGCATCCCTGAGAGTTTCGGCATTTACAACATTAAACTGAATATGGTGCCCGTCGAGGCTGAAATAGCTTCGTATAAGTGCTGTAAGACATTTGTAGCTGTCTTCATCCTCAAAAAACTGCGGAGAGAATTTCTGATTAAGTAAAGTGCCCCCGGTTCTCAGATGATCGATCTTTGAAGCTGACTTTATAACAGATGTAGGTCCGTGGCTGTCGACTCCCTGGCTCGGAGAAATACCTTCGGAAAGAGGGGTAAAAGCTTTCCTTCCGTCTGCCGTTGCGCCCGTGACACTGCCGAAATATACGTGAGATGTTGTCGGAAGCATATTAATGCGGTGAACGCCTCCTCGCGATGCGGGCCGGCCATTGATCGCATCATAAAAAATCTCAAAAACGGCGACCGCCTGCTGGTCGGCATAATCATCATCGTTACCGTATTTGGGAGTGTTGTAAATGAGATCATACCTCAGATCATCGTATCCTACAAAATCGGAATCAAGGGCCCTGTTCAGCTCATCCCATGTAATACGCCTTTTATCGTAAACATTATAACGTATTGATGTCAGAATGTCGGTAATGCTTCCCAGGCCGACACCCTGTATATAAGTGGTATTATACCGTGTCCCTCCGCAATTGTAATCTTTACCGTTAAGAATGCAGTCTTCAAGAAGAAGCGACAGGAAAGGCACGGGGAGATAGTTCTCAAATGTCTTGCTGATTACATTATTGCCCCTGATTTTAATATCGGCAAAATATCTAACCTGTTTTGCAAATGCTCCGGTCAGATCATCAAAAGATTTAAAATCTGAAGCAAATCCGGTTTTTAAACCTGTCTGAACACCCGTTCTCCTGTCAAATCCGTTGTTTAGTGTAAGCTCAAGAATTTTGACCAGATTAAAATAGCCTGTAAGCCAGTACGATTCAGTTCCGAAAGCTCCTGTTTCAACGCATCCTGAGGCACCCCCGTTCCTTGCATCAACGATGCTTTTGCCCTGCCGGAGAAGTTCCTGGATTATTGCATCGGTGTTGAAACACGAAGGCTGGCCGAAACCGGTTCTTATAATATCAAGAGCTTTATGTATGAACCTGTCGGGGCTCTTTTTACTGATCTGGACCATCGAACTTGGCTGAAGGATCCTCATCTCCTTTATTACATCAAGGAGTATGTATGACATCTCGTTCACGGCATCTGTCCCGTCGGGTTTAACTCCTCCCAGGTTAATAAGGCAGAAGTCTGTATAAGTGCTGCTTTCACTTGCCGTCACCCCAATTTTCGGAGGTGAGGGATGATTATTGAATTTTACCCAGAAACAGCCTAGCAGATCGTAAAGCTTTTCATCGGTCAGAGTGCCTTCTTCCTTTTCCTTTTTATATACCGGATAAAGATGCTGGTCGAGCCTTCCCGGATTGAATGAATCCCAGGGATTCAACTCGGTAATGACACCAAGGTGGATAAACCAGTAATGCTGGAGCATCTCATGGACAGTCTCAGGAGCTTCTCCCGGCACTTTTCTGCAGATACGGGCCATTTCTTCAAGCTCTGCCCTGCGTTTCCCATCTTTTTCGGAGGAAGCCATCCTTTCGAGCTCTTCTGCATGCCTTCCGGCATACATTATTATGGCATCGCAGGCAATATCCATTGCCTTAAGTTCTTCCGACTTCTCAAATGCCTCCCTGTCATTAAAGAAATCAAGTTTTGACAGGCTCTCCTTTATTTCTTCCTTAAGCTGAGTGAAACCTGTCCGGAACATTTTATATCCCAGCACCGTATGCCCGGGGGCTCTCTGTTCCTGAAACTCAGTAAAAATGCCGGCATTGTATGCATTTATCCATTCAGGTGTCATAAGTCCCATTATCCTGTCGCGGTTGCTTCTGCCTTTCCAGAACGGAATAATCTCATCCCTGTAGATTGCCCTGACTTCATCATCGACCTTAAAACTCACCTTGGGCCTTGAGTTCAGTATCTCAAGATCGTGAAGCGAATGAAGGCTTATCTCGGGATAAGTGGGTGTGGCTTTGGGTGCCGGGCCCCTCTCTCCCACTATCAGTTCGCCGTCGTTAATGCAAATCTTTTTGTTTTTCAGGATATACTGAAATGCAAGTGCCCGTCTGACCGGGGCCGATACTTCGCGGGCTTCGTCACTTTTATAAAACCTGGTAACCAGAAGTGCGCGTTCGGCTGTGATCCTTTCTTCTGCCGTGAGGCTCTGTGTGCGTAGTTTTTTTACTCGTTCCGATAATATCATCATAATAATAATTAGGTCTCTTCAATAAGGGCTAAAGCCCATGTATTTGCTGTACGTCTGCCACGGTCTGAAGGCCGTGGCTTGTGAGTTTATGCGCCAATCCTGACTTTAATGCCTGTACCATCAAAGAACTCCTTAAGCTCCTTCATCCTGACGGCAGATGGCTGTACCGTACCTTCCATCCTGTAAGGAAGATGAAGTTTCCTGTATTTTGCCTTTCCTGTCTTGTGAAACGGAAGAAGACTGATTTGTTTCAGGTTCTCACATTTTAATTCCGAAAACATTTTCTTCATCCCTTCAAGACTTTCAGGATCATCATTTTTATCAGGTATCACGGGGATCCTTATAAAGATATTCTTCCCCTCACCGAGAAGCATCCTGAGGTTACTGAGGATCAATGTGTTTGACACTCCAGTATATTCAAAATGTCTTGTATCATCAGCATGCTTGATATCGTAAAGAAATAAATCGGTATACTGCATTACTGATCTGAAGTTTGATTCTGACGAGTAACCTGAAGTGTCGACTGCAGTATGGTAACCTTTCGATTTGCAGGCAGCAAGCGCTTCCAGAAGGAAATCGGTCTGCATAAGCGGTTCTCCACCCGAAAATGTGACACCTCCATGTGAATGTTCAATAAAAATCCGTTCCTTTTCAAGTATTTCAAGAATATCCCCTGCTGAGTAATATTTTCCGGCCATTTCCTGCGTGGTGAACTCAGTCTCCCCTATTTTCCTGATCTCCGTGATCATTTCCTGCTCCGGTGAAATCCCTTCCGGATTATGGCACCACCAGCATGATAGCGGGCAACCCTTCATGAAAAAGGTAACTCTGATCCCCGGGCCATCATGTATCGAATATCGCTTAACACTGAATATCAAACCATGCATATTGATAAAAGAGAAAAAAATCTAACAGGGAAAAATGATTGCCGGCTGTCTTATAGAAGAATATCAGATATTATAAAACATAAGACAATGATAAAGCCTCCGGCCGAGACGCTGCATCATGAAACGATATCTGAGATTTGAGATCATAAGTATTTAACCGGCCGAAAGTTACAAAAAAATCTCAGAGGACTTTAACAAATTAAGAAAAATATGCGGAAAAATTAACAAAAGATTAACAAAACAGGATGCAACAATTCGCCTTTGCAGGCGTCTATATATTGAAAACGTTCTTTACAGGCCGTCCGGCCAAATTCTACGATCAGGTTTAGGTTAATGAAGGAAAGATCAGACTCCCAAGCTGTCTTTCCTTTTTTTTTATCTGATATTAATCATTCCGAATTGTAAATAAATCCGTTTCTTTTGTAATAACACGAAAAGGCAGTCCGAATTGTGCCTGACCGGGAAATTATTGTTACAGGTTACTGGTTCCTGGTAACAGATATGTAAGATTGAAATAAGAGAGACAGATATGAAGAAGAAGATCAGGTTCAGCCTGGTTTACCGTGATATGTGGCAGTCATCAGGCAAATATCAGCCGCGCGTTGATCAGCTGAAGGAAGTTGCACCGCATATTATAGATATGGGATGTTTCGACCGGGTTGAGACCAACGGAGGGGCTTTTGAACAGGTTCAGCTTCTGTATGGCGAGAATCCGAATGTCGCTGTCAGGGAATGGACAAAGCCATTCAATGAAGCAGGTATCCAGACACACATGCTTGAAAGGGCACTTAACGGTATCCGCATGTACCCTGTTCCTGCCGACATCCGCAGGCTGATGTTCAATGTAAAAAAAGCGCAGGGCGTCAATATTTCAAGATCTTTTTGCGGGCTCAACGACCACCGCAACCTGGAACTGTCAATAAAATATGCAAAAGAGGCCGGCATGATCTCGCAGGGTGCCCTTTCCATTACCCATTCACCGGTTCATACTGTGGAATATTATCTGGATGTCGTTGATCATATTGTTGATTACGGGGCCGACGAGATATGCCTCAAGGACATGGCAGGTGTAGGAAGGCCGGCAACTCTTGGAGAGCTTGTAAAGCAGATAAAGAAAAAGTATCCTGAAATAAAAGTACAGTACCACGGACATTCGGGTCCGGGAATGTCAGTAGCCTCAATCCTGGAGGTTGCAAGGGCCGGGGCCGACTATATCGACGTTGCCATGGAGCCTTTGAGCTGGGGGATGATACATCCTGATGTTATCGCAGTAAGGGCAATGCTCGATGATGCCGGTTTCGACGTGCCTTCAATCAATATGGATGCTTACATGAAGGTTAGATCTCTTACCCAGTCTTTCATCGATGATTTCCTTGGATATTTTATTGATCCGCGCAACAAGCAGGTTTCCTCTCTTCTTATCAGCAGCGGTTTGCCCGGAGGCATGATGGGAAGCATGATGGCCGACCTTAAAGGTGTCCACCAGGGAATAAATGCCTCCCTGAAAAAACAAGGCAAACCGGAGCTAACAGAGGACGAACTTATAGTTAGACTTTTCCGGGAGGTCGAAGAAATATGGCCCGTCCTTGGATATCCTCCTCTCGTGACTCCTTTCAGCCAGTATGTAAAAAACGTCGCCCTTATGAACATAATACAGTTGACGAGCGGCAGAGAGAGATATGGGATGATTGACAACAATACCTGGGATATGATCCTGGGGAAGGCAGGGTGGCTTCCGGGCAAACCCGGAAAGGAAATTACGGATCTTGCAGCAAAACTTGGTAAGGAATTTTATTCAGGAAATCCTCAGGACGCTTATCCTGATGAGCTTCCCTTCTTCAGGGAGGAAATGAAAAAGAACGGCTGGGATCCGGGGAAAGATGATGAGGAGCTTTTTGAATTTGCCATACACGAAAGACAATACCGCGATTACAAGAGCGGCATCGCGCGCACCAGGTTCATGAGCGAGCTTGAGAAGGCAAAAGAAGCGGCAAAAACTGTTCCATCAGTAATTATGCCGGAACAAAAGGATAAATCAAAACCGGTTGAACCCCGGCAGCCAAAAAAGAATGATCCTCTGCTTAAGACAATAACCGCTCCCTCCAGGGGTAAAATCTATTACAACCTATATGGCGAAATCACCGAGCCTTCAAAACCCGGTGATCAAGTTAATGCCGGTGAACGTATATGCTACATCCAGACCAGTTCATATATAGAGGAAATAGTCTCTCCGTATGAGGGAGAAGTGGCAGAAGTTGTTGTATCCCAGGGTGCGAATGTAAATAAGGGCGATGCTCTTTTCAGAATAAAGGAACAAAAGGCTGTTAAGAATAAGAAAAAGAAGGTTTAGTCTTTGAAATAACAAGGAATTTTTAATCTTTGTATAAAACCTGGTTAAAAATTACCAAACCTCTGACTTGTTATGAAAAAGACCTTTTTTTTTATGTTCATTATTGCAATGGCACTGACCTCATGCACTCAAAAATCAAAAGTAAAGAGTGACAATCCGCTGTTGAATGATTTTAATACCCCGTTCGGAGTGCCTCCGTTTGACCTTATAAAGGCAAAGCATTTCAAACCGGCTTTTCTGGCTGCATTTGATGAACAGAAAAAGAATGTAAGGGCAATTATTGAAAACAACGATGCCCCGACTTTTGAGAATACAATAAAAGCTCTTGAATACAGCGGCGAGCTTCTTTCAAAAGTAAGCAGGATTTTCAGTTCCCTGAACTCTGCAAATACAAACGATTCGCTGCAGGCAATAAACCTTGAAATTGCCCCTCTGTCATCGAAACACAGGGATGACATTAATCTTAACGATACCCTTTTTCAGAAAATAAGGTCGGTATACGAAAACAGAGACAGTTTCAAACTTACCGATGAAGAAAAAATGGTACTTGAGGATACTTATAAGAGTTTTGTCAGGAATGGCGCCGGGCTTTCACCTGAGGACAAGGAAAAGCTCAGGGCAATAAATGAGGAACTGTCTCTTCTTTCAGTCAAATTCGGGCAGAATCTTCTTGCTGAAACAAATAACTTCAGGCTGATCATAGACAAGGAGGAAGATCTTGCAGGATTGCCTGAAGGTTTAAAAGCCCAGGCTGCAGCGGCCGCGGAAAAACTGGATATGAAGGGGAAATGGGTGTTTACAATTCAGTATCCTATCATGGAACCTTTCCTTAAATATTCCGAAAAACGTAGTCTGAGGGAGAAGCTTTTTACGGGTTATTTCATGAAGGGGGACAACGGTAACGAATACGACAACAAAGCCATTATAGCTCGGATAGCAAGGCTCAGGGTTGAGAGGTCGAAGCTCTTGGGTTACAAGACATATGCCGGCTTTGCCCTCGAAAGGAATATGGCAAAGACACCGGAAAGGGTTTTTGATTTCCTTGTACAGGTGTGGAACGCCGCACTGCCTGTCGCAAAGGCTGAAGCCGCTGCCCGGCAGGAACTGATCGACAGGGAAGGCGGCAAATTCAAACTTGCCCCATGGGACTGGTGGTATTACACCGAAAAAATAAAAAAAGAAAAGTATGATCTTGATGATGAGCTCACAAGGCCATATTTTCAGACTTCGAATGTGATTAACGGCATGTTCTATGTAGCTAACAGGCTTTACAACCTTGAATTCACCGAAAGGAACGATATTCCGAAGTATCATCCAGATGTTGTGACATATGAAGTGACCCGTGACAAAAAACATGTAGGTGTCCTGATGATAGACAATTATCCCAGAGCATCGAAGCGCGGGGGAGCGTGGTGCGGAGCCTACAGGGGCCAGTACCGCGACGCTGACGGGAAAATGATCACGCCCGTTGTGACAATGGTCACAAATTCAGCACCTCCTTCCGAAGGCAAACCTTCACTTCTGACACCCGATGAGGCATCAACCCTCTTCCATGAATTCGGGCACGCACTTCACCAGCTGCTTTCAAACTCAACTTACCCGGGAGTATCGGGGACTTCAGTGCCTCGCGATTTTGTTGAACTGCCATCACAGATAATGGAGCACTGGGTTCTCGAACCGGAAGTATTAAAGGTATATGCAAAACATTATCAGACAGGTGAGGTAATACCTTCCGATCTTATCGAAAAGCTCGACAGGGCAGGTAAATTCAATACCGGCTTTGCAACTGTTGAGTTTCTTGCTGCCGCCCTTCTCGATATGGAATACCACACCATCAGCGAACCTGTCGAACCTGATATCCGGGTGTTCGAAAAGACTGTGATGGATAAATACGGCCTGATTCCGGAAATAAAGCCAAGATACAGATCAACCTATTTTAACCATATCTGGAGCAGTGGTTATGCAGCCGGATATTACAGTTATTACTGGAGCGAAATGCTGGATGCAGATGCTTTCCAGGCATTTAAGGAGACAGGTGATATTTTCAACCGTGAAGTCGCTGCAAGGTTCGAAAAGGAAATACTCTCAAGGGGCGGTACCAGGGATCCGCTTGAAATGTATATAGCTTTCAGGGGTAAGGAACCTGGCATTGATGCATTGCTCGAGAACAGAGGACTGAAATGAAATTTATCAGGGCAGTTGTTTTTTTATTTCTCTTTTTCCCTCCCTGCCTGCATGCCGGCAGGGAGGATCCGGTTGCCGTTAAAGGGGTCTTTGACCTTAGGAATAACACTGATGAGGAGTTTGTCTACAGGCTCCTCGGGCACTGGGAGTTCTATTGGAATAAAATGCTCCATCCAGCTGATGTTGAGGGCCATCACAAAATAAAACCAGATTATTACGGACTTGTCCCTTCATACTGGACCGACTATCCTTCCGATTCTGTAAGGACAACCCCTATGGGTTATGCAACATACAGGGCGGTTGTCCTTCTTCCACCGGGTTTCAGGAAGATAATGGGCATTGACATGCCTGTTTTTGACTCTTCTTATGAAATTTATATCAATGGCAAAAAAATGGCGGGAAACGGTACCCCTGGGACATCAGAGGCAGAAACAGTGCCAGCATACCAAAGGAATTTCTTCAGGTTTATCCCCCAATCCGATACACTTGACATTATAATAAATGTTGCCAATTTTCATCACCGGAGGGGAGGATTCTGGCTCCCGATGAAAATAGGAACATTTAACGCGGTCCAGAAACGTCTTTCATTGTCGTGGGCCGGAGACTGGGCAACACTGAGCTTTCTTCTGGGTTATTCCCTGCTATTCTTTCTGTTCTATCTGCTGTATATCAAAGACAACCTCATGGCCTTTTTCAGCATTGCCACCATCGGACTTGCTGTCAGGCCGTTGTTTACATCGAATTTTCTGATTAACTCTCTCGACGCCGGACTGAGCTGGGACTGGCTGATAAGATCAGAGTACCTCGGACTCTACCTTATTCTGACAGGATGGTACTGGTTCGCCGTGAACCTTTATCCATCGAAAATCTTCAGGCTGATTACCAGAATAATTACAGTAATATTTGGGGCAGTTGCAATACTGACCTTATTGCTGCCGGTAAAGATTTTCAGCTATGCGACCTTCATTATCTATCCCCTGCTTATCCTGCTTATTTTATACTGTATTACAAGAAGTGTCAAAGGCGCCCTCGACAAAAACCTTATTGACATTGTTTATTTTGCCACCTTTCTGCTGCTGACATACGGAGCCATACACGATGTAAAGTTATCAATGGGTAAGTCAACCGCCCCGACAGTCTATATCCTGACATATACTCTGGTACTTTTTGTATTCATTCAGGCAGTTCTGCTTCTTTATAAATGGGTAAGATCGTTTTCCGAAAAGGAACAGCTCAGACAGGAACTCGAATACATGAACAGGAATCTTGAGATTATGGTCAGCGAAAGGACGCATGAGATAAATGCAAGAAAGGAAGAGATTGAAAACCAGAATAAAAAGATAGAACTTCAAAACAGGCAGCTGTCCGACACAATACAGCTCAAAAACAAGATCTTCTCGGTAATTGCCCATGATCTGAGAAGCCCTGTTGTAAATATTCTTTATATGCTTAATCTTTTAAAGGATGAAGAATACAAGGAAAAATACGATTCGTTCGCCAATACCAGCATCCAGTATGCCCAGCAGGTGATCAATCTCCTCGAAAATATGCTTGTCTGGGGAAGAGACCAGGAAGACAAGATAAAATTTTCGCCGGGCCTGCATGATCTTGCCGACATTATCCTCACTAATCTCAGCATTTTCAAGGAAACCGCTGATAAAAAAGACATATCGGTGAATTTCACCCAGATAGGTAACTCGAAGGCCTGTTTCGACAGGGACCTTATGGACATTATAATACGTAACCTTCTTTCAAATGCCGTCAAATATACCTCCCGCGGAGGCAGGATAAGCATACTTCTAAAAGACAAAAGCATGACGAAAGAGGGAATAATCCTGAAAGTATGTGACAATGGTACCGGTATTCCACCCGAGAAGCAAAAGACGCTGTTCAGCACTGATGAAATTGTAAGCACCCCCGGTACCGAGGACGAAAAAGGAACAGGCATCGGGCTGAAATTATGCTACGAACTGGTCAGAATAAATAACGGCACCATTAGCGTCGACAGCAGGGTTGGAGAAGGCACTTGTATTACCATAATCCTGCCCGACAGGAACAGCAGAGACTGATCAGCCGCTGCCAGGTCTATTCCAGGGTAAGTTCGGTAAGCCGTTTTCTGTCGGTGATCTTCAGATTCCTGCCTTTTGTAATAACAATTCCCTCTTCCTCAAGCTCACTCATAACCCTGGCTATCGAGGGACGGGCGACACCGAAATACTCGGCTAGTTCCGACTGTGTAAGATTAAGATTTATCTCGTCTTTACCCTGACTTGCCGCTTCAAGGATATACTGTGCCAGTTTTCCACGTATAGTCTTAAAATTCAGGAATTTGATTTTTTCAGAAAGGAACTGCGACCTGCTGGAGATCATATCCAGGAAATTGCCAAGTATCTTATCGTTGCTTTTAAGGAATCGGAGAAAATCGGATTTTTCAATAATCAGCAGCCGGGTATCAGTAATTGCCACAACATTCACAGGAAAGGTATTTTTTGATCCGAATATGAAGGCTGAAGCCAGTGCTCCCGGAGCAGGTATATCTTCGATCTTGATCACACGACCCGCAAAGTCGGTCATCTCGCCCTTGACCAGCCCCTCGAGAACAAGGATAAATGATCTGACAAGTTCACCGCTGTGCGCGATCAGGGTCCCGGCCCCGTATTTCCGGATCCTGTATGGCACCGATGATATCGCCGATGATATTTCATCGGGTTCCATTCCCCTGAATACCGGAGCATTTACAAGAAGATTGAGTTCCATTTTTTATTTAAAATTAGTAATTGTAACAAATGTTACAATTCAAGTATCCAACATTTTTCACCTTTGACATGAAAAAACGGATAAAAGTTAATGAAAAGGGATATACTGAAGATAGACGAGGAGCTTTGCAACGGATGCGGACAATGTGTTCCAAACTGTCATGAAGGTGCTTTGCAGGTGATTGACGGGAAAGTCAGGCTGGTCAGTGAACTGATGTGCGACGGTCTGGGAGCATGTATCGGACATTGCCCTGAGGGTGCAATATCAATCGGAACCAGGGAAGCGGAACCTTATGATGAGGTTAAGGTAATGGAACAAATGATAAAAAAAGGGAAAAACACAATAAAGGCACACCTGAAACATCTTAAGGACCATGGTGAAACTGGTTATCTCATGGAGGGTGCCGGCTTTCTTAAGCAAAACCGTGATAAGCTTGATTTCGAACTCACAGATGTTCTGTCTGAGGTACATGACCATGGCGATGATCATTCCCATCCGCGGTCAGATCATCGACACGGGCATGAAGGAGGATGCCCCGGATCAGGAGAAAGGGTAATAGAAAGACCATCGGGCATCGAAGCAGCAGCTGCTGCCGGCCAGCCTTCAGAGCTTAGGCAATGGCCAATTCAGATGCATCTTCTGAATCCAAATGCTCCTTATCTTCGCGGATCTGACCTTCTTCTGGCAGCCGACTGCGTGGCATTTTCCATGGGTAACTTCCACAACCAATACCTTAAGGGCAGATCTCTTGCTATTGCCTGCCCCAAACTCGACCATGGCACAGATATCTATACTGAGAAAATCGCTGCCATGATTGATATGGCAAAAGTGAACACAATAACTGTGATGATGATGGAAGTACCATGCTGCGGAGGGCTTCTCCGGATGGTTAAAAGGGCCCAGTCGGCAGCATCTCGCAAGGTGCCTGTTAAAAAATTGATAATCAGCATTTCCGGAGAACTCCTGATGGAGGAATGGACATGAGTTTATTAAAAACCCGGATTCAAAACTAAATTTGCTTCAATTATGAAAAATCAGTAATTTGGATATTCGGAACAGAAAAACAGGTCCTGAACTTTTAAACCTGATGATTTTATGGCAGCAGGAGAAAAACCTGTAAGTTCGGATTCTCTGAATGTTTATCTTGGGCTTGATATCGGATCGGTATCTCTGAATACAGTGATACTCGATGAAGACTTTAATATAATCGAAGATTATTATGACTATGTTCATGGAAGGCCTTTCTTCGTACTCGAGAACAGGCTTGAATCAATTTTCAATGAACATCCTGGTCTCTCAATAACAGGTACTGCAATAACAGGTACGGGCGGTAAGCTTGCAACAGAACTTATCGGGGGTGTTTTTGTCAATGAAATCATTGCACAGGCTGCTTCCTCGTGTGAACTCTATCCCGAAGCAAAAAGTATAATTGAGATCGGCGGTGAAGATTCGAAACTGATAATCCTGGAAAAAGATCCTTCAACCGGAAAAACAGGGCTCACCGATTTTGAAATGAACAGTATCTGCGCAGCAGGAACTGGTTCGTTTCTTGATCAGCAGGCGCGCAGGATCGGGGTAGCAATAGAAAAGGAGTTCGGGGAAATGGCACTGAAATCAGCGGATCCTCCCCGTATAGCAGGAAGATGCAGTGTGTTTGCAAAGAGTGATATGATCCATCATCAGCAGATTGCCACTCCACTACACGATATTGTCGCCGGTTTATGTTTCGCCCTTGCCCGGAATTTCAGAAGCAATGTCGCCAAAAGCAAAGAGATCGCGAAACCTGTTATTTTTTCAGGAGGTGTTGCAGCAAATGCAGGGATGGAGAGAGCTTTCAGGGAGATCCTGTCTCTTTCGGGAAATGAACTGATAATACCCGACCACCACGCTTCAATGGGTGCTATCGGGGCAGTTATTTATGCCAGGAAGAACAACCTGGGTATGAACCATTTCAGAGGAACAGAAAAGCTTAAGGCGTACCTCTCAGCCGGTTCTGAACACTTCGGAGGCCTTCGCCCGCTCATGGAGCCCCATGCAACATATGATAAAACTGTAAGTTGTATTAAGAGCAGTGGCCATAGAATACCTGTCTACCTGGGTATTGATGTCGGATCTCTCAGCACAAATGTGGTACTTATAGATAACAAACACAATGTCGTGGCAAGGAGATATCTTCCGACAGCCGGCAAGCCGCTGGAAGCTATACGGAAAGGTCTGTCGGAGATATATGATGAGGCCGGAGAAAAGGTAGAAGTGAAAGGAGCAGGAACAACAGGATCGGGGCGATACCTGACTGGAGACTTTATCGGCGCCGACACAATTCAGAACGAAATAACCGCACAGGCAACCGCGGCTGTCGATCATGACAGAACAGTGGATACAATATTCGAGATAGGCGGACAGGATTCAAAGTATATAAGCCTCGAAAACGGCGTGGTCGTCGACTTTGAAATGAACAAGGTGTGTGCGGCCGGAACAGGATCATTCCTCGAGGAACAGGCTGAAAAACTGAATATCAATATAACCGACGAATTCGGATCAATGGCGCTCCGGTCAGAATGTCCGGTGAAACTTGGCGACAGATGCACGGTATTCATGGAATCCGATCTCAACACATGCATGCAGAAAGGCGCACGCAAGGAGAACCTGGTGGGAGGCCTTGCATATTCTGTTGTCTATAACTATTTGCAGAAAGTCGTTGCAAACCGCAGGATCGGCAAACATATTTTCTTTCAGGGCGGAGTTGCCAATAACAGAGCAGTCGTTGCAGCTTTCGAGGCCGTAACAGGAAAGGAAATTACCGTTCCTCCGCATTTTGACGTGACAGGAGCCATCGGAGCGGCAATTCTGGCGGAGAAATCGATGAACGGAAAACATCAGACAAAATTCAAGGGATTCGGAATCAGAAACATCCCGTATGAGCAAAGCATGTTCGTTTGCCAGGGATGTGCAAATCATTGTGAGATAAGAAAGGTTAAAATTGAAGGTGAAGCGCGATCACTCTTCTATGGCGGACGCTGTGAAAAATATGAAACCGGCGGCCGGAAAAAAAAGAATACAGGTATTCCCGACCTGTTCAGAAGAAGACTTGAAATAATGATGGAAGGATATTATGCCTCAAAGCCTTCAAATAAACCAGTGATTGGTATCCCAAGAGCACTCATGGTGTTTTATCAGCAGTTCCCTTTCTGGAGGACCTTTCTTGAGGAACTCGGATTCAGTGTCATGATCTCTGATGAGAGTGATAAAACACTCTTAAACAAGTCTGTAGAGTCGATTACTACTGAAACATGCCTTCCTGTGGAACTTATGCACGGACATGTGGACAATCTTATCCAAAAAGGGGCTGATTATATTTTCACCCCGTTCATCGTTAACGCCAAACAGCATGAGGGCAATAAGACAGAAAACTGTAACTGTCCATGGATACAGTCCTTCCCTTTCATGATAAGGGCAGCCATGAAGGGAAAAATTGAAGATTCAAGGCTTCTTGCACCGGCACTTCATTTCAGGTATTTTGAACGGGTGCTTGTCGGAGAACTGACAGAATATTTTCACAACAAGTTCGGTATAGGGAAAAATAAAATAAGAAAGGCAATATTAAAGGCTGACAGCAACCAGATTGCCTTCGAAACCAGGCTGGTGGAGGAAGGCAGAAATGTCTTTATGAACATACCTGAAGGCTGCCGCCCTGTTGTACTGCTTGGCCGCCCTTACAACAGCACTGATCCGCTTCTGAACCTCGGACTGGTCGAAAAACTTGTTTCACATAATGTCATGCCTGTTCCAGTCGATATGTTAGATCTTTCAGGCTACAGGATATTTGACAGTTACAGGAATATGTACTGGCCGAACGGACAGAAGATAATAGCCGCTGCCCAGCATGTTGCACATACTGACGGGTTATATGCAGTTTATTTAAGCAACTTCAGATGCGGCCCCGATTCATTTATCCTGCATTATGTCGGTGAAGAACTTAAGAATAAGCCATTCCTTCATCTTGAGGTTGATGAGCATTCTGCTGATGCAGGAATGGTGACCCGTATTGAAGCATTTCTCGACAGTCTGAAGGGTGCTGAAATAAATAAGGGGAAGGATATAAAGGTATTGCGGCCCCGAAAAGCTGCATCCCCTCCCGATTCCAAAAGAACACTATATTTCCCTTATATGCACGACGGTGCATATATGATTGCAGCAGCAGCCCGGAGTGCCGGCATTCCCTCGGAAGTCCTGCCAAAACAGACAGATGAGGATATAGCCATCGGAAGGAAATATACCTCATCGAAAGAGTGCTTCCCCATGATCTGTACAACGGGCAGTTTCATAAAGAAGTTAATGGAACCGGGCTCGGATCCTTCAAGGATGAGTTTTTTCATGCCCGATCATAACGGGCCCTGCCGTTTCGGACAGTATAATCATCTTCAAAGGATCATCTTCGACAGGCTGGGATTTGGTGATGCAGAACTTGTCACACCATCAAACGAGACATCCTATGCTGACCTTGCAGGAGAAAAAAGCCAGCTTTTCAGAATCAATGCATGGAAGGGTTTTGTGGCTTTTGATTTTCTGAGGAAAATATACCGCGAAACAAAGCCATACGAAATCAGTAAAGGAGAGACACAGACACTTTACGAAGCTTCCCTGAGAAAAATTGAAAAATGCATAGAGTCGGGAGCCGGCGGCCTTCACAGGGTGCTCGTTGAGATTACTTCAGGATTTATGTCGGTCGCGACTGAAAAGACCAAAAGGAAGCCTGTGGTTGCAATTCTTGGAGAAATATTTATGCGCGACAACGCGGGCTGCAACGGTAATATTGCAAACCGCCTTGAGGAACTGGGTATGGAGGTGGCAATCGGGCCTTTCTCTGAATGGATTACATACTCCACATACAGGTATATGCGCGACAGCAGGTGGAAGAATGATAAAAAGGGACTCCTAAGATCCGCTTTCCAGAAGGCCGGACAGGAGATGATTGCACACCGGCTCTTAAGAGGGATAAGGAAATATACCGATGAGAGACTTGATGTTTCTCTTGACGAGATCCTTGAACTAAGCAACGCCTATGTAAGCGAATTTTACGACGGCGACCCGCCTATTGCGACAGGTTCTTCAATTGCCCTGGCATCAAGGGGTGTCTCCGGGATAGCCGCAATACTTCCTTTTGCCTGCATGCCGGGCACCCTGGTTGCATCAGTAAGCGATTCTTTCAGGAAAGATCACAATAATATCCCTTTCATTAATATTGCATACGATGGCCAGGATTCTGTCGGGCTCGATACCAGGCTTCAGGCCTTTGTCTTTCAGGTCAGGGAATATGCCCGGAACAACGTAAAAGCTAACGCCTGAAATTTCAGGATGTTACTTTGAACCCTAGTTTTTTAAGTAACATCACTGTTTCTTCACCGGCCCCCCTGAGATTTATAGTATAATATGGGAATTCGCGTCGTACAGGATAGTTTTCCCTTTCTTTTTCAAAGCGTGACGGGTCGAACCGCAAACGCACATCATCCTCAATGATATTGTAACTGTGAAAGACCGCCCTTCTGGCAATGTCTTCGGCATCCTTTCCATTGCAGTCGATTGTAAAAACAGGCTCAGGAGTATCAGGGATTTCTGAAGGATACCATTCTGTAAGCGGCAGTCTGAATTCGTCCGAAAGGCTTCTTACAGCCATGGCAGTTCCGTTTGCCTTGCCATCTGCTGAATAACCTGCAATATGAGGTGTGGCAAGAAATGCCATATGCATAAGCGCAATGTCTATTTCGGGCTCCTTCTCCCATACATCAATAACAGCCCCGTCAATTTTCTCACCGGCAAGGGCATCCTTGAAAGCTTCAGTCGAGACTACCTCACCTCTTGAGGTATTGATAAGCCATGCCCCTTTACGGATCCTGCCGAACACTTCGCCGGTGAACATGTTATGTGTTTTGTCCTCACCTTCCAAATTCAAAGGCACATGAATGGTTATGATGTCAGCTTCGGCAAGAATTTGTTCGAAGGTTGCAAAACCATCACTTCCCTCCCGCCGTGCCCTCGGAGGATCATTAAGAAGAACCTTCATTCCAAAGGCTTCAGCCACCTTTAAGACTTTAGAACCGACATTTCCAACACCGACGATCCCGAGTGTTTTATCCCTGAGTAAAAAGCCTGAATCACCTGATATCTTGAGCAACGCGGATGCAACATACTGCTGAACGGATGAAGAGTTGCAACCCGGAGCATTTGTCCATTTTATGTTGTTCTGTTCACACCACACGGTATCTATATGGTCAAAACCGATTGTGGCAGTTGCAATGAACTTCACCGGCGTGCCGGACAGAAGCTCTTCGTTGCATTTTGTTCTTGTCCTGATTATCAGAGCATCGGCATCTTTTATACTGTTCCGGTCAATCCTGCTTCCCGGCAGATATGTGACTTGTGCAAAAGGTTCGAGAACACCTTTTAAAAACGGGATCTTATCGTCAGCGACTACCCTTAACATGCTGGTTAATTTTCAGCTGAAAGTTAATAAAATTTGTAACTTTATATAGTATTTGGATTATAGTTCGGATTTATAATTTTAAAGGAGACAGCGTCTGCCGGCAGACATAATCCGGACTGACCCCGAAGAGTAGGTGTTATGTCAATTTAATTACTGGCCGACAATTAAATAACTTTGAAATTGTTTTTGAATGTACCGGATTGCATAAATTTATATTTGTATATTTAATTATTTTTATACTTAGACCTGACTGACTATTTGTGAAAAAATTAAGGCCATGAAATCAAAAATTACGCTGATAGTTCTTCTGGCTTTTGCACCGTTTGCCTTTAGCAAAGCCCAGATGCCGATCGTTGTGTCGGAAGACAGCATACAGATCGGGAAGAGTGTCTTACCGGCATTATCGGTAACAATACCCGAGTCTGAATTTGATAAAACCCTGAAAGCCTGGATAAGGGAGCTTCAGGCAGGAACGAAATCAAAGGTCGTGACTGAGAACAGTGAAATGTCGATCTTCGGGGCCAAGATCAAATCAATAAGCCCAAATCCGGTCAATGTATACAGCAAGCTTGACAAGCTCGATTCCATGCTTATGCTTTATGCCTCTTTTGAGACAAAAAAGGATGAATACGTTGTTGGCTCCTCCGGTGCCCCTGAATTTGCAAAAGCGAAGGATTTCCTCAAAGAGTTCGCCAAGGCACAGTATCTGGATGTAGCTAAAGATCAGGCTAATGCAGAGGAAAAGAAGCTTAAGGACCTTCAAAAGGAGCTTTCTTCACTTGAAAATGAAAAATCGAGGATGCTGAAATCAATAGAATCGAACAAGAACAGCATTATCAGCGAGAAAGAGAATATAACACTGATGAACAATGAGCTTAACACGGTCAGGGCTGCCAGGGTCGGACAGGACAGCCTGCTGGCCTCGATGGATGAAGGACCGGCAAAAAAAGCAAAAGCTGAGGAAATAAAGGATCTTGACAGGAGGAACCGCAAAGCCCAGAATTCAATAGAATCGTCCGAGAAGAAGATCAAGAGGTCGAATGAGGAAATTGAAAAAGCCACTAATTCGATTCCCCAGAACGAAAAGATGCAGGAAAAAGTAAGGGAGCAGATCCTTCAGCAACAGGCTGTTTATGACAAATATGCTGAAAAACTGAAAAAAATAAAATCCTATTGAACTTCAGCTACAGCTGATCATTCCACTATTGTCATCTCATCAAGCAGGTAGCCTGCTCCGGCATATTTATCGATTATGAACAGGGCGAATCTGATGTCAAGACTTATGTTCCGGCTCTGATCGGGATTAAAGGCCATATCGCTGGCCACGCCTTCCCATGCCCTGTCGAAATTGATGCCTATCAGGTAACCTTCCGAATTGATTACCGGACTTCCTGAATTACCTCCGGTTGTGTGGTTGTTGGCGATAAAACATACCGGCACTTCACCGTTGGAAGCATAGCGGCCAAAATCCCTGTTCGCATAAAGCTCCTTCAGCTTGTCGGGAACATCATAATCGTATATTTCGGGATTGTCTTTCTCAATAATTCCTTTAAGCGTTGACACCGGCTTGAAATAAACGGCGTCCTTTGAATAATACCCCATTACCGTACCGAATGCCACCCGCAGGGTTGAATTGGCATCGGGATAAAATATCCTGCCGCTCTCATATTCCATCTGGGCTTTCATATAGCGCTTATTAAGAAGCTGAACCTCTGAATTAAGCCTTGTAAGCTCAGGTCTGACATTTTTTGAAATAAATGCCATAATATCCTGAGACAAGGAATAGAATGCATCCTTTTTTATCTTTTTTACAGACGACCTGTTAAATCCTTTAATAAAGTCCCTGAACCTGGCCTGATCGGTAAAGACAGACTTTTCGTACAGTTTAACAGAAAAAGTTTCGAAATCACCATTACAGGAGTTTTTCAACCTGGAATATTCCGGGGCCAGCCATTCCTGGGCAAGGGTCTCACCATACGATTTAAGCATTGAAACAAATAATCGCCTGTCAGTTTCCCTGTTATAGTCTTTAAAAAACTGCTCCGAATAAGCAATAAGCTGATCTTTGAGTTTATTGACGGCTTCAGGATCTGATCCTTTCTCTGTTTGTGAAACCAGATCCCGCAAATTCCTTGAAAGACTTAATGATTCGATCCCGCTCAGGACCTCATTTGTGAAATTATTAACAATTGTATATGTTTTAAGAGAATCGTAGATCCTTTTATAGGATGGCAGAATATCTGCATAGGCTTTTACCCGGACCGGATCAGAACCGATCCATTTTGTAATGGCGGCTTCATATTCCTGTTTCCGCGATATGGTATTCATCCTTTCAAGCCCCTGTATCTCCCCTATCCATTTTTTCCAGGCATTTGAAATACCAGCTTTTTTTGCAGAATACTGAATTCTTATAAGAGGATCGGAATTCATGGCCTCATCAATAATGTCAATTTTCCTTGTCCTTATTTCAATCAGCCGGGGATTTACATGATTCTTCACCATATCTATATGATACGAAGGAACATATTCCGATGTGGTTCCCGGATAGCCAAAAACCATAGTAAAATCGCCTTCCTTCACTCCCTTCAGGGAAATAGGGAAATAATAGGCCGGCTTATAGGGGACATTATCAGGCGAATAATCAGCAGGCCTGTTATCCTTGCCTGCATAAACCCTGAAAATTGAAAAATCACCTGTATGCCGCGGCCAGACCCAGTTGTCAGTGTCGCCTCCGAATTTTCCAATGGCTGAAGGAGGAGCCCCGACAAGCCTTACATCCCTGAATGTCTCATTCACGAACAAAAAATACTGGTTCCCCATGAAGAAAGGTCTTACAGAAGCCCTGTAACCTGTTCCTTCAACAGCTTTCCTTTGTATGTTTTCAATATGTGAGGAGATTATTCTTTCTCTTTCAGCCGCTGGCATGTCATCAGATGTCCCTTCAAGTACCTTGTCGGTGACATCTTCCATCCATTTTAGTATTGATACCGTTACGCCGGGATTTGGAAGCTCCTCTTTGCCCGACATTGCCCAGAAGCCGTCAGTCAGATAATCATGCTCGAGGCTTGAATGATCCTGAATAAGGCTGTAACCGCAGTGATGGTTAGTTATAAGAAGGCCTTTCCCGGAAATAAGCTCGGCCGTGCAGCCCCCGTTGAAACTGACCACGGCATCCTTCATACAGGCACTGTTGACACTGTAGATATCTTCGGCCGACAACTTAAATCCCTTCTCCCTCATCAACTTTATGTTATACTTTTCGATAAGAAGAGGTATCCAGATGCCTTCATCCGGCGAAACCGAAAAGCAGGGAACCATTATCAGCATTAAGGCAACTGATGTGAATAGCTTTCTCATTGATTGTGTTTTTTTATCTTAATTTTATAGTTTATTCCAGAAAGAAACCTTTAAGAATCATGAATGAATTTCTGCAATTCATGATAGAGCTGTTCCACCGGCAGTCCCATTACATTGAAATATGATCCTTCCATAAAGCTGCAGGCGGCCAGGCCTATCCATTCCTGGATGCCATATCCCCCCGCTTTGTCATATGGTTTGAAGTTATCAATGTAAAATTCGATCTCATCATCGGTGAGCCGGGTAAAAGTCACCTTTGTAGATGAGTAAAAAGTTCTTTGCCTGTTTCGTGAAAGAAGACAAACCGCGGTAATTACCTCATGTGTGTTCCCGGATATCTCCCCGAGTATTTTGTGTGCATCCTCCTTCCCTGCTGGCTTGTCAAGGACATGGCCGTTGCACCAGACTATAGTATCGGCCGTAATCACTATTTCCCCGTCCTTAACCTTATCCCTGAAGTCATTTGCTTTTTCCCCTGCCAGATAAAGTGCTATATCTTTCCCTTTAAGATGAGACGGAAAGTCTTCCGGCCGGTCATTGGCAGCCTGCACAAACTTAATGCCCAGCTCCTTCAGCAATTCCCTTCTCCTTGGTGATTTTGAAGCCAGTATGATCCTGTATTTGTTGATATCATCGATGCCCATGTCATACAAGATTCTGGTCGAGGATCAGTTTTACCACAACCGAATAAAGCACACCAGCCATCATCACAATCTTCATCATCCGGCTTGCGGCGTGAAGCTGCTTTCTTCCCGAGCTTCTTATCACTTTACAGACAACATAAAACAAAGGAACGACCACAGCGACGGAAAGATATGCAAGTGTTATTTTATCATTCAGGAAGAAATACCATACAGCATAAAGAAGTCCGATCGTCACCGCGATAAGCAACACCGCAATCATCTTTGCGGTAAAAATGCCTGTCACGACAGGGACCGTATTTCTGCCATAAGCCTGGTCGCCTTCAAAGTCTTCGATATCCTTTATTATTTCGCGTGTAAGAGTGGTCAGAAATGCAAATATTGCAAAGCCTCCTATCCAGTAGAAAATAATACTGAGATCAGGCGGAGGAGAAGCATACACAGCATAAAACCTGTACATGGATGGCCATTCATAAATCGCGACCAGCATCGGCACCATTCCTGTAAGCAAAGCAACAACGAAATTCCCGACAAGAAACTGGCGCTTGTAACTTGCTGAATAGAAATAAAGCAGCCCCGATACAACAAGAAAAAGGAGTCCCATCCAGAAGTAACCGACCCTCCATGATATATAAAATCCTGCCACGACACCCGCGACATTAAGCGTATTGTGCCACATCATGGCTTTACGTCGCGGGATTTTCGTCCCGACAATGACCTCTCCTTTATTAATGAGATCAGTCTTAATGTCAAAATAATCGTTAATAACGTAGCCTCCGGCCGTAATAAGAACAGTCGCGAGCACCAGCACTGTGAAATCGTACCATGGAAGCTGGAGGGAAATTGGCACTGCAGATCCCGGAGAACTCACCAGAAAAACATTTATCTTACTTACAACCGGCTCTATGACTGCATACCTCATCAGGATCATGGTAAGAGTCACGATTACAAGGTTAGGCCATCTTATGAGATTGAGAAATGATTTCATATTACCATGAAAATCCGTCTGAATCCATCCATTTGTTATGCAGGCGTAAAACCTGTTCAATGACATCCCTGACGCATCCTTCACCACCCCTTTTGTCGGAAATATAGCCGGCAACCTGCCTGATCTCACTGTCTGCATCCGAAGGGCAAACCGGAACGCCGGCAACTTTCATCACCTCATGGTCGGGAATATCATCGCCCATATAGAGGACATTTGCACTGTCGAGATCATGCTTCCTGAGAAATTCATTGAAATTTTCAAGCTTTGACCGGCTGTTGAGATAAACATCCTTTACTCCCAGCTGTTTAAGCCTTTTCTGATACTCTTTTGCATTGCTGCCAGATATCACAGCCACATGATAACCTTTTTTTACAGCCAGTTGAACGGCATAACCGTCACGGAGATTTATTGTTCTGTTAGGTATGCCGAACGAATTCAGGCTTATGGTCTGCAATGAAAGAACACCATCGATATCAAAAACAAATGCCTTTACCCTGGCCAGGTTCTCTTTAAAATTGGTCATCGTTTGTTGCCTTTGAATATTTCCTGATAATTGACTCAGTAATGTCTTTATAAATTTTCTGCAATTCAGGAGAGAAAGATAGCAAATCGATATGTCTTTTTATAGTCTCTTTGTCAGATCTGAACGCGGGACCTGTCTGCGAGTACTCCGGACCAAGTTCAATCGCCTTACTAACAGTCTCATTTATAATGGGTTTCATTATATCGAATGAAAATCCTGACATCCCGGTAATTTTCTTGCCTGCTGTCAACATATGATTAGTGAAATTGCATGCAAATACCGCAGCAAGATGGATGATCTGTCGGTTTGAGTGATTCGTGAAATGTACTTCCGCACCCAGTAAGCGGGCCAGATCAGTCATTAAATCCGATGAGACCTGATCAGATGCTTCAAGAAAAAAAGGGAGGTCAGTGAATCTGATCATTCGCCCCTGTGTAAATGTCTGTAAAGGATAAAAGACTCCTGTATGTTTCAGTCCTGACGGAAAAACATCAAGGCCCCGGCTCCCTGCCGTATGTACCACGGTGCTTCCGCTGCCGCATTTTACCATACCCAGGACTTCCGTGAGGGCATCATCGGGTACGGCTGTAATTATTATGTCTTCAGAGTCGTTGAAGCTGTAGCCCGACGACCATGAGGCGTTGCACGCGGATGCAAGGGCGCGGCCGTTTTTTTCGTTTTTCGAAACTATCTTAATGATCCTGCAGCCCGACAAATAAAACTGCCTGCACAAGGCAGTAGCAACTTTACCGGCACCTATAAATGATATTCTGTATTCTTTCACAGAACAATCCATTTATGCATCTATGCCTGAGCTGTCGGGCCACCGAATGTCAGCGGCAGAACCGGAGTCGAACTTTTAACCTCCTTTATTTTGCCATGCACGGTCTCATACTTTGCAATATTATCCTGCAGGGCCGCCACGAGTCTTTTTGCATGTTCAGGCGTGAGGATTATCCTCGATTTAACCTGTGCCTTGGGGATCCCCGGCATTATTCGCACAAAATCGATAACGAATTCCGAAGATGAATGAGTAATAACCGCAAGGTTTGAATATGTTCCCTGGGCTATTTCCTCATTCAGTTCGATGTTGATCTGGTTTGGATTCTTCGGATCTGGCATAATATTCAGTTTATATTATCTTCTCGATTCCTGTTCGGCTTCAACGGGGATATCGGTGATGCTTTCATATTCCTCAAGCGATCCGACAATAATGTCGTTATACTGACGCTGACCGGTTCCGGCCGGAATAAGATGCCCGACAATCACGTTTTCCTTCAGACCTTCGAGTTTGTCGACTTTGCCAAGTATTGCGGCTTCATTGAGCACCTTGGTTGTCTCCTGGAATGATGCTGCTGAGAAGAAGCTGTTTGTCTGCAGTGCCGCTCTTGTAATACCCTGAAGTACCTGGTTCGATGTTGCAGGAACGGCATCCCTTGCCTCCACTGTCTTCAGGTCGCGACGTTTCAGCATTGAATTTTCGTCTCTGAGCTTGCGTGCAGTAACAATCATACCCGGACGAAGTGTCTGGGAATCGCCGGATTCCACAATATATTTCTTGCCATAGATCCAGTCATTCTCATCCATGAATTCGAGTTTGTCAACGACCTGTCTTTCAAGGAATTTTGTATCACCCGGGTCAACAATTTCAACCTTTCTCATCATCTGGCGCACAATTATCTCAAAGTGCTTGTCATTTATCTTCACACCCTGAAGCCTGTAGACCTCCTGGATCTCATTGACAATATACTCCTGGACTTTTGTCGGACCTTTGATGGCAAGTATGTCGGAAGGCGTTATTGCCCCGTCGGAAAGCGGAACTCCGGCTTTAACATAGTCATTTTCCTGAACAAGTATCTGTTTCGACAGGGGAACAAGATATTTCTTAACCTCGTCTGTTTTTGACCTGATTGAGATTTCCCTGTTGCCTCTCTTGATCTTGCCGAATGTAACCTCACCATCGATCTCCGATACTATGGCCGGGTTCGAAGGATTTCGTGCCTCGAAGAGTTCTGTTACTCTTGGCAGACCTCCGGTTATATCGCCCGATTTTCCAACCGCTCTCGGGATCTTGGCAAGGACATCGCCAGCCTCAACCATCTTGTCGGGCTCCATAACGAGGTGTGATCCTACCGGAAGGTTGTAACTCCTCAGTTCGTCACCTTTTGGTCCCAATATTTTTATAGCCGGGTTCTTTGTCTTGTCCCTGCTTTCAATAATCACTTTTTCCTTGAATCCTGTCTGCTCATCTGATTCTTCACGGAAAGTCACACCTTCTATAAGGAATTCATAAGCAACTTTCCCTCCAAGTTCGGCAATAATCACTGCGTTGAAGGGGTCCCATTCGCAGATCAGCTTGCCCTTTTCAACTTCCTGTCCGGGTTTAATGTAAAGTTTTGAACCATACGGTACCGTGTGTGTAGTAAGGGCTATTCCGGTTTTTTTGTCAATTATCCTGAGTTCGGCAAGACGGCCGATTACTATATCTATTTCTCCCCGTTCAGGATCGGCTTTCGGAACTGACCTAAGTTCGTCAATCTCGGCTATGCCGCTGTAACGGGCAACGAGCCTTGATTCTGTTGTTATATTTGATGCAGTACCACCAACGTGGAAGGTACGGAGAGTAAGCTGTGTACCAGGTTCACCGATGCTCTGTGCGGCAATGACACCGACGGCTTCTCCCTGCTGAACCATTCGCCCGGTAGCAAGATTTCGTCCATAGCATTTTGCACATACACCTTTTTTCGATTCGCATGTAAGAACCGAACGTATTTCGACCTGCTCTATAGGTGAATCTTCAATTTTCTTTGCAATCTCTTCCGTCAGTTCCTGTCCGGCTTCAATTATCAGCTCACCGGTAAGAGGATGGAACACATCGTGTACTGTTGTACGTCCAAGTATCCTTTCATACAAGGATTCCACAACCTCCTCATTTTTCTTGATGGCTGTTGCGACAAGACCCCTTAGAGTACCACAGTCTTCCTCGTTAATAATAACATCCTGAGATACATCGACCAGTCGGCGGGTAAGATAACCTGCATCGGCAGTTTTGAGAGCCGTATCGGCAAGACCTTTACGTGCACCATGTGTCGAGATGAAGTATTCGAGAACCGAAAGGCCTTCCTTGAAGTTCGAGAGGATAGGGTTTTCGATGATCTCAGATCCTGTTGAGCCTGATTTCTGAGGTTTTGCCATAAGGCCCCTCATACCTGAAAGCTGGCGGATCTGTTCTTTTGAACCCCTTGCGCCTGAGTCGAGCATCATATAAACCGAGTTGAATCCATGCTTGTCGGTCGAGAGCTGTTTCATCAGCGACTGGGTGAGCCTTGCATTGACATGTGTCCAGATATCAATGATCTGGTTATAACGTTCGTTATTGGTTATGAATCCCATGCTGTAGTTATTCAGCACTTCTTCAACCTGTTCATATCCCTCGGTAACGAATTTTGTTTTTTCTTCGGGGATGATTACATCATCAAGGTTGAACGACAAACCGCCCTTGAAAGCTGAGGTGAATCCAAGGTTCTTTATAGCATCAAGGAATTTTGCCGTTTTTGCTGTGCCTGAAAGTTTAAGAACCCGTCCGATGATGTCCCTTAGTGATTTCTTTGTCAGAATCTCGTTGATATATCCTACTTCTTCCGGTACAAACTGGTTGAATATCACGCGCCCGACAGTGGTTTCGATAATGTGGTTAACCATCTGGCCGTCGATTCTGTCATTTACTTTAACCTTTATAAAGGCGTGAAGATCTATTTTGCCCTCATTGAAGGCTATTGTCACTTCTTCGGGTGAATAGAACACAATACCTTCGCCCCTTACTTTATCGGTATCAGTGCTTTTCCTTCCCTTGGTGATATAATACAGGCCAAGCACCATGTCCTGTGACGGAACAGTAATAGGCGCACCGTTTGCAGGGTTAAGGATGTTATGCGATGCAAGCATCAGCATCTGGGCCTCAAGAACTGCAGCATTTCCAAGAGGAAGGTGAACAGCCATCTGGTCACCGTCGAAGTCAGCGTTGAAGGCCGTACATACAAGAGGGTGAAGCTGAATTGCCTTTCCTTCAATAAGTTTCGGCTGGAAGGCCTGGATACCCAAACGGTGAAGTGTAGGAGCCCTGTTAAGCAGCACAGGATGTCCTTTCAGTACATTCTCAAGGATATCCCATACGACAGGGTCTTTTCGGTCGACGATCTTCTTGGCCGATTTTACTGTCTTTACAATACCGCGTTCAATAAGTTTCCTTATGATGAAAGGCTTGTATAGTTCGGCAGCCATATCTTTGGGAAGTCCGCATTCATGAAGTTCGAGTTCGGGGCCCACGACGATAACCGAACGTGCAGAATAGTCGACCCTTTTGCCAAGCAGGTTCTGACGGAAACGTCCCTGTTTCCCTTTAAGGCTGTCGCTTAGCGATTTAAGAGGACGGTTTGCATCAGTTTTTACTGCATTGGCCTTTCGTGAATTATCGAAAAGTGAGTCGACGGCTTCCTGCAGCATTCTTTTTTCGTTCCTGAGTATGACTTCGGGAGCTTTTATTTCAATAAGTCTTTTCAGACGGTTGTTCCTGATGATGACGCGGCGGTAAAGGTCGTTAAGGTCGCTTGTTGCAAAACGGCCGCCGTCGAGAGGAACCAGTGGCCTCAACTCGGGCGGTATAACGGGGACCACCTTGATAATCATCCATTCGGGCTTGTTGACATTCTTTGATTCCCTGAATGCCTCTACAACCTGAAGTCTTTTAAGTGCCTCGTTTTTACGCTGCTGGGATGTTTCAGAATTTGCCCTGTGCCTGAGTGAATAGGAAAGTTCATCAAGGTCAATTCGGCTGAGAAGCTTATACAAGGCTTCTGCCCCCATATCAGCAATGAATTTGTCGGGATGGTCGTCCTCGAGATACTGGTTTTCCTTCGGGAGTGATTCGGTGATCTCGAGATATTCCTCTTCAGTCAGGAAATCGAGATATTTCACACCATCAGCAGCCTTAATACCGGGATTGATGACGACATATCGCTCATAATAGATTATTGAATCGAGTTTTTTTGTCGGCAGTCCGAGAAGGTATCCGATCTTGTTTGGCAGCGAACGGAAATACCAGATATGGGCAATAGGCACAACAAGTGAAATATGGCCCATTCTTTCACGGCGTACTTTCTTTTCAGTGACTTCAACACCGCACCTGTCGCAGACTATTCCCTTGTAACGGATCCTCTTGTATTTTCCGCAGTGGCACTCATAATCCTTCACCGGACCGAATATCCTTTCACAGAATAATCCGTCGCGTTCAGGCTTATAAGTTCTGTAATTTATAGTCTCGGGCTTGAGAACCTCACCGCTTGATCTGTCGAGGATTTCCTCGGGTGAAGCAAGGCCGATCGATATTTTAGAGTAACTAGTTTTTGTTTTGTTATCCCTTCTGAATGACATATACAGAATTTTTTTTATTCAAAATTAAAAGAACAGTAACAGTCAGCGGGTCAGTCGAGTATCACACTCAATCCCAGTCCCCTGAGTTCATGCAGCAGCACATTCAACGATTCGGGAATTCCGGCCTGAGGCATCGGTTCTCCCTTGACTATCGACTCATAAGCTTTTGCACGTCCAATGACATCATCCGATTTGATGGTAAGGATTTCCTGCAGAATATGGGCGGCACCGAATGCTTCAAGTGCCCATACCTCCATTTCGCCGAAACGCTGTCCGCCAAACTGGGCCTTACCTCCAAGCGGCTGCTGTGTAATAAGTGAGTAAGGTCCGATGGAACGGGCATGCATCTTATCATCAACCATATGCCCAAGTTTAAGCATATAGATAACTCCGACTGTTGCCGGCTGGTCAAATCTTTCACCGGTTCCTCCATCATAAAGATAGGTCTTGCCATATTTCGGCAGATTTGCCTTTTCAGTGTATTCGGTTATCTGATCTATAGTTGCGCCGTCAAATATCGGGGTTGCAAATTTCAGGCCCAGTTTCTGGCCGGCCCATCCGAGAACAGTTTCATAAATCTGTCCGAGGTTCATTCGTGAAGGCACACCAAGCGGGTTGAGAACTATGTCAACCGGTGTTCCGTCTTCAAGGAAGGGCATGTCTTCCTGGCGAACGATCTTGGCAACAATGCCCTTGTTACCATGGCGCCCAGCCATTTTATCACCCACTTTGACTTTGCGTTTCTTGGCAATATAGACTTTTGCAAGGCGAACTATCCCTGCCGGCAGTTCATCACCGATGGTGATATTGTATTTCTTGCGCTTGAATATGCCGTCAATCTCCTTGTATTTGATTATATAGTTATGAAGGAGCTGCTTTATGCTGTCGTTTTTCTTCTTATCAGTCGTCCATTTATTAGGGTTGATATTCAGAAAGTCGATTTCCTGGAGCTGCTTCAGAGTGAATTTGCTTCCTTTTGGAATTATGTCAACATTGAGGTAATCCTTTACCCCCTGCGATGTCTTGCCGTTTACAAGGATGAACAGTTTATCGACGAGTCGTGCCTTGAGATCATCGGTACTTCTTATAAAATCAGCTTCGATCTTATCGAGAAGGGGTTTTTCAACGGCTTTGGCTTTTCTGTCCTTGATGGCCCTCGTAAAGAGCTTTTTGTCGATTACCACACCTTCGAGCGACGGACCGGCTTTGAGGGATGCATCTTTAACATCTCCGGCCTTGTCACCGAATATGGCGCGCAGCAGTTTTTCTTCAGGCGAGGGATCCGATTCACCTTTCGGAGTGATCTTGCCGATAAGGATGTCGCCAGGCATGATGTGTGCCCCGATTCTTATAAGGCCGTTCTCATCAAGGTTCTTTGTTGCCTCTTCGCTTACGTTCGGGATATCTGAAGTAAGTTCCTCAAGGCCGCGTTTGGTGTCTCTTACCTCAAGAAGGTATTCGTCAATATGAACAGATGTAAACATATCCTCCTGAACAACTTTCTCGGATATTACTATTGCATCTTCAAAGTTGTATCCTTTCCATGGCATGAAAGCCACTTTAAGGTTGCGGCCGAGGGCAAGTTCACCGTTCTTGGTTCCATAACCTTCGGTAAGAACCTGTCCCTTTGTCACCTTTTCACCCTTTTTGACAACAGGAACAAGGTTAATGCATGTATTCTGGTTTGTCTTCTTGTATTTGGGAAGGATATAGCGTTTTATATCATCATCGAAGCTTACGAATTTTTCTTCGTCGGTCCGGGTATAGCGTATTACTATTTCGTTTGCATCGACGAATTCTACCACACCGTCGCCTTCGGCAACATAGAGTATCCTGCTGTCGCGGATAACCTGTCCCTCAAGCCCTGTTCCTACGATCGGGGCTTCCGGATTGATGAGTGGAACAGCCTGACGCATCATGTTTGATCCCATAAGTGCGCGGTTGGCGTCGTCGTGTTCGAGGAACGGGATGAGTGATGCTGCTATTGAAGCGATCTGGTTCGGTGCAACATCCATAAGGTCGACCTTTGATACTTCCTCGAACGGATAGTCGGCTTCATAGCGGCATTTTGCCCTGGGATTTTCGAAATGCCCGTCCTTCAGCAGGGGAGCGTTTGCCTGGGCAATCATTTTATCTTCCTCTTCTTCTGCGCTGAGCCAAACGATCCCTTCCGGTGAAAAGTCGACCTTTGCATCCTTCACTTTTAGATACGGAGTCTCGATAAAGCCGAGGTCGTTTATCTTGGCGTAAACACAGAGTGAAGAGATAAGACCGATATTCGGACCTTCCGGGGTTTCAATCGGACAAAGCCGGCCATAGTGTGTATAGTGTACGTCCCTGACCTCGAAACCTGCCCTTTCGCGCGACAGACCGCCGGGCCCCAGAGCCGACATACGGCGCTTGTGCGTCATCTCGGCCAGAGGGTTGGTCTGGTCCATGAACTGCGACAGCTGGTTTGTTCCGAAGAATGAGTTTATTACAGATGAAAGGGTTTTTGAATTGATAAGGTCGACCGGAGTAAACACCTCGTTGTCCCTTACGTTCATCCTTTCACGTATTGTACGTGCCATACGTGCAAGGCCCACGCCGAACTGAGCGTACAGCTGTTCGCCGACAGTTCGTACGCGCCTGTTGCTCAGGTGGTCGATATCATCGACTTCTGTTTTTGAGTTGATCAGTTCGATCAGATAGCCTATTATCTTAATTATATCTTCCTTTGTAAGGATCTTGATGTTCATATCGGTTTCAAGGCCGAGTTTTTTATTTATTCTGTAGCGGCCCACTTCACCGAGGTCATATCTCTTGTCGGAGAAAAACAGCTTGTCGATGACATCCCTGGCGGTTGCTTCATCAGGCGGTTCAGCATTGCGGAGCTGACGGTAGATATATATGACTGCCTCCTTTTCAGAGTTGCAGGGATCTTTCTGAAGTGTATTGTATATAATGGCGAAATCCGACAGGGATGTATCTTCCTTGTGCAGAAGAATAGCTTTTGCACCGGAATCGACAATCATGTCGACATGTTCATTTTCGATAACAGTTTCCCTGTCGAGGATAACCTCGTTTCTCTCAATTGATACTACTTCTCCAGTATCCTCATCCACAAAATCTTCGACCCAGGTTTTAAGGACTCTTGCGGCTAGTTTACGTCCGACAAGTTTCTTGATATTTGTTTTGGATACCTTATGTTCTTCAGCAAGGTTGAATATTTCGAGGATTTCCTTATCGCTTTCAAAACCGATTGCGCGGAGAAGAGTTGTTACCGGCAGTTTCTTCTTCCTGTCGATATATGCGTACATCACATTATTGATGTCGGTTGCGAATTCGATCCATGAACCTTTGAAAGGTATTATCCTGGCCGAATAAAGTTTTGTCCCGTTGGCGTGAATGCTTTGTCCGAAGAAAACGCCGGGAGATCTGTGCAGTTGGGAAACAACAACACGCTCGGCCCCGTTTATGACGAAAGTGCCTCTTTCTGTCATATAGGGAACTGTCCCGAGATAAACATCCTGGATAACAGTGTCGAAATCCTCGTGTTCCGGGTCGGTGCAATAAAGTTTCAGTTTTGCTTTGAGGGGAACGCTGAATGTAAGGCCGCGTTCTATACACTCGTCGATTGTGTAACGCGGAGGGTCGATATAATAATCGAGGAATTCGAGAACGAAATTGTTTCTTGTATCTGTAATTGGAAAGTTTTCCGTAAAGACTTTAAAAAGTCCTTCTTTCTTTCTGTTTTCGGGAGTTGTTCCAAGCTGGAAAAACTCACCGAATGATTTTAACTGAACTTCCAGAAAATCGGGGTAATCCAGCTGGTTTTTCCTGGAAGCAAAACTAATTCTTTCAGTATTTTTTGAGGACATTTATAAAAGATTAAGTGAACTTATAATTAAAAGAACGAAAAGGCCTGGTCCCGAATATTTCGGGACCAAACCTACAACCCAATATACAGGTATAACTTATTTAAGTTCAACTTCAGCTCCTGCGTCTACTAATTGACCTTTAATTGCTTCTGCTTCATCTTTTGATACACCTTCTTTAACAGGACCCGGGGCAGCGTCGACAAGAGCCTTAGCTTCCTTAAGTCCGAGACCGGTAATATCCTTAACCAGTTTTACTATCTGTAATTTCTGACCACCTGCCGATTTCAGAATGACATCAAATGATGTTTTTTCAACTTCCTTGGGTGCTTCAGCGCCTGCTGCAGGTCCGGCAACGGCCACGGCTGCAGCTGCAGGCTCGATGCCATATTCCTCTTTAAGTATTTTAGCCAGTTCGTTTACTTCTTTAACAGACAGGTTTACCAGTTCTTCTGCAAATTTCTTAAGATCTGCCATTTTTATAGAATTTTTAGATTGATTATACTTTTTTTGTTATTCTTTTTTTGACAGTGTTTCAAGAACACCATGTAATTTATTTCCGCCTGACTGTAAGGCTGATACAACATTCTTGGCAGGTGATTGAAGCAGGAGTATGATATCTCCGATAAGTTCTTCTCTTGTTTTAACTGACACAAGAGCATCGAGCATATTATCTCCCACGAACACTGATTCCTGAACGTATGCACCTTTTAATACAGGCTTATCATGTACTTTACGGAACTCCTTTATGAGTTTTGCCGGAGCATTTCCGGTTTGAGTGAACATGATGGACGTAGTTCCATTGAGGATAGGATATAGTTCCTCAAAGTTACCTTCCGACATTTCGAGTGCTTTTCTGAGAAGAGTATTCTTTACGACAATCAGTTTAATATTGTTTTCGAAACATTTTCTTCTGAGGGCACTTGTATCGGCGGCATTCAGCTGAGCGGTATCAGTCAGATAAAAGTGGCTGTACTCTTTTAGTTTCTCAGCAAGGCTGTTTATGATAGCATTTTTTTCTTCCCGTCTCATAATTTTTTTCGAGTTTTACTTTACAAATTAATCATCAAGACCCTTCGGATCGATTTTTATACCCGGGCTCATTGTGCTGGAAAGGAAGAGGCTACGTATGTAGGTTCCTTTTGCAGCGGCGGGTTTGAGTTTGTTTACCATCTGGATAAACTCCCTTGCATTCTCGACGATCTGTTGTGCCTCGAAAGAGACTTTTCCTATTGAGGTATGAATGATTCCGCTTTTGTCAACCTTGAAATCAATCTTACCCTGCTTCACTTCTTTAACAGCCTTGCCAATTTCCATGGTAACAGTACCACTTTTTGGGTTCGGCATCAATCCTCTCGGACCGAGTATACGACCTAACTGACCCACTTTACCCATTACGGACGGCATGGTTATGATAACGTCGACATCTGTCCAACCACCCTTGATTTTTTCGATATAATCATCAAGACCAACATAGTCAGCGCCAGCGCCTTGTGCTTCAGCCTCCTTGTCGGGAGTGCATAAAACAAGTACGCGTGTCTGTTTACCTGTTCCGTGAGGAAGGGAAACAACACCGCGGACCATCTGGTTGGATTTCCTCGGATCGATACCTAACCTTACATCCAGGTCGATGGAAGCATCAAATTTTGTTGTTGTGATTTCTTTTACCAGAGATGATGCTTCTGTCAACGTATAAAGCCTGGTTCTGTCGATTTTTCCGGCAGCAAGCTTCTGGTTCTTGGTAAGTTTAGTCATTTTTCTTCGAATTAATTATTTAACGGGATCGCCTTTAACGGTTATTCCCATACTTCTTGCGGTTCCAGCTACCATCTTCATGGCCGACTCGAGTGTAAAACAGTTCAAGTCTTCCATCTTATCCTGCGCAATTGTCTTGACCTGATCCCATGTTATGGAGGCTACCTTTTCCCTGTTTGGTTCCTTGGAACCTTTCTTTGCTTTTGCTACCTCCAGAAGCTGAACAGCAACCGGAGGGGTTTTTGTGACAAAATCAAATGATTTGTCAGCATAAACAGTGATTACAACCGGTATAACTTTTCCAGCTTTGTCCTGGGTTCTGGCATTAAATTGCTTACAGAAATCCATTATGTTCACACCTTTTGAACCAAGTGCAGGTCCGACGGGTGGTGATGGATTAGCTGCTCCGCCACGTATCTGTAACTTGATTAGTCCAGCAACTTCTTTTGCCATAATTTAAAATTTGCTTGTTTATTGCGAGAGCTTGACAGTTATTCAGGAAGCATTATAAATATTATAACCGTCAATATCTTCTGTTAATTTTCTTTTTCTACCTGCATAAAACTAAGTTCAAGGGGGGTCTTTCTTCCGAAAATCTTGACCATAACCTTGAGCTTTTTCTTTTCCTCGTTTACCTCTTCTATTATCCCTGTAAAACTGTTGAACGGACCGTCGATAACCTTTACCGATTCGCCGACGAAGAATGGCACATTTAGTTCTTCATCGCTTGCATTCAGTTCATCAACTTTTCCCAGTATCCTGTTTATTTCCGATTTCCTGAGCGGCACGGGTTCTCCGTCCTGTGACCCGAGAAATCCAATGACGTTGGGAATATTTCTTAGGAGGTGTGGAATTTCACCGACCAGGGCGGCTTCGACGAGCACATAACCCGGAAAAAAGGTTCTTTCCTTGCTGATCTTTTTGCCTGACCGGATCTGATAGACCTTTTCGGTTGGTATAAGAACCTGAGATACATATTCCTCAAGTTTCAGGCGGGCAACTTCATTGTCTATGTATTCCTTAACCTTCTTCTCTTTCCCTCCAATAGCACGAAGTACATACCACTTCTTTACATTATCGCTCATCGGAACAGATCTTCTGTTTAAAATAACAAACTGTAAATGAATTCCATTATCCTGCTGAAGCCAAGGTCCATTATGGCAACAATGACAGCAATTACGAGAGTTGCAACAAGAACCAGAACCCCGCTGTTCTGAAGTTCGCTCCATGTCGGCCAGGTGACCTTATGAACCAGTTCAGTATAAGATTCCTTTAAATAAGTTTTTATGCCCATTTTATTTTATTTATAAGCACGGGAGGAGAGACTCGAACTCCCGACACCTGGTTTTGGAGACCAGTGCTCTACCAACTGAGCTACACCCGTGTTCTTACAGTCTGATGATCAGCGATGCACCGTATAGAGAAACGATGCATCGCGATTTTACAACTGTATATATCCAAAACCTAATTTTATTCAATAATTTCAGTTACAGCACCTGCTCCGACTGTTCTTCCACCTTCGCGGATTGCAAAACGCAGACCAACGTTAAGAGCGACCGGGTAAATAAGCTCAACGGTTATCGTTACGTTATCGCCCGGCATAACCATTTCGCGTCCTTCAGGAAGAGTGATCTCTCCGGTAATATCGAGGGTCCTGATATAGAACTGCGGACGATATTTATTATGGAAAGGAGTGTGGCGGCCGCCTTCTTCTTTCTTCAGAACATAAATCTCAGTCTTGAATTTGGTATGAGGTGTAATGGTTCCGGGTTTTGCCAGAACGTGTCCCCTCTTTATTTCCTTTTTATCAACGCCCCTGAGAAGAAGACCAACGTTGTCGCCTGCTTCACCCCTGTCGAGGATTTTGCGGAACATTTCAACTCCGGTACAAACAGTTTTGCGTTTTTCAGAACCAAGGCCCACGATTTCGAGTTCATCGCCAGTAAGAACAACACCTGTCTCGATACGGCCTGTAGCAACTGTACCACGGCCCGTGATTGAGAACACGTCTTCAACCGGCATCAGGAAAGGCTTCTGGTTATCGCGCGGAGGAATCGGGATATAGGCATCAACTGCATCCATAAGCTCCATGACTTTTTCTTCCCATTTGGGTTCACCATGCATTGCGCCGAGTGCTGAACCGCGGATAACAGGAGCGGTATCGCCGTCGAATTTGTAGAAATTCAGAAGGTCGCGGACTTCCATTTCCACAAGATCAAGAAGTTCTTCATCTTCAACCATATCAACCTTGTTCATGAAAACAAGAACCTTTGGAACGTTAACCTGGCGTGCAAGAAGGATATGTTCGCGGGTCTGAGGCATGGGACCATCTGTAGCGGCTACAACAAGAATAGCGCCGTCCATCTGGGCAGCACCTGTAACCATATTCTTAATATAGTCAGCATGGCCGGGGCAGTCAACATGTGCATAATGGCGGGTTGCTGTCTGATATTCAACGTGAGCAGTATTGATTGTAATACCCCTTTCCTTTTCTTCCGGAGCATTATCAATTGAATCAAAATCCCTGACTTCAGAGAGACCTTTCTTTGCAAGAACCATGGTGATCGCTGCAGTCAGAGTGGTCTTACCATGATCGATATGACCAATTGTACCAATATTCACATGCGGTTTTGACCTGTCAAATTTTTCTTTTGCCATAACTTCAAGCTTATTAAAATTAAGTTTATTTATATCAGTTATAAAATCATTTCCCTGTTGAGCCGGAGGGGGGAATTGAACCCCCGACCCCTTCCTTACCAAGGAAGTGCTCTACCCCTGAGCTACTCTGGCCTCAAAAAGTGAGCGGGAGACGGAGCTCGAATCCGCGACCCTTAGCTTGGAAGGCTAATGCTCTACCAACTGAGCTACTCCCGCTTATTATCATTAAAGAGTTCCATAACAGTATTGAAATCAATCCGGCTTTACGGCTACCCTGCTAGTGTGGGGAGAGCAGGATTCGAACCTACGAAGGCATTTGCCAGCAGATTTACAGTCTGCCCCAGTTGGCCGCTTTGGTATCTCCCCCCTATACAGAGTTATACTACTATGACACACATTTGCATCTCTCTCAAGAGCCGATGAAGGGATTCGAACCCCCGACCTGCAGATTACAAATCAGCTGCTCTGGCCAACTGAGCTACATCGGCAATTTAAAGAACGACCCGATCATGCATAGAACACCCTTAAAAATCGGTCTGCAAATGTATGAATTAAAATTTCATTTATCAAAATAATTCAAATTATTTTTGAACGGCATTTGCCTAGTCACCTCTCTTCTTCTGGTTATATTTGGTAATCTGCTTCTTAAGGGCATCTATAGCCAGATCTGTCGCCTCCTCAAACGTCTTGCTCTGCTTCCTTGCAAACAAGGGTCCACCTCTTAAATCAAGCTTAATTTCACTAATTTTATTCTTTCGCTCCTGATCCTTATCAAGCCTCAGGTACACTTCAGCATTTACTATTCCCTCTCCAAGCTGGGTAATCTTTTCCAGTTTCTGATGAACAAAATCTATAAGCTTTTTGTCAGCATCAAACCGCACTGAATGAATCTGAATGTTCATGGTAGTACCTCCTGTTTAGTTAATTAATAGTTAAGCCCTTGGATGAGCCTGTTTATATATTTTCCTAAGCTGTTCGAATGAATTGTGAGTATATATCTGTGTTGCTGAAAGACTGGCATGGCCAAGAAATTCCTTTATCGAGTTCAGGTCAGCACCCCTGTTCAACATATGTGTCGCAAAAGAATGACGGAGTATGTGAGGACTCTTTTTTTCAATTGTCGTGACCATAGCCAGATATTTTCTTACAATATTGTAAACGTATTTGTCGTACAACTTGTTCCCTTTATTGCCAATAAAAAACCAGCCATCCTGCCTCACCGGAAAACACTCGTCCCTTTTCTTGATATATTCCTCAAGTCTTATGGCAACCGGCTTTAAAAGAGGTATTATCCGCTGCTTGTTCCTTTTACCGGTCACTTTTACGGTCGCTCCCTGAATGTCGACATCTGCATCCCTGAGCCCTGTCAGCTCGGCCCTCCGCATCCCTGTTGTATAAAGAAGCTCTATTATGACACTGTTCCTGATTCCCGGAAAGTCATTCCCGAATTCATAACCGTCAAGGAGTTTATCCATCGCACCCTCTGCCACAAATACCGGAAGCTTCTTCCTGATCTTCGGAAGCACTACCTTCGACGAAGGATCAACTGCGGAATACCCGCATTTCCTTAAAAACCTGAAATACATCCTCAGAGATGAGATCTTCCTGTGAACGCTTTTTGCAGAATAGCCTTGTTCAGCAAGATAAACAATCCACGACCTGATATCAGAAGTGGTAATATCACATGGATTACCTGAGAAACCGTCGGAAATCAGATGATTTTCAAACTGATCAAGATCACTTATATAAGATCTTACAGTGAGCGGCGAATACCGCTTTTCAACCCGGAGATACTGCAAGAATGATTCCTTATGATCCATAAAGGAACCCCCTTAACAATTAATATTTTTCAGAACAGCAAAGCAGCTTCTATTCTTCGCGTTCCTGCATCTTCTGAACGTATATAGCCTTCTTTATCTCTTCCCTGCGGCGAACAGAAGGCTTCACAAAAGCCTGACGTGAACGTAATTCGCGGATTACCCCAGTCTTTTCAAATTTCCTCTTGAACTTTTTCAGTGCTCTTTCTATGTTTTCGCCTTCTTTTAACGGTACTATAATCATAACAGAAATCTTGTTTTTAAACGAGGCGCAAAGTTAAAAATAGAAATATACTTTTCAAAACTTTTATGGCAATAATTTTAACATAACCGGATGCATTTACAGGATTTAACATATTATTTATGCAGATATTTCTCATAATACGATTTACTAAAGTTACGCAATAAAAATTGCGTTTCAAAATAATATGTGTTAATTATTGTTTAAAATCATCATCCTTCAAATTCCCCCTTCGAATGGGGAAGACATCCCCCGGCCCCCTTAAAAGGGGAAGTGTGTGCAAACCACCTGCTTTCCGTCAGGAAAAATCATTTGCATTGTTTTCAGAATTCCAGATAAGCTTTGATCTTTCTGAATGTTTCTTCCGAAATGAGATTGTTTTTCAACATATCCTCCGGACCATTCATCCGGCCACTCAGCTGACGATATTTCAGAATGGCCTCGACTTCGTTCTTTTTAAAATACGGATGCCTTATAAGATCTTTGAATTCCGCATCATTGACTTTAATTTTCCTTACAGAAAGAGAATCGGCAAACACCCGTTTGCAAATAAGATCATAGGTTTCGGCAGGCAATCCGTACACTTCCTTCAGCTGTTCCACCGATACAAATCCCCCAAGCAGATTCCTGTATTTAATTATCCTTGCCGATAAAACCGGGCCTATCCCCGGTAATGCTACAAGTGCAGTTGAATCACTATGGTTAAGATCTGTCAGCGGCTTCCCTGCTGCCGGCCTGCTGCCGGTGCCCGAAATGGCCTTACCCCTCGCAGGCTTTGACACTGTATCCTGAAAAAATGAAATTTGTGATAAGTCAACCGGGATTTCCTCAACTTTAATTCTGTGCGACGGGACAACAAACCTTATGCTTAAAACAATAACAATAATTACAAGAAGCACGAATGTTGACCTTCTTTCTCTCCTTGTAAAGCCAAGCCAGTTGCCGGCAAATTTTTTAAAAGCTGACATAATTGTGCAAAAAGCAGAGAGACTGAATGCAATTTAGGCATTTTCCCGTTTAAATCAAGGGGTTGAACACGGAAAAAACTGAGGACAGATCAGAACGGATATCCGATCCCCAGCACTATTGTAAAATCGTTTCTGAAATTGTATGGCCTGTTATAGATGATCCACCTTGAACCCTCGGCTATTGAAGGATCACGTAGCTTGACACCCATATCGATCCTTCCGGTAACAAACTTGAAGTCGAATCTTAGTCCAGCGCCTGTTCCGACAGCCATATCCTTCAGAAATTTATCAAACCTGAATTCTGCGCCCTGCCTTGCAACATCCTTATTAAAGGTCCAGATGTTTCCTGCTTCTGCAAATACTGCACCTTCCAGGATCCAGAACAATTTAAACCTGTATTCGGCGTTTGCTTCCAGTTTGATATCCGCAGTCTGGTTCAGGAATTCTGCCTCTTCCGGAACATAGGACCCGGGGCCAAGCGATCTCACCTGCCATGCCCTTATGCCATTTGCCCCGCCGCCGAAATATTGTTTTTCAAAAGGTATTGCCTTCGAATTTCCATACGGAATCCCAAGTCCGACAAACCCCCTGTACACAATCGAGCTTACATCATTAAGTATCACATTGTACCGTAAATCCAGATCTGCACGCACATATTGCGCGAAGGGTTGTCCGAAAATTCTGTATGATCCGTCTACCTTGCCGGCGCCTGCCATCCTGCTTGCCGCCGAAAGCATATTTCCTGCCATCTCTGCATTAAACCGAAGAAACCAGTAGTCTCTCGATTTCTGTATCATCTGGTTGTTGAATATGTATGAATAGCTGGCGCCGAGTATCATAACATCCCTGTAGCTGTATGCAAGGTATGAAGATGACTCTATCTTTTCCTTAAAAGCCGTATCGATCTTTAGAAGCTTGACAACGTTCAGCTGCAGGGGGTTTACTATATGCGACCTGTAGCGGTGACCCGACCAGCTGTACCCGAATGTGGCATTCGCAATTGTCCTTGTATAAAAGGGCATATTCTGATAGTTATATGCCGCAAGGATTGTAGTTGTGGGGTTATAGTTCTTTACGAACTCCTCGCTCTTCAGAAAAGGGAAAAGAAAGCGCGGCACCCTCAGACTTGTTTCAAACCCGTACTCCTGGGTACTCCTGAGCCGTGCATTTTTCTGAGTCATTGCCTCAAAAGCCCCTTTGAGTTTCATATTGAATTGTTCGGCAGCGTGAAAAAGATTTTTATGGAGATAGATCAGGTTAAGGGCTCCACCCAGATCTCCCGCAGTGTTGGTCCCTTCAATTTCAACGTTGAACGACTGCTGACTTAACAAAGTGAGCTGAATATGGCAGTTCAGATACCGGTCCTGTCCCTTCTTCTCCGCCGGAGCATCCGTCTCGCTGAAAAATATATTTATGAGCCTGTAGGCTTTTAGTGACATAAGGTGACTCTGGCTCTGTTCTGTATTTGTAATATTATATACGGCACCCGGCTTCAGGTAAAGCGATTGCAGTATAAGGTCGTATTTAAGCTGCGACCTGGCCTGTGAAGTCACAAAATAATAACCCTTATAGTTGCTGGTGTCGAGTTTGCTGAGATATGCCGCACCGCCTTCGAGGACATCCTTGGGAACAAAATCAGGATAGATATAAATGTCTTTGATTTTGTAAATGGGGTGAGAAAGATATGTCACTCTACCGTACATATCTGACTTTGAATAAGCCCTGATATCATAATAAATGTTCACCTGTCTATTCCCAACCGTACTGTCGACCCTGAATGAAACATAGTCGGAAGAGAAACCATAAAAGCCATGATTCTTTATGTATCGTTCAACCCTGTTCAGCTCAGCCTGCAGGACATCTACATCGTAAGGTCTGCCCCTCTGGATCAGACAATTTATTGAATCAAAATAAACAAGCTTCCTTATTGTTGTATCTTCGATTTCATAAAAAAGATTACGGACGGTATAAGGTGTTTTAAGATCAACTTTGTAATAAACATCTGATTTCCTTTTATTTGTTTTTACAGAATCAGTTACTGTCCCGTCAAAGTAACCTTTGGAGCTTACATATGTCAAAAGCTGTTCCCTGCTTTTCTCGGCAAACAGGGAGTCGAAGATAACAGGCTCCTCGCCTATGTTGCGAAGCCAGCCGTGAGGCCATTTTTCCTTGTTTATGTTTGATAGGTTATATAAACCCAGATGAAACCTTGCTCCGAAGATCTTTTTATTTGGTTTCTGCCTGACATACGGAGAAAGCTCGGCCTGGGTGATCCCCTGCCTGTTGATTTCAATGTGGTTGCCGTTCAGGAGTGTCTTTCCCTCCGGTACGTATTTGGTAGGATTGCACGAGTACAAAAAAAAGCTAAACGTAATAAGGAGCAGAAAAGCCCTGAAGAAAATATTTCTTTTATTTGAGAAGCTTTTTTTCAAAATTTGTATCTGAATGCCGGAGGCAAATATATCAATAATAAAAAAATAACTTTACCCCGGCATTATCATTATTAAGCGTAACGGCATTCTTATTCCCGGATTATATCATAAAATCACGATGATAAGCAAAAACAAGTTCAGACAGATAGTTTCCCTTCAGAAAAAGAAAGAAAGGGACGAAAGCCGGACATATGTGATTGAGGGCGACAAGATTGTAAGGGAATATCTGAAATCGGGAACCAGGATTAAACTGCTTGTAGCGAAGCCCGAGTTCGTTTCCTCGCTTAAGATTTCCGAAAAGGAGTGTATCGGCGAGATTGAGACCTGCAATTATGAAGAGCTTAAGAAGATTAGCACACTTACTGCACCGCATAACGCCCTGGCCCTTGTCTCCTACCCTGACAGCAGGACCGACCCCGCGGAGATTCTCAGGGAATTGTCGGTTGCACTCGATTTTGTCCAGGATCCGGGTAATCTGGGAACCATTATACGTTCAGCTGCGTGGTTCGGGATAAGGAATATTATCTGTTCTTTCAACTGCGTCGATCTCTACAATCCGAAGGTGATCCAGGCTACAATGGGGGCCATACTTAATGTTAATGTTCATTATATGAGTCTTAATGAATTCCTAAAGACGGCAAATGATTCGGGGGTGCCTGTCTACGGAGCTTTGCTTGAAGGCAATCGGATATATGATGAGAGTTTTGAAAGAAGAGGAGTCATCCTGCTTGGTAATGAATCGAAAGGTATTTCGGAGGAACTGACGCCCTTCATTACTAAGAAAATTTACATTCCGAAGTACACTGACGCATCTTACGGGATTGAGTCGCTTAATGTAAGCATGGCTGCCTCTGTGATCTTCTCAGAGTTCGCCCGGCGGAATGGTTGACGGATCGCGGATAAGGTTTACCCTTAATGCCCATCCGTAAGATGTCGCGGCCGATACATTAATATCCTTTACAGCCGGATTTAAAGCCTTCAGATATGTAGTTGATTCTTTTGTGTCAATTAATACATAGAAATCCGGGATGGAGTCGAAATCATAATCTATTGAATCCTCAATTTCACCCGGCAGTTTACCTCTCCAGTCAAACTGAACGAATCCTTTTCGTCTTTCGCTGAACAGGCCGTCAAAAACAGGTCTTCTGATATCGAGTGTGCAAACCGGAGAAACAAGCTGACGCCCGACCTCTCCTCCAGAGAAATTCGGATTGATTTTCATAAAAGGAAGAGTGGCCAGTTTCCTGCTCATCATCCCAAGCCCGGGAAATAACATGATTATTATGAGAAGACCTGCTGCCGCCCAGGCAATACCGGCAATTAATTTAATGTTTTTCATTATTGTCAGATAATAAAATCAAGTAATTTTTGAAGTGTATTTATTATTGAACCTGAGGAAAATACAGCCAGAAAAAGAAATGAAACAAATAAATAAAGATTTCCTGAAAAGTTCTTTCGTGTACCGGCTGGCACTCCTTTGATTCCATAATGAATAGCATTATTCGGGCAGATATCTATGCATTTGCCGCATTTGCTGCAGAAAATCGATACCTGTCCTTCTTTTATATTCGCGGGAGTCAATGCAAAAAGAGGGCATGACTTTACACATTTGAGGCATTCGGTACAGTTTTTTTTATCAATTTTAACAGTGAACGGAGTGATCTTGTTAGATAATGAATTAATGGCTCCGAGAGGGCAAAGGAAACTGCATTGAGTCCTTTTTTTTGTAGTTAAGGGAAGCACAACCACAAGTCCCGCAAATAATGAAATGAAAACCCCGGCTTTGACTGCCGATTCAACCCCGGTCACCTGTTCAAATTCTGTAACGGCCTTGAATGGACAAATCCAGTCACAATAGGTTGGAACCAAGGTCAGAGCCGCAGTGACTGCAACCATAAACAATACTGCAAACGGCATCCATTTCCATGAATCACTTATTTTCTTCACGATGCTTCTTTTGCGAACCCTGGAAAAGCCATCGTCCCACCCTCCATAAAAACAACCCCAGCTGCAAAAACCTCTTCCAAGGACAATGGTTGCTGTCAACCAAAGGATAATCATTGAAGCGATATCAGCAAACCCGCCTATAATCGATCCCGGGAAGATAATAGATTCAGTAAACGCAGCAGGGATTATCATCATGGGGATCACAAGATGGCAGAACGGGATCCTGCATTCAAGGACGTCGGATTGATTGAATGACATTGAGCTTCTGGTTTCCAGCATGTTGCTGATCAGTGTAAAAGAGAGTGAAATGGCAAAGACAATGAAAAGCACTGCCCTGTACCTGTCAGTCTTTCCCGTGAAATGCATCAGGAAAAAAAGTACATTAACACCGGCAAATGTTATTATTAATGCCAGAAACTGTGCGGTATTTGAGAAATCGGGCCGTCCTCCCGACATGAACATGAAAGTCAAAAGGAGCATCGGCAGGGTACAGAGCAGCGACTTGCCTGCCGATTTGTTTGGTTTGAGCGCTGACGTTCTATCATTCATATATCAGACCTCCTAAAATTATTGTTATACCTTTAATAATAAATATCATACCGGCAAGAGCCGTGGCAAATATCCCTACCGTCGTGATTATATTCTTTTTGCCGAGTTTTCCTGTAAGTGGTAAAGGCAGGAACCATAATGATGATCCGGCAAAAAAAGCTAAAAAGACCATCCAGCATTGCAGAATTGAATCCTCACCCGAACTCCTTGTCAGCATAAGAAGGAGAGCGGGGCAAAATCCCAGGCTGTTCACAACTCCGAGAAAGACGGGTATCATCCTTTTGTTTTCGACCTCTGAAATAATCGCTGCAGGGCACTCTTTGTTGCGTTTCCTTCCTATGCTGTACCAGATAAGCATTACGGCAAACAAAATATATAAGCTGCCGGAAACCCATGTTCTGAGTATTGGTGAAGTAATAATCCTCTGACCAAGATACCATATGAGTGTGGCCTGAATAAGGTAAACAGCAAGCCTGACAAGCAAAAATATGCTTACATCCGCCACTACCCTTTTTACACCGGCTGAACCTGCCATAAGGTAAGGAAACATAACCATCCCACAGGTGACAAGGCATGCAGATCCGCTACTCAGTCCCAGGATAAATGATTCCGTCATCAGGTAATTTTTTAATAAAAATATTGGTTTACCCTGAATGAGACAAAATCATTCCGATCAGATAACAATAAATATGGCGAACGGAAGAATATGACCGGTAAACTGCAGGTTAACGGGCGGGTTGCAGCTGTAAGGCGACAGCCTCTGCGACCTTGACACCATCCACCGCGGAAGATACGATGCCCCCTGAATACCCCGATCCCTCACCGCAGGGATACAGGCCCCGGAGTGAAACATGTTCCATTGTTCCGGCATTTCTCGGTATACGGACAGGGGATGAGGTCCTCGATTCGACACCAAGTATAACAGCTTCTTCAGTGATGAATCCCTTCATCATCTTTCCGAATTCAGCAAATCCTTTCTGAAGCTTTTCCCCTATTATCGGAGGAAGCCAGTCATGCATGGGTGACGACACTGCTCCCGGGAAATATGATAAACGAGGCAGTGAGCCTGAGGGCTTTCCTTTAAGGAAATCGGTTAGTCTCTGTGCCGGGGCAAACTGGGTTCTGCCGCCATGTTCCCATGCAAGTCTTTCGACCTCCATCTGGAATTTCAGCCCGGCAAGCTCCCCAAAACGGGAGTATTCTGAGAGGTCTTCGGGCCTGATCTCCACTACAATCCCTGAATTTGCAAATGGAGAATTCCTGCCGGAAGGCGACATACCGTTGACTACAATCTCAACCTGTGATGTTGCAGCGGGAACAATGAACCCGCCGGGGCACATGCAAAATGAATATACTCCGCGGTTATCCACCTGTCTTACAAGACTGTATGAGGCGGCAGGCAAGAATGGCCCTCTTGGTCTCCCATGATATTGTATGGAATCAATAAGATCCTGAGGATGCTCAACCCTCACACCCATGGCAAATGACTTCTGTTCAAGCAGGATTCCCTTCCGGTGCAGCATTGAATAAATATCACGAGCCGAATGACCCGTGGAAAGTATAACAGATGGTGAAAGATATTTCTCATTTCCATTTGTAATGATCCCCTTAACAGATCCATTTTCAAGGACCAGGCCGGTCATTCTGGTTTCAAAAAGCATAACCCCCCCGTTATCAGTTATGGTTCGTCTTATATTTTTAATTATGCCCGGGAGTTTGTCGGTTCCAAGATGAGGGTGTGCATCATAAAGTATGCTTTCATCGGCACCGTGAAGGCAAAGAAGTTCAAGAATCCTTCTGTTGTCGCCCCGCTTTTTTGATCTTGTATACAGTTTCCCGTCCGAAAAAGTACCGGCACCACCCTCTCCAAAACAATAATTACTATCAGGGTCCACCAGATGTTCACGGCTTATTTTTGCAATATCTCTCTTCCTTGAAGACACATCTTTGCCTCTTTCAATTATTACCGGTTTCAGGCCGAGTTCAATAAGCCTGAGCGCCGCAAACAGTCCTGCAGGTCCGGCTCCGATAATCAGAACCTCACGGTTCTTTCTTACATCCGCCGGTTTGAAAGGAGATATTGATGGAGTTGATTTTTCATCCCGGATGAAAACTTCAGCCTGGAGGTTTACAATAATATTTTTCTTCCGGGCATCTATCGACCTTCGAAGGATCCGGACCGAAGAAATATCCGAAGGCAATATTCCTGCCTTTTTTGAGGCGTATTTAAAGACGGCCTTTTCATCGGCAGCGACTTCAGGATCGAGATTCAGATTTACGATCTTCGTCATTGCTATTCAAAATGGAATGCAATTATCCAGATCTGCGACCTCATCTTTTCAATGGCGTTCGCATATTCGGGAAAACCGGGAGCCGGTTCATGAACCATCACATCCCTTAACCCGTTCGACATCTTGAGCTCGACAGAAAATTTAAAATAAGGCAGGTAAAAGTCGAGGCCGGCGCCGGCTTCGTAATAAAGATCCGATCTTTTCAGTCTGATATATACAGGTCTTTCATCATCATATTCCTTTTTCCCGGCCAGGTCGTACCTGTAGTTCAGACCTCCTATAACGTAAGGTCTTACGTTGTTGAGCCTGTCGCCTTTGTATTTCAGCAGAAAAGGAAATTCAAGGTATGACGACTCAACTCTCTGCTTATCGTTGTATATTGATTCATATATATCCTCCCCGTCGGTCTTCCTGATTGTATAAAAACGGATGTTCCTCTGACCGAACGAGACCCCGGGCATAAACCTGAAGTCGAGATACTTCGCCGGCCTGAGATTGGTCACGATCTGTATATTTATTCCGGGGTTTAATATTGACACTTCCGGATTGAGATATTTTTCCGCGTCGGAAGGAAGCGGAGTCTTGCTGGGAGTAATATTGAAATCCATCAGGTTCATCCCGAGGCTGAAGCCGAAATGAAGCAGCTTGTCATCGTACCACGAATCATTTTTCGGTTTCTGTTTCTGGCCAAATGATTCAATGTGGAAAAGGAGGAACAGACCGGCAAAAATTATATATAGGAGTCTTTTTCTCAAATAATCCCCAATGGTAATTAGGTTTGCTTAATCCTTTAATTTCATATTCATTTAAACAGTTCTGTTGACCCGAATCTTCAAAATGCCACCTTCCCCGGCAACGGGCAGTCTATCTTATAACTTGATAAAAAAACAAATATTGCATTTATTTTACTATCCCTGTATAAATTGTAGAAATACCCCGTGTAAGGCGGATTTGCGTGATTTCAGAGAAACCTGCATCCACCATCATTGCTGTAAATTTTTCCTTGTCAGCAAATTCCATAACAGATTGATTCAAATAGCTATAAGCGTCTTTTCTTCCTGAAAATACAGCACCTGCCACCGGCAGTAAATTCCTGAAATAAAAGTTATAAACATGCTTGAAAAGCATACCTTCAGGTTTTGAAAATTCAAGGACAGCAACAATTCCCCCGGGCCTGACAACTCTTTTCATTTCGGAGAGGCCCAGCACAGGATCGGAAAAATTCCTGACTCCGAAAGCCACCATTGCGGCATCAAAGGTATTATCATTGAAGCAGATACTTTCCGAATCACAATTGATGAGCTCTATTTTATCCTCCAGACCCATTTTTCTGATCTTCTGTCTTCCGGCTTCCAGCATCTTTTCAGAGATGTCGATGCCTGTTATCCGGGAAGCTCCCATTTTAACGGCTGCTATAGCCAGGTCGGCGGTACCTGTTGCCACGTCCAAAACTGAAGGATTTCTTATATGGCCGGTGATGATCCCTGCCGTCCTTTTCCGCCAGTATTTATCTATTCCGAACGAGAGGAAATGGTTGAGAAAGTCGTACCTGTGCGCAATGGAATCAAACATTGATCCTATTGTTTTTGTGCTCTTATCCATATGCAACTGCCCGTTCATTTGTAAACCATTCGGCAAAGATATGTTAATCGGATCATAATCCTGTTTCCTTTCCACGTTCTTTTGCGATACGGGCATCTGTCAAAGGCATGAATGACACTGTGGCATTAAGGATTTGTAAAAATGGGCGGGAATGAGAAATATTTCCACTGCCTGGAATAATTTTCCATTTCAACCTGTCTTTTAAATATTACATTTGTTGCTTTGGGAAAAGGGTCAGAAGACCCTGACAATTCATTGTAAAACATTAAATTTTAATTAATTAACTAAGAAAAAACACATTATGAGAAGATTCCTGCATTTAGCTGCTGCAGCACTATTGGTTATGTTTGTAACATCTGTTACATTCAGTGCGTCTGCTGCTCCGAAGAAACAACTAGGCATTGCCACCTATTCAGTGAAGGGCCTCGAATCGGATATTGAGGGCTCCTTCAAATCTCTTGCCGATGCTGGTTATGTGGTGATGGAAATATCAAATTACAATACTGCCAACGGGACTGTCGCTGGCTTCAAGCCTGCCGATTATGCAGCCCTTGCTGAAAAATACGGGCTCGACATTATATCAAGTCATGCACGTGCAAAATTTGATATCAAGGACGTTGAAGGATCGGTTGCTGCATGGGGAAAGCTGTTCGATGATCACAAAGCCATGGGTGTCAAATATGTTGTTTTCCCAATGAACTCATGGTCGACTAACGTTGAAGGACTTAAGGCAGAATGTGACCTTATGAACAGGATCGGTGATGAAGCCAATAAGAGAGGAATCAAATTCGGCTATCACAACCACAATATGGAATTTGCCACCATCCCCGGGACAAATCAGCTTTATGAAGATTTCCTAATCGCAAACACTGATCCGGGTAAAGTATTCTTTCAGATGGATGTCTACTGGATAACCGTAGGAGGCCAGGATCCTGTTGCATATCTGAAGAAATATCCCGACAGGTTCAAGGTCCTTCATATTAAAGATGATTATGTGATCGGGGCAAGCGGAACTATCGATTACAAAGCAATTTTCACGCAGTTCTACAAAAATGGTTATAATGACTGGTTTGTTGAGATGGAAGCAAAGATGACTCCGGAACAGAAGGCACAGTCGCTTGCCATGATGAAGCAGATGCAGGCAAGAATGTCGCAGGGCGGATCAGGCGCCATGGGCGGCCAGCCCGGGCCCCAGGGCCAGGGACGTCCACAGGGACAAGATCGTCCTCAGGGTCAGCCACAGGGCGGCCAGGCACGTCAGGGCGGAGCTCCGGGAGCAGGTTTCGGCGGCCAGCGTGATCCCCAGGTAGTTGCTGAACAACTCAAGACTTCTCTCCAGGGAATAAAGGAAAGTGCTGACTTTCTTCTGAAGGCTGATTACGTTAAATAACAAAAAGAGCCCTGGGGCACTTAATAACAATTACAAAGCCATCCGGTAATTCGCATCCGGATGGCTTTTTTATATTTCATCAGTCGTCAAAGCAAAACCTCATTTGCCACAAAAGATTTGACATTAATCAGGAGTTTCATACTTTTACCCGACAATAATTTAAGCTCAGATGGAAAATATAATAATGATCACCGGCGCCACGGCAGGCTTTGGAAGGGCAACGGCAGTAAAATTCGCATCGAACGGATATAATGTAATTATTACGGGAAGAAGAAAAGAACGTCTCGATGAGCTGGAAGAAGATTTATCAGCCTTTAACATCAAGGTGCACAAGCTTAATTTCGATGTCAGAAGAAGGGAAGAGACCGAGAAGGCGGTAGGGAATCTGCCTGCAGAATGGAAAAATATAGATATCCTTGTCAATAATGCCGGTCTTGCCGTCGGCCTCTCACATATTAACGACGGTAACACTGACGACTGGGACAGGATGATCGATACAAATGTAAAGGGTCTCCTTTATGTAACCCGCGCTGTATCACCGCTTATGACAGCAAGAAAAAAAGGACATATATTCAATATTTCGTCAATTGCCGGCAAGGAGGTCTATGAAAACGGAAATGTCTATTGTGCATCAAAGCATGCAGTCGATGCACTTTCGAAGGCAATGAGAATAGACCTGCTGAAGCATAATATAAAAGTTACAAACATTGCTCCCGGGATGGCTGAAACCGAGTTTTCCCTGGTACGGTTCAAAGGCGACAGGCAAAAGGCAGATGCTGTCTATAAGGGAGTTGATCCGCTTACCGGGGAAGACATTGCAGAAGCAATATATTTCTGTGCAACCCGTCCATGGCACGTATGCATAAACGACCTTGTCATCACTCCCACCCAGCAGGCAAATGCGGCAAATGTATTCAGAAAATGATTTTTCAAACAGTCGGATATGTTCACATACGAGTTTTTATACGATTTTACCAGACGTGCCTTTATGGCAATGGGCTGCAGCAGTGAAGATGCCGGGGTAATATCTGATGTCTTTCTTGCTGCCGAGCTGAGGGGTCATGCATCACATGGGATGCTCAGGCTTAAAGACTATTATGAGCTTTGGAAATCAGGCAGGATTAATGTCAGACCTGATGTCAGGACAGTCCATGAATCTCCGAGCACTGCTGTCGTTGACGGGGATAATGCTGTCGGAATGGTTGCTGCAAGGAAATCGATGCAAATAGCCATTGATAAAGCCAAAACAGCCGGAACCGGGTGGGTGGCAACACGGAATTCGAACCATTTCGGGATTGCCGGGTATTATGCTATGATGGCACTGAAAGAGGATATGGTGGGGATCTGTCTGACAAATGCAAATCCGCTTGTTGCACCAACTTTCTCCATAAGCCGCATGATGGGGACGAATCCTGTTGCTGTTGCAATACCTGCAATGCACCAGCCTCCACTGGTTGCTGATTTTGCCACTACTCCGATTGCCAGAGGGAAACTGGCGGTGGCAGAAAAGAAAGGTGAGAAGGTTGCTTTCGGGTTTGTACAGGATAAATACGGTCAGCCTTCCGATGATCCGTCAATACTCAGGTCCGGCGGATCGATGCTCACGCTCGGAGGCGACAGGCTGCATGGAAGTCATAAAGGATACTGCATGTCGGCACTGGTGGATATTTTCTCGGCTGTTTTCAGCGGAGCCAACTTCGGTCCATTCGTCCCTCCCAGCGTCGCTTACCTTCCCGTCCTTGAAAAGAAAGTCGGGGAAGGAACCGGACATTTCTTCGGAGCCATGAGGATCGACGCGTTTCAGCCTAAAGAAGAGTTCCTCGGCAAGATGGACAGGTGGATCGAAACCTTCAGGTCAGCAGTGCCTGCAGAAGGTCAGGAAAAGGTCCTTATCCCGGGTGATCCCGAGCGGGAAGCGGAGGCGAGGATCATGAAAAACGGGATCTCTCTTGTGCCGGCAGTCATCAGAGACCTTGAAGAGATTGCGGAAGCACTGGAAATTTCTTTCAACTAAACGTTCCGTATTGCTGGTTGCAGCCCCAAAGCATAAACATCGGGCCACAGACCTCATTTATTGATTCATAAACCCCTGATCCTTAAGCACCTGGAGCAGCATATTTGAAAAATGGACATTATCATCCTTCTTGTATCTGACATCGGTAAATACCTGGGCAAGGGTTGTCTTGTTATTTTCAGCAATAAAACGTTTTGAATCGTCGCGTGCTTCTTTTCCGGAATATATCTTTTCTATGTCAGCATCTGAATAATCAGAATATACTTCCCTGTGGACAACGCCCTCCAAAGGAAGCCTGTCGGGCTGTTCCGGATTTTCGGCAGGCCACCCGACCGTGACAGTGGTAACCGGAACCACTCCCCTGGGAAGTTTCAGGGCTTCAATTATCTTATGTGCCATATATGTTGTCGTCCCGAGATAACAGATACCCAGACCTTTTGATTCCGCCGCAATGCAAAAAGTCTGCGCGGCAAGAAGCGCATCAATGGCGGCTGTCATGAAAGACAGGAAATTGTCATAACCTGGCCCGGCATTTCTCAGGAGACACCATCTGTTGAATCTGTTAAAGTCGGCACAGAATGTCAGGACCACGGGTGCCTCGGTGACCATCTTCTGGTTGAAATGGAGAGGAAGCAGGTCATTCTTAATCCGCTCATCCCGTGTGACTATAATACTGTAGACTTGCATGTTACCTGTCGTTGAAGTACGGCACGCTGCCATTAGAAGCCTGTCAAGAAGATCGTCGGCCACCTGTTCCTGAGTATATTTTCGTATGGTTCTCCGGTTTAATAAAATATTTTCTGTTTCAGTCATGATTTTTATGTTGAAGAATATATGCAAAGTAAAGAATTTCTGACAGAAGCCGACCGTTTGGTGCTCGGGATTTTATTATATTAGCATGAATAATGCGGCGTGAGGCGTGTGTGTGCAACCAGATGCATGACGAATGCAGCATGAAACCGATATGAACATAAGTTATAAACCGATACATGATACAACCATTAAACACCACCAACTATGAGCAGACCAGTAACACTTTTTACGGGACAATGGGCAGATTTACCTTTTGAAACAGTTTGTCAGAAGGCCAGATCATTCGGGTATGATGGTCTGGAACTTGCATGCTGGGGCGATCATTTCGAGGTCGCCAAAGCAACAGACGAATACTGTGCGTCAAAGAGGGAGATTCTCGGCAGATACGGGCTTAAGGTCTTTTCTATATCAAATCATCTTGTGGGTCAGGCTGTAGCTGACAGGATTGATGAGCGTCACAAATCCATACTGCCCGAGCATGTTTGGGGCGACGGTGATCCTGAAGGAGTGAGGAAACGCGCTGCCGAGGAGATGATAAGAACAGGAGAAGCTGCCCGCCGTCTCGGTGTTTCCATTGTTAACGGATTCACAGGCAACCCGATATGGCACCTTGTATATTCTTTCCCTCCAATCCTCCCCGGAATGATTGACAAAGGATTCAGTGAGTTCGCTGAAAGATGGTTACCTGTTCTTGACGCCTATGAAAAGATCGGAGTGAAATTTGCCCTGGAGGTACATCCCACAGAAATCGCCTTCGACACTGCATCGGCAAAAAGAGCCCTTGCAGCAGTAAATAACCATCCGGCATTCGGATTCAATTATGACCCCTCTCATTTTGGATACCAGGGAGTTGACTATGTAGGGTTCCTTTATACTTTCAGCGAAAGGATTTTCCATGTCCATATGAAAGACGTCGGATGGTCGGATGTTCCTGTTGAGGCCGGTGTCTTCGGAGGACATACTGAATTCGGGACAAGAGGACGTTACTGGGATTTCAGGAGCCTTGGAAGAGGAAACATCAATTTTGAAGAGATTATAAGGGCGCTGAACAGGATAGGTTACAAGGGGCCGTTATCTGTTGAATGGGAGGACAGCGGAATGGATCGTGAACATGGAGCTGCCGAGGCTTGTGAGTTTGTCAGGGCAGTGGATTTTGCACCTTCAAATATTGCCTTTGATTCAGCATTTGATAAATAGCATCTTACCGCGTTACTTCCCGGTCCTTCCGGAGAGGGACTAAATGCCGGTTTACCCCCGCCCCCGCTGAAGGGGGGCTAAATCGGGAAAAAACAATCTGAGAGCAATAAAACCAATATTAATAACAGTATTATGGAAAAAATAAGAATGGGAATGATTGGAGGCGGCATTGGAGCATTCATTGGAGATGCCCACAGGCGTGCCTCACGTATTTGCAATGACTTTGAACTTGTCGGCGGTGTTTTTGATGCTGATTACCAAAGAAGCAAAGAATTTGCACAAAAAGAAGGGATCAGTGCCGACAGATGCTATGAAAGTGTTGACGCAATGATAGCAGCCGAGCTAAAGATGCCGGCTGGCAGGCGAATGGAGGTCGTGTCTGTGGTGACTCCAAACGCCCTTCACTATCCTTTTGCAAAAAGTCTTCTTGAAAACGGTTTTCATGTTGTGTGCGAAAAGCCCATGACTATGACCGTCGAGGAAGCTCTCGACCTCGAGAGGCTTGTCGAAAAACACAGGAGGACATTTGCCCTTACGCATACCTACACTGGCTATCCTATGGTCAGACAGATGAGGGATCTGATTGCCAAAGGTGTCCTTGGAACAATCCAGCGCATTGATGCACAGTATTATCAGGGATGGATCAACTCTATAATTCACGGGACGGAAAGCAGGATCACCGGCGTATGGAGGCTCGATCCAAAACATGCGGGGGTAAGCAGCTGCATGGGTGACATAGGAGTACATGCATTTAACCTGATTGAATATACGACAGGGCTCGAAATAAAAGAGGTCCTCGCGGATCTCAGCCCTGTGAAGGATGATATTAAACTTGACCTCGACGGAACCGTACTCCTGCGGTTCGGAAAAAACCTAAAGGGGGTGATTAGGTCGAGTCAGGTTTGCGGCGGTGAGGAAAACTGTCTGACAATAGCTGTTTACGGATCAAAGGCAAGCCTGAAATGGGGACAGGAGAATCCTAATTACCTTTATATGCTTAGCGATACTGAACCCACCAAAATATTCAAGCCTGCCCATGGTTACAACGAAAAGCTGGCTGAAAGCAGTCATACCATGCCCTCGGGTCATCCGGAAGGCATCTATGAAGCGCTGGCCAATATTTATAGAGGTACAGCAAAGTCGATAAGGGGTGAGGAGTTCACACCTGGAGAGTTCCCAACAGTTCATGATGGAGTAAGAGGGATGAAATTCATCCATTCTGTAGTCGAATCGAATAAAAAGGGGAACGTCTGGATCACACTTTAGTTAAGATAAAAAACCAGAGCTTTTTGTAATACAGAGTGACACCGGGAAGCACGGAGAAACATGGAGAGCAATGCCTGTAAATCTATGGCCCTATGTGACTTCCCGGCGACACTCCTTGAAAGTGCCTGAAGGAATTTCAATACAGGAAGATCAGCCTTGTTTTTAATCTTTGTGATCAAAACAGGGATTTTATTTTCTTTTCCTGAGAAGGAAACATCCCGCGACAATCACCAGAAGAACCGCAAGGGCAATAAAAGCAGCAACAGACACACCGCCCCTTCCGGAACCTGCCGGGTTCAGCCTAACCGCCATCACCAATAACCAGCCTGTCAGAACCATACAGTTGTTAATATTTTCACAGTCAGGTTAATCAGAACCTTTTTGTATAACCATGACAGTACGGCACCTTGCCGTTTTTGAAATAATAATCCTGGTGGTAATCCTCGGCATCGTAGAATTCAGCAGCCCGGGTAAGCAATGTTGCAACCTTGAACCCTTTTGCCTTCAGGATATTAATATTTTTCTCCGCTGTTTTCTTTTGTTCATCATTGAGATAAAAGATCTCCGACCTGTACTGATCTCCAAGATCCGGCCCCTGACCTCCCACCTGGGTAGGATCATGTATTTCCATAAAGAGCTTTAGCAATGTCTCATATGATGTCTTCCGCGGATCATAAATAATCTTGACGGCCTCGGCATGGCCCGTGGTCCCTGTGCAGACCTCCCTGTACGAAGGGTTTTTCACATGCCCTCCGATAAATCCTGAAGTAACCGTTATGACGCCGGGAGATTTCTGCATAAAATATTCCACACCCCAGAAACATCCTCCGGCAAATATTGCAGTCCCGTATCTTCCCGGTTCCAGCTTTGAAGGAACAAAATCGAGTGAAACAGAATTAACACAATGCCTGATGTTTTTTTCAGTAAAATGCTCTCCCGCAAAAACATGTCCGAGATGGGCGCCGCATGTGGCACATACAATTTCAGTTCTGACACCGTCGGGATCGGGATACCTGCTGACGGCTCCCTTTATCTCATCGTCGAAACTTGGCCAGCCACAGCCGGATTTGAATTTCGATGATGAATAATATAAAGCGGCTCCGCATTTTTTGCAGATATATGTTCCGTTTTTGGAGAAATTGTCGTACTTCCCGGTAAAAGGAGCTTCAGTACCCATTTTCTCAATTACACGCGCTTCCTGCCCCGAAAGATCATTGTATGGTAACTTCTCCTGTGATAAAGAATTTGTTGACATGGCAAAAAATATCAATAAGTAAATTAACTCCGCCCTCATATTTTTAAAATGATTCTTACGGATAATACAACAAAAATGCAAAAAATATGTTTTGTATGTACTGTAACAGAATCAAATGTGCTGACCGGAATTTTACCGGAAATTATTATTTTGGCACAAGAATTGTTTTTAAAGAGATTGTTTTACTTTTGTGAATTGATTAAAACCATGGTTTCTATGAAAAAGATTGCTGTGATCCTGGTTGTCTGTTTTATCACTGCTCTGTCGGTAAGCTCATGCAACCAAAAGTCGTGTCCCGCTTATGCTAACGCTGAAGCTTCACAGACTGAGAATATCGGCTGAAAAATCACGGATCCTTTTCTGGTTTTATAAGTAAGCAAAACAAGATGAAGAAGCTGCTTATAACATTGATTCTGACCAGTTGCTATGCGTTATCCGCATTTGCACAGGGTGAACTCAATGAGCAGCAGAAGATCTTCTTCAGGAATGAAAGGTCGTTTGGCGTTTTGCTTAATTCAGACGGTTTCGGGCTCAGTTACCGTGATGCCAGGAGGATTGATTATCTGAACAAGCGTTATTACGAAATTGAGATCGGTAACCTTAAGTCTCCCCGCGAGTACAGGGAAACAAATCCCGTTTATCAGACACCCGGGACTTTTATCTACGGAAAACTAAACACGGTTTTTTTTCTGAGGGGAAGCTATGGCCACCAGCGTGAGCTTTTCAGGAAAGCGGATCTGGGAGGAGTGGCAGTGCGGGTATTTTACTCGGCAGGACCCACACTTGCATTTTACAAGCCGATTTATTACAAATTCCTTTATCCTGTATCTCAATATGAATTTGTCATAAAAGAACAAAAACTTGATATCAGCCTTTACGAGCATTCGCCTGAATTCATTTACAGTAAGGCTCCTTTCACGAAGGGTCTCGATGAAACAAAGCTTCTCCCGGGTGTGTTCGGGAAATTCGGTTTCAACTTCGAATACAGCAAGGAAGAAAAACTGATCCATGCCGTTGAAGTCGGGACAAGCATCAGCGCGTTCCCCAGGAAAATACCAATAATGGCAACAACCGACAACAAGGCTGTATTCTTCTCATTGTTTGTTAGTTACAGATTTGGAGTTGTCATTGATCCGCTGAATCCGGAAACAAATAAATTTTCCTACCTGTTCAGGAGAAAAAGAGTATCTTCAATTTACTGATCATCGCTGTATTTAGGAAAAAAGTAGTATCTTTGTTCGTTTTATTTTAAAACCGTATAAAACGTTCAATTTATTAACCAAATTAAAGATACAGTTATGTCAAAGATTAAAGTAGGTATAAATGGTTTTGGCAGGATCGGCAGACTTGCTTTCAGGGCTGCATTGAAAAGAAGTGATATAGAGATAGTCGGTATAAACGACCTTCTCGATGCTGATTATATTGCATACATGCTCAAATATGATACAGTTCATGGAAGGTTTGACGGCAAAGTTGAAGTAAAGGACGGAAAACTGGTTGTAAACGGCCAGTCAATCCGTGTTACGGCCGAAAAAGATCCGGCAGCGCTGAAATGGAACGAGGTTGGTGCTGAATACGTTCTCGAATGCACAGGACTTTTCCTCACGAAGGAAACTGCAGCGGGTCATATCGCAGCAGGCGCAAAACGCGTAGTAATGTCAGCTCCTTCAAAAGACGACACTCCCATGTTCGTAATGGGCGTTAACCATAATAAATACACTGCCGACATGCAGTTTGTATCCAACGCTTCCTGCACAACCAACTGTCTTGCCCCGGTTGTAAAAGTTCTTCACGATAATTTCGGCGTTGTTGAAGGTCTTATGACAACTGTTCATGCTACCACGGCAACCCAGAAAACCGTCGATGGTCCTTCAAAGAAAGACTGGAGAGGCGGACGCGCCGCCGCCGGCAACATCATTCCTTCTTCAACAGGTGCAGCAAAAGCTGTTACAAAAGTAATACCTGAACTGAAAGGAAAACTTACAGGTATGTCGTTCAGGGTTCCTACTCTCAACGTTTCTGTTGTCGACCTTACCTGCCGTCTCGAAAAAGCAGCCACCTATGACGAGATCAAGAAAGCAATGAAAGATGCTTCGGAAGGTTCTCTCAAAGGAATTCTTGGCTATACTGAAGAAGCTGTTGTATCAAGCGACTTCAACGGCGATTCCCGTACTTCGATCTTTGATGCAGATGCAGGTATTGCCCTGAATCCCAACTTCGTAAAAGTTGTTGCATGGTATGACAATGAATGGGGTTATTCAAACAAACTCCTCGACCTTATTGCTCACATGAATACAGTGAAATAAGAAATTCTTCGATATCTTTTAAAAGGGGCTGTCACAAATGACTCCCCTTTTTTTTTACTCGTGTTCCCATGAAAAGGATTTACCAGACTCCCCGCCAGGGGAGCCTTTTTTTATACACAGCTTGATTATTGAATTATTTTCCAGATTTCATTCCATTTTTTACTCGCACCTAAAAGCTACTCTTTGTACACATCTTTGCTCAAAAAATTCATTTTAGATGTTAGAAATCTTTAAAGAGAAGGAGGTACCGAAATAATCAAAATTTGAGACGACTCCGGCTTTAATTTCAAAGCTGTGCTGAAAAACGGGATCTGTCTTACTGACATATTATCCCTGCGAGACAAAAGTTCCCAATATCAATATAAAACATTAAGCACTCCGAATCGTATCTGACATGTTTGCAAAAACAGCCCTATCAGGGGGTTATGGAACTGATAATACGCGACATGGAAATCGGGGAATTACCTATATTCAGGTCGTTTTCTGTTTCTTGTATCTTGAAAGATGCCGAGGTTGGATTATAATTTGATTTAATGATGCAAATTATTGCAATGCATCGATCTAAAACCCCACTCCGGAAGGATGGGGAAAAGCACAAAAGAGGGCCGGGAGGTAAAAAACAGATTGAAGAAATCCAGCTTTATAAAAGATGAATATTAAAGATAAGTTCAGGGTGCATGGTGTACAAACAAGCCAATAATAACATCACCTTTTTATGCCAGTCAGGCTCATTCGTACCTGAGAGCTTCGATTGGGTCGACATTTGCAGCTTTGACCGCCGGCGCATATCCTGATACTACCCCGACAAGAAAACAAACCACGATACCGGTAAACACCCAGAACCACGGGACAACAAAGCTTGACCGGAGCATTGTCGATACTGCATTTCCTATGATGACACCAAGGATTATTCCAAAGATACCGCCAAGCTGCCCGATGATTATTGATTCATAAAGGAACTGATATTTTATTGTTCTGGGTTTTGCTCCGACGGCTTTTCTTATGCCTATCTCCCGCGTACGTTCAGTGACCGAAACAAGCATTATGTTCATCAGTCCCACTGCAGCTCCGAAAAGCGTAACTATCCCGATGAGCGTTGCCGCAAGAGTAACATATCGGATGTTCTTAAGAAGCATATTCAATATTGAATCACTCTTAACCACCCGGAAATCCGATTCATCCTGCGGATCAAGATTCCTGACAGTCCGGAAAACACTTTCAGCCTCACCTGCCATTGCATCAAGGTTTACCGGGTTCGTGGGCATTATTGTGATACTGAAATTCATGTTCGGACGTGAAAAATACTGACGCGCAGTAGTAACCGGCATGAGACATATCCTGTCGCCTGATCCGACACTTGAGCCCTTGCTTTTCAGAACACCTGCCACCTGTAGCTTAAGCCCGGCAACTGTCACATCTTTCCCTACCGGATCCGTTGTTGATGGAAAAAGATCTGCCGCAATGTCAGAACCAAGAATTACAAGCCGCCTGTTCATCCTTATCTCATCAGGGCTGAAGTTTCTCCCGTTTTCAATCTCAAAACCCGAAACCGTAAGATAATTCTCATCAACACCTGTAAGACTGACATTGGGATTTGTCTCCTCCTTCTCATATTTTACTGTTGATAACTGAGTTGCATTGAAGGAAACCGATACCCATGCAGGTTCGGTGAATATCTCCTTGAACTGAATGGCTTCATGGTAAGTTATGCGTGATGAATTCCTTACACGTTTCCTGTTTTCTCCTGTCTGGACCGACATGTTGCGAGAACGTATGGTGAAAGAATTTGCACCCATCATTGTGAACTGGGTCGTGAGTGATGATTTAATAGCATCTATTGCGGTAAGGATGCCTACAAGAGCCATTATACCGAATGCTATTATACAAATTGTAAGTATCGCCCTTACCCTGTTCGATTTTATTGCCTTGAACGAGATCCTCAGATTTTCCCGGAATACACCTGCTTTCATTAAAGTCACTGTTAATGATATTGCAACCTTCAAAAAAGATGATAAATGTACACTTTTCCTGTCAAACACAAGTTGCGGCTGTCAGAAATTGCATCGGGATGCCTGACATCGTAAATATCCATACACCCCGGTCTGCGCATAAGCCTTTGTGAAACATGGTGTAAACCTTTGTGCTCTGTGGTTAAGAAACACTGCCACAAAGGTTAACTAAGGTAAACACAAGGGCACGGATAAAAAACCGGTAATTATCGGGGCAAAAGGAAACCACAACGGGAATTTTTTACAAACACATAAAAAATTAACAATTTAGTTGTATAACTAATTTTTTCGTTTTATATTTGGAGAATAAATCAACGCACAAAAATCATGAGAGAGCTTACACGGGCCGAAGAACAGGTAATGCAGGTCCTCTGGAAAATAGAAAGGGGATTCGTAAAAGACATTCTCGAGCATTTTGACGAACCAAAGCCCGCTTATAATACTGTAAGTACCATAGTCAGAATACTCCAGGACAAGGGATTCGTCGACCACAAGGCCTATGGGCGGACTCATGAGTACTTTCCGCTTGTTTCAAAGAACGAGTATTCCAAAATGCATCTGCATTCATTTGTCAAGGACTACTTCTCAAATTCATTTGAAAAGATGGTGACATTCTTTGCAAGGGAGAAAAGTATTTCTGTAAAAGAAATGGGAGAGATAATGAAAATTATGGAGGCCGAAATGAAGAAGCAAACACCTGAAAAATGAACACATTATTTATATATATGATGAAAGTCTCGGTATACCTGGCAGGATTCTACCTTACTTACCGGATATTACTGAGCAGCGACACTCTTTACGGCAGGAACAGGAGTTTCATTCTCTTGTCCGTAATTTCTTCATTCATCCTGCCTTTTATAACACTTGCAAACATGGAACCTGTAATACCGTCATTCAGCAGGGTTCTTTCGGAGGTAAGAATAAGCGGATCGGAAAATTCAGAATTTCTGCAGACTGCTTATACGTCTGCCTTTAATCAATTCAGATATGTCTCTGCCATATATCTTGCAGGTGTGCTGATAATGTCAGTAAAGTATATCGCAGAACTTGCCGGGCTTGTTTTTCTGATAGCCCGGAACAAAGAAAATGATACGAGGATAATCAGGTTCACTGGTCTTAACACAGCCGGGTTTTCGGCTTTCGGATACATTTTCATAGATAACGGTCTAAGCGACTTTGAAGCCGAAGCGATTACGGCACATGAACAGAATCATTTGAACCACCGTCACTCCCTCGACATGGTTTTCATCGAAATAGTCAGGGTGCTATTATGGTTCAATCCATTCATATACCTGTTCAGACGGTCGCTGAGAGCAGTTCATGAATATCAGGCCGACCAGGAATGCATTTCAATGGGAACACCTGTGGAAAATTACCAGAAACTGCTGATGAACCAGACATTCAGATCAAAGATTTTTACTATTTCAAATAGTTTTTCAAATCAGTCTCTTATTAAAAAACGAATGATCATGATGACAAAAAAACGTTCCAACACAATGGCAAACCTGAAATTACTATTGGTTTTGCCTGTCATTGCAGGATTGATGATCTTTATCTCATCCTGCAGCCAGAATGACAAAAAAACTGAACTGCCTTCCGAAGTTGCGTCGCCGCCACCACCTCCTCCCCTTCCTTCAGCCGGCGACGCCAGTGCTGATGTCCCATTCGAGACTGTTGATGTTATGCCGGTGTATAAAGGTGGCGATGAAGCTTTGATGAAATACATATCCGAAAATGTTGTTTATCCTGAAAAGGCTAAGGAGAAAGGTGTTCAGGGTAAAGTACTGGTGAGATTTGCCGTAGAAGCTGATGGAAGTGCCGGAAGAGTCAAAATACTGAAAGGAGTTGATCCTGAGCTTGATATGGAGGCATTCAGGGTAGTAAACGAAATGCCTGCCTTTGAAAAGCCTGCCGTTAAGGATGGGAAGAATGTTGCAGTATGGTATACAATACCAATAAATTTCAGACTGCAATAGATAAAATAGTATTTCCCCCCTTAAAGACCCCTCTATGTTTTCAAAGAGGGGTTTTTTGTGTATCTCTTTTCTGACTTTCCGCTTTCCACAGAACTTACTCACCCTCCCGTCCTCCCTCTCTACTTCGTAAAGAGGGAGGTGATGTCTCTGTATCAAAGCTAATTACATATACTACAGCCCCCCTTCTTTATGAAATAGAGAAGGGGGCAGGGGGATGAGTACATGCCTCCCGGAGCATGTTTTATTTCCGAAGTTCTGTTTCTTCTATTATTTGAATAAATTTGCACCGTTTAGAACATATTTAATGACGCTGAAGGAAAGAATTGCAGCTTTTTCCGAACTGGGAAAGGTACTGAGGGATGCCCTCGATGGTGAGGAAAACATGTGCACCGCGGAACTTGACAAGCTTATCAATAGCCAGTATCTTGTCAATCCCTGGTTTACACCTTCCAATGTAAGGTACGCCGTAAGCGCCATTGCTGATGAGCTTACCGAAGAAAATCTCTTCAGATGGACGGATGCATATCAGGCACTGAAAAACGAACCCGGGGGACGGAATGTCGGAATTGTTATGGCAGGGAATATTCCGTTAGCAGGATTTCATGATTTTCTGACTGTCCTTGTTACAGGGAACAATGTCATTGCAAAGACAAGCTCAAAGGACAAAGACCTGATAATGTTCACAGCCACGACATTATGCAGCATCAACGGAGAATTCTCCAAAAGGATATCATTCACCGATGGTCTCATGAAGGGCTTCGACAGCATCATTGCAACAGGAAGCGACAACAGCTCAAGATATTTCGAGTATTATTTCGGAAAATACCCTCACATTATAAGGAAAAACAGGAACGGCATAGCAATTATTGATGGTTCTGAGACCGAAAGCGAGCTGGCCGCACTGGGGCACGATATTTTCTCGTATTTTGGACTTGGATGCAGGAATGTGTCAAAGATATATCTTCCTGAAGGCTATAATACAGATAAGCTTGCTGCAGCATGGAAGGAGTATGAAAGGATAATAGACCACAACAAGTACGCCAACAATTATGATTACAACAAGGCAGTTTATATGGTAAACAGGGAGTCGTTCAAAGACATTGGTTTCCTTTTGCTGCTCGAAAACCATGCCATCTCATCACCGGTTGCCGTTCTTTACTATGAGTTCTACAGTGACATCAACAAGCTCCGCGCTGAGATTGACAACCATAATGACAAAATCCAATGCATAGCAGGCAAAAATGATATTCCTTTCGGGATGTCTCAACGTCCGCATCTGTGGGATTATGCCGACGGAATAGACACTGTAGAATTTCTTCTAAAAAAAAATTGAGCAGGCATTTTGTAAAATAAAAAATATTATATTGCACCTGTCGAATTCAAATTCATATGGTCTATAAGTTCGTTGTATTATCAGATGAGGATGAGTCGTTTGTAAGGGAATTTGAGTTCCTTGACTCACAGACATTGCTTGATTTTCATAACATGATTCAGGAGGAACTGGAATATGATAAATCACAGATGGCTTCTTTCTACCTTGCCACTGATAACTGGGAAAAGGAGGAAGAATTCACTCTGTTCGATATGGGAACAGGATCTTCCACAATGGAATCAGCAATCCTTGAAGAAATTATTTTCAGGAAAAATCAGAAGCTCCTTTATGTATTCGACTTTTTCAACGACAGGTCTCTTTATGTTGAATACACAGGGGAAACAAAAGAACTGGAAGACCGCGAATACCCCATCTGTACAAATTCAAAAGGGATCCCGCCGAAACAGGTTGTATTCGGAAGCAGTTCACGAAAGCTGTACAACAACATTGTAGTTTCCGACGATGATGACGAGGATGAGGTTGAACCCGAAGTTGATGATCTTTTCCTTGAAGGCGGTGATGATGAAAACCTTCCTGATTTCGACAATCCGGAACTTCTGAACGAAGAGGAAGAAGACTGATCTTCCCCGTTCAGTGACAAATGAATAAATTCCTTATAGTTATTCCTGGTCCGACAGGTGTCGGGAAAAGTGAACTTGCTGTTGAAGTGGCTGATTATTTCAACACTGAAATCATTTCAGCTGATTCACGGCAGTTTTACAAAGAAATGGTTATCGGAACTGCTGTCCCGTCTGATAATCTTCTGAACAGGATAAAACATCATTTCATAAGATTCATTTCCGTTAAGGAATATTTCAGTGCAAGCCTTTTTGAAAGATCTGTCGTGGATCTTCTGGATGATCTCTTCACCACCAGGGACACTGTCGTAATGACCGGTGGATCAGGATTATACATCGATGCGGTGTGCAACGGAATAGATGACATCCCAGATATTGATCCGGCAGAGCGCGAAAGATACAATAAGAAATATTCCGAAGAAGGAATTGAAAGCTTACGCAATGAACTCAGGCTTACAGATCCTGAATATTATGCAAAGGTCGACCTGAGGAACCATAAAAGGATAATCAGGGCTCTGGAAATTTACGGGACGACCGGCAAGAAGTATTCAGAATTCCTCACAAGCAGAAAGGTTAAAAGGGATTTCGGCATAATAAAAACGGGTCTGCGAAGAGACAGGGATGATCTGTATGCAAGGATAAACTCAAGGGTAGATGAGATGATGGCAGCAGGTCTCGAGGATGAGGCAAGGTCGCTGGCCGGACTGAGGCATCTCAATCCCTTGAAAAGTGTTGGCTACACCGAGCTTTTCGATTATTTTGAGGGAAAGACAACAAGGGAGAAAGCAGTGGAGCTTATCAAAAGGAACACCAGGCGTTATGCCAAAAGACAGATGACGTGGTGGAACAGGGACAATGAGATCCGTTGGTATCATCCTGATCAGGTTAAAGACATAATAAATTTCATTGAGGAGAAACTGGTTGTCTGATAACCGACTGGTCTGATGGTCAGTATAGTTCCTTTAGTCTTTTGATTGTTTCGCAGGGATCGGGCGAACTGAATACTGCATTCCCGGCAACCAGGACATCAACACCGGCCTCAACAAGGCCTGAAGCATTTGTAATATCAATCCCCCCGTCAACCTCAATAACGACGTTATACCCGTTTTCGTTTATCATTCTGCGCAGTTCCCTGATTTTATTGTAGCTTTCGTGAATGAATGACTGTCCGCCGAATCCCGGATCAACTGTCATTATCAGGATCATATCAGCGAAAGGAAGAACGTTAACCAACAGGGAAACAGGCGTATGTGGATTTATTGCGACCCCGGCCCTCATCCCGAGTCTTTTGATTTCTGTTACAGTTCTGTGAAGATGTGTGCATGCCTCATATTGAACTGTAAGGATGTCGGCTCCTGCTTCATGGAACCGCGAAAGATACCTGTCGGGATCAATGATCATAAGATGGACATCAAGAGGTTTCTCTGCGATTTTTCTGACATGTTCAACGACAGGCAGCCCGAATGAGATATTGGGAACGAAAACTCCGTCCATAATGTCGAGGTGAATCCAGTCGGCCATGCTGCTGTTAACCATAGCCACATCCCTTCCAAGGTTCAGGAAATCAGCAGCCAGCAATGACGGAGAGACAAGATGATTCATGTCTTAATGGTTTTAGGCAAATATAGGAACAATAATTTAACCCAGGTAGGATTTCAGGATTTTGCACCTTGTAGTGAACTGTATCCTTTTTATGGCTTTTTCCTTTATCTGCCGGACCCGCTCACGAGTAAGGTTCAGTTCCTCCCCTATTTCTTCGAGTGTAAAAGGATGTTTCATCCCGAGGCCAAAATAAAGCTTAAGGACTTTTGCCTCGCGGGGTGAAAGTGAGCTTAAGGCACGTTCTATTTCGTATGCAAGAGATTCATTGATGAGATTCTTGTCAGGACTCGGAGTATCGGGGTTTTGCATTACATCATACATGTTGTTTTCCTCTTCGGCGCTGATGGGGGCATCCATGCTGACCGTTCTTCCGTTAGTCTTAAGGGATTCCTTGACATCATCGGGAATCATTTCAAGAAGATCGGCTATCTCCTGGGAAGAGGGTTCCCTTTCATACTCCTGTTCAAGTCTCGCAAAAGCTCTGTTGATCCTGTTTATTGATCCGATCTTGTTCACGGGGAGGCGCACTATCCTGGCCTGCTCGGCAAGGGCCTGAAGAATTGCCTGGCGTATCCACCATACCGCATAGGAGATGAATTTGAAGCCACGGGTTTCATCGAACCTCTGGGCAGCTTTCATAAGCCCGAGATTACCCTCATTAATAAGGTCGGGAAGGCCCATGCCCTGGTTCTGATACTGCTTGGCCACAGAAACAACAAAACGGAGATTTGCCTTGACCAGTTTTGCCAGAGCGTTGGAATCGCCGGCTCTTATCTTGCGGGCAAGTATGACCTCTTCCTCAGGTGTAATCAGATCAACACGTCCGATCTCCTGAAGATATTTGTCAAGTGACGGAGTATCGCGGTTTGTAACCTGTTTTGTGATCTTTAGTTGTCGCATTTACAGGAAAAGGTGGAAAAGGTTAGTCAGTTTAAAGCAGGCAAAGTACAATTTTAATAAAAAAAGGTTGAAAAACATATTATTTTAAAAAATTTTGCTAATACGGAGTATTTATATTAAATTGCATAAATAATTTACTTCAGCTGAGTATCAAATTATTATTCGATTTATACTTTACCCCGCAGCTTTTTTTACATTTTTAACATAACATATCATATTATTTTACTAATATTGCGTCGGTTATAAGATATGTAGTTTGTTTGTTGCATATTCCTGCCGCTCAAAATCATTTCTTACTCTGGTTATCCAATAAGAAAATTTAAAATCTCTTATCTATATTCATTTTTTATTAAAACATGTACGACATTCTTGAGTTAAGCAACAAGCTTCTTCCCGAGTTGAGGGAGATTGCTAAAGAACTTAAAATCAAAAGAACAGAATCCTTAAAGAAGCAGGATCTTATCTATAAGATCCTCGACCAGCAGGCTATAGAGTCAATCGAAAAGAAGAAAGTGTTACCTGCTGAGAACAGGGCTCAGGGGTCTGCGCCTGATCCGGCCCGGCAGAGGCAGGACACCGGACAGAGAAGAGGGAAACGGCCACGGACTATAAAACCTGTCATAAACAGGCCCGTTGAATCTGTAATTTCAGTGTCGCCCGACGATCTGAGAAGGCCCGACGATGTTGCCGCTACTGAAAGAAAGGACCTGCCGCCGGTCACTGAGAAGTCAGAGGAGAAGCCCGATTTATTCAGTAAACCCGAATCGCTAAGGGAAGAAACAAGGCAACCCAGATGGAAACCAGATAACAGGGAACGCGGTTTTGACAGAAAAGACAGGCCTGACAGGAACGACAGAAATGAAAAGAGGGAAAGGGATAACAGACCTTCGGAAAACCGTTTCTCCCTGAAAGAAGAAAGAAAACCTGAAGTGGTTATTGACAATCTTCTTCCTCTTAATGGTGACGAGCCATTATATGAAGAACCGAAAATTGTTGCTGACATTCTCCCGGCCGACATAATTGTCGAACCTCCTGTCAAGGAATCTGCCCCCGAGATCCAGCAGGCAAGGGAGGAGAAAAAGGAAAAACCATATGAATTTGAAGGAATAATATATAATACAGGTGTTCTTGAAATAATGCCTGACGGCTATGGCTTCCTCAGATCGCCCGATTACAATTATCTTAATTCGCCTGATGACATTTATGTATCGCAGTCGCAGATCAAACTTTTCGGGCTCAAAACCGGCGATACAATAAAAGGTACAATTCGTCCCCCGAAAGAAGGCGAAAAATATTTTCCTCTTATCAAGGTAGATGAGATAAACGGAAGAAGTCCCGATTTCATAAGAGACCGGGTACCGTTTGATTTCCTTACCCCGCTTTTCCCGAACGAAAAATTCACGCTTTGCGCCCCCGGTGAAGGATCCCTGTCGGTAAGGGTTATCGACATGTTCGCTCCTATAGGGAAAGGACAGAGAGGCCTGATAGTGGCACAGCCTAAAACAGGTAAAACAATCCTGCTACAGGAGATTGCAAATGCTATCGCGAAATATCATCCCGACGTTTACCTGATGATACTTCTTATCGATGAAAGACCTGAAGAAGTAACCGATATGGCAAGGAACGTTAAAGCCGAAGTGATTGCTTCCACATTCGACGAACCTGCTGAAAGGCATTGCCGCATAGCAAATATAGTCCTTGAAAAAGCCAAGCGTCTTGTTGAGTGCGGTCATGATGTTGTGATTCTTCTCGACTCCATAACCAGGCTCGCAAGAGCTTTCAATACCACAGCACCTGCTTCAGGTAAAGTGCTTTCGGGAGGTGTTGATTCAAATGCCCTTCATAAACCAAAGAGATTTTTCGGCGCAGCCCGAAACATCGAGAACGGAGGTTCGCTTACTATAATTGCGACTGCTCTTACGGACACAGGTTCGAAGATGGACGATGTGATCTTTGAGGAATTCAAGGGAACCGGCAATATGGAGCTTCAGCTCGACCGCAAGCTTTCAAACAGGAGGATATTCCCCTCCATTGACATTCCTGCTTCAAGCACAAGACGTGAGGACCTTCTTCTTAACAAAAACATCCTTCAGAAAATATGGGTGCTGAGGAATTACCTTACCGACATGAATGCCGTTGAAGCCATGGAATTCCTGCGCGACAGGCTTATGCAGACCAAATCGAATGAGGAGTTTCTGATTTCAATGAATGGCGGATAATAAAAGGATATTTTTTGTAAGTTTGCGCTTTCTTTTAAGACTCTAATTAATCAACTATATAAATCTATCATGGGAACAAAAAGATTCATAACATGCGACGGTAACCAGGCCGCTTCGCATGTTGCATATATGTTCAGCGAGGTCGCTTGCATATATCCTATTACACCTTCATCAACAATGGCTGAGTATGTCGACGAATGGGCTGCCAACGGACTGAAAAACATCTTCGGGGAGACAGTCAGGGTTGTCGAAATGCAGTCGGAAGGCGGAGCTGCCGGTGCAGTTCATGGCGCACTTCAGACCGGAGCCCTTACTTCAACATTCACAGCATCCCAGGGTCTGCTCCTTATGATCCCGAACATGTACAAGATCGCTGCCGAACTTCTTCCGGGTGTCTTCCATGTAAGCGCCAGGACAATTGCAGCACACGCACTTTCAATATTCGGGGATCACAGCGACATTTACGCCACACGCCAGACAGGTTTTGCCATGCTGGCAAGCAGCAGCGTACAGGAAATAATGGATCTCGCAGGTGTGGCACACCTTTCAGCTATTAAATCAAGGGTCCCTTTCCTTCATTTCTTTGACGGATTCCGCTCTTCGGCAGAGGTTCAGAAGATTGAAGTCATTGAAATGGAAGACCTGAAGAAACTGCTCGACATGGAAGCTCTTGCCCGCTTCCGCGCCAACGCGATGAATCCTGAACATCCTGTTACAAGAGGTACCGCTCAGAACCCCGATATTTTCTTCCAGGCTAAGGAAGCCATAAATCCTTTCTATGCCCCTCTTCCTGATATAGTAAATGACTATATGGCAGAGATAACAAAGCTCACGGGAAGAGAATACAAACCCTTTACTTATTATGGCGCACCCGATGCCGAAAACATTATTGTTGCAATGGGGTCTGTCTCTGAAACAACACAGGAGGTAATCGATTACTTAAGGGCAAAGGGAGAAAAAGTCGGCCTGATAACTGTACATCTTTACCGTCCTTTTTCACCCAAATATTTCTTCAATGTTTACCCCTCAACTGTTAAGAAAATAACAGTACTCAACAGGACTAAAGAGCCTGGTGCAGGCGGAGAACCTCTTTACCTTGACGTCAAGGATATGTTCTATGACAGGCCGGAGAAACCGGTTATTCTCGGCGGCCGTTACGGACTCAGCTCAAAGGATACGACACCCGGACAGATTCTCGCGGTATTCGAGAACATGAAACTGAAAGAATCAAAGAATCATTTCACTGTTGGTATCGTTGATGATGTTACATTCACCTCTTTGCCGGTTGCCGAAGAAATCAACGTTGCTCTTCCGGGAACCCATTCCGCAAAGTTCTACGGACTCGGATCAGACGGCACTGTCGGGGCAAACAAAAACTCAATCAAGATCATTGGCGACACGACCGACAAATACTGCCAGGCATATTTTGCATACGACTCAAAGAAATCAGGAGGCATAACAACATCGCATCTGCGTTTCGGCGACAAGCCGATACGTTCACCGTATCTTGTTAACACTCCCGACTTTGTTGCCTGTCATGTTCCCTCATATATCGATAAATACGACATGCTTAAGGGTCTGAAAAAAGGAGGAACCTTCCTTCTGAACTCTATCTGGGATGTTGAGGAAACCAAGAATCGTCTTCCTGACCATATGAAAAAATATATGGCAGTCAACAATATAAACTTTTATATTATTAATGCTACATCAATAGCCGAAGAAATTGGCCTGGGGACACGCACAAACACAATCATGCAGGCCGCATTCTTCAAGGTCGCCAACATAATCCCTTATGAGAAGGCTGAAGCTGAGATGAAAAAAGCAGTTTACAAGACCTACGGAAAAAAAGGCGAGAATGTTGTCAACATGAACTATGCCGCCATCGACAGGGGAAGCCAGGTCACGAAGGTTGAAATACCTGCCGAATGGGCAAAGATTGAAGTCAGACAGCAAAAGGACCTCCGCGACATTCCTGAATTCATCAGGGAAGTCATGGAGCCTATGAATGCATTGAAGGGTGATGACCTGCCGGTAAGCGCTTTCAAAGGACGTGAAGACGGCACATTCCCTTCAGGTACCAGCCAGTATGAAAAGCGCGGTATAGCAGTTAACGTTCCGGAATGGCAGCCAAATGAATGCATCCAGTGCAACCAGTGTTCTTATGTTTGTCCTCATGCAGCCATCCGTCCCTTCCTTCTCACAGAGGAAGAACTAAAAAATGCCCCGGAAGGAACACAGACCATACAGGGTATTCCCGGAGCTCTTAAAGCATACAGGTTCAAGATACAGGTAAGCGTTCTCGACTGTACGGGATGCGGCAACTGCGCCGATGTTTGTCCGGCCAAGAACAAGGCCCTGATCATGAAACCTCTCGAAACCCAGCTTGCCGAAGCAGAGCGCTGGACATACATGCATGAAAAAGTCGGTTACAAGGATACCGTGGTTGACAAATTCGTAAATGTAAAGAACAGCCAGTTCTCACAACCTCTGTTTGAATTCTCGGGAGCATGCGCAGGATGCGGCGAAACACCTTATATCAAGGCTATCACCCAGCTTTTCGGCGACAGGATGATAGTGTCGAACGCAACAGGATGTTCATCGATCTACGGAGGATCGGCACCGTCAACACCATATACCCACAACAGGAAAGGTCACGGTCCGGCATGGGCAAACTCGCTCTTTGAGGACAATGCCGAATTCGGACTCGGGTTGTCGCTTGGCGCAAACCAGCTGAGAGGCAGGATAGAACGTCTGATGAAAGAATCGCTTAACGACGGGTTGAACCCCGAAACAAAGGCAGCATTTGAAGAATGGCTGAGCAACAAGGATGTTGCAGAACCTTCAAGGGCGGCATCGGTAAAAGTCATTGAAGCATGTGAAAAGGAGAAGTCGCCCGTTGCTGCAAAAATTCTTGATCTGAAGCAGTACCTGGTGAAAAAATCTCACTGGATCTTCGGTGGTGACGGATGGGCATATGACATCGGTTACGGAGGGCTCGATCATGTTCTTGCATCGGGTGAAGACGTAAATGTTCTCGTTCTCGATACGGAAGTATATTCAAATACCGGAGGGCAGGCTTCGAAGTCGACTCCTGCAGGTGCCGTTGCCAAGTTTGCAGCTTCGGGCAAGAAGATCCGTAAGAAGGATCTCGGCCAGATGGCCATGAGCTATGGCTATGTGTATGTTGCACAGGTCGCCATGGGATCGAGCAATGCACAGTTCCTGAAGGCCATCAAGGAAGCAGAGGCATATCCTGGACCATCACTCATTATCGCCTATGCACCATGTATCAATCACGGATTGAGGAATGGAATGGGCAAGACCCAGGCTCAGGAAGACTTCGCGGTGAAGTCGGGTTACTGGCATCTGTACAGGTATAATCCACTTCTCGAGAAAGAAGGGAAGAATCCTTTCACACTCGATTCGAAGGAACCCGACTGGACAAAGTTCCAGGATTTCCTTAAGTCGGAGGTACGTTATACTTCGCTTGCCAAGTCGTTTCCGGGGGAAGCCGAAGTTCTTTTCGCAGCCGCCGAAGAGAATGCAAAATGGAGGTACAAGAGCTATCAGAGGCTGGCAGCCATGGTTTATGAGCAGCCGGCAGCAAACCAGCAGTAAGCTCTAAAGTTTAACATAATCAAAAAAGGGTCATCTTTCGGGGTGACTCTTTTTTTTCAGGGACTTCGCCATGCCCGGAACTTCTCCCCGGCATGTACTGTATGCAATCAGGCTTCTCCCAGCCTGGCTCAGGGTGCTGCCCGGATACCACAGACATTTCAGCAAAACAATCGACCGAAAGAAGCCTCCCTGCACGGTGAACCTCTGACCCCGCACCTTTTTGATCTTTTTTTCTTACTTTTGCCCACAACAAAACAACATGGGAAAAATAATGGGCATCGACTTCGGAACAAAACGTATCGGCATCGCAGTAACCGATCCTCTGAAGATGTTTGCTTCTCCGCTTGTTACCGTTAAAAACGGGGAATTTGGCAATTTTATCACAGAATTCCTTAAAAAAGAATCAATAGATGAATTTGTCATCGGATACCCGGTAACAGTGAACAATAAACCGAGCGAATCTGTTAAGCATATCGATCCGTTCATAAAAAATATTGAGAGAAATTTTCCCGGCATACCTGTCCATAAAACCGATGAAAGATTTACATCCTCAATGGCGCTGCAGACAATGATTGATGGGGGTGTAAAAAAGAAAGGCCGGAAAGATAAGGCAATGGTCGACAAGATCAGCGCCGCCATTATACTGCAGTCGTATCTGGATCGGAGGAGGCAGACTGTAGGGAACAGGTAGCAGGGAGTGATAGAAGCCTGGCGCCGGCCGGTTTGAAGTACAAAATTTAAATTGATAGAAACACAACATAGTTAACACAATGGTCTACCCCATAGTCGTATACGGCCACCCGGTCCTTAGAAAGGTCGCTGAAGAAATTGACAGGAACTATCCCGGACTCGACAAACTGATTGCCGACCTTTTTGATACTCTTTACAGGTCGGAAGGCCTCGGTCTCGCCGCTCCGCAGATTGGCAAATCATTAAGGATATTCGTTATCGACGGAAACCCGGTTTCAGACGACGAACCTTCACTTGCCGGATTTAAAAAAGCATTCATAAACGCCCACATAACTGAAAAATCAGGCGACCTTGTACTGATGGCCGAAGGCTGCCTCAGCATACCGAATCTCCGTGAAGAGGTGAACCGCGAATCGAGGATCCGGATAACATATTACGACGAAAACTGGGAATTCCATGATGAGATCTATGAAGGCTATCTGGCCCGGATTATCCAGCATGAATACGACCACCTCGACGGAATCCTGTTCACCGACAGGGTTAGTCCCCTCCGCCGCCGGCTCATTAAAGGCAAACTTCTGGCTATAAGCAAGGGTAAATTCGAGGCTGATTATAAGACTCTGCTGCCTGACCAAAAAGCCACCTGACAATCCGGAATTCATTGTTTAAAAGTTCCGGATTTCCAGTCATTTGAAATCTTTGAATAGTGTCAGGTTTAAAGAATGAGATTCTTGGCGCGACAAAGCGAAGCTATGAATCTTGTTCTCAATTTTTAAAATTAATTGTTTAATTATTGAATTATTGAATTTCCTTCCTTCTGTAAAATACTTTTCGTAACTTTATTTTGTCTCAAGGCTGCTGGTCGTGCTTAACAGGGAAATACCGTTCTTCCGGATTATCATACCCCTGGGCGTCGGAATTGTGTCGGGTCTTTGGTTTACACCCGGGCATTCTTTCCTCATTACAGCTTCCATAACCTTAATTACAGGATTTGCCGCGAGCCTTTTCTTTAACCGGAACCCTGCGAACGTTTTGTTCGGGATTGTGATGGAAATGTCGCTCTATACATGCGGGCTGCTACTTTTTACAAACGAAAAAAAGAGCCTTTCAAAACTTGAGGAGATACCACGGATCTATAATGGTACAATAACTGATTATCCGGAGGAAAAAGCCAACAGCATCAAAATTATCCTTAAACTTAATTCGGTCAGGTCAGGCAGCAAGCCCGAACCTGTAAGAGGCTCAGTAGTGGTTTACTTAAGCAATGATAACATTAAAAGGAGTTTTCTCCCGGGCGACCTTCTGAAGATAAGGCTCACTCCCCTGCCCATTGTAAACAGGGGCAACCCATACGAATTCGACTACAGGTTTTACATGGAAAACCTTGGCATAAAATACTCCGCATATGCTTCTCCGGACGATGTTTCAGGATCTGCCGGGCCTCACAGGAGGCCGCTCCGATACAGGGCCCTGATAGTCAGGGAAAGAATAATTGACATGTACAGGGAAAGAGGAATCACCGGGGAAAGGCTGGCGCTGGTGGCCGCCATGACCCTTGGACAAAAGAAAATGCTTGAGCCTCAGCAGAAGCAAATATTCATCAAAGCCGGTGTAATGCACATAATGGCTGTTTCAGGTCTGCACGCAATGATACTGAGCCTCTTCATCTCACATCTTTTATTCTTCCTGAAAGGAAAACTGAAACCACTCAGGGTCATAATAACAATACTTCTCCTGTGGTCATTCGCATTCGTGACCGGGCTTACACCCTCAGTCATGAGAGCAGCCCTGATGTTCTCATTTATCGAAACCGGAAAACTCATCCGCAGGAATGTGAATAACATAAACTCAGTTCTGGCCTCAGCATTCGTCCTTATCATAATAAGACCCTCAGTAATTTTCGACGCTGGCTTCCTCCTCTCCTATTCCGCAGTCTTATTCATAATCTGCTTCTATAACGAGCTTTATCATAAAATATGTTTTAAAACATATTTTGCCGATAAGATCTGGCAGTCGGCAGTTGTGACAATCGTTGCACAGGCAGGGACTCTTCCGCTCACGATATCACTTTTCAACAGGTTCCCTCTGTGGTTTATTCTTTCAAACATAGCGATAGTCCCGCTTTCCTCACTGCTAATTATTATCGGATGCCTGGTTCCTCTCACATATCCTCTGAAATTCATTTCCGGACCTCTTGCCTGGCTTTTGGGCCGGCTGACGGGGTTCACCGAAATGCTGACTGAGACAATATCAAAGCTGCCTTTCTCCTCAATAGAAAATATTGGAATGACAGGTTTTGAAGCCTTCCTGCTTTTCATTGCCATTATTACAACCGGGTTCTGGCTGACCGACAGGAAAAGGATCAGGGCAGTTGTCCCTCTTTTGACAATACTCGTTTTTGTTACAGCTACCGGGGTTCTCGACATTTCCCGGAAGAGGTCGGCAGAAATAATAGTCTACAACACGATATCCTCTCATGTTATTGGAGTACGGACCGGAAAAAGAATATACGTTTATGGAAACAACCCGGAAACAGAAGCCGATGTATCAAGGCATTGTGCAACTGCAAGGTTAAAAATAATACCAATGACACTGACTAATGAAATTTCAGCTATTAAAGCCGGAGATTGCAGAATATTGGTCAGTAACCGCATAAGCAACCGAGTAATTGATGAATTCAAACCCGGCTATATTATCCTGACAGGGAAATATCCGGCAATTGAAGGCCAGGTCAATACAGAGAAAATCAGTTCCTTAGTACTGGCACCGGATGTATCTGACTACTTCAGCATCCCCGAAAAAACAAGAATTAAAGGATCGGTACATATAGTAAGGAAAGCCGGTGCGTTCAGGGTCGCCCTGTGATTAAGATTTCGTAATTTGACAATTAATGTCTTACTTTGTCAGGATATTTATCGGTATTTTATGAGAATTATTATCGCCGGAGCAGGTGAGGTTGGAACCCATCTGGCAAAGATGCTCTCGAATGAAAATCACGACATCATACTAATTGACACCGAGGAGGGCCGTCTAAAGCCCGTTTACTCAACAATGGATGTACTGACTTATGTCGGGTCAGCAACATCCATTAGCATCCTGCAGGAGGTTCTCCAGAAAAAGACCGACCTGTTCATTGCTGTCACTCACCTTGAGGATACAAATATTACGGCCTCCATCCTTGCCAAGAGGCTGGGTGCCTTAAAGACCATAGCAAGGATCGACAATCTTGACTATCTCGAGCAATCAACCCTCGAATTTTTCAAATCGCTTGGAATAGACTCACTTATATACCCCGAGCTTATTGCCGCACGCGAAGTGCTCAGCCTTCTTCATGAAACCGGAACCACTGAATTCATGGAGTTTTGCGGGGGAAAGCTGGCAATGTATGTTCAGAAACTTGACGAGAATGCTCCGATTCTTAATAAAAGTCTTGAAGAGATCTCCGCAACCCACAGTACCGACAAATACAGGGCTGTGGCCATCAAAAGGAATAACACCACCATCATACCACGGGGTGATGAGCAGTTTCAGCTGGGGGACCTGGTATTTGTGATATCCACAAATGAAGGCATCAATGACATGATGATCACATCCGGGAAGGAGAATTTTGAGGCAAAGAATATCATGATCCTGGGCGGAAGCAGGATAGGTAAGCATGTTGCCCTGTACATGCAGAAAAACTGCCAGGTTAAGCTTATTGATTCTGATCCCGAACGATGTGAAGCCCTTTCCGAGATCCTTGAAAATACACTGATAATAAACGGGGATTGCAGGAACGTCGAACTGCTGGAACAGGAAGGCATCGGGCAGATGGATGCTTTTGTTGCAGTGACAGGAAACTCTGAAACCAATGTTCTCTCATGTCTGCTGGCAAAAAAACTCGGTGTGAAAAGGACTATCGCCGAAGTTGAGAACATGGAATATATCAATCTTGCCGAAAACATAGGGATCGATACAATAATAAATAAAAAGATCTCTGCCGCCAGCAGGATCTTCAGGCACACCACGAATCCCAACGTGACTCAGGTCAAGTACATGACCGGGACAGATGCCGAAGTCATCGAATTCAACGTGCCGGAGAATGCGAAGATTACAAGGGGAACACTTAGGGCCTTGGAATTTCCCAAAGATGCAATAGTGGGTGGCGGTACCAGGGACGGGATCCCGTTCATTGCAACAGGTGATACAATAATAAAACCCAATGATAAGGTTGTGGTGTTTACCCTTCCGGTGGCATACGAAAAAGTTTCAAAATTCTTTTCCTGAAAAACCATGATCAATTTCAGGATCATTGCCAGAGTCTTCAGCCAGGTTCTAATCATTGAAGGGATATTCATGCTTGTATCAGGCGCCGTATCATGGCTTTATGGCGAACCTGCAGCATCTTCCTTCCTCTACTCGGCTCTTATCACCCTGGTAACAGGTTTTCTTGTGTTTACGCCTCTCAGGCACGAGGAAAAAGCTTACGGGACTCGTGAAGGATATATTCTTTATACAGGCATATGGATACTTTTCAGCCTGTTTGGAACGCTCCCCTATCTGTTCTCATCCTCTGCCACGTCATTTACAGATGCATTCTTTGAGTCCATATCAGGATTTACAACCACGGGCGCAACAATTTTCAACGATGTGGAATCGCTGCCAAAAGGGATTCTGTTCTGGAGAAGCCTGACCCAGTGGCTTGGCGGCCTTACAATAATCACACTATCATTTTATGTTCTTCCTGTCGTAAAAAGTCTTAATATTCAGATCTCAACAACCGGGTTTTCAAGTCAGACTACCGATAAGATCCATCCTAAAATTGTCGGGGTGACAAAAAGACTTGCAACAATCTACGTTACATTGACTCTCGCCGGGGTATTATTCCTGATTATTGGCAGAATGCCATTTTTCGATGCTGTCTGCCAGTCACTTTCGACTTTGTCGACGGGAGGTTTCTCGACACGGAATGATGGTATGGCTGCATTCTCATCTCCTTATCTGATGACAGTTATCACTCTGCTTATGTTTTTTGGCGGGACCAACCCCACAGTGTTTTATTTTGCCTATAAGCGAAATGCAAGGAAGATTTCCGGGAATAATGAATTCGGGATCTACCTGATAGTTGCAGTCTCCGTTTCAATCCTCGTTGCTTTTATTCTTGCCATTTCTTCAGATATTCCGGTTTTCAGGGCACTTCAGGCAGGATTCTTCCATGTTGTTTCAGTGATAACAACGACCGGTTATTATACAATGGATTGGAACAATTGGTCATACCTGCTTTCAGTGATAGTTTTCATACTTATGTTCACAGGAGGGATGGAAGGTTCCGCAAGCGGAGGAATCAAGATGATCAGGCTGATGATTATTGTCAGGAACATCAGAAACGAAACGCGGCGTCTGATACATCCGGAGGCTTACCTCCCGGTAAGGATCGATAAAAAAATTGTCCAGCCCAACATCGTTTACAACCTTCTCATTTTCATGATCCTGTATTTTATGACTGTCAGCGCCGGCGCTTTCATACTGTCTTTTTTCGGTTATGATGTTATTACCTCGTTCAGCACAACAGCTTCGATGCTCGCCAATATTGGTCCGGGAATCGGCAACTTCGGACCATTTTCAGATTATTCCGGCATGCATTCGGCTGCCAAATGGATACTGTCGTTGCTGATGATTACCGGAAGACTTGAGCTGTTTGCCGTAATAATACTCGTTACAGGGAATTTCTACAAAAAATAACAGAGGATAACAACAAAAGATTTAGATTTCAAGCACGCCAAGGCCCTGACGAACAATAACTATTTCATCGCCTGTGCAATCCACAATTGTTGAAGCTTCATTTCTGCCATAGCCGCCGTCAATCACAATATCGGCAAAATCCCTGTATTTTTCATTGATGAGCTCGGGATCGGTCGTATATTCAATCACCTCATCCGGATCATGAATCGATGTTGTCATTATCGGCCGGCCAAGCTCACTGACAATTTCGTGAACTATTGTGTTATCGGGTATACGGATACCGACAGTCTTTTTCCTGTTCTTGAACAGCTTGGGAATCTGGTTATTTGCCTGTACAATGAAAGTGAATGGACCGGGCAGGTTCCTTTTCAGGAGTTTGAAAACTGAATTATCCCTTATGACGGTATATTCGGAAAGCTGACTCATATCCCTGAAGATCAACGACATGTCGGGATTAAGAGGATTCAGTCCCTTGAGCTGCGCGATTTTTTCTATTGATTTATGAGCCTTGATATCACAACCCATGGCATAAACAGTATCGGTGGGATAAATTATTATCCCGCCGTCTTCAAGAACCCCCACCACCTTCCGTATACGGTCGGGATTCGGGTTTTCGGGGTATATTTTAAGAAGCATCTTTTAAGAGTTTAGAGTGCTTCGAGTACTTCCAGTTAACCTGAAGCACTCTACACTTTAGCTCACTTTAAGCACTATTAAAAAAGGGTAAGCTACTTATATCGCACCGCTACAACTGCCTACCCTTGCTATCTTCCGATCCTGGGGGAGTTCAGCAGGAGCTGGTCGTATAAGACTTACCCGGCACAAAGATATATTTTTTTACAGCGTCTGCAAAATTAATAATAGGGGATAATGAGGCAGGTCTTTTCATTTTTGCATTATATTTGTTTCAAATCAATAAAACCCAATTCATTTAAAATGGAACAGAAAGTCAATGTATGGCAGGCTAATCTGACAAACGGCCTGATTCTCGGCCTGATCGGCATTGTGTATACTCTCGTGATGTATTTTCTTGATCTCACCTTTAATCAGGTACAGGGCTATGTTTTTCTCCTTGTCCTGATAGTTATACTCTTTTACCTTGTCAAATCATATCGCGACAATTACCTTTATGGATTTATTACATATGGACAGGCAGTTGGCGCCGGCGTCATAATATTTTTGTATTACGCAATACTGATATCCGTTTTCATATACCTCCTTTACAAGATCATCGACCCTGACCTGATCTCGAGGCAGCTTGCCATGGCAGAAGAGCTGATTGAAAAGAGAGGTATGCCGCAGGAAGCAGCAGATGCTGCGATAAAATTCCAGAAGAAATTTGTAAAGCCGGAGATTATTGCAATAAGTGGGATCTTCAGCAATATGATCACGGGACTTATCATGTCGCTGATCGTGGCAATCTTCGTGAAAAAGGAAGGCAATCCTTTACTTGAGGCCGAGTAAAATAAAATAGCAATCTGATGGATCTTTCTGTTGTTATCCCGGTATACAATGAAGAGGAATCGATCGCGGAGCTTGCAGGCTGGATAGAACGCACCTGCGCGGAAAACAAAATCGATTATGAAATAATATTTATTGATGACGGAAGCTCAGACTCATCATGGAAAGTTATTTCTGATCTTTCATTGCAAAACAGTGCTGTGAAAGGCATAAAATTCAGGAGAAATTACGGAAAGGCAGCCGCTCTCCATTCAGGTTTCATGGAAGCAGGCGGAGAGGTTGTAATTACGATGGATTCCGATCTGCAGGACAGTCCCGACGAGATCCCGGGGCTTATGAAAATGATAAGGGAGGATGGTTATGACCTGGTTTCAGGATGGAAAAAGAAGAGATATGATCCATTTGTTAAACGGTTCACAAGCAAATTTTATAACGGCACTGCACGCCTTTCTTCAGGCATTAAGCTCCATGACTTCAATTGCGGACTTAAGGCATACAGCAAAGAAGTTGTGAAAAGCATAGAGGTATACGGTGAAATGCACAGATATATCCCAATTCTTGCAAAAAGGGCAGGATTCGGGAAGATCGGAGAGAAGGTCGTTCAACACAGTCCCCGGAAATACGGAACATCAAAATACGGTTTTGACAGGTTTATAAAAGGATATCTTGATCTTCTGACTATCGGTTTTATAACAAGGTTCGGAAAGAGTCCGATGCATCTTTTTGGTTCTCTGGGAACACTTATGTTTTTCATAGGATTTATCATGGCTCTGTATCTTGGTATCAGAAAACTTGTCTTTGTATCGAATAATCTGAGGGCGCCTCTGGTGACCGACAGTCCTTATTTTTATATAGCTCTGACGGCAATGGTGATCGGGACTATGTTGTTTCTGACGGGATTTATCGGAGAACTCGTAAACAGGAATTCATCCGAAAGGAACAACTACCTGATAAAGGAAAAGCTTAACATAGATTTGTAACTGAGCCTGCAGGGGCCTTGTTCTGATCACTGAATATCAGAGAGCTTTTATCAGTTGTTTAAGCATTATCTTATAGAAGACTTCAGTAATGGAATTAGTCATTTTATTCCATGAGAACTTCTCTTTGTCCTTTTTTACACAATCGCTGAAAGATGCTTTCCTGTTGTTTTCGAAATAATCGAAAATGGCATTAGCTATGCTCTGTGCCTCAGGATCCACAACATAACCTCCTCTGGCATGGCTTACTGTTTCGTTCAGCCCTCCGACGTTAGTGACCAGCATGGGTTTGTCAAAATGATAGGCGATCTGTGTAACTCCGCTCTGTGTTGCTGACTTATAAGGCTGAACAACAAGATCGGCTCCGCTGAAGAAGAGGGCGACTTCATTGTCAGGGATAAAGCGGTCAAAGATAATTATCTCATTTTCGCGTCCCGATTCCCTTATCATATCAAGATAAGGTTTCTTATCCTCGTAAAACTCTCCGGCAACGATGAGCTTCAGTTTTTTACTTTTAAGCCTCTTATCCGAGAATGCCCTTATAAGAAGGTCAAGCCCCTTGTAATCCCTTATAAATCCGAAGAAGAGAAGATATGAATACTCCGGATCGAGTCTGAGGGCCGAAAGGGCTTCATTTCTTGTAAGCTTCCTTCCATAGGTGTCAAAGACAGGGTGTGGTGCGACACAGACCGGTATGTCCTTTCTGTAGTCTTCAACATCATATTTAACCGATTCGGAGAGTACGACAGCCCCATCGATGCTTTTCATGAAGAATTTTGTCAGGAGCGAATCACCCGGGCGCTTTTCATGAGGGATCACATTATCGATTACCGAAACCACAACCGTGTACTTGTTCGATCTGGCAATCCTCGCGACAGTTCCAAGACATGGTGCAAGAAACGGTATCCAGTATCTTACAAGAAGAATGTCGGCTCTTTCTTTTTTTATTTTCAGGCCTGTTCTAATCCAGTTCAGGGGATTGACTGAATTGAGTTCCCGGACTATTTTAATATCTTCAGGCGGAGGTGAATCGGTAAGCTGCGTCTTTCCGGGGAATAAAAATCCGGGGTATTGCAGCTTAAATGTCCGGATATCAACATCCTTGCATTCTGATATAAGCTGACGAGCAAGCCTTTCATTAAAAGTGGCAAGACCTCCTCTGTAGGGATATGCAGGTCCGAGAAAGGTAATCTTCATCAATCAGAAAATAATCGGTAAAAATATAAAATCAGTTTTATTTACCCTGTTATTCAGTCTTATATTTTTCCATGAACCTCCTGTACAACTGTTTATGTTTATTGTCGAGGCTGACGTTCCTGCCTGAAATAAAGGCATATTCAACATTATTTGTCATCATGTCAAGAAGATCTCCTGATGAAACCACTATATTGGCATCCTTCCCTTTTTCAAGAGTCCCGGTAAGATCATCGATGCCAAGTATTTTTGCATTGTTGGCAGTGACAGTCTGCAGCGCCTCCTCTTTAGTCAGTCCGTAAGCAACAGTCTGTCCAGCGACAAAAGGCAGATTATAAGCGTATGCCTGATTTTCATATGTCAAACCGACAAGGATGCCTTCCCTTGTGAACATTGCGGCCAGTTTAAATGGAAAACGTGTATCACTGTCTTCATATTTCGGGAGAGAATGAATATGAGCGAGAATTACCGGTATCTGATGTTCTTTCAGGAAATCCTTCACTGCCCAGGCAGACTCATCAGCATTGGTCAGAACTATCTTTTTTACTCCGTATCTTAGAGCAAACGTTATTGCCGCGACTATTCCTCCTGGTTCCGGGGCATTTATGTACAGTCTTTTTGAACCGTCAAAAAGACCTTTAAGGGCCTCAAGACGAAGATTCCTGTTGGCTGGATCATTCAGTTGAGAATATGCAATTGCATCTGTAAAGATCTTCTCGAGCTGTTCGACATTCCTGTTATACTGGTTCTCTGTTCCCTGCACCGGTCCCGGTATTCCATAATCGCCTCTTCTCCCCGCAGGTGATGATTTCCTTGGCCATCCCAGTATTATCCCGTCGTCAGCTTTGACGATGGCATCAGTCCAGTTCCATGCATCAAGCTGTACAATGCTTGAGGTACCTGGCAGAAGTGTACCATCAGGGACTATCTGGGCTATCAGGATCCCATTTGATCTTACAACAGGGATCACATGAGAATCAGTATTATACGCGACGACAGACCTTACATTCGGATTGAGATCTCCGGTTTCCCTGTTGTCAACCGTAACTTCGACCCCGCTTATCTCTATGAGTCCCAGACCAGTGTTGGGAAGAATCAGTCCGGGATATATTTGTTTCCCGCTGACATTGATAACCGTACTTCCGGTTCTGTCACCGTTAAAGCCTTCTGACTTCCCGACATAAGTTATCTTTCCGGCAGAAAATGCAATGAGCCCGTTATCAATAACTTCGCCTGTTCCTGTATGTATTGTTCCTCCCTCAAGGATCACCGGTAAGGTTTGTGCCGGAGCCACAACGGGATTCTGGCAATTTGCATTCAGCATGACTGCTGCAGCAATGAATGCTATAGATAAAAATCTCTTTTTCATCTTCTTGGGGAATTAGGAATGTCGGCAGGTGATGGACGGGCAGGCTCCCGGAGGATAAGTGCAATTATCCTGTTCCGTTCCTCATCAATCTGTTTTTTCATTTCTGAATCTGTTTCTTCATCGAAATACACTGTACCATCAATTATGGTTTTGGAGGCCCTTGAATATACTGAGAGAGGGTGGCCTGTCCAGAGTACAAGGTCGGCATCCTTGCCTGCCCTGATGCTTCCCATTCTGTCGTCGATATGAAGCAGTTTTGCGGGATTCAGTGTCACCAGTTTCAGGGCTGTCTGCTCATCAACGCCTCCGTACTTTACTATCTTACCGGCTTCCTGGTTAAGGCGCCGCCCCATTTCATCATCATCCGAATGAAGGCAGGTCAGTATGCCACGGCTCAGTAGGATTGCCGCGTTATATGTTATTCCCTCATAAACCTCGTATTTGTAATCCCACCAGTCGGCAAACACCGAGGCGCCTGCATCATTCTTTTTTATCTGGTCAGCTACTTTGTAGCCCTCGTTGAAGTGAATAAGGGAATTTACCTTCAGCCCGTAATCTTTTGCAAGGTTCATTATCATGGTACCTTCCGACTGCACGTAGGTGTGACATTCAATATAACTTCTTTTCTCAAGCACATCAACAATAGGATCTAGTTCAAGATCGCGCCTGGGAGGTATCTTACCGGCTTTTTCCGCCGGCTTGAGCGAGTTCCATTCCTTCCATTTCTTATTATAGTCGATTGCCCTGTTGTAGGCATCTCGTATTATCTGGTCAACGCCCATCCTGGTGTTTGGATAGCGGCCGGTGTTGCGTTTAACATTCTCTCCAAGTGCATGTTTCAGGAATCGTGGCTGGTTTTCAATAAACAGTTCCTCGGCTGAGTGACCCCACCTGTGCTTTATCAGCACCGACTGCCCCCCTATCGGGTTCGCCGAACCATGAAGGATGTGGGCAGCGGTGACTCCTCCGGAAAGCTGCCTGTAGATACTTGGATCTTGAGGATTGATGACATCTTCCATTCTTACCTCAGATGTTATTGCCTGACCGGATTCATTTGTGGCATCGGATGCAATATGGGAATGCTCATCAATGATCCCGGGTGTCAGATGCATTCCCGTTCCGTCAATTATCCTTACTCCATCAGCACGGAGATTCTTTCCCACCTTTGCTATTTTCCCGTCCGTTACCAGAACATCAGTATTCTGAAGTATGCCTTCCTTCTCGTTTGTCCACACGGTGGCATTTTTAATAAGCATGTTTTCTCTCACAGGTATCTGTGGCCGGCCATAAGCGGCAAAGGGATAGATGATTGAACCTGTGGGAGCAACGGCAACCTGCGAGGATGGCTTTCCTTTCTCGGCAGCGACGGATGAAGTGAATACGGCCGACCAGTTTATCCATTTACCGCTGTCGAGCTGTCCATCGCCTTTAAAATCCTTTCCCGAGATATAGCCTGTAAGCCGGTATTTCACGCGATCCCTTTCAAATGAAATACTTACGAGGTCTCTGTCGCGCGTGAAAGCAGCACCTTTAAGTTCAACAGAGTCAACGATTATTTTTATTGACGGCTTGTCGGGAGTTCCTGAAAGAGACAGTTTATATTCAGTATTGTCGGCAATGAGCCTGTAATTTCCCCGGATATCAGTATTTCTAAGATCAGTAAACCTGTATGGAACCCCCTGAATCCAGTTTTCATATATTATACAGTCGTCCTGGAATATATCTCCCGATGTTATCAGAAAGTTGGCTATCATGTTCTTCTTCAGTGCACCCACAAGCCCGGAGGCATTCATCAGTAAAGCCGGGGTATAGGTAAGTGCCTTAAGAGCCTCTGCTTCAGGAAGACCATATTTTATTGATTTCCTCAGATTAGACAGAAAATCACTACGGCGTTCCATTCCTGCGGAGGTGATTGCAAAAGTTATCCCCTCCTTTGAGAGAAAAGCAAGGTTGGCCGGGGCCATTTCATAATGTTTCAAAGTGGTATAAGGAACTGCCATCGCATTGTATGGATCCTTTACATCAGGAGCAGACGGGAATGCAACAGGAACAATGAGTCTGCAACCCGTTTTTCTGATGTCTGCAAGGGACTGGTATTCATCTCCGGCTCCTTTGACTATATAATTTATATTAAATTCTTTTCCGAGTTTGCAAACGCGCATCACCTCGAGATTGTCGGATACCTCGAAAACCTGTGGCAGGCTCAATGTACTGATAAAGGCTTCAAGTCCGTTATCATGGAAATATCCAGGAGGAAGTTGTTTGTACCATTGGGCGTCATAATTCAGCTGTCTCAGAAGGGCGATTGCCCCAAACTGCGACATAGGGTAAGCGTCTGCTGATCTTCCGCGGGACAATGAAAAGTTGGAAGAAGCTTTATCCTTTATGATCAGATTATTGGCCTTGCCATCCCCTGTCGTTACCAGAGCCGAAGTACCTCTTGCCAGTCCTTCCGGCCTGAATGTGACAACTGCGCCAAAGCCGGCCTGACGATATTCGCCGGATGTTTTTGTATCGGGGATAAATTCCTCCGACACATTGTAGGCAGAATTGATACCGTCGTTCCAATAGTCGGCAACCCGGGGTTCAGCCGATTGCTGGACGCCCATAAGCCTCATAACCTGTGCGACATAAGTGTTGGGCCCTGTCCGCTCCTGATCCTGGATTCCCGACTGAGGCCTGATTCCGTAGCTGGCAGCATACATATCAATAAATGAAGGATACACTGTAAGTCCGGTAAGATCGATGACAATTGTCCCCGCGGGGAAGACAATGTTTTTGCCGATTTCTGTTATCCTTCCTTCAGAAACCAGCATATCGGCATTATCGATAGTGGTAAGATAATCGACTACTATACGGGCATTCTTGAATCCATAAGTTCCTGGTCGCGAATCGCTGACCCCGGTAACAGGGAAATTATCCTTCTGCCCGTATACTGATATAGGCAACAGGAATAATAAAAGCAGGAGAATTTTTCTCATACATTAAAGATTAGATCAGGTTATATAAGATCTTTTAAGGAATCAGGATTCAAAATTAAGATAATCTTCAAGGTATGCAAATTCCTGAGTTAGTTTCCCATTTCTGAGAATAGTGGCTCTTTCAATCATTCCATGCCGGGGATCAGTGAAAAGATAATGTAACACAGTTCCCATCAGTTGTTTTCCAAACCCCTGCGAAGCATCACGAGGGATTTCTCCGGGAAGGTTGTCAATTGCCATTACCGTTATGTTGGAAGGACGTGTAAATGCAGGTTCTTCAATCTCAAGCAGAGGATTATATCCATAAAAAGGATCAGAAATAGTAGTTACTCTATGGGTAGACGGTATGGGGCCGTTAATGTCGCAGCTTATATCGGCAATAACAGAGATTCTGAATCTTTCGCGTTTCATATCATCCTTTGTAAAGAATACCGGCGAGCGGGGATCCCAGTAATGACCTGTAATAAGTATATCGGTAACCTCTGTAAAAGGGAGGAAAGCCGATTCGTAATCTCCGGGATGTGAAACAAAATTGCCGAAATCAAATGGCAGGTTATTTTTATGCCGGGTATAATGTTCGGGGCCAATCTGGCAGACAACAGGAACATCGAACTCGCGGCTAAGGAAATCTTCCGGCTTAACCTGAACTATGTTGCATACACTCAGAGTCTCAAGGGCACCGCTGGCCACACGGCCCGTACCGGTCAGGAGTATTTTCAGGCCCGGTTTCAGTTCTATAAGCCGCAAACCGGCCCACATCTCATCAAGATCACGGCATTGGTATGCAGGCTTAAGCCTGAATCTGTTTGTTCTTATACCCCTGGCTCTCAGGGCATTATAGGCACCGACCATGCCTGCCCATCTACCGAATGCAACGACTCGCTCCCCCTTTTCGGAAGTCAGGTATTCATAATCGATCAGAGAAATGTTTCTTTCGGCCATTTCCCTGAACATCTCGCGGTTATGAGGCTGACGTTTTGCCACATGGGCAAAGAACAAATATGTTTTGCCAGGTATAAGCGTCCTTTTGTCCACCTCCTTTACACCCATAAGGATATCGCAGTCATGCAAATCCTCCTTCAGAGGGATATCGAGATATTCATATTCCTCGTTTGAATAGCACCGGTAGTCACTGGGCTGAACGAAGAATTCGACATGAGGATATAGTTCCTGGAGCGCAGTTATCTGGGGTGGAGTAAGCGGCACCCTCCTGTCGGGCGGATTTTTTGTCTCCCGCAAAATGCCGATTCTGATTGTCTTTTCCATGGATCACAGGATTGGGATATATTTCAAAATTAGTAAATAAGGCTTGATTTTTTGGTGACAGAGATCAAGGATGGAACAATAAGTTTATCCGTACCCCAAATTACAGGAAAAGTAAAATCGAGAGTTTGCCGTAAATAATTACCTTTATACTAATCTGAACAATATCAATCAACTCAATATTCAAAATGAGGACCAGTATAATGATTCAGGTGTCTGCCATACAGTGACCTGAAGAAGCTAAATGAAGAATCGGGTGAATATTATCCACTCAGGAACGCCCTTCAGGTCAATTCACTCGATCCCCTCGACCCATGATGGAAAAACTGGCAGAGCCATGGTTAAAACATATGGCCCGACTTCATTTCCACCCTCAATGGGTGTTCATTTGATTTTTACCTCTTTCTTCAGCCTGATATCCCCGGCTGAAGCGCCTACAAGCAGTTCAATATCACATGGATCATCATCCCACGCATGTTTTGACTCGTTCCAGTATTGAAGGCTGCTGACAGGGATCTTAATCACCACCTTTCCTGTTGTTCCGGGGTCGAGGTTTATCCGTGAGAATCCCTTCAATTCCTTATAAGGCCATTCGACAGATGGATTTATTCTGTGGACATACACCTGTGGCACCTCGCAGGCAGCTACTTTGCCCGTGTTTGTAAGATCAAATGTCAGTTCAATTATATCCTTGCTGCCATAATTACTTCTGTCGGTTTTTATTGAAGCGTATTGAAATTTCGTATATGTAAGTCCATGGCCAAACGGGTATAATACAGGTATGTTTTTCGTATCGTACCACCGGTATCCTACCAGTGATTCCTCGGAGTAATATGCTGTATTAAGGTCTTCAGCAGTCTTTGTATTTTTGGTTCCGTCCTTCGGGGTATCAGTCCCTGCCACGAGGCCTGCAAAAATATCTCCACGTCCCGGTCCCGGAGAATAGTTTTTAAGGGCGAATGCCGGCGAGTCTTCCAGTTTTACAGGCAATGTAAAAGGCAATCTGCCTGAAGGTGATATATTACCCAGGAGAACGTCAGCAAGGGCATTGCCTCCTTCTGTGCCGTTGAACCATGAAATCAGCAATGCTTTTGACAATGGATTAACAACGTTAAGGTCATTTGGTGCACCGCTGACAAGAACTGTAATTATTTCGGGATTTACTTCCGCAATTTTCCTAAGCAGTTCATCCTGTCCTGAAGGAAGTTTAATATCTTTCCTGTCGCTTCCTTCGGTTTCGACGGCTCGGTTATTTCCACCGACAAAAAGGACCAGGTCGGCCTTTTTTGCAACAGACAGAGCTTCCTCAGTGAGCTCCCTGATTTTTATCTGCTTTTCATTTTCCTCCTTTTTCAGCTCCTCCGGAGTCGTTTTTCTGAACATTCTGCCAAAATCAAAGATTTCCGGTATATAACCCTGTGCATAGATTATTTCTGCCTTTTCTCCGACTTTGTTTTTCAGACCCTCTAAAGGGGTTACTTCATATAAAGTTTTGACACCTGCCCCCATTCCTCCAAGGCCCATAGTCTGAACTGCGTTTGCTCCGATGACGGCTATCACGGGATTTTTAGCCAGGTTAAGCGGGAGAATGCCATCATTTTTAAGAAGAACGATCGACCTGCTTGCTATGTCATAAGCTGTTTTCTGCTGTTCAGGAAGAGACGTGATTCCCTTGTTTGCCTGGTCAGGAGGTACAGGTTTGATTGCAAGCCTCACCCTTAATATCTCACGAACGCGTTGATTGATGACTTTTTCGGGAACCAGGCCTGCTTTGACAGAATCGAGAAGAGCTGCGCCGAGGAATTTGCTTCCAGGCATTTCGACATTAAGTCCGTTCATTACAGTCTGAACTGTATGATGGGTTCCGCCCCAGTCGGATACTGTCATACCCGCGAAACCCCATTCGTCTCTTAATATTTTCTGAAGCAGAATATTGTTCTCGGAACACCACCAGCCGTTTACCTTATTATATGCAGGCATCACTCCAAATGCATCAGCTTCCTCGACCGCGGCCCTGAAAGGCGGCAGATAAATTTCACGCATTGCCCGTTCGCCTATTATTACATTGACATTTCCCCTGTTATTTTCCTGGTTGTTCAGTGCAAAATGTTTTATACAGGAAGCGACGCCATTGTCCTGGACTCCCTTAACATATCCCACTGAAAGTTTTGAACTTAGAAATGGGTCCTCGCTCAGGTATTCATAAGTTCGTCCGCCGGTTGGTATTCTCTGAATGTTTATAGCAGGGCCAAGGAGCATATCTTTCCCGCGAAGCCGGGCCTCCCTGGCAATGGCAGTACCGTATGAATAAGCAAGTTCAGGGCTCCAGGTGGCCGCAAGTGCTGATCCTGTGGGGAAGAAGGTTGCCCTGTCGTTTTCCCATCCAAGCGGATTCCAGCTGTCGGGTTCCATTTCTTCGCGTATACCGAAGGGCCCGTCGGTATATATCATGTCGGCAATACCGAGTCTTTCCACTCCGGCTGAAGTAAACATATGTTTTCCATGGAGCATATTTACCTTTTCTTCGATTGTCATCTGAGATATGATTCTGTCAATTTCAGCATCATATCCCAGCAATGCAGATTTGTGAACCCTGTATCCCGAACAACTGATAAGAAAGAGGCTACAGGTTGCAGCAACAAGAATTTTACGATTCATTTTATCCTGATTTAATGTAGTAGTTTCTGATCATAAAATTGGCAAAATAAATCGAATTAGACATGCTGAATGGATTGTTTTTTGGGACAGGCTTCGAAGATGAATAAAAATATGGTATCTTTGCATTAAAGGATTAATACTGAAACAATATTCAGTTCCCTTTGCGTTGAGTTGTTATTTTCAGGCGTTTAGCGGATACCAGACCGGGGCTGACATGGTTTTGACAGCATGAGGGGTGGTATGCAAGCATGCAGGATGTGGTGACGCGTTCCTTGAACAGTGTTACAAAACAATAACTGGCGAATCTAATTACGCTCTCGCTGCTTAATTAATCTCAGATTAATGAGCTTTATCCCGGCACATGTGCCGGGACGGGACGTCTCCCGGGCGGTCAGGCCCTGATCCAACCCGATACGGAGGCGCACGCAATTCAGGGCTAGTCTGATGAGGGTCCCTCTCTGACGGCGAAACATTCAGGGACTAAGGGCATTTTAGGTTGTTCTGCAGCTGGGGTGCCACGAAAAACAAGCAGGACTAAGCATGTAGAAAACATATGGCCTCCATGTTTGGACGCGGGTTCGACTCCCGCCAGCTCCACCCTGAACCCCGACCCACCAGTCGGGGATTTTTTATTGCGTCACTCAAAACGCTGGTTCACAACAATTACATCGGACGCCATTAAAAATGCGACCGCCACCCTAACACTGAAATTGTCGGAAAATAAGTGGAAAATTCTTACACCTATCTTTTTAAGAACCCAAAAAGGATAAGAATTTTCTACAGTAGCCTCGCAAATACTCATACAGTCTTGCTTTCTGAATATGTCGAATTTTAAAATTATGAACTATGGAAAGCAACATCAAAGTAACCTTCTGGCTGAACATGACCAAGAAGAACGCACAAAACCAAACTCCGATTTATGTTCGTGTCTGGTACAATTACGAACACTTCACCAAATCAACTGGATTGTCTACCAAGTTATCTGATTGGGATAAAAAAGCACAGCGGATTAAAGGCAATACGGAAGCCGTCAACACACAGAACAATCAATTGGATGCCATTAAGGTCAGGATATTTCAAATCATAAGCCAACTGACGGTATCTGGCAAACCTTTCAACATTATGACTATAAAAAAATTCCTTGACGGGAATGATGCCAGTCAGGTAACACTGATGAGGCTAATGGACGAACAATTAAAGGAGATGCAGAAACTTGTGAACAAGGATTATGAAAAATCAACTATCATAAAATACAACAACACCAGACTGCGCTTGCAGCAGTACCTGAGATACAAGTACAAACGTTCCGACATTTACCTGTATGAACTGAACCATGCATTCATCAGCGACTGGATTATCTTCTTAAAAAACAAATACGAGAACAGTACGACAACCTGTTACAAACACTACCAGAGGCTTACCAGAGTGTTAAAAAAAGCCATCAGTTACGGTTATATGGAGAAATACCCATTCCCTGATTTCAAAATTCGGATGCCAAAAAAACGTATCGAGTACTTGATGCAAGAAGAAATTGATAAAATTGAGCAAACGGATTTCAAAGTCACCAGATTGAATACCATCAGGGATATTTTTATCTTTTGCTGCTATTCAGGAATGGCGTATGCTGAAGTTGAGGCATTGACACCACAGAGCGTTACAATTGGTGTTGATGGAGATTTGTGGCTTGATATAATAAGGAAGAAGACCAAGAAACATTATCAAGTGCCAATTCTTCCAAAGGCACTTGAAATAATAAAGAAATACAAGTCACATCCACTGTGCCTAAAGAAAAACAGGCTTCTCCCCGTCCCCAGCAACGTGAAATACAATGCCTACCTGAAAGAAATTGCAGACATTGCAGGCATCAAAAAATATCTGACAACACATTTGGCTCGGAAAACTTTTGCCACGACTATAATGCTGACCAACGGTGTAAACATCGGAGTTCTAAGTAGAATCTTGGGTCATGCCAGTATTCAGGTGACCCTCAATTCCTATGCTTCTGTAGTTGATGAATTGATGTTGAGGAACGTCAAAGACCTGAAGGATAAACTTAATCCGAACAGAGACAGGTTTATAATTACGGAAGTTACAGACATTAATGATATCTTGTCAGCACATGAGAATTTGATTAACGATGCCAAGAACCAAAACTTGAACTAATGTCATAATTTGTGTTTCGCTAAAGTAAACATTGTCTTAACCCCCTATAACTTGGACAGATTTTTCAAAAGAATATAGAACTTCTTGTTTAATATTTTCGTTGTTTTCATTCATCATCCGATTAGCAAAGTTAGCCGTATCTCCGGATTTGTCA
>Ga0116192_1000033_pt1 | contig 106841 bp, 84 predicted proteins | sample AD_UKC113_MetaG_FD_89876 | JGI IMG/M metagenome (GOLD analysis project Ga0116192, IMG submission 89876) | Active sludge microbial communities of municipal wastewater-treating anaerobic digesters from Hong Kong - AD_UKC113_MetaG | ecosystem: Engineered > Bioreactor > Anaerobic > Digestate...
AAAAGTAAAAAAATTTTATTCATGAACAGTTGCTCCGGCTTTCTTAATATCGTCGAAAAATTCCGGAAATGATTTTGCAACACAGTGTGAATCTTTAATATATACTGTTCCATCGGCTCCAAGTGCTGCAATGGCTGCAGCCATTGCTATCCGGTGGTCTTCATGGGAGTTTACCCTGGCGCCTTTCACTTTTCCTCCTGTGACATAGAAGCAATCGTCCCTTATCTCTGTTTTTATGTTCATTTTTCCGAATTCCTCCGACAGCGCATTTGCTCTGTTGCTTTCCTTATACAACAGTCTTGAGACACCTTTTATCGACGAAACTCCCGTGCAATAGGAGGCAAGGGCAACGAGAGGAGGGAACAGGTCGGGAGAATCTGTCGCATCGAATTCAAAGGCTTTAAGTGTTGATTTTGAGATCTCTATTGAATTTTCTGATATTTTCAGGTCTGCTCCTGCATCTTTAAGGGCTTTCAGTACTGCCTTGTCGCTTTGTGAACTCAGGTTGCTTAATCCATTGATTTTCAGGCTGCCGTTTATTGCACCGGCAACAAGAAGGAAAGCGCCTCCGCTCCAGTCCCCTTCAACCTGATAGGTTCCCGGCTTGTATTGCTGCATTCCTTCGATCCTGAAGAATTCATAACTGTCGTTGGTTACACTGATGCCGGAATTTCTTAAAACCTGCAGTGTCATATCGATGTATGGTCTGCTCTTAAGGTTTCTGACCCTGATCCCGGAGCTTTTTTCAGCGAGAGGCAGCGCCATCAGCAGCCCTGTCAGGAGCTGAGAGCTTACTGAACCGTCGACTTCACATTTACCTCCTTTCAATGGACCTTTTATTTTAAGAGGAAGGAACCCGTTATTACTTTTGCACTCAACTCCTAGCTGAACAAGAGCATCGACGATCATGTTCATCGGCCTGCTTTTGAGTGACCCTGCGCCTGAGAGTGTGATCTCTTCATCAAACAAGGCAGCAACAGGGGAGAACATCCGGATAGCCAGCCCCGATTCCCCGCAGTTCAGTTTTCTTTCCTTCAGTTCCCAGGAACCGGTTATCTTCATCTGTCCTGCTTCAGGCTCAACTCTTGCCCCAAGGCTAACTGCGATGCTCATTGCTGCAAGCGAATCGTCGCAGTACGACGGATTCAGGATAGTGCTTTGCCCGTCGGCCATCATTGCTGCCGCGATGATCCTCTGTGTCATGCTTTTTGATGGCGGTGCTATGATCTCTCCTGATACAAATGAAGGTTCTACCGATCTTTCCATTTGGTGACATGATTTTTATTTTCCGTTATGGGTTTCGAGGCCAATGTTCATGACATTCATCTGGTGGTTAATTGATTCCTGGTGAATTGCCTTGAACACCGTGTCGATAAGCTCTTTGCTCAACCCTTTCGACTGGCCGGAAATCATCACTTTCCTTATGATCTCATCCCATCGTGTAGGCTGCAAGATAGTAATATTATTTTCCTTTTTATACTTGCCGATAGTTTCTGCAATCTTCATTCTTTTCTCAAGGATCTCTATCAGTGCATCGTCGTAGACATTTATCTGCTGTCTCAGTTCTCCCAGTATATCGAGGAGACGCGGATCGGCGGTGACCGGACTTCTGAGTATGAGTCTGCTCAGCAGTTCCCTGAGATCATTTGGTGTCAGCTGCTGGGCGGAATCACTAAGGGCTTTGTCGGGGTCGATATGCGATTCTATCATGAGTCCGTCAAAGTTGAGGTCCATTGCTTTCTGGGATATCTCATACAGGTATTCCCTTGCACCTGATATGTGACTTGGGTCGCATATGATTGGCAGATCGGGGATGCGGCGACGCAGTTCGATTGGCAGCTGCCAGTTTGGCTGGTTCCTGTAGACGGTCTTTTCAAATGCCGAAAACCCGCGGTGAATGGCGCCAAGCCTGGTAATCCCTGCTTTTGCTATGCGCTCGATGGCTCCAATCCAGAGCTCGAGATCCGGGTTTATTGGATTTTTTACAAGAACCATTATATCGACGCCATTGAGGGCATTAGATATTTCCTGGACTGTGAAAGGATTAACAGATGTCCGGGCCCCGATCCAGAGCATGTCGATCCCGTATTTGAGCGCTTCATAGACATGTCTTTCATTTGCCACCTCTGTACCTACCATCAGGCCTGTTTCCTGTTTTACCCGTCTGAGCCATTTCAGGCCCTCCGAACCGATGCCTTCAAATGAATTCGGGCGGGTACGTGGTTTCCATATGCCTGCCCTGAATACGCAAACTTCCTTCATACTGGCAAGCTGACGGGCCGTTTCCATTACCTGTTCCTCCGTTTCCGCACTGCATGGCCCCGCAATAAGGAAAGGCCTTGTTTTGTAGCCTCTCCATTCAGTCACTGTCGTTATTTTTAATTCAGTTTCCATCGTGTATGAATTTTAGTTCAGAATCTTTCTTATTTTGTTTGCCTCCTCCATCAGGGCCTTTAGCCCCTCTTTGTCATGTTCTGCTATCATTTTTCTGAAGAGGTTCATTTTTTCAATGTAATTATCCATAACTTCAATTATGTATTGTGAGTTCTCAAGGAATATCGGAGCCCATGTGTCGCCGTTGCTTTTCGCGAGACGAACTGTGCTTTCAAAGCCTCCGCCTGCCAGAGCCAGGATGTTCTGTTCCTTGCGTTCCTTGTCAAGTACGCTGAGGGCCAGTGAGAATGATGTTATGTGTGAAATGTGCGACACATATGCAACATGGACATCATGATCGCTCGAGTTCATGTACACCTTACGCATGTTCAGAATATCGAGCATCTTCTCAATCAGCCGCAGTGCATCCTTGTCGCTGAGCTCGGGATCGCATATGATTGCTGTCTTATAGTCGAAAAGCCTGCCTATAGCGGCAAGGGGCCCTGAAAATTCAGTACCTGCCATAGGATGAAGGGCAACATATCTTCCCCTGTTGGGATGGCCTGCCGAGACCCTGGCGATCCTGCCTTTGGTTGACCCCATGTCGGTTACAACTTTGGAAGTGCCGTTTATCCTGTCAAGGATTCCGGGAAGCATCTCACAGTTGGCATCAACAGGGGTGCTCAAAATTATCAGGTCGCTTCTGTCGACGGCGTTCTCAAGTTCATCAGTTTCGTCAACAAGCCCGCATAATTGTGCGATATTACGGTGTTGAAGATTTGAATCCACCCCAATTATCTTATCGGTAAATCCGCGTTTACGGAGATCGATCATAAGCGATCCTCCTATAAGTCCTATGCCTACTACAGCAATTGTCATTTGTCTGGGAGTTTGTGGTTACCAGCTTCTTTTTGCCAGATGTTTAGTAAGAAGTTGTTGTACCGAATAAAAACACTATTTGTAAAAATTAAAATTTCAAAGATAAAATTCTTTCCTTTGCTTCTTTCAGCCTGCTGTTTTCAGCACACAATGAGATCCTTATGTACCTTTCTCCGCGGCTTCCAAAGATAAACCCCGGAGTGATGAAAACCAATGCCTTAGTGAGTATCTCTTCTACAAACGACTCACATTTTTCTATACTGTCGGGTATTCTTCCCCACAGAAACATTCCCGACTGGCTTTTATCGTAAGTGCAGCCCAGGATCTCCATTATCGATTCAGCGGTCTTTCGCCTTTCGGCATAAGCTTCATTTATCTTTTCATACCATGATTCCGGATTATTGAGGGCTTCGACCGCCGCAAGCTGAAGAGGGAGGAACATGCCTGAATCCATATTACTCTTGACTTTCAGTATGTTCCTGATGTATTCACTGTTACCGGCCACCATGCCTATCCTCCATCCGGCCATGTTGTGTGATTTGCTAAGTGAATTCATTTCCAGAACTGTTTCCCGGGCACCTTCAGCTGCCAGAATACTCAGATAATCATTATTCAGGATGAAGCTGTAAGGATTATCATTTATAAGGAGTATTCCGTGTTCGCGTGAAAAAGCGGTCAGGTTCCTGAAAAGCTTCATTGAAGCCCTGGCCCCGGTCGGCATGTTTGGGTAGTTGGCCCACATCACCTTTACTTTTGAGAGATCACTTTTTTCGAGCGATTTTAGATCGGGCTGCCAGTTGTTCTCCTCTTCAAGGTCATAATACCTGATCTTTCCGCCAACAAGATTAGTAACCGACGAATATGTCGGATATCCCGGATCGGGGACCAGTACTTCATCGTCGGGATCGACAAATGCCATGCTTATATGCATTATGCCCTCCTTGCTTCCCAGGAGGGGCAGAATTTCGCTGTCGGGATCGAGGTGTACGCCGAAATATTTCCGGTACCAATCCGAAAGTGCCTTTCTGAGGGCAAGGCTGCCATTATAACTCTGATAGCCGTGCACATTTTGTTTACGGGCCTCAGCTGCAAGCCTCTCAATAGTGTTTTCTGATGGAGGCTTGTCGGGGCTTCCTATGCCAAGGCTTATAACATCAGCGCCTTCTCTGCGCATCTGGTCGATCTGACGCAGTTTTGCAGAGAAATAGTATTCCTGAACAGATTCCGTTCGTTTGGCAGGTTTAACTTTCATACAGCATGTCTCCTTTATTGTAAACTCCAAGAATTTCAAGATTGTTTGTAAGATTCTGCAGAACCGATTCAATCTTTTCAACAGTGATGTCACCGGGCAGTTCCAGATCGAGATAGAACATATACTCCCAGTCGCCATTCAGCCTCGGCACCGATTGTATTTTTGAGAGGTTGATATTCATCTCCGCGAGTTTTACCAGCACGGCGGCCAGAGATCCGGGCTTGTGCCCTGTGGCAAAGCATACTGAGACCTTATTACCGTTCCTGTTCCCTTTTTCAGGATTCCCGACAACCAGGAACCTTGTATAGTTTCTCGGATATGTTTCAATCCCCTCGGCAATGATCTCGAGGCCGTAGATCTCCGCGGCATTAGCAGATGCGATAGCCGCAATTTTCCTGAGCCTGTGTTCAGCGATCAGCTTTGCGCTTCCTGCAGTGTCGTCTGTCTCGACAAGAGTGATTTCCGGATACTTGTTAAGAAATTCCATGCATTGCGACAGGGCTATGGGATGTGACCTTATCTGCCTGATATCATGAATTGTCTGGCCCGGAAGCGCCATAAGATTCTGTTTTACCCTGAGATTATGCTCTCCAAGCATTTTGAGCCCCGATTCCCTTATTAAGGTATAATTGTAGAGTATGCTTCCTGATCGGGCATTTTCGATTGCCATCATGGCATAATCTGCTTCGCCTTCAATAACCTTTGCCAGGGTAAGGTCGAAGGTGGAGCAAGGAACAATTTCTATTTCGTCGTAGCAAAAGAACTGCCTTGCCGCTACCTCATGGAAACAACCCTTTTCTCCCTGTATTGATATTTTCATCTTATTGATGTATTAAAAAGCAAGGGTCCCTTTCGGGGACCCTTGCTACCATTTATATCTTTTGCATGTATACAACAATCCCCTTTATTTCTTTTTGTAATAAAAAAAGAAAAAGAAATAGAAGAAGTTGTTGTAAATAATATTCATAATTCGGGTTTGTTTGGTTACAAAAGTAATGTAAAATTCACAATCAGCAAACAATTTTAAGATTATTTTAAAACAGGCAGAATTTTATACTTTACGGTTTAACATAGCCGACACCGGGGTTTATGAACCTTCAGCCGTCAGCATGTATTGAAGTTATTTGGCTTTATGTCTTGACCGCAGTACTTCTTCAATGTCGGTGAAGGATGTGTTTTTTGTCTTGAGGAGTATAAGGAAATGATACAGCAGGTCGGCAGCTTCATTTCTGAAAAGCTCATTGTTTTGATCCTTTGCCTCGATGACAAGTTCGACAGCTTCCTCACCGACTTTCTGGGCGACTTTGTTAATTCCCTTTTTGAATAGTTTGTTTGTATAGGAGTCTTCAGCATTCTGATCGATTCTTTGGCTGATGATCTGTTCGAGCTGATAAATGAAACCTTTTGAAGGTTCATCTCCGAAACATGATTTACTTCCTGTATGGCACACCGGTCCGGCCGGTTCGACTTTGATTAGAATGGTATCGTTGTCGCAGTCGGCAGTTATTTCTTTAACATACAGAAAGTTGCCCGATGTTTCCCCTTTTGTCCAGAGGCGGTTTCTGGAACGGCTGAAGAAAGTCACCTTGCCTTCGGAGATGGTAAGGCTGAGGGCTTCTCTGTTCATGAATCCTGTCATAAGGACCTGTAGGGTTGTATAATCCTGGATAACCGCGGGGACCAGGCCGTTACATTTATTGAAGTCTATATTATTCATATATATTGTGTTTAGGGCTAATGCCCGGTTAAATCTGTATCCGTTAGCTCCGGTTTTCTGTTCCCGGCAGGCATAAATGCCAGTCTGGGGTGGGAGACACGGGCGGGGGCCGGATTCGGCCCTCATATCCTGACATTTATTCCCCTGGCTGCCAGGTATTTTTTCAATTCAGGGATCTCTATTTCGCCGTAATGAAAAATACTTGCAGCCAGAGCCGCACTGCAAGACGTTTTCATGAACACATCCCTGAAATGATCCATGGTTCCCGCGCCGCCGGAAGCTATAACAGGTATACTGACAATATTGCTTACCTCAGATGTAATGCCGAGAGAGAAACCCGATTCCGTTCCGTCGGCATTCATGGAAGTAAGCAGTATCTCGCCGGCTCCATGTCTTTCAGCTGTCAGGGCCCAATCTTTCGTTCTGACACCAGTGGGAGTGCGTCCTCCGTCAATAAGAACAAACCATTCATTGTTTACCATTCTTGTATCAATGGCCACAACTACACACTGGCTTCCAAACTGCTTTGACACCTGTGTAATAAGCTGGGGGTTTCTGAAGGCTGAGCTGTTGATGCTTACCTTATCGGCTCCGACATTAAGGAGAGCAGCCACATCATCAATAGTTTCAATACCTCCGCCCACGGTGAACGGGATGTTTATTTCTTCCGCTATTCTTCTGACAAGTTCAGCCAGTGTCTTCCGCTTCTCGACAGTTGCGGTAATATCCAGGAATACAAGCTCATCAGCCCGTTGATCAACGTATCTCCCTGCGAGTTCAACAGGGTCGCCGGCATCACGGATATCAATGAAATTAACACCCTTGACTGTCCTTCCGTCCCTTATATCCAGACATGGTATAATCCTTTTCTTCAGCATAGCTTCCCCAGTTCTTTAAGATCCAGCAATCCCTCGTACAAGGCTTTTCCAATAATGGCGCCTTCACATCCGACAGCATCGAGTTCGGCCAGCTGGTCAATGGTTGAGATCCCCCCGCTCGCGATAAGCCTTATACCCGGGATTTCAACTATCTCCTTATAAAGTTCGGTTGCCGGTCCGTTGAGCATGCCATCTTTATCAATATCAGTACAGATTGTATATGTCATTCCTTTTGACATGTAAGCCGATATAAATGTTTTGATATCCTTGTCAGAGTTTTCGATCCATCCTTCAGTTGCTATTTTACGGTCCTTTGAATCGGCTCCCAGGATTATCTTTCCGGCACCATGCTTTTCGAGCCATTTAAGTACCAGAGCCGGATTATTAACAGCTATGCTGCCGCATGTTACCTGTTTTGCTCCGCTTTCGAAAGCGATCCTGAGGTCATCATCTGACCTTATACCGCCGCCAAAATCGATTTCAAGATTTGTCGCCGACGCGATCTTCTCCAACAGTCGGTAATTCACAACTTTTTTGTTCAGGGCTCCATCGAGATCCACAAGGTGGATATATTTCAAGCCATTATCCTCGATCTGTCTTGCTATTTCAACAGGGTTCCCGCTATAAACCCTGGCTGTCGAAAATTCACCTCTGGAAAGTCTGACGCACCTTCCGCCAATTATATCGATTGCAATTATGATCCTCATAATTTAAGAAAGTTAAGCAGTATTTTTATTCCTGTGTCAGCGGATTTTTCAGGATGGAACTGTACAGCATAAAAGTTATCCCTGTGCATTGCGGCGCTGAACGGCAGAACGTAATCGCAGATTGCGGAAGTGTAATCAGTAAGCTCGGCATAGTAGCTGTGAACAAAATAAACGTCCTCATCGGGGTTTACCCCCCTGAACAGATCTCCTTTAAGGGCTGAGAAGTTGTTCCATCCCATATGAGGCACCTTGTCGAACGGAGGGAATTTCTTTACGACAGAATCAAAAATTCCAAGGCATTTGGTGTCGTTTTCATCCGAATATGTGCACATCAGCTGGAGGCCAAGGCAGATTCCCAGAACGGGCTGCTTAAGCCCGGTGATAACCCTGTCGAGGCTTCTTTCCCTCAGATACCGCATGGCGCTTCTTGCTTCACCTACACCGGGTATAATAAGTTTTTCGGCCGAAGTTATTTCATCAGGATCATCGGTGACTATGCTTTCGTAACCCAGCCTGGCAAGAGCGTTTCGCACCGACCGAATATTCCCTGCATTATATTTTAAGACAGCGATCATAATATTCCTTTTGTTGATGGCAGATTGCAGCTTCCATACTTTCCAACGGCCATTTTCAGGGCTTTGGCGAATGATTTAAACACAGCTTCGATCATGTGATGGTCGTTTTCACCCTCTGCCCTGATATTAAGGTTGCATTTTGCGTTGTCGCTGAACGATTTGAAAAAATGGAAGAACATTTCTGATGGTATTCCGCCGGTCGTGCCGTGCCTGAAGCTGACATTCCAGACGAGCCATGGACGGCCGCTGAGGTCGATAGCGGTCTGGGCAAGTGAATCATCCATTGGGAGAAGGAATCCGTATCTCTCTATTCCTCTTTTACTTCCAAGGGCTTTTGAAATACATTCTCCAAGAGCAATGGCTGTATCCTCAATAGTATGGTGCACATCCACATGCAGGTCTCCTTCGGCCTTGATTTTCAGGTCTATCTCTGCGTGCCTGGCAATCTGTTCAAGCATGTGATCGAAGAATCCGATTCCGGTTGAGATTTCATTTTTCCCTGTCCCGTCAAGGTTTAACTCGACATGGACCTTGGTTTCTCCTGTATTTCTCTGAACGGATGCCATTCTTGAAAGTGTTGTCAGGAACCTGTATACTTCATTCCAGTCGTTTGTGCAAAATGCTGCACCTGGATGTTTCGTTTCGCTGAAAAATATGGCTTTGCAGCCAAGGTTATCGGCAAACTGAATATCTGTCACCCTGTCGCCGATAACATATGATGCTCCCAGGTCAATACCCTGCGACAGGTATCTGGTAAGCATGGCGGTTCCGGGTTTGCGTGTGGGCTTGTTATCCTCAGGCATACTCCTGTCGATGAATACTTCTGCAAAGACTACGCCTTCGTTTTTAAGTATCTGGAGCATTTTGTTGTGTGATGGCCAGAACATCTCTTCAGGGAACATTTCGGTCCCCAATCCGTCCTGGTTAGTAACCATTACAAGTTCGAAATCGGTTTGTCTGGCGATTCCTGAAAGTGCCGTGACAGCGCCCGGCAGAAACTGAAAGTCCTCAACCGTATCGGCCAGACCGTTTGCCGGTTCGGCAAGAATGGTCGAATCCCTGTCGATGAATAAAACCTTCTTCATATTTTTATTTGCCGCATTGTTTTTAAAAGTGCATTGTTTTCTCTCATGGTCCCAACTGTTATACGGATACAACCAGGCACCATCTTGTTCCTGTTTCTCACGATGATCCCTTTGCCGGCAAGAAAAGAATAGACAAGATCTGCATCTTTTGTTTTAACAAGAAGAAAATTCGAATCTGACGGATAGACTTTTTCAACGATATCCAGAGTCTTCAGGTTTCTTTCAAGTCTTGCCCTCTCCAACCTGATCCTTTCCACTTTTTTCAAAACGGAATCGTTATGTCTGATCGCTTCAAGGACAGCATTCTGGTTTATTGAACTTATGTTGTAAGGAGGTTTCAGTTTGTTGAAAATGTTAACAATGGAAGTATCCATGAAAGCCATTCCCACCCTGACGGCAGCCATACCCATAGCCTTGCTGAATGTCTGCATGACGATAAGGTTATTATATTTGTCCAGAAGAGTCAGAAACGAGGGTTGTCCTGCAAAATCTATATAGGCCTCATCGATGACGACTATTCCTCTGAATCCTGAGATGATGGATTCCACCCTGGACGGATCCATTGAATTTCCGGTGGGATTGTTTGGGCTGCAGATGAAGATGAGCTTCAGGTCAGGATCGTCGAGATGTGGTTCAACTGCCTGAAGGTCAATCTGGAAATCATTGTCAAGCGGGATTTTGACCAGTCTGACATCATTTATCCCCGAAGATACCTCGTACATTCCGTATGACGGCATGAAAGAAAGTGCCTTATCCTTTCCGGGGTTGCAGAATGCCCTGAAGCACAGGTCAATTATTTCATCGCTGCCATTTCCCAGAAATATATTTCCCTCCGCGACTGACTTAATCCTGCTTATGGCCGATTTAAGCCTGCGCTGATAAGGATCAGGATAACGGTTCAGAGTGCCATAGGGGTTTTCATTGGCATCCAGAAATATCCCTGATTCTCCTTTGTATTCATCTCTTGCACAGGAGTATGGGATGAGACGTCTTATGTTTTCCCTGACCAGGGAGTCTATATCAACCATTTTTCAGAGTTTTTAGCCGCAGGGTCACTGCATTTCTATGTCCCTGCAGAAGTTCTGCACCGGCCATCTTTTCAATGGCAGGTCCAATTGATTTCATTCCGTTGTCGGAGATCTCCTGGAATGTTATTTTTTTCACAAAGCTTTCGGAAGAAACGCCGCCCATGCTTTTTGCAAACCCTCCGGTAGGAAGAGTATGGTTAGTGCCTGATGCATAATCGCCTGCACTTTCACAACTGTATTTGCCGAGGAACACTGAGCCTGCATTCCTGACTTTGTCGGCAAGCAGATGCGGGTCGCCCGTTGAAATAATAAGATGCTCAGGTGCATAAAGGTTGCTGAATTCCATACATTCATCAAGTGTTCTTAGCAGGATGAACCGGCTGTTCTCCAGCGATTTAAGAGCAATATCCTTTCTTGCAAGCTGTTCTGCCTGTTTTTTTGTCTCCTTCATTGCCGACTCAAGAAGATCATAATTGTCGGAAACCAGTAATACCTGGGAATCAGGGCCATGTTCAGCCTGTGACAGAAGATCGGCAGCGACGAAAGAAGGATCCGCGTCATTTCCGGCAATAACAAGCACCTCGCTGGGGCCGGCGGGCATATCGACAGGAGTTCCTTCGAGCTGTGCCATTTCCTTGGCTCTGGTCACATACCGGTTCCCCGGACCAAATATTTTGTCGACTTTCGGGATAGTTTCTGTGCCGAATGCCATTGCAGCAATTGCCTGGGCACCGCCAACCCGGTACAACTCAGTTACTCCGGCATAATATGCTGAATAAAGTATGAGAGGGTTAACATTGCCGTTCCTGTCAGGGGGTGTACAGATTATAACCCTTTTACACCCTGCGATCCTGGCAGGGATGGCCAGCATCAGCACGGTGGAGAAAAGAGGAGCGGTTCCCCCCGGAACATATAATCCGACACTGTCGATGGCAATATTTTTCCTCCAGCATTTTACACCGGGAGTTGTTTCCACCACATCTTCATCAATAAGCTGGGTCCTGTGAAATTTTGATATGTTTTCCCCTGCTGTGCTGATTGCCTTACGCAGCTCGTGGGGAATCGATTTAAGTGCTGATTCTGTTGCCGAGTCGGGTACTCTGAGGTTTTTGAAGACGGCGCCGTCATATTTTTCCGAAAGTTCAAACAGAGCTTTGTCTCCCTCATTTTTTACTTTTTCGAAGACTGACGCCACAACATTGTCGAGGTCTGCATTGTCAAAAGCAGGCCTTTTGCAAAGCGAGTTCCATGTTTCCCTACCGGGATATGAAATTATATTCATTCAATGGGAGTTGTTTAAAAAAGCTTCTATAGAACCATTTTTTCAATTGGAATGACAAGGATTCCCTGTGCCCCTGCATTTTTCAGCTGGTCGATCCTTTCCCAGAATTCATCCTCCTTCACGACCGAATGGATGCTGCACCAGCCTTTTTCTTCGAGAGGCAGGATTGTCGGACTTTTCATACCCGGCAGTATTTTGCATATCTGCGGAAGCGCCTCAAGTGGAGCATTAAGAAGAATGTATTTGTTTTCCCTTGCATTTTTAACTGCCCTTACCCTGAACAAAAGTTTGTCGAGTATTTTTTGCCTGCCTTCATCAAGGTTCCTGTTAGAGATGATGACTGCCTGGCTCTTCATTATTGTCACAACTTCCTTCAGTCCGTTGGTCATCAGTGTACTGCCTGAACTTACAATATCACATACTGCATCAGCCAGACCGATTCCCGGAGCTATCTCAACGCTTCCGCTTATCTCTTCGATCTCTGCAGTAATATTGTTCTCATTAAGGTAATTAGTCAGCAGTCGCGGATAGCTGGTAGCGATCTTCCTGTTACTGAAAAATTCCATCCCTGTAAAAACAGCTTCCTTTGGTATTGCCAGGCTCAGTCTGCATTGTGCAAACCCAAGCTTTTCAAGGATATCCACATCCTTGTTCTTCTCAAAAACAATGTTTTCACCCAGGATTCCGATGTCGGCAACCTGTTGTTCTACATACTGAGGGATGTCGTCATCTCGCAGGAAGAGGATCTCTACCGGGAAATTGACGGCATTTGTTTTTAGGACATCGGCACCGTTTGAAAATTTTATTCCGCATTCTTCAAGAAGTTTATGAGAGGTTTCACTTAACCGGCCTTTCTTCTGGATCGCGATTTTCAGATTACTCATTGTGTTTTATTTTTTTTGCCGGGCAGGCCGTGCGGGAATAAAAAACCCGCCTGATCTGCTCAGCCGGGTTCATGATATTTTAATTAACCGCATACCACTTTCATCCCGCCTGAGCGAAGCAACGAAAATGATGATGGTATGACTGAATTGCTGGCATTATTTCTGATTTGAAGGCAAAGATATTGTTTTTTTATGAATTATCACAAATCTGGCAAAATAAGTAACAATTATACTCTTTCTGCTACCAGATCTCCTACCTCGGTTGTGGAATAACCCATTTTTCCTGCCCCCAGGTCTTTCAGTCTGTTTGCAGTAACATCCATAATAGCATTTTCGATGGCTCTGGCGGCATTTATCTCACCAAGATGTTCGAGCATCATTCCTCCACATGCTATGGCTGCCAGCGGATTGATAACATTCAGCCCTGTATATTTGGGGGCTGATCCTCCGATAGGTTCAAACATTGACACACCTCCGGGGTTGATATTTCCGCCTGCTGCAATACCCATCCCTCCCTGGGTTATAGCCCCCAGATCGGTAATGATATCCCCGAACATGTTTGTCGTTACAATTACATCGAACCATTCAGGATTCTTGACCATCCACATGCAGGTTGCATCAACGTGGTAATATTCTCTTTTGATATCGGGATATTCGGCCTGTCCGATTTCATGAAATGCTCTTTCCCAGAGGTCGAAAACATAGGTAAGAACATTTGTCTTACCACATAATGCAAGGGTTTTTCTTTTATTTCTTTTTCGTGTATAATCGAAAGCATATCGGAGGCAGCGGTCAACCTGCATTCTTGAGTAAACCATATTCTGAACAGCTACTTCATCGGGGGTTCCCTTCATCATGACGCCTCCGCTTCCGGTGTAAACATCTCCCGAGTTTTCCCTTACGACAACATAGTCGATATGCTCAGGTCCTTTGTCTTTAAGTGGTGTTGCCACTCCGGGATAAAGTTTCACAGGGCGGAGATTTATGTACTGGTCAAGTTCAAACCTGAGCTTAAGAAGAATGCCCTTTTCGAGTATACCCGGTTTTACATCGGGATGGCCAATTGCTCCAAGGAATATTGAATCATATTGTTTAAGCTGTTCCGTTGCCGATTCAGGCAGAACCTCGCCGGTCCTCAGGTAACGCTCACCTCCAAAATCAAATTCATTAAAGTTGAGGCTGAATCCGAATTTTGAGGCAGCGGCGTTAAGTACTTTTCTTCCTTCCCTGACTACTTCGGGACCTGTTCCGTCGCCGGGTATCACAGCAATGTTGTAAGTTTTGTTCATAAGGCAGTTTTAATATTTATAATTCGTTTGTTGTGCTGACAAGCAGTTTATCAACTATCCGGATCTCGTTGTTTTCAACGATGTTCAGCATTTTTTCCGTGGCTTTTATCGCCGATTCTGTCTGGTCGACGTCGAGGCCTTTTGTCCTGAATTCCCTGTTCCTGAAATTCCATGTTATTACGGTTTCGACGAGTGCATCTGTTCTACCTCCGGGAGGAATTGATACTTCATAGTCGATAAGGGCAGGCAGTTCTTTTCCAAGCCTGTCGTAGATTATCCTTAATGCTTTCATGAATGCATCATACTGGCCATCGCCGGATGATGTTTCCTGGTAAAGATTACCGTCTATTTCGATCTGAACGCTTGCCGACGGTTTAAGACCGTAAGACAGCGAGAGAGAATAGTTCTTGATGAAGATCTTATAATCAGCCCTGTCATTTCCAAGTACGTCAGAGATTATAAAAGGAAGGTCCTCAGGGGTTACATCCTCTTTTTTATCACCAAGTTCTATCACCCGCTGAGTTACCTTCGCAAGCGATTCGGGGCTTAGATTAAGGCCGAGTTCCTCGAGATTTTTCTTTATTGTGGCCTTTCCCGATTGTTTTCCCAGCGCGTACTTTCTTCTCCTTCCGAACCTTTCAGGAAGGAGGTTGTTATAATAGAGGTTGTCTTTTGAGTCGCCGTCGGCATGGACACCGGAAGTCTGCGTGAAAACATTTTCTCCGATCACCGGCTTGTTAACAGGTATCCTTATCCCGCTGAACGTTTCGACAATCTTGCTTGCATTTGTAATCTGAAACTCGTCGACACCTGTTTCGGCATGCAGCTGATCATGAAGCACGCCTATTACGCTCGAGAGAGGAGCATTACCTGCCCTTTCCCCGAGCCCGTTGATTGTAGCATGAACCCCTTTGATGCCTGCTCTGACGGCTGAAAAAACATTTGCGACAGCCAGGTCATAATCATTGTGAGAATGGAAATCAAAATGAAGACCCGGGTATCTGTCAGTCACTTTTTTACAAAATGCGTATGTCAGGTCAGGATTAAGTATGCCAAGAGTATCAGGGAGCATAAACCTTGAAATATGCTGGTCTTTGAGGTTGTCGATCATATAAAAGACATAATCTTCTGAATTGATCATTCCGTTTGACCAGTCTTCCAGATAGATATTGACCTGCATGTCACGTTCTCCGGCCATCCTTATTATATCCCTGATATCTTCAACATGCTGCTCCGGAGTCTTCCTGAGCTGTTTTTCGAGATGGCGCAAAGATCCCTTGCACAGGAGGTTGATTACTTTGCCTCCTGCATTATGGATCCAGTCGAGGGAGATATCGCCATCGACAAAGCCAAGCACCTCCACTTTCCCGTGCATATTGTTCTGACGGGCCCATGCGGTGATAAGCTTTAGTGCTTCGAATTCGCCTGATGATACCCGGGCAGAAGCAACCTCGATACGGTCGACTTTTACATCCCTGAGAAGAAGGCTGGCTATATGCAGCTTTTCGAGCGGTGTATATGAAACTCCCTGTGTCTGTTCTCCATCTCTCAGGGTGGTATCCATTATTTCTATTCTCATTTTACCTGTTTTTTTCAGATTCAAATGAAGCGATCAGATCCTTCAGTCCGAGAAGATAGTCTATATCATCAAGCCCCTTTATAAGGCACTCTTTCTTGTAGGGGTTGATCTCGAAAAAGTGTGACTGTCCTGTTTCCGGGACAGTAATTGTTTGATTTTGAACATCAATTCTGACAATTGTTTCCGGATTTTTAAGAACCATGCTGAGAAGATCCTGGAGGAACTTTTCAGGTACGACAACCGGAAGCAAGCCGTTATTAAGGGCATTGTTCCTGAAAATGTCTGCGAAAAAGCTCGAGATAACTGCCCTGAATCCATAGTCATGTACGGCCCATACCGCATGTTCACGGCTCGATCCGCTTCCGAAGTTTTTTCCTGCCACCAGAATTTTACCTGAATATGCAGGATTATTGAGGACAAAATCCGGTTTCAGGTTTCCTGTCTTGTCAAACCTCCAGTCCCGAAACAGATTTTCTCCGAAACCTTCCCTTGATGTTGCGCTTAGGAATCTGGCAGGAATAATCTGGTCTGTATCCACATTTTCCAAAGGAAGCGGGACACATCTCGATTCAAGGATATTAAGTTTTTCTTTTGGCATTGGTTGAAAAATTTAGCTTGAATTTAATCAATAAATTCCCGGGGATCTGTTATTTTCCCTGTGATGGCGGCTGCTGCGGCTGTGAGAGGGCTTGCAAGGAGAGTTCTGGCTCCTGGTCCCTGGCGGCCTTCAAAATTCCTGTTTGATGTTGAGACAGCATATTTGCCTGCCGGTATTTTGTCATCATTCATTGCCAGGCATGACGAGCATCCGGGCTGCCGGAGTTCAAAGCCGGCATTTTTAAGTATTTTATCGATACCTTCCTTAATGGCTTGTCTTTCGACAGCTTTTGATCCGGGTACTATAAGTGCCGTGATATTGGATGCTTTTTTCCTTCCTTTGACAAGTCGGGCAAAAGCCCTAAGATCTTCAATTCTTCCGTTTGTGCAACTGCCCAGGAATATATAGTCGACGGGGTGTCCCGCGAGTTTCATTCCCGGAACAAATCCCATGTAGTCGAGTGCTTTCCGGAAGGAAGCATTATCATCGCCGGCCACGTCTTCCGGCACCGGGATTGAGTCGTCGATGGCTATTCCCATACCCGGATTTGTACCGAAGGTTATCATTGGTTTAATAAGGTCGCCATTGAATGTAAGTTCCCTGTCGAATCCGGCATCAGGATCGCTTTTAAGTTCTTTCCAGTTCAGGATCAGTGAATTCCAGTAAAAGCCTTCAGGTACGGAGGGCAGTTCTTTAAGATATCTGAAAGTCACCTCATCCGGAGCGATAAGCCCGCCCCTGGCGCCCATCTCAATGCTCATGTTGCAGATAGTCATCCTTCCTTCCATACTCAGACCAGAGATGACAGGTCCGGCATATTCAACAAAATAGCCTGTTGCTCCGCTTGTGGATATCTGCGAAATTATATACATGATCACATCCTTGGCAGTTACGCCTTTGTGAAGGCTTCCATTGACAGTTATCCTCATTTTTTTGGGTTTTGGCTGGAGGATACACTGGGTTGCAAGTACCATTTCAACTTCGCTTGTTCCTATGCCGAACGCTATTGCGCCAAAGGCTCCGTGTGTTGATGTATGGCTGTCGCCGCAGACTATTGTCATGCCTGGTCTTGTATAACCGAGTTCAGGGCCGATTACATGGACAATCCCGTTTTTCGGGTGATTCAGTCCGAAATATTCAATTCCGAAAGTTTTGCAGTTTTCAGCAAGTGCTTCTACCTGGTTTCTGGAAAGCTGATCCCGGATTGGTTTGTCCTGATCGGTTGTCGGTATATTATGGTCGGCAGTGGCAAGCGTTTTCCCGGGCCTGAAAACGGGTATTCCCCTCGCCCTGAGTCCGTTGAATGCCTGCGGACTGGTGACTTCATGAATGTATTGCTGGTCGATATAAAGGACATCGGGGCCTCCTTCAATTGACTTCACAACATGTGAATCCCAGATTTTATCAAAAAGTGTTTGTTTTCCCATTATTTGATTTTTGAAATAGCATCAATGAATGCCTCGACGGAGGCTGTAACTATGTCAACATTTGCGGCGAACCCGTAATATATTTTACCCTGGTGTTCGACCTGGATATGGACTTTCCCTATATCGTCGCTGCCTTTTGTAATTGCCTGGATAAGGAACTCTTCGAGGTGTACCGTCTTGCTTATCAGTTGTTTCACGGCTGTAAATGCGGCATCGATGGGTCCGTTGCCTGTCGAAGTCGAGGTATGTATTTCTCCGTTGATCTTAATTCCGACAGTGGCGACGGGTACCGCTGATTTACCGCATGCCACCTGCAGCAATTCAAGTTTAAGCGCTTTTTCTCCCGAAAAAACCTCACCTGAGAGAATACGGAGGTCCTCGTCATTAATCTCTTTCTTTTTGTCAGCAAGAATAAGGAAGCGGTGGTATATATCGTCAAGTTCTTCCTTTCCGAATGTATAGCCCAGGGCCTCAAGGCGGTGGTTAAGCGCTGCTCTTCCGCTGCGGGCTGTAAGGATTATTGATGATTCCTTGATACCCACTTCGTGAGGATCTATTATCTCATAGTTTTCCCGGTATTTCAGAACACCGTCCTGATGGATCCCTGAGGAGTGAGCGAAGGCATTTCTTCCGACAATAGCCTTATTGGGCTGTACCGGCATGCTCATGAGATTTGATACCAGCCTGCTTGTGCTGAAAATAAGTTTCGAATTGATTTCAGTGGTCAGTTTAAGGGAATGATGGCTTTTTATTATCATCGCCACCTCCTCGAGAGATGTGTTCCCGGCCCTTTCACCAATGCCGTTCATGGTTACCTCGACCTGTCTGGCACCGTTTACAATTCCCATGACGGTGTTGGCTGTAGCCATTCCGAGATCATTATGGCAGTGGGTCGAGATTACTGCTTTATGAATGTTGGAAACATTCTCTTTCAGAAATTTTATTTTTGCACCATACTCCTCCGGCAGGCAATAGCCGGTTGTGTCGGGAATATTTACAACTGTGGCCCCGGCATCTATAACTGCTTCAATTACCCTGGCAAGATATTCATTTTCGCTCCGGCCGGCATCTTCAGCATAAAATTCGACATCCTCAACGAATTTTTTAGCATATTTAACCGCATCCACGGCCCTCCTCAGGATTTCCTCGGGAGTGGTCTTGATTTTATATTGTATATGAAAAGGAGAAGTGCCGATACCGGTATGTATCCTTTTCTTTTTAGCGAATTGAAGAGCATCTGCTGCCACTTCGATATCCTTTTTAACGGCCCTGGTGAGAGCACAGATCACAGGGTTTGAAATTGCCTTGGAGATTTCCACCACGGATTTGAAATCCCCCGGGCTGGAAATGGGAAATCCGGCTTCAATCACATCGACGCCCAGGGCTTCGAGAGCCTGAGCGACCTGGATCTTTTCAACCGTATTAAGCTGGCAGCCCGGCACCTGCTCTCCATCCCTGAGCGTCGTGTCGAAAATTATTACCTTCTCTTCCATATTACAATAACTTGACTTATTAAACCTTTGTCGTTTTACCTTTATCTTTCGTCATTCTTTGCTCTTTGGTCTCAGCTTCCTTACTGCAGCTCCTGCTCTCCACAGTTCAGAATTGCCAAGTTCGCTGAGTTCTGCATCGAGTTTCTTTTTATAGTCGGGTGAACTTAAAGAATCTATCACCCTCTGGCATTCCTTGCCCGATTTTACCTTGTCGTAAAGGTCCTCAAAAACCGGCAAAACAGCCTGTTTGAATTTCGGGCGCCAGTCAAGGGCTCCTCTCTGGGCCGTTGCGCTGCAATTGGCATACATCCAGTCCATTCCTTTTTCATCTACCAGGCGGATAAGGCTTTGTGTAAGTTCCTCAACAGTCTCATTGAAAGCTTCTGAAGGAGAATGTCCGTTTTCACGCAGAACCTGGTACTGTGCATCCATTATGCCTGCAAGGGCACCCATAAGTACACCCCTTTCACCAGTAAGATCGGAATATACTTCTTTCTCAAATGTTGTAGGAAAAAGATAACCCGAACCGATGGCTATGCCGAGAGCAAGAATTCTTTCATTTGCCCTTCCCGTATAATCCTGAAATACTGAATAGCTCGAGTTTATACCTGCTCCGGCGAGAAAGTTTCTTCTCACGCTTGTGCCGGAGCCTTTGGGAGCACAAAGAATGACATCCACAAATTCTGGTGGTACAACACCGGTTTGTTCCTTATAGGTTATTGAGAAACCATGGGAAAAATAGAGAGCGTCTCCCTTTTTCAGGCAGGGTTTGATTTTTGGCCATAGAATTCTCTGAGCAGCATCTGAAACAAGATACTGTATAATGGTTCCTTTTGTGGCTGCTTCCTCAACGCTGAAAAGGGTAATGCCGGGAACAAATCCGTCGGCAACAGCTTTGTCCCAGTCGGCTTTGAACTCAGGTGCCTGGCCGACAATGACATTTATACCATTGTCTCTCATGTTCATGGCCTGGGCAGGCCCCTGCACTCCGTAGCCTATTACTGCAACAGTTTCGTTTTTAAGCACTTCGCGTGCTTTTTCAAGTGTAAATTCTTCTCTTGTAACAACGTCTTCAAGAATACCGCCGAAATCAATTTTTGCCATAGTGGTTAAGTTAATGTGTTATTTAAAATGTTAGTTATAAGCTTCAATTTTATCAGGTTTATACTGGTTTGCTTCATCCATTTCCTCGAGGTATGCATTCAGTTCCTTAACCTGTTTTGTTATTGCAACCCTTCCTGATCTTACGAACTGAAGCAATCCGCATGGTTCGAGTTCATGGAGAAGATTATTTATCTCAGTTTTGTGACCGGTTTTTTCAATGACCATGAATTCAGGAGATACCTCAAGTATTCTTGCGTAATGGGTGCGGACAATGTGATCAATTATATTTCCCGACATGAGTCCCTTGGTTTTCACCTTGAAAAGGGCTATTTCCTGATAAATTATCTCATCGGAAGTATGTACGAACACCTTAAGCACCTCTACAAGCTTCTGCATCTGCCTGGCAACCTTCTGGACCATTTCGGCAGTAGTCTTTACCACAAGGGTCAGCATCTGAACACCCTTTACTGCTGATTCCGATGCTGTAATGCTTTCTATGTTAATCTGCCTCCGGGTCAGTATTATGGTTATCTGACTGAGAATACCTATATGGTCCTCAGTGAAAAGCGAAATTGTGTATTCCTGTTTCATTTCAGTATTGTTTTTCCTGCTCTGTGGCTCTGATATCCTCCGTGTTTTCCCTGTTTTTCCAAGTCGTCTGTGTATGATCTTTGATAATAATGAATAAACAAGTGGTACTCAGAGCCGGTCAGTGGCATAATATTATTTATAAGTCAAAGTTACTTCTGACACAGAGGCTCCGGGTTCGACCATTGGAAGAACATTTGCCTCGTTGTCTATTTTAATTTCCAACAGGTACGGCCCTTCGGCTTTCAGCATTTCGGTGAGTGAATCAGCAAGATCCTTCCTCTCCGAAACGCTTTTTGCAGGGATGCAATAGCCTGAAGCTATTGTGACAAAGTCGGGATTGACCATTTCGGTTGATGCATATCTTTTATTGAAGAACATGTCCTGCCACTGGCGCACCATTCCAAGGAAACTGTTATTGAGTATGATAAGTTTGACAGGAACCTTGTAGTGAAGGATTGTGCCAAGCTCCTGGATAGTCATCTGGAAACCTCCATCACCAATAAAAGCAACCACCTGTTTATCAGAACGTCCGATCTTGGCTCCGATAGCGGCGGGAAGCCCGAATCCCATGGTACCCATGCCTCCTGAGGTTACAAGGCTGCCCGGAGTAGTAAATTCGTAGTAACGGGCTACTGCCATCTGATTCTGGCCGACGTCGGTAACGATTATGGCATCTCCCTTTGTAAGGCCGGATACCATTTTTATAACTTCGCCCATTTTAATCTTTCCCCCTTCGGGCCTGGTTTCAGGTTTTATAACTTTATCGTATTCAATCTTGTCACGGATCCTGAATTCCCTGATCCAGTATTCATAACTTTTCTTTTCAACAAGGGGAATAAGCTCAGTCAGTGCTTCTTTGGCATCGTTGTTGATTTCAATATCAACAATGACGTTTTTATTTATCTCTGCTTCATCTATTTCGATGTGAATTATTCTTGCATTTTTTGCATATTTTTTCAGGTTGCCGGTAACGCGGTCGTCGAAGCGCATTCCGATGGCGATAATAAGATCGGCCTCATTTGTAAGGGTGTTGGCTGCATAGTTTCCGTGCATTCCGAGAAATCCGGCGCACAGACGGTGTCCGGAAGGAAAAGCTGAAAGTCCCAGAAGGGTCATTGCCACAGGTATGCCTGTCTTTTCAGCGAACTGCAACAATTCCTTTTCGGCTCCCGAGATCAGTATTCCGTGTCCAGCCAGTATCAATGGTCTTTCTGCGTGATTTATCATAATTGCAGCCGATTCAATTTCTCTTCTGTGAAGCGGAATATGAGGATTGTAGCTTCTCAGGTAATTGCATTTCCTGTATTTGAAGTTAAGTTTTTCAAATTGAGCGTCTTTTGTTATGTCGATAAGCACAGGTCCGGGGCGTCCGGTTGTTGCTATATAGAAGGCCTTAGCAATGGTTTCAGGTATGTCCTGTGGTTTTTTTACCTGTGCGTTCCATTTTACAACAGGCATTGAAACACCAAGAATATCAGTTTCCTGGAAAGCGTCCGAACCGATAAGTGTAGAGACCACCTGGGCGGTGATGAAGACCACCGGTGCCGAATCGAGGTAGGCATTTGCAATACCTGTAACCAGGTTTGTGGCCCCCGGTCCGGATGTTGCAAAACATACTCCGGGCTTGCCGGTCACCATAGCATAAGCCTGGGCTGCATGCGCGGCTCCCTGCTCATGACGCGTGAGTATGTGCCTTATCTTATCCTGGTAATCAAGCAGCTTGTCATAAACGGGCATTATGGCGCCTCCGGGATAACCGAAGATGGTGTCGACGCCCTCTTCCATAAGGCATCTTAAAAGTGCTTCGGCGCCTGTGATATTTTCACCATTGCTTACCTGTTCATTAACCTGCATCATTTCGCTGTCAGTCATCATATGGTTGCATGTTTAATTTTGGAAGTTTTCCTGGTCACAGTAACTTGTTGTGCTTTGTTTGTTTCGTTTTTTGTGTTATTTATTGGTGAGCCTCTGTATAAGAAATACCAAATTTTTATCAGATGATTCTCACGGCTCCCTTGTCGGCCGAGCTTACTAACAGTGCATAAGCTTTGAGAGAAGGAGGGATATTGCGGTTTCTCTTTGACGGTTTGAAAGCGTTTTCCCCTTTTGCCCTTTCAGCTTCAAGTCTTTCCGAAAGTTCTTCATCGGAGAGCAAAACATTTATTTTCCTGCCTGTGACATCAATCTCAATAACATCACCGCTCCTGAGTACCGCAATTTCACCTCCTGAAGCAGCTTCCGGAGAAACATGCCCCAGGGATAATCCTGACGTGCCTCCTGAAAATCTTCCGTCGGTCAACAGTGCACATTTTTTATCGAGTAGTTTCGATTTAAGATAGGATGTGGGGTAAAGCATTTCCTGCATTCCCGGTCCGCCTTTTGGGCCTTCGTATCTTATGACCACCACATCACCGGATTTGACGGTTCCGTTAAGTATGCCATCCACAGCTTCATCCTGCGATTCGAAGATCACGGCAGGTCCCCTGAAAGTGAAAAGCGACGGATCGATACCTGCTGTCTTCACAATGCAGCCATCTCTGGCAATATTGCCATAAAGCACTGCAAGTCCCCCGTCCTTATTGTAGGCATTGGCGGTATTCCTTATACATCCGGCCACCCTGTCGGTATCTGTCTTTTCATATCGGTTGTCCTGTGATCCCAGCTGAAGGTTTCTTTTAAGCCCGGGTGCGCTCCTGTATAAATCAACAGCTTCGGCACTGACATTAGCGCTCATGAGGTCCCATGAATCTATTGCCTCTCTGAGTGTATTATAATCAATTCTTTTTACGGAAGTATCGATAAGGTTGTTTCGTTCAAGCTCACCCATTATTGACAGTATGCCTCCAGCCCGGTTTACATCCTGAATATGGTATTTTGAACTCGGTGAGACTTTGCAGATGTTTGGGATCTTTCTCGAGAGCATGTCAATATCTTTCATGGTGAAATCGACTCCGGCCTCATGGGCAACTGCAAGAAGATGAAGGACAGTATTTGTTGATCCTCCCATTGCAATATCAAGCGACATTGCATTGATAAATGCCTGGCGGGTGGCAATTGACCGGGGGAGTACACTTTCGTCGCCCTCATAATAGTATTTTCTTGTATTTTCCGTTATGAGCGCTGCTGCTTTTTCAAAAAGCTTCATCCGGTTTGAGTGTGTTGCAATGAGTGTTCCGTTTCCCGGAAGAGCCAGCCCGAGAGCCTCGGTAAGGCAATTCATGGAATTTGCAGTGAACATACCTGAACAGGATCCGCAGGTCGGGCATGCCATTCTTTCCATTTCGTCAAGGGAATCATCGGTTACTGAATCATCAGCAGCAGCAACCATCGCGTCTATCAGGTCAATATTGTTGCCGCGGAATACTCCGGCTTCCATCGGACCTCCTGAAACAAAGACAGCCGGAATGTTCAGCCTCATTGCTGCCATAAGCATTCCCGGTGTGATCTTGTCGCAATTCGTGATACATATCATTGCATCTGCACGATGTGCATTGCATACATATTCAACGCTGTCAGCAATCAGTTCGCGCGAGGGCAGAGAATAGAGCATACCGTCGTGGCCCATGGCAATTCCGTCGTCGATGGCTATCGTGTTGAATTCGGCCGCAAAAAAGCCCTGCTTCTCGACCTCTTTTTTAATCAGTTGACCGATGTCATGAAGATGAACATGTCCTGGTACAAACTGGGAGAAGGAATTAACAATGGCAATAACAGGTTTGCCAAACTGTTCCTCCTGCATTCCGTTAGCCCTCCACAGGCTTCTTGCTCCGGCCATATTCCTGCCGGTTACTGTAAGTGTGCTCCTGATCTTATTATTCTTCATCTCATTATTTTGTTAAAAAAAAAGCTTTCCGGCTGATCCGGAAAGCTTTCATAGTCTATATTGTACCATATTCCTCCCGGATCATTTGCCATAGGCAATAATAAGGACGAGGACAATAATATGGATTAAAGTTTTAAACACTTTTTTGTTTTAAATCGAGCGACAAAGGTATGTGAATTTTTAATATATCAAATAAAAAGCAGATTTTTTCTTCAATTTATTATAAATATCATAATTCTTCTGCCATTTTATCTGAACTGTTTAACATATTCCAGGAAGGCTTTCGCGCTTTTGTCGAGGTTTTCGATTGACCCTCCTCCTTTAAGCACTTCACACATTTCATATGCGATATATCCCTGATAGCCTATCTCTTTCAGAGCATTAATGAAGTTTTTATAATCAAGGAACCCTTCTCCGATTGGCACTGCCCTCATCTGAGATTCCTTACGGATATAATTTGTATGGTTAAGGTCGTAGGTATACCGCGGGAGTTCCTGATAATCAGCGGTTGTAGTATGAACGAGATATGGTTTCATTGTAAAGACAGCCTGTTTTATTTCATCGGCCGACAAACCTTCGAGCGTTGGAGACCAGCAATCGAATGCTGCCTTTACGTTGGGCAGATTGACTTCATCGAGCAGCCATTTCATCGCATCATGATGAACCGCGATGTCGTGATGATTTTGAAATCAGCCGGGTTCCCGGTCGGCAGCTTTTGTGCCGAAATGCTCAATATATTAAGCAAAATGAGTACAAGTAAAATGGTTCTCTTTGCCATGACACTGTTTTTGGATTTCTACGGTGAGAATAAAAGTAAGCCAAAGAATGATTACATGCAAATTAAAAGATATATCAGGTTGCACGTTGCCGGTTCAATCTTACAGGTAAGTCGCTCTCAGGCAAAGGCTGACCTGTAAGTTCATGAATTTTATTAATTTCAAACTGGTTCTTTCTGTCTCATTCTGGCTTACGAAAAAAAATCTTTGTTGCAACCGGTCTCGGCGGCTTAAAAAGCAGATTCAGATGAGCCCGGGGAGATCGGGAAAAAACAAGGTTGTTAAATTTACATGTCATGACAAAAGTCTTTTCTGTTCTGTTCATTGCATTGCTGGTTTAGCCTTGTTTGATTTCACAAACGCCTGACCAGGTTTATAAAAGACCGTTGAAAGAAGTTCTGACTGAAATTGAACAGAATCATAACATAAAACTCCTATACAATGGGAGCCTCGTTAATGGAGTGGATGTCCTGTCCCCGTCATGGCGATACAGGATCAGCACTGAGGAAACGCCTGCCAATATTCTCCTTCCCATCGATATGGCCTTTACAAAACAGGATGAAAATACTTACCAGATCTCAAAATATGCTTATTATGTAGTGAGCTGCACAGAACCGGACTTGTGCTTACAATGCCGACCCTGAACTCGGTCAGGGGCATCGATTTTCTTACATCACTTCCTTATGTCGGCAAAAGCCGGATTGGCATTACGGGTGAATCAGGAGGGGGCACACAGACTTTTCTGGCTACTGCCGTTGATGACAGGATAACAGTCAGCGTGCCTGTTGTTACGGTATCTTCCTATTTCTATGGCGGATGTCACTGTGAAAGCGGTCTGCCCGTTCATTCATGCACTGAAGCAGGAACTGCCAGCGCAGAAATGACTGCAATGGCTGCGCCAAGGCCCATGCTTGTGATCTCTGACGGCAGCGACTGGAAACAGGAAGAACCCGAAACGGAATTTCCCTATATTAAGAAGGTTTATTCTCTTTACGACAAAGCCGAAAATGTTGAGAACATGCATCTGAAGTCGGAAGGGCACGACTATGGACAGTAAAAAGATTTGCCATGCAAGTTTTTATGGTACGTCATCTGGGACTGAACGTAGATGCTGTGAGGGATAGAACCGGAAATTCTGATGAGTCGGAAGTGACAGTTGAAAAATATGACAAACAGCTTGTATTCGGCAAAAAGGGTGATCTTCCTGCTGGTGCCGTAAAAGGGGAGAAGGCAATAAGGGAAGTTTTGCAGTCGTTGCAGAAGGGAAAATAAAAATTCCTATTTTTACAACTGATAATGTTCATTGCATTACTGCACACCTGAAAAACTTTATTTTTAAATATTAATCATCAAAACCAGCAAAATGAAAAAAAGAACCATTATCTCAGTAATTATGTTGCTGTTTGTCAGCAGTATGTTTATCACAACATTTGAATCATGCAAGAAAACCCCGCACAAGAACATCGGTCTGCAGCTTTATTCGATCCGCGACTCAATTATGAGGGATATTCCCGGCGCTATTGCCAAGGTTGCCAGGATGGGCTACACCTTTGTTGAACCGGCCGGTTATCGCGATGGCAAATTTTACGGCATGGATCCTGCTGCTTTCAAAGCCCTTTGCGATGAAAACGGTCTGCCGATACTCAGCTCACATACCGGACAGTCACTGCCTGATTCAGCAAACTGGGATAAGGTGATGGCCTGGTGGGATGAATGCATTGCTGCCCACAAAACAGCTGGCTGCAAATATATTGTACAACCGTCAATGGGAAGAGAAGCATACAGAAGCCTCGACACCCTTAAAAGATATTGCGATTATTTCAATACAATCGGCGAAAAATGCAACGCTGCCGGAATCCGTTTCGGATATCATAATCACGACAGGGAATTCTCGACACAGCTTGAAGGTCAGACTATTTATGACTTTATGGTTGAGAATACAGACCCTTCAAAGGTCATTTTTGAAATTGACCTTTACTGGGCAGTTGTAGGCGGAGCCAATCCGGTTGATTATTTTAATAAATATCCGGGAAGGTTCGAACTGTGGCATATCAAGGACAAAGAGGAAATAGGCGCAAGCGGTATGATGGATTTTGCCTCAATCTGGGCAGGAGCTGAAAAATCAGGTATGAAATACGGCGTAGTGGAAGTTGAAAGATACAATTTTGATGTCTATACAAGCTGTCAGAAAAGCATCGACTTCCTGAACGCAGCTGAATATGTAAAGATGCCTCTTTAGAAAGGCGGTTCAGAACCATGAAATTAAGGATTATAAACCTGCTGTTGCTTCTTTCTGTTTTTTCAGGATGCAGCAGCAGGTATTATTCTGAGAATGATTATCCGTCAATCCTGAAAATTGACTCTCACATCCATATAGACAGTGATAAAGGATATTTCGAAGAAGCGGCACTTGCTGACAATTTTGCCCTTATAACCCTGGGCGTTGATCATGGCGATTCAGCAAGTGTAAGCCGCCAGCACGAGAATGCTGTATTATCATCACAAAAATTCCCGGGAAGGGTCTTCTATGGTCCCACATTTTTTTTCGATACCGTAGGCTGGGGAACTCCTGAATGGAGCAAAAAGGTTATCTCCTCTCTTGAAAAAGATCTCCGACAGGGCGGCATTACCGTCAAGATCTGGAAAAATATCGGGATGACTGTCCGCGACAGGTCAGGGAAATTCATAATGGCAGACAACCCTGCCCTTGATCCCGTATATGATTATATTCAGGGAAGGGGCCTTCCCGTAACAGGACATCTGGGAGAACCCAGGAACTGCTGGCTTCCGCTTGACCAGATGACTGTAAGCAACGACAGCAGTTATTTTGCCGAAAACCCGCAGTATCATATGTTCCTGCATCCCGAGTATCCTTCATATGAGGACCAGATAAACGCAAGGGACAACATGCTGGCAAAACATCCTGGTCTTGTTTTTATCGGATGTCATCTCGCCAGCCTTGAATGGAACGTTGATTCGCTTGCAAAACGACTCGACAGATTCCCGAATATGGCAGTCGACATGTCTGCAAGGATATGTCACCTCCAATACCAGTCTGCAAAAGACCGGAGAAAGGTCAGGGATTTTTGTATCAAATACCAGGACAGGCTTTTATATGGAACTGATACTGGCGACTCTGGCAGATCCGATCCTGAAAAATTCCGACAGAGCATGCACGAAACATGGCTTGATGACTGGAAATATTTTGCTACAGATGAAGAAATGACTTCTGATAAATTCAGTGGCACTTTCACGGGACTGAAGCTTCCAAAAGAAGTCATCAACAAGATTTATAATGAAAATGCCGTCAAATGGTATAAACTTAAATTAAAATGAGCGACAATATGAATTCACGCCGGAACTTTATCAAAAAGGCAGCAATCGGTACAGTTGCTGCTATTGCCATCCCCGAGATTCTTTCAGCCTCAACGGCGAAAGAAAGAATAAAGGAGATCAAACTTTCAAAAGGTCAGGTGATACTTTTTCAGGGAGACTCCATTACGGATTCGGGAAGAAATAAAGAAGATTCGGGATTTAACACAAGCCGCAACCTGGGTTCAGGTTATCCTCTGCTTGCAGGAGCAGCCCTCCTGAACAAATATGCGGAACTCAATCTTAAAATTTACAACAAGGGCATCTCAGGGAACAAGGTTTTCCAGCTTGCCGAAAGATGGGATAAGGACTGTCTTGAACTTAAACCTGATGTACTTAGCATTTTAATAGGAGTCAATGATATCTGGCATAAGCTTAATGGTAATTATGACGGGACCGTTGATATTTACAGGAGGGATTACATTGCACTTCTTGAACGTACCTTAAAGGCTCTTCCGAACGTTAAGCTGATAATCTGTGAGCCATTTGCCGTTAAGGGTGTGAAAGCTGTCGACGATAAATGGTATCCTGAGTTCTATGATTATCAAAAAGCTGCAAAGGACATCGCCATTCAGTTCGGGGCTGTCTTTATTCCGTATCAGAAAATCTTTGATGAGGCTCAGAAAAAAGCTCCGGGAGCATACTGGACCGGCGACGGCGTTCACCCTACACTCGCCGGGGCACAGCTGATGGCTAAAGCATGGATGAAAGCCATAAAATAAATGGGAAATCTGTCGAATATGCATAGTATAACCCGACGTGGATTCTTGCGCCGGACAGTCTCTGCCGGGATGGGTGTTGCAGCCTTCAGGTATTTGCCTGAGCAGCCTTCATTGTCAGCATCTTCAATGAGATTTGGCCTTGTAACTTACCAATGGGGCAGAGACTGGGACCTTCCCACGCTTATAGCCAACTGCGAACTGGCCGGTTATGAAGGACTGGAATTAAGGACGGGGCATGCACATAAAGTAGAATCGAACCTTACGGCTGCCCGGCGGGCTGATGTGAAAAAGCGTTTTGCCGACAGCAAAGTAAAATGTATTGGTTACGGGTCTAACTTTGAATACCACAGTCCCGATCCGAAGATACTCCGGGACAATATCGAAAAGACAAAGGAATATATTATCCTTTGCCATGATATAGGTGCAACAGGCATAAAGGTTAAGCCCAACGATCTTCCGGCTGATGTGCCAAGAGAAAAGACAATCGCGCAGATCGGTGCATCTCTTAATGAAATAGGCAGATTTGCAAGCGGTTACAACCAGATTGTGAGGGTTGAGGTACATGGCAACCTTACACAGGAAATTCCAAATATGAAAGCCATTTTCGATCACGTCTCGGAACCTGATGTGAAAATATGCTGGAATTGCAATGATCAGGACCTTCTGCCTCCCGGACTTGAAGGTAATTTCAACACCCTGAAGAAATGGTTCGGTGATACAGTTCACGTTCGGGAGCTTAATGAGGGAAATTATCCTTATCAGGAGCTTTTTAAACTGCTCAGGGGAATAAATTATGATGGTTGGATATTGCTTGAAGCACGCACTGAACCAGCCGACCGTGTTGCAGCAATGAAGGAACAAATGAGTGTCTTTAAAACCATGATCCGGTGAGTGTTTTTCACTGCACCCTGCAGCCGGTAACAATTAACATAGTAACATAAACACAAAAACATAAATATCAATGACCAACAGACGGAATTTTATAAAGACCACGGCACTAGGTGCAGCGGGTTTTACAATAGGGGGGATGGGACTTGGCCCCAGGTCCTATGCTTCGGTAATAGGTGCAAATGACCGGATCAACATGGCTGTTGTCGGAGTCCGCAGCCGCGGGAGGGACCATATCAATAACTGGAGTCTGCTGAAACACAACCGCAATGTCAGGATTAAGACAATCTGCGATGTTGATGAACAGTTCTTTGCTCCTGCAATCAAGCTTGTACAGGAAAAATCGGGAGATACTCCCCTGACAGTATGGGATATGCGCAAGGTGTTTGAGGACAAGGACATTGATGCAGTTTCCTTTGCAGTTCCGAACCACTGGCATGCATTAAGCGCAATCTGGGCCTGCCAGGCCGGCAAACATGTTTATGCTGAAAAACCCACCAGCCATAACCTGTGGGAAGGGAGAAAAATGGTGGAGGCTGCCGCTAAATACAATGTCCGTGTACAAACAGGATGCCAGAACAGATCTATCGCAAACGTGATAGCTGCCATAAATTTCCTTCACAACGGAGGCATAGGTGAAGTATTCATGGCCAAGGGATTATGCTATAAACCGCGTGATTCTTTCGGAATTGCACCCGATGGTAATCCTCCGGAATCACTTCATTACGATATGTGGCTGGGTCCTGCACCTTACCGTCAGTACAATGAAAAGAGGGTTCACTATAACTGGCACTGGTTCTGGGCCACCGGCAACGGAGATACCGGTAACCAGGGACCGCACCAGTTTGACATTGCACGCTGGGGCCTGAATAAAAATGAGCACCCTGTTACCATATACTCCATGGGAGGCCTTTATGGTATCGACCCTGCCGAATGTGCACAGGAGACTCCGAACACACAGACATCTATGTTCAAATACAAGGATGGAAAAATTCTTGAGTTCGAAACAAGGGGAAGATATACAAATGACGAATCGAGCCTTGGAATAAGGATTGGAAATATCTTCTACGGAACCGAAGGTTATCTTGAACTCGACGGCGATACATGGAAAGCCTTCAGGAAAAGGGAAAAGGAACCATTTGCAGGATCACAGACAAGCGAAGGCAGGCCGGCAGATCCCACGTTCCTTGCAGCTCCCGGAGGTTCGGATCATTTTGCAAATTTCCTTGATGCGATCCGCTCAGGTAAAGATGAGACCCTTCATTGCCACGTCAGCGAGGGACATTTGTCATCTTCTCTTCCACTTCTGGCAAATATATCCTATCTCCTCGGAAGGCAGCTCACATTCGACGGGGCGAGGGAGAAATTTGTCAATGACAGGGAAGCTGATGCTTTGCTTACAAGGGAATATCGTAAACCTTATATTGTTCCTGAAAAGGTCTGACAGCTTTTAACTTATTTTTCCATATAAATAAAAGACTCATGGGAGCTCGTAATCCCGGTCTCTGTGTTATCTGCAACCCGGCAGTGAGAATCGCCATTCTGCTCTTTGTGCATCTGATGCTTAACTGCAACAGTGCATTTTCGCAGGACGATCTTAACGTGATCCGTGGCAAATGGCTCGTCTATAACGATGCACAGGATTTTCTTTATTCACATCTTGCAAAGCAGGCATTCGATCTTCTTAAGAAAAGATCAGATGAGGTTTCTGCAATATCCACAAGGGAAGGCTGGAGGGATAGGCAGTCTTTCATCAGGAAAGAACTTAATGATATAATTGGTCCTTTCCCTGAAAAAACCCCTCTGAATGCCAGAATAATAAGGGTGATTGATAAGAAGGACTACAGGATTGAACATATAGTTTTTGAATCACAGCCGGGATTTTATGTGACATCCTCGCTCTTTCTTCCATCAGGTATCAAAAAGGGAACCCGGGCTCCGGCAATACTTTACTGCAGCGGCCATTCTGAAGAAGGCTACAGGAGCGCAGTATATATGCATGTGATCCTGAACCTTGTCAGCAAGGGATTTATAGTATTTGCTTTTGATCCTGTCGGACAGGGCGAGCGGCTTGAATATTTTGATCCTCAAACCGGGAAGTCAAAAGCGGGCGGCCCCACTAATGAGCATTCATATCCCGGGGCACAGGCCTTTATAGCAGGCAGTTCCCAGGCATATTACATGATCTGGGACGGAATTAGAGCAGTCGATTACCTTATTTCGAGAAAAGAAGTCGATCCTTCACGGATTGGCATTACAGGACGCTCAGGGGGCGGAACACAGTCGGCCTGTATTGCAGCTTATGATGACCGTATTTATGCTGTAGCACCTGAAAACTACATAACCAATTTTACAAGGCTGCTTCAGACTGTCGGGCCCCAGGATGCTGAACAGAATCTCTTCAACCTGATCGCCAGAGGACTTGATCATCCTGATTTTCTGATAGTAAGAGCTCCCAAACCAACCCTTGTGATTACAACATCTTCCGATATGTTCAGCATTCAGGGAGCCATGGAAACCGAAAAAGAGGTTTCGGAGATTTACAGGATGTATGAAAAGAGTGGTAATTTCAAACGAATTGAGGATGACGCCGGGCATTCATCTACGAGAAAGAACCGTGAAGCAATGTATGCTTTCTTCATGCATCACCTTGCAAATCCAGGCGATCCGTCAGATAAGGATTTTACAATGCCTTCTCCTGATGAAATGAAAGTTACTCCTAAGGGTCAGATCTCCGAATCCTGCAACTCCCTGACGGTTTTCCTTCTGAACAGGGAAAGATATGAAAGGGAAAATGAGAAACTGAAACCGCGCAGGGCTATGCCTGACGAATTCACCATGACAGCAGTTAATTCTGCAGAAAGGCTGTCAGGATATATCGGGCCTTCCGATGTTGAAGATCCTGTCTTTACCGGAAGGATAGTCAGGAATGGATATGTGGTGGAGAAGTATTTTGTAAGGGGAGAGGGGAACTATGTGATTCCATATCTTCTATTTAAGCCTGATAATGAAGGGAAACGTTATATGATATACCTGCATCCTTCAGGCAAATCGAAGGAAGCCTCACAGGGAGGTGAAATTGAAAGATTCATGAAAAATGGCTTCACTGTCATTGCTCCTGATCTGCCGGGAACAGGAGAACTGCAACCCGATAATTTCAGGGGAGATGCATATTTTGACGGTGTATCGCACAATATCTGGTATGCTTCGATTCTCATAGGAAGAAGTATTGCAGGTGTTCAGGCAGGCGATGTTGCAAGATTCATTCTGCTGGTAAAAAAGAGAAACAAAGACGCAGCCATCACAGGCTTCGCAAGGGGAGCCCTGGCCCCTGTTTTATTGCATGCGGCTGCCTTTACAAAATCGTTCAGTTCGATAATTCTCATGGAACCATTGTGTTCTTACAGGTCAATAGTCATGAACCGTTTTTATAATCATGGCTATATACCTTCGGCGGTGCCTGGAGCTCTTAAAAGCTATGATCTGCCCGACCTGGCCGCTTCTCTTGCCCCTGTAAGGCTTATTCTGGCCGGAATAAAGGACGGCAGCGCGAAAACAGAAGATGAGGCAGGCATCATTGAGGCAACTGAGATAATCAGAACCAGTTATGACCTTAAAAATGCCGCTGACCAGCTAACAATATTACCCGAAAAGTCCGATGAAGAAGTTTATAAACTTTCGGCCGGATTTAATTGAGTTTCGGAATTTTTTTGACATAATCATTAAATATTAAGCATATTATGAGCAAGATCAGAAGACGTGATTTTATTAAAACAGCCTCTGCCGGGGTAGTGGGAATGAGTATTGCCGGAAACGCCTTTAGCGGTACTTTTCAGAAAAAGGAACAGACTGGTAAAAGAGTTGGTATAATAGGTCTTGACACCTCACATGCCACAGCCTTTACAAAGGCTCTGAACGATCCTTCAGCCGGGCCTGAATTTGCCGGATTCAAGGTAACTGCCGCATATCCGAAAGGCAGTAACGATATCAAGTCGAGTGTCGACAGGATCCCCGGTTATACGGAGGAGGTAAAAAAATCGGGAGTTGAAATAGTCGGTTCAATTGATGATCTGCTGAAAAGAACGGATTTCATAATGCTCGAAACGAACGATGGCAGGCTTCATCTTGATCAGGCCGTACAGGTTTTCAGGGCAGGAAAGACAGTGTTCATCGACAAGCCTGTGGCCGCTTCTCTTGCTGATGCCATAGCAATTTATAAGCTGGCTGCAAGGTATAAAGTACCAGTGTTTTCAGCCTCCTCCCTGAGATATATTCCTGGAGCCGATGAGGTGGCAAAAGGATCGATAGGTCAGGTTCTGGGTGCCGATACCTATAGCCCTGCGACTCTCGAGAAAACACATCCCGACCTGTTCTGGTACGGCATACATGGAGTGGAGACTCTCTTCACTGTAATGGGAACAGGCTGTCTAAGCGTATCAGGGACCTTCACTGATGACTGCGACCATGTTACAGGTTTATGGACAGGTAACCGCATCGGTACCTTCAGAGGGATACGAAAAGGAAAGTCTGATTACGGAGGGATCGTGTTTGGAGAGAAAGAAATCCTGACTCTCGGCAGGTACAGCGGATATAATGCCCTGCTGGCTGAGATTATTAAATTCTTCCAGTCAGGTATTCCTCCGGTTTCTTCTGAGGAGACTATTGAGATTTTCGCTTTTATGCAGGCTGCATCGGAAAGCAAGAAACTGGGTGGAGCCCCTGTTCTGGTAAAAAGCGTACTGAAGGAAGCAGAACTCGAGGCAGATATAAAAGTGAACGGTTATGGCATTTAAGACCCTGTAAAATGAAGAGGCATCTCGTTCCAGGCTTTTTCCTGACTTTTTCTTTGATGCTTCTTGCTGTTAATGAATTAACAGTAAGCTGTCAGCCGTCAAAAGGGCCCAAGGTCAGATTTGATGTAAAAGAAACGGATAAAAAAGTTGATGTGTTTATTGACGGCAGAAATGTGACCACTTTATCCTGGCCCGATAATGTTTACAAACCTGTCCTTTATCCGATGAGGACCCTTTCAGGGACAGAGATCACAAGGGGATTCCCTTTGAAACCGAGGGCGGGCGAGAGGAATGATCATATTCATCAGGTTGGATCGTGGCTGAACTACGGAAATGTCAACGGGTTTGATTTCTGGGGTAACGGATCCACAGGAAGAAAAAGTGAAAACGGAGGAGTTATCAGGTTGGAGGGAATTGAAAAAGCCGGGAGCGGGGATGAGGAAGGGGTGCTGAGCATAAATTCCGTCTGGGAAGATCCTTCAGGGCAGGAAATGATGAAAGAGCTTACGGAATACCGGTTTTCCTCCTCGAACAATTACTGGATTGTTGACAGGATCACAACCCTTACAGCGGGTCAGGAGGATATCAGGATGCCGGATACCAAGGAAGGGATGTTTGCAATACGTGTCGCAAGGCAGCTTGAATTACCATCAGAAGAAAATGTCCCCCTGCTTGATTCAAATGGGAAACCAGGTAATGAAAAAGCAATGGAAAACAATGGTGTTACCGGCAATTACAGGAGCAGTGAAGGGATAACCGGTGAGGCCGTTTGGGGCACCAGGGCCAGATGGATGAACCTCTACGGTACAATAGGCAACGAAAAGATCTCTGTCGTAATCTGCGATCATCCCGATAATCCTTCATATCCCACCTTCTGGCATGCAAGAGGTTATGGATTGTTCTCGGCAAACCCGCTTGGGGCAAAGGATTTCACTGGCGGAAGGGAAACAATAAATTTCTCCATACCTTCAGGCAAATCCGTGACTTTCAGATACAGGACCATAATATCATCAGGGTCATATCTTGCTGATGATGAAATAAATAAACTGGCTGATGAATTTGCTGCCAGGTATTGAATTATTTATTTCAAGTGGTAATAGTGATTTTATCATCAGAATTCCGTTAACTTTAGAATATTATAAAATTATCAATGCACCATGGCACACAAGGTTACAAGACTCGATTTTTTAAAAACTGCCGGCATGGCAACGACAGGAGCCATTATAGGCAGCAAAGCTTCAGGTGTTACTCCGGAAGCCGGATCTTCACCCTTAAATGTTTCCAGGGGCCCGTCAGGAAAAGTGAACCTGGCTCTGATAGGAATCGCCAACCAGGGAGCTTCAGATGCCAGGCAGTTTATTAATTCAGGACTGGCAAACATAGTAGCTGTCTGTGATGTGGATCTGGATTCCCGGGGTTCACAGGAAACCATCAGGCTGGTCCCAAAAGCAAAACAATTCAGGGACTTCAGGGTTATGTTCGACAAGATGGCAGGAGACATTGATGCTGTACAGGTTGCGATACCGGATTTCGCACATTTCCCTGTATGCATGGCTGCTATGCAACTCGGTAAAAGTGTTTATGTTGAAAAACCAATGGCTAGGACATTCTATGAGGCGGATCTGATGGCTCAGATGGCTCAGAAGAATCCGAAGCTTGTAACGCAAGTTGGTAATCAGGGGCATTCGGGAGAGAATTATTTCCAGTTCAAGGCATGGAAGGAAGCAGGAATTATCAAAGATGTCACCTCCGTCACTGCATTTATGAACGGAAGCCGCAGGTGGCACCCTTATGATCCGAACATTACAAAATATCCCGAAGCCCAGCCTCTTCCCAAAGGCATGAGTGACAAGGATTGGGATACATGGCTTACAACTGCATCTTACCATGACTTCAATGAAAAATACCATCCGGGCAACTGGCGGGGATGGTACGATTTCGGGCTAGGTGCGCTCGGTGACTGGGGCGCCCATATTCTCGACACAATACATGAATTTCTTGACCTTGGTTTGCCATATGAGATTGAGCCTCTTCATGTAGTCAATCTCAATGACTATTTCTTCCCCCTCGAATCAACAATTAAATTTCGTTTTCCAAGCCGTGGAGATATGCCACCAGTTGATATAATATGGTACGACGGTGTAAACAATATTCCGCCTGTGCCCGATGGCTATTTCTCTGTTGATGCTGCCGTCGACAACACAATACCGCCTCCCGGAGGCGTGCCTGAACAAAAACCTGCTCAACAGAAAATGCCGCAAGCAGGCAAGATCATTTACAGCAAGGAACTTACTTTCAAAGGAGGTACACATTCGGCACCGCTTGTCATAATACCTGCAGAAAAAGCAAGAGAAATGGCTCCGAAACTTCCCAAATACCCTGAAAGTCCGTCGAACCATTATGAAAATTTCCTGAAAGCCTGTCTCGGAGAAGAAAAAACAAGATCACCATTCCAGACCTTTGCTCCCCTGACCCAGATTTTTTCTCTGGGAATAATTGCATTGCGAAGAAATAAGAAGCTGATTTTCAATCGTGATACAAAGGAAATTGTAAATGACAAATTTGCAAATGCAATGCTGGCCGACAGGCCTCCCCGCAAAGGCTGGGAAAGCTATTATATTTAAATCAATATCTGTATATATCAGATGAAGAGGATCTTATTCACTCTTTTCATCGTGGTTTTTTCGTCAGGGCAACTCCCGGCACAAACCAGATGGAATATTGAACCTGATGGGAGTATCAGATGGACACCGGTGAAAGATGATGTTCATAGTGATAATATTGAGATGAGCGGAAGGCATGTCTCCCTGATCGCCTCTTATGGAGTTGGAGAAAATGGAAATCTGCAGCTTACGCGGAAAATCGTTTTTCCTATGCTCAGGACCATTCCGAATGATACGCATGCCCACACAATGTACACATTCGGACCGGAGTCGGCTCCCGTTGTCAAAATCAATAACCGTCAGTTGAATGAGCATGTTAAACGGTTCAATATCAAGGGTATATTGATCATTGAATCAACTGCTGACAATATCATTATAAAGCATGAATTGTTTCCTTCGACAGATAAGCCTGCAGTAATTGAGAAGTATACCCTGAAAAACACTACGGATCGTAAAATTTCGGTGGATGTTGAAAACTTCGAAAAGACCACCTTAAGTCATCCTGAAAAAAGTGTCTATGGCATTTATGAGTTGTCGGCAAAATCGGTAGGGTCAGGTCTTTATACAGTGAACCCTGGCGACAGCATCACTTTTGCGGTGGTTTTTTCAGGTCAGGTGGCTGGCAGCACTCCTTTGAAGATTGATGTTGACGGGGAACTGGCAAAGAGGAAAGGATTCGTTGAGCAGATGTTCAGCACTCTGAAGTTCGTGTCGCCTGATCCCGTTCTTAACAGGATGTTCGACTTTGCCAAAATAAGGGCGATGGAAAGCATCTATGAGACAAGGGGCGGTTTGGTTCATAGTCCGGGGGGAGCAACATACTACGCCGCCATTTGGGCAAACGACCAGGCTGAATATGCAAATCCGTTTTTCGCCTATACCGGTTACCCTGCGGCTATTGAGGCAGCCAGGGTATCATGGGACTGGTTCGCAAAATACATTAATCCTGATTATAATCCCATCCCAAGTTCAATAATAGCTGAAGGAACAGATTTCTGGAACGGCGCCGGTGACAGGGGCGATCAGGCCATGATAGCTTACGGGGCATCACGTTTTGCGCTGGCACTGGGCGACAGGAAAACAGCTGAGCAGATCTGGCCACTTGTTGAATGGTGCATCGAATATTGCAAAAGAAAATTAAATGACCAGGGCGTTGTCGAATCTGACAGTGACGAACTTGAAGGCAGATTCCCTGCCGGAAGTGCGAACCTGTGCACATCTTCCCTGTTTTATGATGCACTGATCTCGGCCGCGTTTCTGGGAAGGGATCTCGGAAAACCGTCAAAACAGATATCCGGGTACAGAATTATGGCAAAAGAGCTTAAAGCAAATATTGAAAAGTATTTTGGCGCGCGGATTAATGGCTACGATACTTACAGATATTATGACGGCAATGATGTCTTGCGGTCATGGATTTGCATTCCGCTTACTGTTGGCATTTTTGACAGGTTTGAGGGTACTACAAATGCTTTGTTTTCTCCCGAGTTATGGACCGACCAGGGATTGCTCACGCAAGCCGGGACAAGCACGTTCTGGGATCGTTCCACACTTTACGGATTGCGAGGTGTTTTCGCAGCCGGAGCCATTGACAGGGGACTTAAATTCTTCACAGATTATTCAACCCGTCGGCTTCTCGGAGATCATGTTCCATACGCCGTGGAAGCATGGCCTGAAGGAAACCAGCGTCATCTTTCAGCTGAAAGCGCACTGTATTGCCGTGTTGTAACTGAAGGCATATTCGGTCTAAGGCCCACTGGTATGAGATCGTTCACAGTTACACCCCGGCTGCCGGCAAACTGGGAAAAGATGTCGCTTGAAAATATTGTGGCATTCGGAGGTAAAAAGATAAATATACTCGTATCGAAAAAAGAAGATAAAATTCTTTTGGAGGTGGTTTCTGACGGACAAGTGGCAAAAAGCGTTCTTACTAATAACGGGGCTAAAATCGAAATCCGGCTTTAAGCAGAGGCGTTATCTTTTGACAATAACTTCACCTTTCGCCCTGCATTCTGCATCTTGTGTCATGTGTCCTTCGTCGCGGGTTTCTCTATGCTCCTCTTAATCTTTTAATTTCGTTAAAATGTGCCATCGACATTTTTTCCCTTGCTTCCCTTGAAGCTTTACGGTATGCTTCAAATTCCTTTTTCAGTTCATCAATCTCCTTCCTGGTATTCAGTGTCACGGTTCTGTTCCTTTTAAAGGTCAGAAAGCCGGTTGCCAGGAGCACAATCAGAATTGTGATTACCGACCACATGATTGTATTATATATGGTTTTGTCAATCTGAATGCCCATCAGGCTAACACTGTTCTTTGTTCTGGTCATTTTGTCCAGATCTGACTTTAATGCACCGACCTGAGAATTTAACGAATCAATATCCGAAGCCCTTTCTTTAATCATGTTTTTCAGGGCTGTAATCTCATTTCTGGCTGCTTTGAGCGAATCAAGTGCATTCTTCTTTATCAGGCGGAACATGTCTTCCCTTATCGCACGGTATTCTTCATAGATCCTGGTCTTCTCCTGGATATATTCAAGTTGTTCCCTGATACTCCCATTTACCAGCACTTCAGGTATGCCAGCCTGCCCTTTTCCTGGAATAAAAACCGACATAAGTATCAGGCTCAGGAAAATATATCTGATTACATAATTATTGTTCTTTGGCATCTCGTGTCGACTTTGTTTTAAATAACAACTCACATGTAACTTATAAACGCTGATACACTGTAAATATTTCAGAATTTCTGTAATGAATTCTGGAAGAAATTACTAAATTTAGTACTGCTAACCTGTATTTATAACTGACCTAAACCGAAATGCCTATGACAAATTTCTTTTACTAGGAGGGGAAAAAAGTTTCCCTGAACAATTTTAAAGACCGACTCTTTTTTTTAACCAACAAACCTAATTAAATGATGAAAGTATATCCCAATTTAGGGATGCCTTTTTTAGGGTATCTCAGGAAATTCCTGCCATGTCTCAAAGCTCTGATCCTTCTGTTGCTGCTGGGGTTTTCAGTTTCCCTTAACGGGGCCTCTCAGCAGCAGGTGACCATAACGGGAACAGTAACCGACAAAACGACAGGAGATCCAATGGCAGGTGTTAATGTCATCATAAAGGGTACTGTTCAGGGAGCCCTGACCGGCCCTGACGGCAAGTATTCCCTTGCGCTGACTGATCGAAATGTAGTGCTTGTTTTTTCATTCATCGGTTATAATACAATTGAAATGCCTGTTTCGGGCCGTTCAGTATTAAATGTTTCCCTTGAATCGGCCACTACCGAACTTGACGAAGTCATTGTCACAGGATATGGAACACAAAAGAAAAGTGACCTGACCGGATCTGTTGTCCGTGTGGCAATGGAGGAAAAAGCCTCTCTGGCGAATTTGAATATTTCGCAAGCCCTTTCAGGGGCTACTGCAGGTGTGAATGTTCAGGGAACCGGTCTTGCAGGAAGTGAGCCCAACCTCTCAATAAGAGGTCAGACCTCATTGTCAGCCAGTGATCAGCCGCTGATTGTTCTTGATGGCATAATATATAACGGTGCCATCTCCGATATTAACATAAGTGATGTTGAATCGATTGACATCCTTAAGGATGCCAGCGCTGCAGCTGTTTATGGGTCCAGGTCAGCCAACGGTGTCATGCTGATAACAACAAAAAAAGGAAAATCAGAAAAACCTGTTGTCTCATTTAATATGTACTACGGGTATCAGGACATGACAAATAACCCCATGAAGGTTATGAATGCTGAGCAATATGCTGTTCGTCTGGTCGATTACTATTACCAGCAGGACCTTTATGCATGGTACAAGACCAAACCAACAAGTGCTACCGGAAAACCGGTGAGGCCGGACATTACAAATAAAGATATTGTTGCCGCCCGCCTCCGGACCCAGGAGGAAAGGGATAATTATCTTGCCGGAAAAGAAACAGACTGGGTCGATGCTGTTCTTCGTGTGGCACCCATACAGAATTACAATGTCAGCCTTTCAGGTAAAAACGGGAACAGCAGTTATTTTGTGTCCGGATCCTATACCAACGAGAAAGGTATCCTTCTGAATGATGAATTCTCGAGGTTCACACTCCACAGTAATATAGAAAGCAAGGTAACCGACTGGTTCACCTTAGGGCTCATCACTTCTTATTCATACAGGGATTATTCGGGGCTTGAAGCAAGCCTCGGGAATGCAAGAGCCTGCAGTCCGCTGTCAAACAATCCCATCGGGCAGCCGACCTGGCCGATGTACCTGACCGGAGAGGCTTACATGCCATACCCGTTAAACAATACTCATGTTGATAACAGCGATAAGAGAAACAGCCTTTTTATTGTCGGAAGCGGTAAAATATCGGTCCCGTGGATCAAGGGACTGACTTATGAGTTTAATTATTCCAATACATACAATGTAAGCAATAATAATACATTTTATCCTTCTACAGTTCCTGAAGGTTCCGGAAACAAGGGACAGGCAATAAAAAATCCTTACGAGGAGACTAACTGGATCATCAACAATATAGTTACCTATTTAGGGACTTTCGGCGAACATCAGGTGAATGCCACTATGCTTTACAGCCGTGAGAACCGTCATGCCCAGTCATCAACTCTCAATTCACAGGGATTTGACAACCCGGTTCTTGGATATAATAATATGGGTCTGGGAACGACTTATTCGTTATCCTCATCAGCATGGGAGGAAAACAGCCTTTCCTATATGGCCAGGGTGAATTATACCTTTAAAAACCGTTATCTGTTTACAGCTACTTTCAGAAGAGATGGGTTCTCGGGCTTCGGACCAAATTCCAAATTTGCCAACTTCCCTTCAGTCTCCCTTGGGTGGGTGATTTCCGATGAGTCGTTCATGCAGGATCTGAAATGGCTTTACCTTAAACTGAGAACCTCATATGGGGAAAACGGGAACCAGGGTATAGGTCGTTATTCAAGCTTCTCACGGATGACTGCCGATGCTTACGTATTTGGCGCAGCAACGGCAATTGCAATATACCCGAGTTCTCTGGGCAACGCAAGCCTGGCATGGGAAAAGACAGCATCAACAAACATTGGTATTGATTTTGGTCTTTTTAACAGAAGAATTTCAGGTTCAATCGACCTCTATAAAGCCAAAACAACCGACGTTCTCGTCAGCAGGGCTCTTCCGCCTACAACAGGATATGCAAGTGTCTGGACAAATATCGGAGCCATTGATAATAAAGGGATTGAAATCGAATTGAATTCAATTAACCTTACAGGCCGGCTTGGATGGGAAACCAACTTTGTTTTTTCTCTCAACCGCGATAAAATTTCCAAACTATATGGCGATGAGAATGACAAGGATATTGGAAACTCGTGGTTTGTCGGTGAGCCGATCAGTGCCATCTATGACTATGAAATGATGGGCGGACTATGGACAGAGGCCGAGCTTTATGCCGGTCAGACATATAACAACTGGTACCCCGGCCAATATAAATATGTTGACCAGAACGGTGATGGTGTCATAGAGCCGAATAACGACAGAAAAGTAATAGGTTACAGGACCCCCAGCTACAGGTTCAGTATAAATAACACCCTGACCTATAAAAATTTCACGCTGACATTCTTCATAAACTCCGTCCAGGGCGGTAAAAAATACTATCGACTGGATAATGCCGGTGTTGTAAACGTAGCATGGCGATCAGACGATGTTCTCAGGATCAATGCATCGGCTGTAAGACCTTACTGGACCCCGGATAATGGTGTAAATAATGCGACCGGGGTTTATAACTCACCAGCTGTTTCAAGCGGTATTTATGAGAGCAGAAGCTTTGTCAGGCTCCAGGATATCTCACTGGCATACAGGTTTGGCCCGGAATTGCTGAACAAAATGAAACTTGAAGCACTTCAGGTTTATGTTTCAGGCAAAAATCCATATGTGTGGACTTCCTGGTCGGGCTGGGATCCTGAAACCGGAACAAGCAACTCACCACTTATGCGGAATATTACTGCAGGTTTCAGGATCACATTCTGACGAAAGGAAATCACTGGTAAATGATTATGATACAGAAAAATACTAATATTATGAAAAAATATCTGAATCTGTTTTGCAAGAAGTTTCTCCTTTATGCCGGCATTATATTGATGATAATTCCTGCCTGCAGCGAGGATGTGCTCGACGAAACACCGCTTGATTTTCTTGCACCCGAGAATGCCTATAAGACTCTTCCGGGTATTAAGCAGGGAATATCAGGGCTGCATTTTTCAGTCAGGCAGAGATGGTTTTACGGCACTGACCAGGATGCAGGCGCCATAATGAAAGGATTGGGAACCGACATTGCCTTTCACGGAGAAGACCCCAACAGCACAAGATTCCTGTGCAATTATGTGAACTATGTTACATCGGAGAATACTTATTTAAGGTATTTTTGGACCTGGAATTATGAACTGATCCAACGCGCAAACGTCCTTATTGAAGGGATAAATGCATCCGATCCCTCGATATGGACAAGCGAGGCCCAGAAAAATGCATATCTGGCTGAGGCAATGTTCTTCAGAGCCTTTGCCTATCGTATCCTTGTTTCCACTTATGGCGATGTTCCGCTTGTAACAGAAGTAATAAAAGGCGTAAAGACCGATTTTACAAGGACTCCCAAGGCACAGGTTTATGCCCAGATGGAACAGGATCTTCTTTATGGCACCACCAATCTTCCCGAACCCGGTAAAGAAGAGGCACCCGGAAGGATAACACAGGGCGCTGCCTGGCATATGCTAAGTGAATGTTACCTTGCTCAGGGAAAATATCAGAATGCCGCTGACGCTGCCACTCATGTAATTGACGGATACAATTATGCTCTTATGACACAAAGATTCGGTGACCGCCAAAATGCAGTATTTAAGACGGGCGATGTCTATTATGATCTGTTCGCATACGGAAACCAGAACCTGGGTATAAACACCGAATCAATCTGGGTAATCCAGGTTGAGCCGCCGCCAACAACCGGAGGAGGTTCAGTTGAAGGCAACAGGACATTCGGACCGGCCTATTTCAGACTGGGTAACACGCCCGACGGGAAGAAGGCTTTCAGAGGTGAATTTGTCAATGGCGCGTATACCGGATATTCTGACACTCTCGGAAGACCGGTTTCATGGATACATCCTACCAACTATGCAGCATATGATATCTGGAAAAGCGACTGGAACAACGACATCAGGAATGCAAAACATAATATCAAGAGGGATTTTTATTATGATTCGCCTGGTTCTGCCTATGATAAAAAGAGGATAAACCTTCTTGTTGACTATGCTGCCCAATACGCCGCCGGAACAAGGGATGCCATGAGGGATTCCTGTCAGTATATCTATCCTTACTGGATGAAGTTCGCTGATCCATGCCACTATTTCACTGATCCTGCACGTTCAGGCGGCGGCAACGACCATAAAGACAGGTATGCTATACGTCTGGCAGAAACTATCCTTCTGCGGGCCGAAGCCTATGTGGGCCTGAACAGGCCCGATCTTGCAGCCGCTGATATAAACCTTATCAGGAACAGGGCTAATGCAACACCCGTAGCGCCTGAGGATGTCAATCTCGATTATATCCTCGATGAAAGGGCAAGGGAACTTTACGGGGAGGAATGGAGACACATAACCCTCAGACGAATGGGTAAACTTGTGGAGAGAGTCAGGAAATATAACAATAACCCGAAGAATCCAGGTCTTAATATTCAGGATTATCATGTTTTATGGCCTATCCCTCAGTCACAGATCGATCTGAATATCGATGCTGACTTTCCCCAAAATCCCGGATATCCGACTAATTAGGATTACGGGAAACGAGGTAAAATGATTAAGAGAGGCTGTCTTAAAAGTCCTTGGAGTACCTTTGTGCTCCCCTTTGTGTTCCTTGTGGTTAATCTTAAATATCTTACCACAAAGGATATCGAAGGTGTTCACAAACAACTCTAACGATAAAAAACCATTAGTGACGCTTTTAAGAAAGCCTCTTCTTTATCATTACTTGTATTGTTGCCTGCTTATTGTTGATTCAGAGCCTTAAACATTGACATAACGTTCTGGGGAGGCACTTCTGCCTGAATGTTGTGGACGGCAGCAAATACGAATCCGCCACCAGGAGCAAGGGCATCAATGTTTCTTTTTACATCTTCCGCAACATCCTTCTCCGTTCCGTAAGCAAGCACTTTTTGGGTGTCAACGCCGCCACCCCAGAATACGATGTCTTTGCCAAAATCCCTTTTAAGCTTGTCAGGTTCCATGCCCGATGCGTTAATATGTACCGGATTGAGAATGTCGACCCCCATATCAATGAAATCAGGAATTAGGGGCCTCACATTTCCGCATGAATGGAACATAATCTTTGCATGTGGGGCGGACACTTTTATTTCCTTAATAATCCTTGCTATATGTGGCCGGTAAAACTGCCTGAAATGATCGGGGCCGATAAGTTGTGATTCCTGTGTGCCATAGTCATCTGCTTCAGCAATTACGTCGACTACATCAGCAAGTTCCGACAGAGCCATTTTCCAGAATTCAATTTTGATATCAGCAATTTTCCCTGTCAGCAGGTCGGAAAATTCACAATAAAGAAATGGATCGACAAGAGCATTGCTTACTCCGCGGAATCTCTGATGCATTTCAAAAATACCTGCGCATATTCCCTTCAGAACCACAAGCTTTCCTTGTTCCCTGAAGCTGAGGGCCTTCTCCCTCAAGCCTGAGATGCGGTCTTTGTTTATGGCATCGGGCCAGTTATATTCCTGAATTATGCGGGGATCGGGTACAACATTCTCCATCGGATGCCCCACAATTGAAAACCAGTATCCGTTTTCTTTGGGAAAATGATGGGTAAACCCCCATTCATCAACATATTTCCAGCTATTTCCGGCATCCTCTAAATGACTGAAAATATTCCAGTTGTGACTTGTAAGCGGAAACAACCCCCGAGTATCCACGTCCAGGATTTTCAGCACATCAGGAGAGGGTATTACTACTTGCTGGATTACGTCGGCCCATTCAGGATCATTTTCAGCTTTACCTAGATACTCAGTAAGATTCAGGTAAGCCGTTTTAGTAATTCCTGTCCATGTTGTACCTGCCAGATCAAATGGGATTTTATCAGGTTCCCTGTGATCAAGTGAGGTCAGGATTCTTTCTCTTCCTTTCATCGAAGACCAGCAAGAACGCCTCTGAAATATCCTATTGATTCAGCAATGCCAGGCAGCGGATCATCCATATCTTTACCGTATTCCAGGCTGCATGTCCCGCTATAGTTGTTCTCACGCAGTACTTTAAAGAATTTCGGAAAATCAATTATGCCCCGGCCTGCTTCAACACACCATCCTGCTTTTTCAGGTTTGTCACAATCCCAGATATGGAAGTCGAAGATCCTGTCCTTGTATTTAAGGTAGGCCTCAATTGGATCAAGGCCATGGCGGGTCTCATGTGCGATATCCAGGCAGAACCCTATTCTTGGATCAAGATCTTTAATCTCCTTCCAGACATCATCAGCTCCCGGATACAAAGGCAGATCAGGGCCGTGATTATGAATTGCCAGCCTGAAATCATATTCCTTCACTTTTTTTTCAACATATGGCAGGAACTGCACATCAGGCACACCAACAACAAGCTTTACGCCCGTGAGCTTTGCATATGCAAAAGCCTGGTCGACAGCTGCTTCAGACTTCATATAGATGGGGCCCACACCGTATGGCTCCACACCGAATGATTTCATCCTGGCGAGTGTCTGTTCAATCACTTCCCTTGTGCTGTTAAGAGGCAGATGGAAGTCTTTTACTCCCAGTAGGTTGACATTGACACGTTTCATCATTTTAAGCGAATCGTCAAGGCTTATCTTTGCAAATGTGTAACCTGCAATGGCCAGCCTGAACTTATCTGATCCTGGTCCAGAAGGACGAACCAAAGGATCCGACGCCATGGCCGGGATCCCTGAAGCAAGCAATCCTGCTCCGGCAGTTCTGATAAAATTGCGTCTTGAAAATTTCATGTCTCTTTTGTAATTAATTGTGGTTTAATCAATATTAACTTTTCTTTTCTGGTGACCGGAGATTTCCGGGAAGGCTTCAGAATTTAAAGTATTTTTCCCTGACCGGGATGTCTAGCATGGCTGAAGCTGCATTATCTCCGATTATTTCTTCCGTTTCCGGGTTCCATGTCAGTGAGGATCCTGTTTTAATTGCAATCAGGCCAAGCTGGCACATTGATATTGTCCGGTGAGCTGTTTCCAAAGGTTCAAAAGACTGCCTTCCGGCCTTTACAGCCTGAAGAAAATCCTCCTTGTCGGAAAGAAGGTTGCTGAAAGAAATCCCTCCCGGCCCGGGTTGGTAATCGAGGATTTCCTGCGAGCTGGCAGAGAGTTTGTCGGGATATTCAACTTCTACCCATCCATCCGTGCCTTCAAATCTGACGTAGGGCCTTTCAATTTTAAAGAAGACTTCAACTCCGTCAGCATACCTGTATTTGATATCAAATCTGTTCAGGGTGTTCCACAATCCTCTGTCGAAACAGCCTGTTCCTTCTATTGAAACGGGGCCGGTATATTCCGTGTTGTTTCCCCATTGAACTATTCCCATCAGATGAGCGCCCCAGTTGCTTATCATGCCGTTGCAGTACGAGTCTATCCTCATCCAGCCCGGCCGGCCGTAAGCCTTTATGGCATGAACTCTTTTTTCGGTATACGGAACCTCCCATGCCGGCCCAAGCCACATATCATAATTAAGTTCGGCAGGAACAGGCATTGTGGGTACAGGCTTTAAAGGATCGCCCGATAGTTCTGCAGGTACTGCCGCATAAATCCGGAGGATCTTTCCCAGCCTCCCGTTTCTCACAACCTCAACGGCTTTTGAAAATTCTGGCAAAGGCCTGAACTCTGAATCGTTACGGGTAATTACGTTGTATTTCTTTATGGCTCTGACAAGCTGTCGGCCATGTTCAATACATGTTGAGATTGGTTTTTCAAGCGAGATATGCTTCCCTGCCCTTGCAGCCTCGATTGCGATTGGCACATGCCAGTGATCAGGGGTTGCAATCATGACAGCATCCACGTCGTTCCGGATCATAATTTCACGGAAATCTGAAATTGCATCACATCCTTTATATGTAAATCCCTTTTGTTGTGAGTAGAAATCATTTACCTGTTTCCTCCCATTCTCAAGCCTCCATGAATCAACGTCACAAACTGCAATGATCTGGGAATTTTCCGACTTGAGGAATTGAGGAATGTTCGGGTTGACGGTCTGACGTCCGATGCCAATAACTGCCACATTTATCCTGTTTGAAGGAGCTGAAGATTTCAGGAGATATCCCGGAATGATTTCAGGTGCTGTAACGGCTCCGGCAGCAAGCACTCCAGCGTTTCTGAGGAAATCTCTTCTTTTTAATTTCATATGATAGTATGATCAGGTCAATGAGATTGTTTAATAAAGATAAGCCAATTCTGTTGTATCGTGTTGCACTATTCACTGAAAACTATTGAAAAACATTCGGAATTTTATCGTACCGGAACCACCTGCAGCCATATTTCAGTATGTCAAATCAGTTTGATTTTCCGGTAAATGTTACTACCTTTAAAACTCCGGTTTTTTCGTTTCTAATAACTTATAAGTATATCACAATGAAAGACAAGACTATTTCCAGGCGCAGGTTTCTTGGTACTGCGGCGGCTGCAACGGTATTAGGCGCCGCGCCGTTCAATTTTTCAATAATTCCCGATTTGAAAAGTAAAAAGCCCAATTCCAGGGTTGGGGGTGTTCAGCTGGGTGTAACCACTTACAGTTATGGAAGTATGCCCCATAAAGTAGATGATGTAATATCATATCTTCTTTATGCAGGAGTTAATTCGATTGAACTCAGGAATGTTGCCGAGGAGGATCTTGGTATTCCGCAAATCAAAAGGCCTGCCCCCGGAACACAGTTAACTGAAAAGGAAAGGGAGGAGCTGGCAAAGGCTGCCGAAAACCTGAAGGAGGAACAGCGGAAATGGAGGCTTTCACTTTCAATGGACAGGTATGCCCAGATGAGACAGAAATTCAATAAGGCTGGAATAGAAGTGTATATTGCAAAATTTGCCCCTTCCGCGTGGTCAGACGAAGAAATAGATTATGCATATAAAGCGGCTAAAGTGCTGGGATCAATAGGAATAACCGATGAACTTACAGATGCCAACTGCCAGCGTTTGGGAAAATTTGCCGAGAAACATAACAGCCTGGCAATGTTCCATACTCATGGACAGGTTGCCGACCCTGGTTTTTCATTCGACAGATCTCTCTCATATTCACCTGCAAACATGTTGAATCTCGATGCGGGTCATTATTACGGTGCAACGGGTCTTCATCCCAACGATGTGATAATAAAGTATCACGACAGGATGAGGAGCATTCATATTAAGGATAAGACGGGTCCGAAAAATCTGACTCCCAATATGAACAAACCATTCGGCGAAGGTGAAACGCCAATTGCGGATATTCTGCTTCTGCTTAAAAAGGAAAAATGGCCGATACGGGTTGATGTGGAGCTTGAGTACAGGATCCCTGACGGTTCTGATGCTGCCCGAGAGGTTAAGAAGTGCATTGATTATATGAGGAATATACTCGCATGATCCACGAACCATGAGGCCGGCCCTTCTGATCTTACTTGGATTTTTTGTTTGCTGTTCTTTTCCCGTGTCAGCCTGGCAGCCAAAAAAAATAACAATTACCGGTAAAATAACAGATGGAACCGGAAATCCGGTTCCCGGTGCAACCATCTTTATTGATAAGGTTAAAACGAATGTCGTTACCGGACAGGATGGTTCATATTCTGTGAAAACTCGACCCGGGGCAGGAGAGATCCTGGTTTTCTCAATCGTTAAAGGAGCAAAGAAGGAACTGATAGAAGGCAGAACAAATATAGATTTTGTCTTGGATGAGAAATCCAATACCACGGAAAATAACAAAAATGCATCAGATGACAGTAAGGGCCTTAACATAAAAGATTCCTCCGTTCCTGTTTACCAGGACATATATGATATGATAAGAGGAAGAGTTCCCGGAGTTGAGGTCTCGGGGAAATCTATCAGGATACGGGGAGTAAATTCCCTAAATGTAAGCACAGAGCCATTATTTGTGGTTGACGGTGTAATAACCGGTGATATTGAAGGCATCGCGCCTGAGACTGTCAGTTCGATCGAAGTGCTAAAAGGTCCCGATGCCTCCGTTTACGGAGCAAGGGGATCGAATGGGGTGATTGTAATTAAAAGACGGACAGGTAAAGAATGAAACAAAACCGCCTCTCTTTATCCTGGTCACTGTAAAAATTGATGCTGGCTGTATAATTAACCGAATAAAAGCCGGCGCATGATTGTCAAATATTTATTGAGCTTTCGATACTTAATTGAAACCGGCAAAAATCATCTTGAACCTTACCTGAATGAAAAAAAGAATCACTTTCACTTTTTTGTTTATATCAGCTTTTCTTGCAGTAAATGCCCAGAATGCTGTCAAAATTCTTCCTCAGCTTGGGAAGGCACCGATCAGCAAGGTTATTTCTTCCATGAATCTCGAGGAGAAAGCCGCATTAGTGGTTGGAATGGGAATGCGGATGCCCGGAGCACCTCCTTCTGCAGATCCTTCCGGACCGGCTCAGCAGGCCGGTCCTGTTATCGGACAAACACAGGACATTGTTCCGGGGGCTGCTGGTACCACTTACCCGATACCGCGCCTGGGAATACCATCAATTGTGGTTGCAGATGGCCCGGCCGGATTAAGGATAAGTCCGACAAGACAGGGGAATAATGCCACTTATTACTGTACAGCTTTTCCCGTCGCAACGCTTCTTGCCTCGACATGGGATGTCGACCTCGTAAATAGTGTCGGGAAGGCTATGGGTAATGAAGCGCTTGAATATGGAGTTGATGTAATCCTGGGACCGGGAATGAACATTCACAGAAATCCTCTTTGCGGAAGGAACTTTGAATACTACTCCGAAGATCCTCTGATAACCGGGAAAATGGCAGCTGCCATGGTCAACGGGATCGAATCGAACGGAGTGGGAACTTCTGTAAAACATTTTGCAGCCAACAATGCAGAAACAAACCGTAATTCGCTCAACACGATTGTAAGCCCGAGAGCCCTCAGGGAGATCTATTTAAAGGGATTTGAAATTGCTGTCAGGGAGGCCCGGCCATGGACAGTAATGTCATCATATAACCTTATTAACGGCACATATGCGGCCGAGAATAACGATTTGCTTACCAAAGTTTTGCGGAACGACTGGGGCTTCAGCGGACTTGTAATGACCGACTGGTTCGGAGGCAGTGATCCGATCGCCATGATGAAAGCAGGCAATGACCTTCTTATGCCCGGAACACCAAATCAGTCGAAAGCTATTCTTGAAGCTGTAAGGGCCGGCAGCCTCGATGTAAAAGTTCTTGACAGGAATATTGAAAGGATACTTAATGTTGTCCTTCAATCACCCCGGTTCAAAGGTTACAGGTTTACAAACAAACCCGACCTGAAAGCCCATGCAGAAGTGACACGGAAGGCCGCCTCAGAGGGAATGATTCTGCTTAAAAATGAAAATTCCGCCTTGCCATTATCTTCCGATATTAAAAAGATAGCCGCGTTCGGGAATACTTCATATGATATTATTACGGGGGGGACCGGCAGCGGCGATGTTAACGAAGCCTACAGCGTTTCTCTCGCGGACGGGCTCCGGAATGCCGGGATCGTTACTGAAGAAAACCTTAAATCGTTGTATGAAGCTTATCTGAAAACAGCCAGGGCCGGGAAACAAAGAAGCAGGGGATTCATGATGGGATCAGTTCCGATTGCTGAATTAAATGTCAATTCCGACATCATAAACAGTGTTGTAAATATGACAGATGCTGCCATAATAACGATCGGAAGGAATTCGGGAGAAGGTTATGACAGGAAAAATGAAAAGGGAGATTTTCAGCTTACCGATACTGAGCAGGATCTGATAAAGGCTGTTTCGGCTGCCTATAAGTCAAAAGGGAAGAAAACCATAGTTATATTAAATATAGGAGGGGTTATCGAGACAGCCTCCTGGAAAGAACTTCCCGATGCCATTCTTTTGGCCTGGCAGGCAGGGCAGGAAACAGGAAATTCGATTGCCGATATCCTGGTTGGGAAGATTAATCCGTCAGGTCGACTTGCAACAACATTCCCTGTTGACTACAAAGATGTTCCTTTTTCATCTGAGTTCCCGGGAAAAGTACTGGCTCGGCCCCAGGCTCAACCTGACCGGGAAGAAGGTATGATGAGCGCCTTTATGCGGCCCCGGCCATCGGAAATCACTTACAGCGAGGGTATTTATACAGGCTACAGGTATTATTCCACTTTTAATGTACCGGTATCATATGAATTTGGTTATGGGCTGTCATACACAACTTTTGAATTGTCCGGTCTTAAATTGAGTTCAACAAGATTCAGGGGCAGGCTTACTGCCACCATGGAAGTTAAAAACACCGGAAAAACCGACGGTAAAGATGTTGTTCAGCTCTATATTTCAGCACCCGGCAAAATTCTCGATAAACCTGCATTTGAACTGAAAGGGTTCAAAAAGACTAAGCTCCTTAAACCTGGTGAATCGCAGCTTATCTCTTTCGAGATCACCGGGAATGACCTGGCCTCTTTTGATCCGGAAATTTCATCATGGGTAATAGAAAAAGGTCAGTACACTTTAAAGGTCGGATCATCATCAAAAGATATTAAACTTGCCTCCTCATTTGATGTGGGAAACGATATCACACTAAAAAAGGAAAGCCCTGCACTTCCACTGCAGGTCGGTATAAATGAACTTAAACCTGGTAAATAATTGAATATGAAAACTTGTATAAGAAATTTCACAAAGGCGTCATTGATTGTACTTTTTATTGTCTTAACAACGGGATGCACACGAAAATGGAGTGAAGAAACTGGCAGCGGATATAACCTTGTCCATAATAAGGATGGCATGACACTAGGTTATTCCCCGGCTTCAGGTGTGAAAATATTAACAGTCAACGGGCTGGCATTCAAGGATTTGAACAAGAACGGGAAGCTTGATCCCTATGAAGACTGGCGGCTTTCATTTGACGAAAGGGCACGTAACCTGGCATCCCTGCTTTCTGTTGAACAGATAGCGGGCCTTATGTTATACAGCAGCCATCAGTCAATACCTTCAGCAGGAGGTGGCCGAATGGGCGGAGGCACTTACGGAGGAAAGCCTTTTGCCGAAAGCGGAGCCAATCCCGGCGATCTTACTGATCAGCAAAAGATATTTCTGTCTGACGATAATGTCAGGCACGTTCTGATAACTACAGTCCAAAGTCCCGAGGTGGCGGCAATCTGGAATAACAATGCCCAGTCGTTTGTAGAAGGCTTAGGATTGGGAATTCCTGTCAATACCAGTTCCGATCCCCGCCACGGGAGTGATTCCTATGCCGAGTACAATGCAGGTGCCGGAGGAAGAATATCGATGTGGCCCGGAACACTTGGGATAGCAGCCACATTTGATCCATCGCTGATGAGAACATTCGGAGAAGTGGCTTCGGCAGAATACAGGGCTCTCGGTATCACTACCGCCCTGTCGCCGCAGATCGACCTGGCAACTGAACCACGATGGAGCCGCTTTGACGGAACAATGGGGGAGGATCCACAGCTTGCTGCCGATATGGCACGTGCCTATGTTGACGGATTCCAGACTTCTTCAGGCAGTGATGAAATATCCGGGGGATGGGGTTACCATAGTGTAAATGCTATGGTGAAGCACTGGCCGGGAGGCGGACCTGAAGAAGGAGGCAGGGATGGCCATTACGGTTATGGTGCATATGCAGTCTATCCCGGAAACAACTTTAAGGATCACCTGATTCCCTTCACCGAGGGAGCATTTAAACTTTCTGGCCCTACCGGTGTGGCATCTGCTGTTATGCCTTATTATACAATATCATATAATCAGGATACAAAATATGGCGAAAACGTGGGAAACGGTTACAGCAAATTCATTATCAACGATCTTCTGAGAGGAGAATACAAGTATGATGGTGTTGTATGTACCGACTGGGGAGTGACGGGAAACGTTACCGGAGTCGATAAATTTGAAGGAAAGTCGTGGGGTGCGGAAAACCTCACGGTAGCACAACGACACTATAAAATAATAATGGCCGGTGTCGACCAGTTCGGAGGGAACAATGCAAAGGGGCCTGTCATTGAGGCTTATAATATAGGCGTTGAGGAAAACGGAGAGGAGTTCATGAGAAAAAGATTTGAAGAATCTGCCGTACGGCTTTTAAGAAATATCTTCAGGGTTGGCCTGTTTGAGAATCCATATCTGGATACTGAAAAAACAAAAAACACTGTCGGCAACCCTGATTTCATGAAGGCCGGATACGATGCTCAGCTAAAATCGGTCGTAATGCTTAAGAACAGCTCCGGTACCCTTCCCCTGAAAAAGCAAATGAAGGTTTATATTCCCAAAAAATATACTCCGGCGGGCCGTAACTGGTTTGGCGAGGAGACACCTGAACGATGGATTGATCCTGTAAACATGAATATTGTCTCAAAATACTTTACAGTTGTTCAGGAGCCAGCGGATGCTGATTTTGCACTTGTTTCGATCTCCAGCCCGTCAGGCGGCTCAGGTTACAGTCTTGACGACCTGAAGGCAAAAGGAAACGGATATGTGCCCATCCCGCTTCAGTATGGAAAATACAAGGCTGAATATGCCCGCGATCCAAGTATTGCCGGAGGAAGTCCGTTTGAAAATTTCACCAACCGTTCCTATAAAGGAAAGACCGTTACGGCTCAGAATTCCTACGATATGAAAATGGTAAATGAGACAAGGGCCAGGATGGGAAAAAAGCCTGTCGTTGTTGTTATTGATGTTTCCAACCCTATGGTTTTTTCAGAGATTGAGAAGAATGCATCTGCCATACTTATTCATTTCGGGGTCCAGGACCAGGCTTTGCTTGACCTTTTGACAGGTGAAAGTGAACCTTCGGGTCTGCTGCCGTTTCAGATGCCGGCCGATATGCTCACCGTGGAAAAACAGTATGAGGATGTTCCCCGCGATATGACGTGTTATACCGATAGTGATGGCAACCGGTATGATTTTGGCTTTGGGCTCAACTGGAAAGGTGTGATTAATGATACTCGGACTCAAAAGTACAAGAACTGATCGAAGTGGTTGAAAATTAAGTTATGGGGAAAATCATCCGTTTACGGATGATTTTCTTTTATTGGTCAAATTAAATATTTGTCAATTACATTATTATGTAATTTAGCCAATGATGTCTGAGCTCAATGCCGACAGATAATGACACCTGACTATGAGTATCCCGGAAAAAGACATTCATGTCGGTTATTCTGTTTTTCTGTATGATTTTTGATATACATGTTTTAAGTTGTCGCAGAGAATATTTATGCGTTTAATAAACCTGAACCTGCAAAACATAAAAGAACATCTGATGAAATTTATTAAAGCTGCTTTTTTCCTTTTAAACCTGGTACTGTCAGTGAACATGACAAAAGCACAGGTGACATGTATAGTACTGACGTCGGGATCAGATAACCAGAGTGGCTGTGTAAACTCTCCCATCACAAATATAGTCTATACGCTCGGAGCAGGTGTTACCGCAACTGTGAGCGGATTACCATCTGGCGTAACAGGATTACAGGCGGGGACACTTTTTACCATTAGCGGCACACCTCTTGTTACAGGCAAATTTGATTATGAAATCACAACGACAGGTACATGTACCGGTGCTGCCGGTGCAAAAGGAACAATTATATCATCACCGGTTCCCCCTGCTCCATTAGCTGTATCGCCACAGGCATTCTGTCAGATAAACTCGCCGACAGTTGCAAATCTGACGGCAACGGGAACTGATATCAAATGGTATAATGTGATTTCAGGCGGTACGGCATTGGCTTCAACTGATCCACTTGTCCCGGGGACTTATTATGCATCTCAGACTATAGACGGATGTGAGTCGGTGTCAAGAGCCTCGGTGCTTGTAGTGGTCAGCGATTCACCGGCCCCTGCTTCATTTTCTCCCCAGTCATTCTGCCAGATTAATAATCCGACACTTGCCAGTATTTTTATTACCGGAACAAATATAAAATGGTATTCAACGCCGACGGGGGGCACCGCGCTACCTTCATCAACGCCACTGGTATCAACCACATATTATGCAAGCCAGACATCGGTTGGGAGCTGTGAATCAAGTATCCGTACTGCTGTTGTTGTTGTCGTCAACGATCCACCGGCCCCGGGGGGCTCCACGGTCCAGAACTTCTGTGTTGCTGATAATCCGACTGTTGCGAGCCTTACAGCAACCGGCCTGTCAATAAAATGGTATCTGTTTCCGACAGGAGGGACGGAGCTTTCTTCAACAACACCTCTTGTTACAGGAACATATTATGCAAGTCAGACTGTCGGTGTTTGTGAATCGTCGCTCCGTCTTGCCGTTTCCGTTACCGTAGCCAATCCTGATGCTCCGACAGGAACATCTCCGCAGACATTCTGTCTTATAAACAACCCGACTGTCGCAAATCTTGTTGTTACAGGTTCGAATGTTAAGTGGTATCTTACAGCCAGTGGCGGAACTCCCCTTGCATCTACAACATCACTTTCCACCCGGACATATTATGCCAGCCAGACATTTGGAAGCTGTGAATCGACTTCCAGGTTTGCCTTGTCTGTCATAGTGAACAACCCTGCCGCGCCTTCCGGCACTTCTCCTCAGAACTTCTGTGCGATTGACAATCCCACCGTTGCAAATCTCGCTGCCACCGGCAGCGGGATTCTCTGGTACACGGTTTCTGTTGGCGGAACACCTCTTGCGACTGCCACACCTCTTACCAGCAGAACTTATTATGCGAGTCAGACTGTGAATGGCTGCGAATCGACTTCAAGGCTTGCTGTAGTGGCTTCATTAAGTAATCCTGCAGCTCCGACAGCAACATCTCCCCAGACTTTTTGTGCAAGCAGCAATCCGACAATCGCAAACCTTACAGCAACAGGCAGCGGGATAAAATGGTATACAACATCAACAGGCGGGACAGAGCTTCCCTCAACGACGGTGCTGACAACAGGAGTATATTATGCAAGCCAGACGGTAGGCGGATGCGAATCGACAGGGCGTGTTGCCGTAGTTGTTACAGTGACTAACCCGACACCTCCCACCGGAGCATCACCACAGAACTTTTGTGCCGTAAATAATCCGACGGTAGCGAATCTTTCAGCTACAGGTACCGGGATCAAATGGTACACCACGGCAACAGGAGGCACGGCACTCTTATCCACCACACCGCTTGTTACCGGGAATTATTACGCCAGTCAGACAGTAAGCGGTTGTGAGTCGACATCACGCCTGGCGGTAAGTGTTATTGTGAATAGCCCCGGGGCGCCAACCGGAAGTGCAACTCAGACTTTCTGCTCAATAGCCAATCCGACCGTGGCAAGTCTTACAGCAACCGGAACAGGCATTCTTTGGTATCTGACACCAACAGGAGGGACACCTCTTCTAACAACGACTCCCCTGGCAACAGGAAATTACTATGCCAGCCAGACAGTAAGCGGCTGCGAGTCCACTGCCAGGCTCGCAGTTGCGGTTACGGTCAACCAGACTCCGGCTGCCAATGCAGGAACCGGTGGAAGCGTTTGCGGACTTACATTTACACTTGGAGCAACTCCCGTAATAACAGGTACTGGAACATGGTCACAGACTTCCGGCCCCGGAACATCAAATTTTGCACCCAATGCAACCACTCCTAATGCATCTGTGACTGTAACAATGTACGGAACATATGTTTTCACATGGACTGTTGTAAGCAATAATTGTACAAATACCTCGACCGTAACAGTCGTATTTTATCAGATTCCGGTTGCCAATGCAGGTAACGGCGGAACTGAATGCGACCTTAATTTTGTTCTGAATGCCGTACCCACGGTCGGACTTGGAGCATGGTCGCTGGTAACAGGGCCCGGGACGGCGGCATTTACACCTTCAGCCAGCCTGCCGGGAGCAACTGTGACAGTTTCAGCCTACGGGACCTATACCTTCAGATGGACCGAGACAAACGGACCGTGCATAAGCAGTTCCATTGTAACTGTAAACTTTTATCAGCTGCCGGTTGCCAACGCGGGTCCTGCAGGTGATGCCTGCGGACTGTCATTCCCGCTGAACGCTGTTCCAAGCTCAGGTGTTGGAACATGGACAATGACTGCGGGAACCGGGACAGCCACGTTTGTTCCTGACGCTAACAGCCCGACTGCTACCGTGACTGTTTCAGAGTATGGCACAAAAGTGTTTACATGGACCGAAGTAAACGGAATCTGCACCAGTAGTTCCATGATAACCGTGAACTTTTATCAGCAACCTGTGGCAAATCCGGGAACAGGAGGCAACAACTGCGGCTATCTGTTTAATCTGGCTGCAGTCCCGAGCCTGGGTGTCGGTACCTGGACCCGTGAAAGCGGCCCCGGTTTTGCAACTTTCAGCCCCGATGCAAATACTCCCAATGCCGCTGTCACTGTTACAGCTTATGGTACTTATGTTTTTAGATGGACTGAAATGAACGGGACCTGTTCGAACAGCGCCACAATTTCGGTCACTTTTATCCAGCAGCCTTCCGCCGACGCCGGTAAAGGAGGGAATGAATGCGATCTGAACTTCGTTCTTAATGCAGTACAGGGCCCGGGTGTGGGAACATGGTCGAAAGTCAGCGGACCCGGTAACGCTACATTTTCTCCAAATGCAAATACACACAACGCAACTGTGACCGTTACCCAGTTCGGAGCCTACGATTTCGCGTGGACCGAAGTCAATAGCCAGTGTTCATCTAGCGACATCATCAGGGTCACATTTCATGATCTGCCTCCTGTAAGTGCAGGCGCTGATGCGCTTATTTGCAAGGGAAGAAACACTCAGCTTAATGCTTCGGGAACAGGTTCTTTTTCATGGTTGCCGGCAGGCTCACTTAACAATCCATTTATTCCTAACCCTGTTGCAACGCCCTCAGAAACCACTGCATATACCGTAACACTTACCGACCAGTGGGGGTGCAGGAACAGCGATCAGGTGATCGTCGAAGTCCGTGAACAACCTGTTGCGGACGCCGGACCTGATCAGGTGCTTGAATTCAGGTTCGACACCAGGCTTGCAGCTGGTTCACTTCAAAGTAATCAGACAGGCGAATGGACAATACTTGAAGGGAAAGGAGATATCTCAGATAAAAATGATCCTGCTGCCAGGGTAACCAACCTGGGCATCGATAACAACAGCTTCTTATGGACTGTCAGCAACGGAGCATGCCCTTCTGCTACAGATACAGTTAACATAATGGTGCACAACCTTATAATACCAACTCTTATAACCCCAAATCTCGACGGGAACAATGATTACTTTGTAATAAAAGGCATTGAGACCCTTGGCAAAAGTTCACTCATTATTTTCAACCGCTGGGGAGCCAGGGTGTATGAGAATGATAATTATGACAATAGCTGGGACGGGACAGATGATAACAAGAACCAGTTGCAGGAAGATACATACTTCTATATACTCAAATCTGAAGACGGCATGACTTTCAAAGGTTATGTGGTGATAAGACGTTAGTTTAAGACTTAATGGGAAAGGAAAGCAAAATACTGATATTCTTTTTCTCACTGATGCTCCTTTCAGTATACAAGCTTTATGCCCAGCCGGTATGGGTACAAGGAACTCCTTCAGTTGCAATGATTGGTCCGTTGTCAGTCACTTTAAATTACGGGATCAACATGACCGGGACGGTATATATAATTGTATATAATTACAACAATTCTGAAAACCTCAGTTCGTCGACTGTCAGAAACCGTGCTATACTGGGACAAAGCGGAAATCTTGTCGAAGCCAGGGTAATAACAGTCAGAAGGGCCGACATCGGAAATATCCTTCAGGTAGTTCTTGAAGTAAATAATCCTGGTCAGATTCATACAATATATATTGTTGCTGCCGACAGCAAAGGCAAGCTTCAGCTTGTTCCGGTGCGACTGAATGCTACTACACTGCCATGTCCTCAGGCAGATGCAGGGCAGGGGGGTAATGAGTGCGACCTGAACTTTATCCTTAATGCAGTACCTAAAATAGGAACCGGGATATGGACAAAAGTATCAGGGCCTGGAAATGCCTCATTTTCACCAAATGCTAATGCGCCAAATGGAACAGTTACTGTAAACGCTTATGGAACATATGTATTTCGATGGACTGAAACTCAAGGCGTATGCAAATCATATGACGATATAACAGTTGTTTTCTCACGACCTCCTGTTGCCAATGCCGGTGCAGGCGGCAACACCTGCAGCCTTGATTTTCATCTTGGTGCGGTTACCGGCTCGGCAGATGTCAGTGGCTCCTGGATAATGAAAAGCGGAACCGGCACTGCAATATTTTCACCCGGTCAGGATGATCCTTCAGCGATAGTTACAGTCTCGGAATTTGGAAGGAAAATTTTTACCTGGATCGTGTCAAACGGTAATTGCTCCGACAGTTCTGATGTTACGGTTGACTTTGTTCAGCAGCCAGTTGCAAATGCAGGACAAAATGAAAATAACTGCGGGCGTGAATATTTCCTGAGGGCTGTTCCGAGCGTAGGCACAGGAACTTGGACAAGAGTAAGCGGCCCGGGAACAGCTTCGTTCAGCCCTGATAATCATGATCCTATGGCTAAAGTAACAGTATCTGCTTACGGCACATACGTTTTCATGTGGACTGAAGTAAACGGACAATGCTCCTCAAGCTCAAATGTTACAATTGGCTTTTTTGAGCAGGTTGCCGCCAATGCCGGGAATGGCGGCGATGAATGTGATTTGAATTTCAGGCTGAATGCAACACCTGGTACAGGTACCGGGACCTGGTCACTTGTTGATGGCCCCGGAACTGCTGTATTCGCCCCTGATCCACATCAGCCTGATGCTACGGTTACAGTTTCGGCACCCGGAGCTTATGATTTTGAATGGATGGTGGTAAGCAGCAACTGTTCTTCAAGCGACATAATAAGGGTTAATTTCCACCCTGTGCCTTATGTTACAGCCGGAACCGATGCATCGGTATGCAGAGGGAACTCGGTACGGCTTCAGGCGCAGGGAAACGGATCATTTTCATGGAACCCGTCAGCCAGCCTTAGCAATCCCTCAGTTGCAGATCCTTTGGCTGCACCTTCGGCGACGACGGTTTATACAGTAACCCTTACTGACCAATGGGGTTGCAAGAATTCCGACCAGGTGACTGTTACAGTTAATGAAAGGCCGGTTGCAGATGCCGGCCCTGATCAGATCCTTGAGTTTGTTTTTGAAACAGTCCTTGACGCTTCCGCGATTCAAAGCGGTCAGAAGGGTGAATGGAAAGTTCTGGAAGGTTCAGGAACATTTTCTGATAAAAACAATAATAATTCAGGTGTATCCGGCCTTTCACTTGGCGAAAACACTCTAGTTTGGATTGTAACCAGCGATGTTTGTGCCGCATCCTCCGATACAGTGTCGATTAGAGTCAGGGAATTGCTGATACCTTCACTAATTACACCCAACCTTGACGGCAGGAACGACTTTTTTTTAATCAGGGGAATAGAATCCCTGGGGACAACCAGTCTTGACATCTTTAACAGATGGGGATCAAATGTCTATTGTTCCGGGAATTATAAAAATGACTGGGATGGCAGGGATATGGAAGGAAGGCCCCTTCCTGAAGATACTTATTTTTATGTGCTCAGGCCGGAAAAAACAGTTCCGGTCAAAGGATTTGTTGTAATAAAAAGATAAAATGAAAAAGACACTCAAGTTGTTGTTTTTTCTGGCGTTGCCTTTGACTCTGTCGGGGCAGCTTACTCCCTATTCAAACCAGTACATGCTTAACCCGCTGGCAATAAACCCTGCTTTTGCAGGGAACAGGGGCATCCTGAACATGACGGCATTCTACAGGAAACAATGGGTCGGAGTAAAAGGGTCGCCTGAAACAATTTCGCTTACAGCCGACATCCCCTTTAGTAACAATAAAATGGGCCTTGGTCTCAGCATCCTTAACGACAAGCTGGGTGTTACACGCGAAACGCAGCTCAGCTCAAGCTATGCCTACAAAATCGCCATGAAAAAGGGTACTCTTTCTTTTGGCCTTTCTGCCGGGCTTGTTATGACAAATACTGCATGGTCTGACCTGATTGTGATTGATCCGGGTGACGAATTTATACTTGTCGACTCAAAAGTATTTTTGGTCCCGACTTTTAGTTTCGGAACATGGTATGCCGGAGAGAAGTATTTTGCAGGATTCTCTGTTCCGCGGCTGGTAGGATATAAGTTTGATTTTGAAAAGAATAAGTATGTCCTGAACAATAATATGAATGACTACTATTACCAGTTTAATACCGGATATCTCATCGGAATTTCATCGGATCTGAAATTCGTTCCTTCAGTTCTTGTAAGTTATTCACCTAAAGACAATATCCTTTATGACATAAATGCTCATCTCAGAATGATGGACCGTTTTTGGGTGGGGGCCTCATACCGTAACGGCAGGGCATTTGCGGCAATGTTCCAGGTTCAGCTGACCAATCAGATAAAATGCGCTTACACCTATGACTTCGACTTTGCCAAATTGCGCACCTTCAGTTCAGGGTCACATGAAATAATGTTCAGATATGAATTCCGTTATAGAGTTGAAGCAATAAGTCCTTTGAATTTCTAATTGCAGATCATGAAAATAATAAAAATAGCTGTCTTTCTGATTTTCTTATCTTTTACACCTGACATCTTTGGTCAGACAGAAACTTATTCGGTTAGTGTGGCCGGATTCAATTCGAAAACATATGATGAGTTTTCGCCGGTCTATTATAAGAACGGATTGGTCTTTTGCTCGAACAGGAATTGGAATCTTCTCAGGAATTACCAGACAGCTGATAACAAAGGATTGTTGAAAATCAATTTTGTAGATACACTTACAAATAAGGTAAAGCTTTTCTCAAAGAACCTGAGCACCAGATATAATGACGGACCGGCATCATTCAGTAAAAATGCCGATACAATTTATTTTTCCCGGAACCTGAAAGTAGATGGAGCCGCTGAACAGGAAATAAGCCCAAGGAACAAGCTTGGAATATTTACGGCAACACTTGAAGGCAATGACTGGGTAAAGATACTTGATCTCAGGTTCAATAATGAGTACTACAACATTACAACGCCATTTATCTCTCCCGATGGAAAGAGGCTCTTCTTTGCATCAGATAATCCTTCAGGGATGGGAGGTACCGATATCTATTACTGTAACTGGAAAGGCGATTACTGGGATGAACCTGTAAATTTGGGTCCAAACGTTAATACCACGGGCAATGAGTCATACCCGTCAGTTAACAGTGAGGGAGGATTGTTCTTTGCTTCTGACGGCCATCCGGGTCTTGGAGGGAAGGATATATTCTATACCAGGGAAGTAAATGGTAAATGGCTCCCCCCGGTTCATCTCGATCCTCCGGTAAACTCAAAATATGACGATTTCGGACTTATTGCCGACTCGGTAATGAGCAAAGGGTATTTCAGTTCAAAAAGAGGCACTTCTGTCGATATTTATAAATTCAGGACGAATATCAACCAGCTTTTCTTTTGCGATAAACAAAGGGTAAATCAATACTGTTTCAAGTTCAGTGATGAAGGTAAAATACAGATCGACAGCAGATATGTTCAATTGGTCTGGAATTTCGGTGATGGAGAGACAACTACCGGCCAGAATGTCGAGCACTGCTATAAGGGGCCTGGTAAATATCCTGTGAGATTGGATGTTACCGATAAGAAAACAGGGAAAATCTATTTTTCAAAGTTGTCGTACGATCTCGAATTAAGGGATATTGAACAACCGGTAATCACTTCCATGTCATCTGCCATGGTCGGGCAACCTGTGAACCTGAATGGCCTTGCATCGCACTTCCCCGGTTCGGAAATCCTGAATTATACCTGGTATTTTGGAGACGGAAGCAGGGCAAAGGGAGACAGTCAAAGCCATGTTTTCCTGGAAAAGGGAGATTATGATATCAAACTCGGTTTGATGGTAAGAAATACAAAAACGGGAGTAATACGTCAGGCCTGCGCAATTAAGCCTGTCAGGATTTTCAGCGACAAGAATGAAAAAGAAGCTTTTGATAAAAGGCCTCCGGCTCCTGTTGTTCCGGTTAATGTTTTTGAATATGATCATATCAGGGCCTCCGGCATGTATTCTGCTGAAAAGAATTTAAATCAGGATATGGTTTACCGCCTGGAAATCGTAAGATCCAAAAGGAGGTTGTCACCTGACGAGGATATATTAAAGAGAATTCCCGGTAAGTTCAATCTGAAGGAGGAATATATTCCTGACGAAAGGATTTATTCATACACGGTTATGGAAGAAATGAACCTGATGGATCTTTATCCTTCATTTAGTGAACTATCGGGCCTTGGGTATTCAGATGCAAAGGTAATCACCCATTTGGTTACTGATCAGGCTGCGAAAGAACTTCTTAACCTAAAGAGGGTATTCGGAACAATGGCAGACGCCTTCTTTGCAGCCAACGGATCGAATCTTTCTTCTTCAGGTACGCAGATGCTTGACCTCTTACTTGGATTCATGTCGAAATATCCGGCCCTTAAACTCGAGATTGAATGTCATTCCGATAATCAGGGAACACCCGCATCGGGCCTTGCACTGACTCAGAAGCGAGCCGAGACAATGGTCAATTATCTTGTGGTGAACGGTATAAGCGGTCAGCGTCTGAGGGCAAAAGGTTTTGGTGGTGTTAAACCAATAGCACCAAACTATCAGGAAAGTGACAGAAAACGAAACAGGAGAATAGATTTCAGAATAATCGAAAACAAACCCACTTCAGCCAGTACTAACTGATTGGAACTAATTGGCTACGACCAGCTTCTGCGAGAACATGGTTATTGAGCCTTTCCCCATCTGGATGAGGTATATGCCTTTGCTGAAATTAACCGGTATCTGAAGAAGCCTTTTGTCAGGTTCAATAATATTTGTATAAATGATTTTCCCTGAAAGAGTAAGTATGTTTATAAAATCAGGAACAAAGGACGGCTCGTCAATCTTAATATTGACCATTTCACGGGCTGGATTAGGATATATCTTTACAATCTGTTCCTCGTAAGCAGGATTTCTGTGTCTGTAACCAAAAATCCTGAATTCGGCAATGTAATTCCACTGATCAACCGAGTTGCCCTGACCAACGACCTTGACATATTTATATTCTTTTTCAGCTTTTGATTCAGGAAAATCGAAAACCTGAAGGTTGCCTGAAAAGGCGCAGGAACTTGATTTTGAAAGGATGGGATCCCATGTTACCTTGTCATTCGAACCATAAATATCGAAAAAGAACTCCCTTTTCAGATTAGGCTGAAAGGCAAGCTTTACATGCTGAATATTGAATGCGGTTTTCAGTTCGAGGATAATCCACTGATCCCTTCCCTGTACCGACCATATGGTTCCGATATTGCCGTCCACAATATTGTAAGGCTGACTTGACGACAGTGATTCATCAGTTTCAATGTCGACCACCTCAGCGCTTTCAAGCTCGGGTTGGTAAGGTAAAATTTCAACCGGGATCACTTTTGTCTGTGGTGATTTGCCATCGCTTACAACAAGAGTGAAATCGTATGTCTGTTTTGTATCAACAACAGGAGCAAGATACTGGATTATAGGGCCGTTTGTTGCGGAAACAGGGAAATTGGCAGGGGCTTTCCACGTATATATGAGGTTATCCTTGTTTGCGTCATAGCTTCCGCTGGCATTAAGTGTACCAACGAATCCTGAATTGATCGACTTTATGTAGTTTACGTTAACTACCGGGGGAGTATTTGTAGTTGCCGGAGGTGTTACAACAGACGGGGGTGTTGAAGTGGCGCTGACATTGTTTGTAACGTTTTGTGCGCTGAAACTGGCTGCCTGTCCGCCGGCAGATGTCTGAAGAGGATTTGATGATGGTTTTGTATAAGCTACAGTCACAATATTTCCATTGGCAACCGGAGATGCCAGTGTCAGCTTGACCTGTGTGCCGGAAACGAAAACTGAACTTACAGCACGGGATGAAGAATTAACATTTACAGCAAAGGCGCCGGTGGCAGGAGTAATTCCTGCAAGTGAAAGGTTGTAATTCAGGACAACCACTGAGGGGGCAGAGTTTTCAACAACCGCACCTGTAAAAACAGGAACAGCAGGAGGGGCAACGTTATTGGTGACATTCTGCGAGCTTATCGCTGCTGCCTTGCCGCCCGCCGGTGTCTGGATCGGATTGGAAGAAGGAACCGTGTACGACACTTTAACTGTATTGCCGGCTGCAACGGGGCTTGCAAGGGTAAGCCTTACCTTTGTACCTGAAATTGTAACAGATGTTACATTTCTGGCTGTTGAATTGACCTGGACTGAAAATGCCGATGTGGCCGGAATTATATTAGCGAGGCTAAGGTTATAATTCATTTCGACAACAGCCGGAGCGCTGTTTTCGACTGATGCGCTTACAAAAACCGGTGTGGCAGGCGGTGCTGAGGGATTAGGATCGACCATAAGAACCACTGACGAGTACGGGGCAAGAGTAAGGGAGCCTGAATATTTGGCACCTTTAACATCAACATAGCTTCCGTCGAGCGAAACGACTTTGTTTGAGCTGGTGGCATTGTACTCGAATCTGATCTTGTTGACATCTGATATGGAAAATGGTGCAGTCTTTGAGTTCCAGTCCTGATTGGTAAATGACTGCCAGTTTGAGAGTGAACGGTTATATTGCTGGCTGTACCATCCCTGGCTCCAGGTTCTGGCTACAGATGAATTGTCCAATGGTTTTGCATAATAATTATAATCAGCTTTTCCGAAGCTGGGTATATCATTATCGGCAGTACAAAAAGCGAGTAATGCCTGTTCTTCTGTCCTTGCAAAGAAAATATTGTTTGTCATGGTAAGGTTCCTGATAGGGTCATCAGGGCTGTAGCCATCGTGCACAATTAAAATCTGACCGCCATGGTCACGTCTTCCACTTCCGTTATTATAGACAGTATTCTCTGTTATTGTTATTTCATGCGAATTATGGAGATAAATTCCTGAAGCACTGCAATTAAAGATGGTGTTCTTTGAAATTGTCACATTTCTTGAACGCTCATCCGTATATATTCCCAAAGCGAAGAGATTATTATCAGGTGTTGCACCACTGAATCCGACTCCGTTCATTATTATATTCCCGGTCACTTTCAGGCCATATACGGCCGCTCCTGTCCCGTTCCATGTATAGATAGCTCCTCCATCGTTTTTTACAAGATCGAAATCGGATATTACATTATTTGTTACCGAAGTGTTGTTCCCTCCAAAATAAACCCCGATGTATCCTGTGTTTCTGATAGTGTTTGAAGTTATGGTCGCATTGTCGGCTACAACATTTATAGCCATGTAGTTACCATCGCCACTTTCTCCCATTCCGATGATGAGCCCATTGTTTGAAAGAGAATTGCCCGAGATAGTTGCATTGGTGTGATCTCCGGCGAGCTGGATCCCGTTGTTGTTACAATTATCAATAACATTATTAATAATCCGGCAATATGGAGAGTCGCCCCACCAGGGACCGAAAATCCCGGTGTTGCCGATATAAGATATCCTGCAATTCTGAATCGTGACATTGGCTGAGTTTTTTACCTGTATGGCATAAACATTTGCGCCTTCAAAAGCAAGGTTATCAAGTGTGATGTTGCTGTTGGCATCAAGGAATAAAAGCTGGTCAATGGTACTGACCTTCACATTATAATTTTCAGGATTATTGCTTCCGAAATACATGTAAAAGTTCTTTCCGTCATAATACCATTCACCAACCTGATCCAGAGTGCCTATGTGATTCTGGATGAAGTAGCCATATCCGTTTTCAGCATTGTAGTCTGAACCACTCTGATAATAAATTGTGGTTCCGGAATGACTGGATATCCTGTTCCTGTCCCAGATATGCTCTGATTTTCTTATAACTACTTCTCCTCCTGTCCATGAAGGATAGGAGGGAAGTTCAGAATCTGTGATTGATGTATTTGAAACGTGTGAGTCGATCGAAAGAAATCCTGAATTGGGCCATTTCCCTATGGGAGTATTCTTTCCATTGACCAGAACAATATTGGGATCAGACTGACAGGCCACATTCCTGTAATATATTCCATTTCCATAGGAAGTCCATCCGGTTACCTGAGTAAACCCTGAAATAACAGGATTTTCTCCTGTTCCATATGCTCCTATTGTAATTGGTGTTCCGGATGTCCCTGAAGAGCCAAGGTCAAGAGAACCTTTAAAAGTGTCGCCTCGTCTGAAAAGTACCCTGTCGCCGGCTTTCAGACTTGAGGAAATTGAATTTACTTTTGATATTGATTGCCAGGGTGTTGACGATGAAAGCCCGTTGGCTGCATCATTGCCGGAAGAACTTACGTAATAGTCTGTAGCTGAGGCAACAATGTTTAACGAGCATAAAAACAGCATCAAAACCTTTCTCATAGAAATATGCTAATGAATAATATTGACTAACCGGAAATAAAAATTGATTAACGCTGCAAAATAAACGATAAAATTCAAAATTTCTTGTATTTATTGATTTTTTTATGTTAAAAATATCATAAATCTTTATTCTACTTATCTGATTTATCAGCAGATACTGTATTGAAGTTAATGTAGAACACTGTTTATCAGGATATTGGATTTGTTAATAAAAAATGAGAATAATTCTGTAGTACAGGAAATCAAGAAACTCCTTAAGTACATTCATATATTTTCTGTTTCCGGTGGAACTCCCGGAAATGTCTCTGACAGAAATTATTCCCGTTTTTTCATCATTTCCAAGAATCGTTTTATATGTCATCCATGTTCTTCTGGAATGGGTTCCAAGGCTTATGATATTAATGCCTGTCACAGCTCCCGAATATTTCCTTTTCCAATCCCTGAATTCGGTAACACTTGAAAGTGTCCGGTTAAATACGGTTTTTCCGGCAGTGACTGCGACCACCCGTTCCGGATCTATGCCTTTATTGATGAAAATGTTCCTGGCAATTTCAGCATTTGATTTGTAATTGTTTTTCTCCCTGTTATTTCCGTCGAGCGCCCCGATATCGAATTCGGAATGGAATTGATAGGGTATAATATATTCTCCATCAATTACTATTTCTTTTACATACAGGTTTATATCTCCTTTTTCATCTACATAGTCATTATCAAAATTGACCGACAATGAATCAAGCTTGTTTAAAGCGCCCCGCCATTCTATACTGTATTTTCGAACTTTTTCATCAGCAGTGAAATCCGCTATCAGGGAATCATTTACAAAAAAGTTGAAGTGGGCGCTGTACTTCCCGCCCGTTTTACTGTGGGCCGTTATTTCGATCAGGTGCCGTTTTAGAAGGGTATCGGATGATGTGATTCTTCCAGGATAAAAAACAAGGAAGCCGTTTGAATACATATTGAAAAACTCAACATCGGGTGTTAAAATGCCGGTAGTAACAATTAAATCGTATCTTCCTGAACTGAATTCCCTGCATGCTTCATCAATGGCATAATCGGGAAGCCATCCTTCCACAACCAAAAGATTTGCATCCGTTCTGGATGTTTTTGAAAGAAAATCAATGATCCTGTCGATGCCAAGCAGGAATCCCAGGATTGCCAGAAGAAACGACGCGGAAATTATTACAATTTTTTTCAATTACTTATGCACTTTGACTGAGAAAAGATCGTTTTAAGCTAAACGTTATTAAAGTCTTTATTCAAACATAGCAAATATTCCTTACTTTGTATGCCTGTGACCGGGGAAGAAAACCAACATCAAGAAGGCAGGGTATTATTAAATGATTGAAAGCCTTTCTTAATGGGATATTTCTGCTATTTAGAAGTAGGAGTAGCTGGTGGGAAGAATTAAAAATTCAATTAATCTGAGTGGCTATGGACAGAACCATAAGAGCTGATCTTTATCGTTTTGACGGGAAGAAAGGGATTACAGGTCTCATCAAAGGATTGTGTGATTCAGGATTCAGATATACCTATTTTCTAAGGAAAGCTATGCGTCATAAAGCAGTCTCTCCCCTGGGCCTTTTTTACAGGATAATGAAAAGGCTGTTTACATACAGGGGATATCACATTAGCAACGAGGCGCAGATAGGACCAGGTCTTCATCTTTATCACCGTGGTACAGTGTATATCGGACCTGTGAAAATAGGTAAGAACTTTACCGTATCACATAATGTGGTTGTCGGAAGATCTTACAAAAAGGGGGTATTTGGAAGGCCGACTCTTGGCGACAATGTCTGGCTTGGAACCGGGGCTGTTGTGGTGGGCCCGATAAAAATAGGGAATGATGTACTCATTGCTCCTAATGCTTTCGTGAACTTTGACGTGCCCGATCATTCCCTGGTGATAGGTAATCCGGGTAAAATAATTACAAAGGAAAATCCGACAAAACTTTATATAACTCACACACTTGAATAATAATTATCTGAAGAAAATCCCTGCGGTTTTTCAGATAACAGCAGCATAAAGGGTAAAATTACTTTTTAAACAAAATATAGCTTAAAGATTGTCGTTTGAGACAGTGAGCTATTGTAAAATGGTCGGATAATTTCAAAAAATCATTGGCAGAACATCTGTGACCGATGTGGCGAAGCTTTAAATGGCCTTCGCTTTATATCCGCCCTTTAACCCTGATCCAACTTAATTTATACACAGACTGATTATGCCCATTTCGATTGCAAATAAGATTTCGGGAATACCCGGACTGATTGAAGATTTCTTTTCAAAAGGGCATAAACGCAGTGTGGAGGCCAAAAGAAATATTGTTGCCTCATTCATTATCAAAGGCTGCAGTATTGCAATAAGCCTGATACTGGTCCCGCTGGCCCTGAATTACGTGAATTCAAGCCAGTATGGGATATGGCTCACGCTTAGCTCAATGGTTGCATGGATGTCTTTCTTTGATATAGGCTTCACGCAGGGTCTGAGAAACAAATATGCTGAAGCCAAGGCCAGGGGCGACCTTACCCTTGCCAGAATCTACATCAGCACTACATATTATTATATCGGGATTATATTTCTCATTATATGGATTTGCCTGCTTCTGGGCAACAGGTTTATCAACTGGGCTTACCTGTTGAATGTTCCCCAGCAACAGGAAAAAGAAGTCTCCACACTTGCCATAATAGTCTTTTCATATTTCTGTTTCCAGTTCGTTTTCCGGATAATTACCACAATACTCACAGCCGACCAGAAGCCTGCAAAAGCTTCACTGCTTGATATGCTTGGACAGTTTATTGCCCTGATACTCATTTATATTCTTACAAAGACAACTCATGGATCGCTCATATACCTCGGACTGGCTTTTACAGTAGCTCCTACTCTTGTTCTTGTACTGGCCAACATCATTCTTTTCAAAACCAGGTACAGGGATATGGTTCCCTCGATCAGTCTGGCTAAAAAAGAGTATGCAAGAGATATAATGACCCTTGGCCTTAAGTTTTTTGTCCTTCAGATCGCCAGCATTGTTCAGTATCAGACAGCCTCCTTTCTGATAGCACATTATTTCGATACTACACAGGTAACATCCTATAATATTGCTTACAAGTATTTTTCTGTTCTTCAGATGGTATTTGTTATCGCTTTATCGCCCTTATGGAGCGGAACCACTGATGCGTATAACTGCGGTGACATTGATTGGATAAAAAAGGTTGTAAAGAAATATCTTATGCTTCTTGTACCTTTCGTGATGATGGGAACCATCATGCTGATATTTGCACGACCTGTATACGACTTATGGCTGGGCAAGAATGTTGTAAACGTAAGTTTCAGCATATCGTTATTGTGTTTTTTGTTCTTTTCCACAAGCATGCTGGCAAATATTTTTGTGGCAGTAATTAACGGGCTCGGAGCTTTGAAGATTCAGTTTATAAGCTCAATAGTTACTTCGGTTGCATATCTTCTTGTCTCATTTGTTCTTATCCGTCAGTTCCATTTTGGAGTTGAATCGATCCTGTTCGCTTCGCTCATCTCAAATGTTTATGGTTATATAATTGCTCCTCTGCAATATTATAAGATCTTTGTCCAGCAATCAAAAAGAGCTATCTGGTATGCCTGAAAGCAAACTGAATGATAAGTTCACAAATATTTAAAAGGATTGAGGTAAATGAAAATTGTTCAGGTCCAATATTCTTCAAAATCAGGCGGCGGTGCAGCGCTGAAACTCCATAATGCCTTCCTGGATGCCGGAATCGATTCACATATACTGACCTTGCACGACGACATAAATGATACAGACAGGGTTATATATTGCGGCAGGAAAGCTAAGATCATGGCCCGTATAGAGGATATGATCAGCGATTTTGTAACCAGGAAATCCAAAAAAGAATTCGGCTTGTTCAGCTATCCTTTCCTTGGAACAGATATTTCACAACACCGTGTCATAAAAGAAGCTGATATCATTTATATACATTGGGTCCAGAAAGGATTCCTGAATATTTCAGGATACAGGAAAATCGCGGAAACCGGCAAGCCCGTAATAATCTTTATGCACGATATGTGGTCAATAACAGGAGGCTGCCATCATAGTTTTACCTGCGAGAAGTATAAGACGAAATGTTATGACTGTCAGTTTTTTCCAGGGCATAAGAAAAATGATCTCTCTGCGAAGGGGTTCAGAAAGAAAATGAAATTATATTCCGGATTCAGCAATTTATATTTTGTTTCCCCAAGCAAATGGCTTAAGGAGTGTGCAGAAAGTTCATCGTTAACCCGAAACAGGGAAATATTCCTGATACCAAACCTGCTCGACAGAAAGATTTTCAGACCGGTCGATAAAAAGGTGGCCAGGGTTCTTCTTAATATCGACAACGGGAATAGTGTCATTGCCTTTGGTGCCCTTGCTATTGACAGTCCCTATAAGGGCTGGGAATATCTGAAAAATGCTCTGGACAAACTGAGTGGTACTTACCGCGAAACAACAATTTCAGTACTGATATTCGGGAAATGCAATGTTGAGGTGATAAGGAAAAACATACCCTTCGATACTGTTTTTACAGGATATTTAAAAGACGAGTATTCAGCTGCTCTTGTCTATAATGCAGCCGATGTTTTTGTAACGCCTTCGTTAGCCGATAATTTGCCGACAACTGTTCTTGAAAGTCTGTCATGTGGTACACCGGTGGTTGGTTTCAGAACCGGAGGGATACCCGATATGATTGAACATAAAATAAACGGTTATCTTGCAGAGTACAGGAATTCTGATGATCTTGCAGAGGGAATAAAATATTGCCTTTCCAATAATATCAGGGGTAAAATATCAGCCGAATTTGAAAATGAAAATATAATAAGCAGACACATGAATCTTGTAAACCGGCTTGTAAATAAAACTTCTCACTGATAAAATATGACTTCTGACTCAAAGACACTTCACCGGGAGGATATTTCTGCAAATGACCTTGTCTTAATGAATATTTTCTGGCTTGGCGTTATCTTATATATGGTGAGCCATGCCCTTGCCTCAACCGATAAGGTTAACTACATTCTCTGCAATGTTTTTCAGATCCTTGGACTTGCCATGATGATACCGGCCGGAATGGCAACCTTTAAGCTTAAAATCGAAGATGTTTTCCTGAAAATAGTTTTTTCGATTTATTTATGCTGGTCGGTGTTTGTTATAGTCAAGGGGGTGAAATTTGATTACGAGTCTGTCAAGCTTATGCTTTTCAATCCGTTCAGAGGAATTTTCCTTTATTTTGTTCCATTGTTTTTGTTTTATCCGCGGAAAATCTCTTACTATGTCAAGCTCATTGAGGCTGTTCTGGTCCTTTCAGTAATCTATCTGATTTTAGTCTTTATATTTATTAAAAGTCTGCTTATTTCAGGGAATAATGTCATAAGCCAGGGATTGATCGAGAACTTCGCACAGTTTCTTGCCATCCCGGCAGGTTTTGTTTTGCTGACATTTGTCTACTACAAAAAGAAATTAAACCTGTTTGAACTTTTCATTCTGTCGCTTACCTTCATTCTGGCAGTTATCAGGGCACGGCGGGGACTTATGTTCATAACCTTAACAATGCTGATTTTTTCATACCTTATTTATCAGATTGCCAACAAAACAAAAGTTGTGAACACTGTTATTTCATTCTTTGTTTTGATAATCATCGCATATTCAGCGGTTTTAATCTATGACAAAAACAGGAAAGACACTTTCAGCCTTATTACCGAGCGATTTGAACAGGATACACGCAGCAGGGTTGAAGAGTATTTTTACCAGGATATGAAACCAGTCGACTGGATTTTCGGGAAAGGCATGATGGGTGAGTATTTTTGTCCCGGGGTGGAAGAAGGTGCTGGCAGGGTCACAATCTACAGGAGTGTCATAGAAACGGGATATCTTCAGGTGATTCTTAACAGCGGTCTTGTAGGGCTGATACTGATCCTCCTGATCTTAATCCCGGCCATGTTCAAGGGATTTATGAAATCAAAAAATATTCTTGCCAAATCTGCTGCAATCTGGATTTTCCTTTTTCTTATATATATGTACCCGGGATCATTTGTTATTTTCTCGGTATACTACATACTGGTCTGGATTTCTGTAGGAATATGCTACTCGGACCAGATAAGAAATATGTCTGATGATGAAATCAGAGCCATAGTACAATCCTTCAGGAAGTGAAATCGGTGTAATCACCAACATCTTCAGGCTGAAACAGCCATTAATAAAAACCAGTTGTTTTTAAATCAAACTATATATGGTGTTTAAGAAGGTCTTAATATTCGGGCAACCCTTTAACAACTTCACAGGCGGAGGCATTACGCTGACAAACCTCTTTAAAGGCTGGCCCAAGGAGAAAATTGCTGTAGCATACATGGGCCATGGTTTATATAATGTTACCACTGATGTCTGTGATACAGTATATCAGCTTGGAATAGAAGAGTATAAATGGGTATTCCCCTTTAGTCTGATACAACGTAAATTTCCGTCGGGATTAAAGAAATTTGATCCTGATAAGAAACCTGCATTTAATTTTATTCAGACAGGTTTAAGATACAAAATTGTTAACAGCATCTTTTATCCTTTTCTGAGATGGACAGGGATCTTCCATTTTCTTTCAAAAATTCACATTTCCAAAAGGTTTGCCGGATTTCTGAATGAATTCAGGCCTGAGCTGTTATACCTGCAGATTACAACAAGGGATGAAATTATTTTTGGAATTGACCTGATCAACCACCTGAAAATTCCATCCGTGATACATATTATGGACGACTGGCCCTCTACAATCAGCAGGAAGGGCCTTTTCCACAAGGCAATCGAAAGACGTATCGACAGGGAGTTGAAAACCCTTTTCAGTAAGGTTGATCTTCACCTTAGCATAAGTGACGCAATGTCAAAAGCCTACTCAGAAAGGTATAAAAAAGAGTTTATCGCATTCCATAACCCTATCGAGACTTCATCATGGCTCCCGTATAGTAAAAAGGACTACTCCCTTAAGAATGGAAGAGTTTCCGTTCTCTACTCGGGCAGGATAGGAATGGGAATCACCGATTCGATCTACGAAGTGGCCGCGGCAGTTGACAGGATGAATATGAACGGTATGAAAATTGACCTTCATATTCAGACACCCACAAAAGATGAAAGTATCCTGAGTCAACTTAAGAAATATAAGAGCATTATAATCAATCCATTCGCTGAGTTGTCGGAGCTTCCCGGAATATTTGCTGACGCTGATATACTCTTGCTTGCAAATGATTTTTCAGACCATGCGCTTGATTATCTGAGGCTGTCGATGCCTACAAAAGCATCAGAATATATGGTTTCAGGCACGCCGGTACTCATTTATTCACCGGCAGAAACGGCAGTGACCAGGTTCTTTAAAGACAACGAATGCGGATGTTGTGTTACAAAACAGGATCAGCAGGAAATAATAGATGCTTTTACCTACCTTATAAACAATGAAAGTTACAGAAAACTTATTGGCACCAGAGCAGTTGATATTGCCAGATCAAGATTCAGCGCCGATAAAGTCAGAACTGATTTTCAATCCCTTCTGTTGAACCTGGTCCGGGAATGATTTTATTAAACAAATTACACTCTGTCTGATTTATGCCTTTTCTTTCAATTATTGTCCCTGTCTATAATAAAGTCAACTACGTCGATGAGTGTGTCATGTCAATTCTTGATCAGACCTACAAGGACTTTGAGCTGATACTGGTCGATGACGGATCAACTGATGGAAGCGGCCAAAGATGTGATCATTACGGCAAAATTGATCCCAGGGTCATTGTGATACACCAGGATAACAAGGGAGTTTCAGCAGCCAGGAACCGTGGTCTTGAAGTCAGCAGGGGGAAATTCATTGGTTTTGCTGATAGCGACGATACTCTTGAAAAGGATATGTATGAGCTTCTGATTAATAATGCAATAAATACGGGATCAGATATTTCGGTCTGTGGCATCAAACGGATTTACAGGGACCATGTAGATGAAAGGATGAGCGACATGGGCATTAAGCTGTATGAAAAATATGATGGTGTGTACGAAGTCCTCACGGGTTTATTCTATATGAATGTTGGCAACAAAATCTTCAAATCAGAAATAGCCGGAAATATCCTGTTTGAAGGAAGGTTCAAGGAGGATCTTCTTTACAATGTGAGAGCTTTCCTGAAGGCCGAAAAAAGTGTTTTTCAGGATGCTCCCAAATATATTTACAAACTCAGGGAGAATTCAGTAAGCATCAGGAAATTCAGTATCCTCGATATGGAGGGCCTTGCTATCGACAGGCAGGTAATTGACCTTGTTGCACAGGCTGATGAAAAAACCGTCAGAGAGGCAAAAATATCCTACTTTGTGCAGATCCTGTCAACGTTGAACCTTATTGTTTTATATTCTAAACCTCCTTATCCCGATGATTTCTATAACATGATCAGGGATTTGAAGGAATATTCATTTGTGGCGGGGAAATCGCATGGACTAAGATTAAAGCACAGGATTGCTTATGCTCTTATAATGTTAAGTCCTTTGTTGTACAGATACTTTCTGAAGCTCTACGTACTGCTTGTACCGTCAGAAGTAGGCAGAAGGGACAAATAAGGCGTTTAAAAAGTAAAAAATCAATATACAATTAGGAGTGAGAATACTGATCTCAAACAAGTTCTATTACAACAGAGGAGGCGGGGATATTTATACGCTGGAACTCGAGAAACTCCTGAGGAAGAACGGACATGAAGTTGCCGCGTTCTCGATGCAGCATCCCCTTAATATACCTTCAGTGTATTCCGGTTATTTTCCAACAGAGGTTGATGTCAACAGGAAGGATTTTAATAATCTTTTTAAATTTGTGATCCGTCCGTTCGGATCGCCTGAGGTAAGGAAAAAGTTTACAGCTCTTCTGAAATCTTTCAAGCCTGATATTCTGCATCTTAATAATATCCATTCCCAGCTTTCTCCTGTTCTGGCAGTTATTGCAAAAAGGCATAATATCCCTGTGGTCTGGACCCTTCATGATCATAAGCTGCTTTGCCCCAGGTATGATTGTACCCGCGATCATAAACCGTGTGAACTCTGCTTTACTGCTAAATTCAATGTTGTCAGGTTTAAATGTATGAAAAACAGTGTCATGGCCAGTATCGTGGCGTATGCAGAAGCCCTGACATGGAACAGGAAAGTACTCGGTAATTCAACAGATGTATTTATCTGCCCAAGCAGTTTTCTTAGGGAAAACATGATAAAGGGAGGATTTGCGTCAGACAAACTCAGGGTCATTTCAAATTTCATACTTGAAGAAAAACTTTCATTTGTCCCCACTGAACGACAAAACTATTATTGCTATGTAGGCCGGTTGTCTGCTGAAAAAGGAGTTTCATCACTTCTGGAAGCCGCATCAGAAATGCCACAGTATGAATTGAAGGTAATAGGAACCGGTCCCCTCGAAGATGAACTTAAAGCAAGATATACCGGGAGCAACATTAAATTCGAAGGATATAAAAAATGGCCTGAACTTAAAGAAATTCTGGGTAATTCAAAATTCATGGTCATGCCTTCAGTATGTTATGAAAATAACCCACTGAGCGTCATAGAGTCGCTTTGCCTTGGGACACCGGTCGTTGGTGCAAGGATAGGAGGAATTCCCGAACTTATTCATGAAGGTGTTAACGGGTATAGTTATATTTCAGGAAATGTTGAGGATCTGAAAGCAAAAATAAGACTGATGTTCGATAATGCCGCAATCTTCAATTATCGTGAAATTTCCAAAGAAGCTGTAAAAAATTATAATTCAGAAAATTATTATCAGGAAATATTAATGATCTATAAAAGCATTTTGAATGCTAAAGAATGATACAAATATTTCCATCGGAAAATCAAAAACCGGATCATACCCGGCTCTTTCTGAAAAACAACAGTTCATGTATTGGAGCAGTCTTCTGTTCCTGAACAATTTATTACTGGTGTAATTAGATACGTATTTCCATATGAGAATAACGGTAATTGGTACCCGCGGAATCCCAAACATGCAGGGTGGAGTTGAAACTCATTGTGAGGAGTTGTATCCGCGTTTGGTGAAATTAAACCATTCTGTCCGCCTGATCCGTCGGTCATGTTATGTTCCTGATGGTGATAAACTGACAGAATATAAAGGAGTTAAACTCACCAGCCTGTTCACGGTCCGTCGAAGGACCACGGAAACCCTGCTTCATACATTTCTGGCTGTCATCTGGACGAGGTTCAAGGGGACAGATTTATTGCATATACACGCAATCGGACCGGCACTATTTGTCCCTTTTGCACGGCTGCTCGGCCTTAAAGTCGTGTTTACCCATCACGGGCCCGATTATAACAGGGCAAAATGGGGTCCGATAGCAAAATCGGTACTGAAACTTGGCGAGAAATGGGGAACAGCATCGGCAAATGAAATTATTGTAATTTCTGAAGTTATTAAAAAGTCTCTCGAAGAAAGGTACAAAAGGTTTGACACCAATCTGATCTTCAACGGAGTCGCTCCTCCGGTTTTTTCGAATGGGACCGGTTATATTGAAACCATCGGTCTTAAGCCCCGTGAGTATATTCTTGCTCTTGGCCGCTTTGTCGAGGAAAAGGGTTTTGATCTGCTTATTAAAGCATTCGTCAGCCTGAACAGGAATGATGTCAGACTTGTAATTGCAGGTGATGCTGACCATGACATGCCATATACACGACAACTCAAAAAACTGGCCGAGGAGAACAATGTAGTTCTTCCGGGATTCGTCAGGGGAGAGGCTCTTCATCAGCTTCTGACCCATGCCAGAATGTTTGTACTGCCATCATTTCATGAAGGATTGCCAATATCTCTTCTTGAAGCCATGAGCTATAAACTTCCGGTTATTGTTAGCGATATTCCTGCAAACAAGCAAATAGCACTTCCTGACGGATCATATTTCTCTACAGGGAGCGTGGAATCACTCAGGATTGGTCTTAACAGGATACTTAATACTTCATTTCAGCCCGTAGGATACGACATGACCCCATATGACTGGGACAAAATTGCCATCCAGACTGAAGAGGTGTATAAAAAAGCACTAAAGAACCGGTAAAGAACATAAACTTTACAACAAGACTTTAATAAGCCTTCATGTATCTTTAACAGGTGATGGATAGTAAGCTTAAGACAGGGATCATAATCAGCGGCAGCAGTGTTCAGGCCTGGGTGTATAAAGTGATAGAAGACCTTGTTGCTTCTGATTTTGCCGAACTCGCTCTTGTTATATACTGTAACGACCCGAATGTATCATCCGGATCCTCACAGAATTCAGAGCCCCTTATATCAAGGATTCACGGGAAACTTGACAGGCTGCTTTTCGGAAAGGCTGATTCATATGATGTTTTAAAGGATTTGAGCCGGCTTGTGAATGGGATAAACGAAATCAGGGTCAATACTGTCAGAAAAAGTGTAGCTGAAGAGTTTGCCCTCACTGATATTGCCGCTATAAGGAAATTTAATCCGGATGTAATTTTAAAATTCAGGCAGGGCCTTTTAACAGGCGAAATTCTGAAGCTGCCAAGATACGGTGTATGGGGTTTCTCAATGGACACCTGTAAAAGCAATCCGGGAGGTGAAGCAGGGTACAATGAGGTAATTTCGGAGAATCCTGTAACACGTGCTGAGCTCTTAATCCTGAGAGATCCCGTAGAGAAAAGTATGCCGATATCAACTACCATTGAATCAACATGTTCCTATTCGGTTCATCTGAACAGAAACAAGCTGTATTGGAGAGCCTCTTTATTTATTCCGCGCATAATTGAGGGAATTTGCAGATACGGAAGTTCTTACCTGGAACTTTTAAAGGCAAGGAATTCAGGAACCACTTACCTGGAGGATAATAAAACCGGGAAAAAGGGAAATAAGGCCACTGAAGCAAAACCATTTATTGCCGTTAAATTGCTGATCAGGAAATTTCTGAAAAAGGTCTTCTTTACCGATCCGTTCTCCTGGATACTTCTTTATGATACCTCAGTCAAAAAGAGATTTCAGGATAATTCCTGTGCCGGTTATAAAAAACTTAAACCAGCAAAAAACAGGTTCTGGGCTGATCCCTTTGTAGTGTCGGCTGATGACAAACACTATGTGTTTGTTGAGGAATTTATGTACAAAAAAAACAGGGGACATATCTCTGTTCTGGAGCTCGACAAGCAGGGAAAGCTTGTGAAATCAGGTCCGGTGATTGTTCATCCTTATCATATGTCTTATCCTCATGTTTTTAATTTTGAAGGGTCATATTATATGATACCTGAGACATGTGAGAATCATACAATTGATTTGTATAAATCAACTGAATTCCCATTCAAATGGACATTTGTAAAGCACATCATGAGCGATATCGAAGCAATGGATTCTACTCTTTTCAATTACAGGGATAAATGGTGGCTGTTTACCCTGGTTGAAAGGATAAGCTTTGCAAGCGACAACAGTCCTGAGCTTTATATTTATTACAACGATGATTTTATGTCAGATAAATGGATAAGCCACCCGCTTAATCCTGTAATTTCAGATGTCCGGACAGCACGTCCGGCAGGTAACATTTTCATAAGCGACGGAGCTTTGTACCGGCCATCTCAGGACTGTTCCGCAAGGTACGGGCAGGCTCTTAACATCAATGAGATAATGGTGCTGACTGAAACAGACTACCTTGAAAAGGAAGTTGCAAAGGTAAAACCCGACTGGGAAAAAGAATTAAAGGGTTTACATACACTGAACTTCAGCGAAAGTTTTTCTGTTGCCGACGCCTATTACTTCAGGAGAAGATTTATTTGAAATGTCTGGCTAATGGAAGAGAAGCTGAATCTGGTTTTCTTTATGCGTGAATACCCTTCTGGTATGGCCGGCACCAAAAGAGTACAGAATTTTCTGGATTATCTTTCAATGCAGAAGGGAATAATCATAAATGTCGTTGCTTTCAGGGGCCAGCTGAATCAACAATCATCAAAGGGGATTTACAGATCAATACCTTACCGGAACATAGGGTCGGGGGTGGAAATGAAATTATCCCATCTTCACAGGATCATAAGTTACTATTTTGAAGGCTTACGGGCTGTTTCAGGCTTGAGAAAGAAAGGATATCCTAACATAATCTATAATTCCGGGGGTATCAATATAGAAAATTTCCTGTTCATCCTTTTTGCCAGGATTCTTGGTTTCAAACTCATTCTGGCCATCGAGGAGGATTATACTTTCTTCAGAGACAACATCAAGGCCATATCACGGTTTAAATGCTGGAGCATTGAAAAGTTCGATTTTCTTAATTGCAGATGGGCCGATACCATTGTGGTGATTTCTAACTATCTTAGGCTCAAATATGACAGACTCAGGGCAAAAAATGTTGTCATGATACCAGTTACCGCCTATCTGAACCATGATTCTGCAAAGACCGCATTCAATGACCCTTTACAAATACTCTATGCCGGTACCTTCACTGACAAGGATGGAGTGGGGGAGATTATTGAAGGGTACTTAAGATTCAGAAAGAAACATGGAAATTCATTGCTGATCCTTACCGGAGAAAGCGCCCAGCAAAAGATTTACCTGGAAAAATATAAAAATGCCGACGGCATTATATTCATGGGACGAGTAGAAGACGATAAGTTTTATGAGCTTCTTCGAAATGCAGATGTGCTGTGCATGTGCAGGACAAATTCAGGATTTGCACAGGCCGGCTTCCCATTCAAGCTTGGGGAATACCTTGCGACCGGAAATCCGGTGATAAGCACGCGGGTAAGTGATGTTGAACTTTATCTTACTGACGATGACGCTTTTCTGATCGACAGGGCTGATCCGGCATTGATATCGGATGTCCTTTCGCAAATTGTCAATGATCCGGCAGCAGCCCGGCTTAAAGGGCTCAGGGGAATGTCAAAATGCAAAGAGCATTTCAGCCCGGATATGAACGGAGCCAGACTTTTGAATACAATTAAAATGATCGCTTCAAACTGATGCCAGCAAGGGCCTCTTCAATAACTGACATGAAAGTAGCTATTCTTTGCAAGACATTGCATAAAGGAGGTGCTGAAAAACAGGCATTGATACTTACAAAACTCCTTTCTGACAAGGGAATGGATGTAAGCCTTATAAACTGGTATGGGAATAAAATTGATCATAAGTACCTGAGTTTCATTACAGATAATTCGTTCAGGTATTTCCCTCTCAGCGGCAACTATCTGAAGAAGTTCAGAACATTCGGCAAAACCATCAGGCGCAATGATGTGTCAATTGTTGTAAGTTATCTCACCTTGCCCAACTTTGTCTCGGGATTGACAAGGCTTTTTAACAAAGAAATTTTAAGTATCGGGGGTATAAGAAATGAAAAACTGCCCTATCATAAGTTCTTTTTTGAAAAGTTGATCCATAATATCCTGAATGATGCCACCGTATTCAATAATTACTCTGCCAAGAAGAAATTTGTAAAGCTCGGATTTAAATCTGAAAAGATTCATGTCATTCATAATGCACTTGCACTGGCACCGAACCAGGAGAAAGACATGAAACCTGATGGTGAGATCAGGATTATTACAGTGGGCAGGTTTGTAAAACAGAAAGATTACGTTACAGCATTGAGAGCTTTCAATGCATTGCTCCGACAGAATAACAGGACAAAGTTTGCATATTATATTGTGGGCTACGGACCTCTTGAGAACAAGATCAGAAACCTCGCCCAGAAACTTGAAATAAACGATAAAGTCAAAATATTTCTTAATCCCCCTGATATCCACGGGATATTGAATAAATGCGATATATTCCTGAGTACATCATTATTTGAGGGGGTGTCAAACTCAATAATGGAAGCAATGGCGGCCGGTTTGCCTGTTGTGGCAACAAATGTTGGCGACAACAATTATCTTATCAAGGACGGCTTTAACGGATTTCTTGTTCCTTGCAGGGATACGACCAAAATTGTTGAAAAGCTTGAGATACTTACACGATCACAGACCCTGAGGAAAGATTTTGGCCGGAACAGCCTCATTTTAATCAGGCGGGAATTTTCCAATGAAAAGATGCTTGAAAATTACCTGAAACTGTTCTCGGAACTTACACAAAACCGTCGGGTGTTATAACGTTAAAAAATACAGCAACTTGAACAAAACTAACAAATAAGGCTGTCAGGCCTGTCTCACCATATTTAGAAAATGAAAATCGGAGTAATAGGTACCAGAGGATTCCCTGAGATCCAGGGAGGTGTAGAAACTCACTGCCATGAACTGTATACGAGGTTGTCTGCTTATGATGATACAAAAATAATCGTATACAGGAGGAAACCGTATATAACTGAAAAGAACAGAAAATCGGATAATAAAAACATCCGGTTTGTTGACTTCAGGGTTCCTAAGAGTATGTATTTCGAGACATTTCTGCACTCATTCTATTCGGCAATGCATGCCCTTTTTCAGAATTATGACATAATCCATATCCATAATATTGGCCCCGGATTCTTCATACCGATACTGAAGCTGAGCGGCGCCAAGATAGTGCTTACTTATCATAGCATAAGTTATCAGCATCTGAAATGGAATTATTTTGCAAAGCAATTCCTTCATCTGTCTGAAAAAATAAGCCTTCCTCATTCGGATTTCGTGATCTTTATCTCTAAAGTCATTGAAGCCGAAATGGTTAAGAAATATGGAATCAGAAATCACAAGTACATTTCAAACGGCGTCAATATCCCCGAAAAATCGGCGGGAACCGATTTCCTGGAATCGCTTGGACTTGAAAGCAATAAATATATTATTGCTGTCGGAAGGTATCTTGAGGAAAAAGGATTTGATTATCTGATAAGTGCTTTCAGGAAATTGGATCAGCAGGATTACAGGCTTGTCATAGTGGGTGATTCGGATTATGTAACCCCATATTCAAAGAAATTTAAAGCTTTTGCCCAGGAAAACGGAGTTGTACTGACAGGATTTATCAAAGGGGAGAAATTAAACCAGATATTCTCTCATGCAAAACTGTTTGTAATGTCGTCATTTTCAGAGGGCCTTCCCATTGCGCTCCTTGAAGCAATGAGCTATAATCTCGATGTCCTTGTCAGTGATATACCTGCCAATCTTCAAATCGGTCTTAACGAAACTGACTATTTCAGGGTTGGTGATGAGGATGATCTTGCCGGGAAACTAAAATATAAACTGACCGGCGAAAGGCAGTACAATTATCAGGAAATCCTGCTGAAGAATTTCAACTGGGAAAAAATTGCAGCGGAAACATATGACATATACAGGGATCTTCTGGAAAAACGATAAAGCTTTCTCTGTATCGGTTTTGATCCGGCTGCAATGTGCAATCCCTCTGACTGCGAATAAGCCTTTATTAACCTTATATTTTGTGAAACATAATTTGAATCATTACTAAAATGGGATATTTGCAAAGAGTCTGGCAAAGTTTTTATAAACTGCTGATGCTGAAAGCCACCGATGAAAGAAGGATCAGATACCTCCGCACCCTGGGAATAAAAATAGGAGAGAGATGCAGAGTAAGAACGATGGACTTTTCAACCGAACCTTATCTGATCGAAATCGGGAACCATGTTGCAATTGCAGCAGGAACAGAGTTTATTACACACGACGGTGCCACCTGGGTATTTGAAGATGATGTTGAAGGTGGAGGCGTTTTTGGAAAAATAAAAATCGGTAACAATGTTTTCATAGGGATCAACTGCATTATACTTTCAAATACCGAGATCGGGGATAATTGTATTGTTGGAGCCGGAAGCGTTGTCCGGGGTCACTTCCCTGAAAACTCTGTCATAGCAGGAAATCCGGCGCAGGTAATTTCCAAAACAGGGATTCAGAGAATGCTTTCAAAACAAAGTCCGGGACTTGTAAAAACGAAGAACTGCACATCAGAACAGAAAGACAGACTTGTAAAACAGCATTTCGGATTGTTAAACCCCTGAAATTACCGGAGGGAAGGAATTGAATAGAGGAAATGCAATCATGATAAAAGCTCAGCTCTTTCGTCGGTGTCGATGAGCTCGATATTAATCCCGTATTTAGCAAGCAGGAAAGCTATTTTGTTATTATTGAAAGCCTCTCCGGGCTGTGGGGGTACAAGGGTTAAAAGCCCCTTTTCCTTAAGCTCCCTTACTCCTTCATCTATTTGCCTGCATCTGAAGCAGACATGATGGAAGCCCCCACCGCGGCTTACAAAATTCACAAGTGAGATATTGTCTTCAAGGGGTTCAATAAGTTTAATATCCAGGCTGTGGTCTTTTTTAAGGAAAACCACTTTTACCTTCTGAAGGGTGTTTACGACCATTCCTGTCTTCCTGGAGTATCCAAAAACCCGTTCCCAGTAATCAATCCCTTCCTTCAGATCTTTTACTGCAAAGCAGATATGATCAATTATCATATCAGAGTTTCCCTTTGATTTTCTTTCCTGTTGCACTTATAACCAGCTGTTCTTTCAGTTCAAATACCTGCGGCACCTTGTAAAGGGCAAGGTGTTTTGCGCAATGTTCCTTTAACCTTTCAGTCATCAGCTCTTTCCCGTTATCTCCCCTCATTACGACAGTTGCCTTAAGGGCCTCGCCGAGAAGCTGATCCTCAATACCTTCAACTGTACAATCCACAACTTCCGGTAATTCAAGTATAACCGCCTCGATCTCCTTCGGGCTTATCCTTTTTCCCCCTACTTTAATTATCTCTTTTTTTCTTGCAGTCAGGAAGATATATCCGTCGTCGTCAACAGTGCCAAGGTCTCCTGTGTACAGCCATCCGTTCCTGATGGCATTTTTTGTGCCCTCTTCATCCCTGAAATAACCGAGCATAATATTGTCGCCCCTGGCGATTACTTCTCCAATCTCTCCCGGCTTTACAGGCCTTCCTTTCTCATCGACAACCCTGAGTTCGACACCAGGGATACCTTTGCCCATCGAACCCTTTTTGGCTTCATACAGCTCAGGAGGCAGGTATGACAGGCGTGCTGTTGCTTCTGTCTGGCCGTACATCACGATAAATGTGATTTCGGGATGACTGGAGCGGAATTCATCGATGAAGATAGGTGCAAGTTTGCCGCCTGCCTGGGTCACATATTTGAGATCCGGGAATCTGGTTGTTTTGAAGTTGTCGGATTTCCTGAGTAAAATCTGGTAATGACTTGGAACACCTGCAAATCCGGTGCACTTGTATTCGAGAAGGTTGTTGATAATGCTTCCAAGGAAAATAAAGGAATTGTTCAGGACTATTGAACCTCCAACTCTCAGGTGTGTGTGCAGAAGCGATAACCCGTAGCAGTAATAGAAAGGCAGCACTACAAGCATCCTGTCATTCTCAGTCAGCCTCAGGTACGTGATTATCGATTCGGTATTTGCCTTCAGGTTCTTGTGTGAGATCATCACTCCCTTGGGAATCCCTGTTGATCCGGAGGTGAATATTATTTCCGCACAGTCTTCATCACTTTCAGTTCCGGTTCCTTCAGCAAAAGATGATTTAAACTCTTCATTGCCAATTGTATCAGGGAATATGGCTTTTATTTTTCCGTCTGGAATTTTCTTCTCGATATCCCTTGTCATGAATATCATAACAGGCTCTGTAAGCTTAGAGATATAGTCGAGGTTATCCTTTTCAATATTAGGATCCAGTGGTATACAGACATTGCCTGATTTTAGAATCGCGAAATATGCTTTCAGGAAGAACGGATTATTTACAGAAAGAAGAAGAATATTCTTGTTTTGTCCGAATTCTTTTCTGAGATATCCGGCCAGGGCCAGCGAAGAGTTGTAAAGCTCCCTGAAAGAAAGGGTCTCTTTGCCAACAAGAAAAGGCTTTTCAAGCTGTGAAGTCTTCTCGAAGAAATAATCAAATGCATTCATTGTGAGGCTTTGTTTATGAAGAGTAATAATCTCTTAAAGGAGCCATTCTTAAGTATTCGGTGGTTTTACGCTTTCTTTCAAAATTTCTGAACAATGCCTCAACCCTTTCAGGTGTCTCATTCATCACAGCGCTTACCTCTTCAGGAGAATAGCCATTTTCAAAACCATACCAGTATATATCCATCAGTTCAAAAGGAAGCTGGTAGAAGAATTCTTCCTGTGTCTGGGTAGCCGAATATGTATCAGTTGTAGGCGTTCTTGACAGAATACCCTGCGGAACGCCGAGATATCTGGCGAGCTGGTATACCTGGGTTTTATAAAGGTTCCCAATAGGCATCACATCTGCGCCTCCATCGCCATATTTAACGAAGAAGCCCTGTTCCTGCTCATGCTTGTTAGGGGTGCCGATAACAGCATAATGCAACGCTTCAGCGTGATAGTACAGGATTGACATTCTTGACCTTTGCTTGAAATTTGAAGCCGCAACTATCTGAAGATACTCTTTTGCATGCAGAATGCTGTCTTTCTGATTTCCTTCCTGATCAATGATGCTCAGGATGAATAAAGGAGGAAGATTATTGTAAAGTCCTGTCTGCCTTACGCCTATCTTCATTTTATAAGTTTTTGGATCGTATTCCGGGAAAACCCTTTTCACGGCTTCGTCGCGCCTCTCATAGCATCTGAATCCGTCCAGAGCGTCAGTAATGACTTCCTTCACGGTGGTGACGCCAAATTTAGCAGCAAGTTCGAGGGCAAGCTCTTCACTGTCAGGACTTGAATCCTTTTCAGGCATAATTATGCCCAGTACCTTATCTGCCCCGAAAGCTTTTACCGACAGCGCCAGGCACACTGAAGAATCTATCCCTCCGCTTATTCCTACGACGGCACCATTCCGTTTGAAATCGGTAAGTACATCCTTCCGGAGCTTTGTTGTTATTTTATTAACAACAGATTCAACATCCTGAAGCAATATGATATCTTTTGTGAACGGTTTTCTGGTTTCCATAGCTATTTTTTAGTCTCGTCAATAATTTTAAGATTGCTAACTTTTCCCTGGCTGAAATCGTAATCCGACTTTTCGATGAACATTGTGAAAAGCAAATGGGTCGAAATAACGGATGCAAGAACCATATCGTCAACCTCTGATGATTTTCCGGTAAGTTCTATTTTCTGAAGAAGATTTGAAACTGAGCCCTGATCAAATATTCCTGCTTTACCGAATACTTCCGGAGAAAGCATTTCCTTAACATATTCAGGAGCATTTCCCGTCATGAAGGCACTTTTTATTGGTGCCCTGTAAGCCTGTTTGGAGCGTTTTACAATTGAATCAGGAATTTTTCCCTGCATTAGTTTTTTAAGGAAGAATTTCTCATTCAGTCCGTTTAGCTTGAAATCGCCGGGCAGTCTGTTACAGAACTCTATAACCCGGTAGTCGAGGAACGGATAACGGCCTTCAACTGAATTTGCCATTGCCATTCTGTCGCCCTGCGATGAAAGAAGATAACCCGACATGAAAATTGATGTCTCGAGCCATTGCGATTTCTCCAGATAGTCCCATCTTCCAAAATCTTCAGGAAGATAATTTTCGAGGTGGTCAATTGGAGAATACCCGTTAAGATGCGATTTCAACTGTTCCGAGAAATGCTTCTTGATATGGTTTGAATTATTCCATCTTAGCAGATGTGAATAGAATGGATTGGCAGTATCTTCGAGCTTATAGCCGTAAAACATCTTTAGGATTGCAGGATTTGCCTGTCTCATCTGGGGCAGGTAAGGATAGAGCTTGGTAAGGAGTTTTGGCCGCAACGTCGAATCAGGCTGGCTTGCCCAGAACCTTCTGATCTTGGCCTCCTTGAAGATGTCATAACCTGCAAGCATTTCATCGGCGCCTTCACCGGTTATTACAACCTTGATGTTGTTTTCCCTGACAAGCTTCGATAAAAGGAACATAGGTGCCGGCGCTGTTCTTGTAACCGGTGTTTCGGTATGCCATATCACCTGGGGAAAACACTGTGATATGTCATCAGACGAGCACGTTATTGATTTGTGGCGGGTATTGAGGAACTTTACAGCCTCATTCTGATATTCTGTTTCATCAAAATCCCTGTCTCTGAAGCCGATTGAAAAGGTATTAAGAACTCCCGGCTCAATATCCTTTATATATGCAACGGTCGAGCTCGAATCAATACCGCCGCTGAGATATGCCGCCACCTCCACGTCGGCCCGCAACCTGATCCTGACCGAATCATAAAAAAGCTCATGAAAATCCTCCAGCGCCCTTTGGATTGTAATGCCGCTGAAAGTATCATTGTAATTCAGTTCCCAGTAACGGCCTGTCTTTATGCCTTCCCTGTTGTAAACAAGATAATGGCCCGGCGACAGTTCGAAAATGTTTTTGAATGCGGTCCCTGGTGTAATTGCTGTCCAGAACGTGTAAATCTGCGACAGGTTCTCGTAAGAAAATTCAGGAACGATTTCCTTCTGCGTGAAAATTGATTTGATCTCTGATGCAAAAGTCAACCTGCCTCCCGAGAGGTTATAAAACAGGGGACGAATTCCAATCCTGTCGCGCGCAATAAAAATTTCCTCCTTTACCTTGTCCCAGATTGCAAATGCAAACTGGCCGTTAAGCAATGAAAGGCACTCCTTTCCATATATGGCATAAAGTTGGACAAGGACTTCGGTATCGGATTGGGTCCTGAGTTTATAACCCTTTTGAAGGAGTTGCTCTCTGAGCTCCTTATAGTTGAATATCTCGCCATTAAAGACTATCCAGTAACGTCCTGATGCATCCGGAAGCGGTTGCTGACCGGTAGAAAGGTCAATTATGCTTAATCGTACATTTCCGATCCCGGTAAATTCCGAGAGATAGATACCGCTTTCATCCGGGCCACGATAATTGATGGCGCGGAGCATATTTTCGATCATCGGCCCGTCAATTCTCCTGCCGCTGTAATCTACTATGCCCGCGATTCCGCACATTTTCAGTTACTGTTTTTACGAATTATGAAATCAGTGATCGCGTTAATCGATTCAAAGTTTTCTTCAACAAGATCTGAATCAGTGGTTTTTATCCCGAAGTTTTCCTCGAGATATGTGATGAGAACGACAAATCCCATCGAATCGAAATATCCTTCCTTGAAGATCAGCGAATCATCCCTGATCTTGTCCTTGTCCACAAATGTGGCCTGCTTGATATAATCCTTTACCTTTTCTTTTATTGCAGTTGCATCAGTATTCATAGTTATATGAATAATAAGTAGTTAATATAAATATTTGAGCATGAGATTTATATCTCACTAATTCTTTATGTAATAGTTGCTGTAATGCCTGTAGGAGCTTTTATGCAGACTAAGGTCGTTGTAAACTATGTCGAAGTTGTTCATCTTGTTGGTTTTAAGGTTATTAAGAACATTGGCGAAAATGTCCTTCCTCGTGTAATTGTTCCTTATCACCATAAGAACCTTCGAAGCATACTTCATCATCAGTATTGCATCGGCAACAATTCCGACCGGGGTAGTGTCAATTACTATATAATCATATTTTGTTTTGAGGTAATTGATCAGGTTATCCATTACACCCGATTCAATAAGTTCTGACGGGTTCGGTATTACCGGGCCGGCCGAGATAAAATCGAGGTTTGTGATATTGGTCCCTCTTATTATTTCATCTGCTGATGCCTTATTGATCATAAAGTTGGTAAGGCCGTAATTATTGTTTTCCTTAAGTTTTATATGAAGTGTAGGCCGTCTTAAGTCGCAGTCAATAAGAATGGTTTTATAACCTACCGATGCAATTGATGATGAAAGGTTGAGGGATACAAAACTCTTTCCATCCTGTGGCTGGGAAGAAGTTATTAGTATCACCTTCGATTTTTCATGATCCGATTTAAGGAAGAGAGAGCTTCTCAGGTTACGGAACGATTCGGAGATTGCCGACTTCGGATGTTCAGCCACAACTGTTTCACTCTTGAGATTATTGCTGTAAATCACGCTCATCACTGAACGGTGCAGCATATATTCGGCATCATTGATGCTTCTGATCTTGTCGTCAAAGAAATCGCGGATCATCAGGTAGAGTGTTGGAAACAGCAGTCCGAAAAACAAGGCCATCAGGTAATTAATGGCTTTTTTGGGGGCCACAATCTTTGATGTAATTGTTCTTGCAGGCTCAACAATTTCATAGTCGGGATAATTGGAGGCAAGTGCGATGGCGGCTTCTGACCTTTTCTGAAGCAGAAAAGTATAAATTGCATCGTTCAGGTTGAATTTTCTCTGCATGCTTACCATATTCATCTCGGTCCTCGGCAGTTTCGAGATCTCTCTTGAAAGTTTTTCCTGCCTGTAATCAAGTTCTTTAAGAGAAAGCGTGAGTGTATTGAGGTTGTTGGTAAAGTTTTCAATTATGGTCTGCTTCTGGGCGGCTATCTTTGCATCGATCTGGTTGAGGAATATGTTTTTCTGTGGATTGCTGCCTGCCAGGAGTGAAGAACGCTGAAGGTTCAGTTCATTTAGTGTTGTGATAAGCTGGTTTATTATCGGATCCGAGACATTCATTGCTGAAGGAAGAACGACTCCCGAACCGCTCTCGTTCATCTTGAAATAATTGAGTACATAGTTGTAATACCTTTCCTGGACCTGAAGAGCGGCCCTTTCGGTTTCTATGGAAGTCATCTGTTCAAATGACTGCTGGCCCTGAAAACTAAGGTCCATCACCTGGTTGGCCGACCTGTAATTCCTGAGCTCTGATTCCGACTGAACGAGTGAATCTGAAATTTCAGATATCTGTGAGTCAATAAACCTCACCGTGCTCCTTGCAAGATAGTTTTTCTTTTCAAGATTCCGTTCGAGGAATGTGTTGAGAAATCTGTTCAGGAATGTAATGGTCTTATCAAGATTGCTTTCAGAGAACTTAATGTTTATTATTGAAGCAAGAGGTGATGCCTTTTCAATTTCCAGTTTCTTCAGATATTCCTTTGCCAGGAAATCAAGATGATTCAGAACAAAGTAATAATTATACCTTACTTTTGGGTTAACCGGGATATTTTCTTTCTTAAGCCCGACTGAAAAGCTGAACAACCTGTTGGTTATTGTTTCATTGAATTTGCATATGGTATCAAATTCCACCACATTGTCCTCACTTATTATTTGATTGTCAACATAATTGTAGAATGACACCTTCTTGCCCGATACAGAAAGCTTGTATGAATTGTCATCCAGGATTGTAACATAAAATTTGGCACCGACCGGCTGGTTATGGGATTTATCTATGCTTACAGTCAGAGGAGAATTACTGAACATTTCCTCAGTCTGCTTAATGACCTTTTTGAATTCCCTGAAATAGCTGACTTCAAGGTTCATGGCACTTACAGTGGAATATACAAGTTCAAAGGAACTCAGATTTGTAATGTCATTTTCGATGTTGCTTATTGACTCGAGCGACTGAAGGCTGCTGAAAAGCTCATTTGATTTAAGAAGAGATGAGGTCTTGTTCTCAACCGGACTTAATGATGCCGATGCTTCATAAACCTTTCCTGCAAAATGGTTATAAAGGAATGCAAGAGCAAAGCACAGTAAAATTAAAGAGATATACAAGTATTTTAATGAAGCAACCTTTAAGATAAAATACTTTAAAGGGGCAATCGACGAATCTGGTTCAATAGTTTTTAGCATTGTTTCCGGTTTTTATAATCCCAGCCCTGCAAAAAGCAACACTGCAATCAACGTTGTTATTGATGATAATATTGTCGTGTAAGTTATGTTTGAGTAACTTGTTGAGATTGATTTCAAAGGCTCAACAACAATTACGTCATTTGGCAGAACATAGTAATAATCTTTACTGGCAATCTTGGAATCAGAAAGGTTGAGTTTGTGATGCATTATCTTGTCACCTTCCTGCCGTATCAGGATAATATTCCGGCGGTTACCGTAACGGGTAATGCCTCCCCCAAATGCGAGAGCCTCATAAATGTTTATCTTGTCCTGCGAAAAAGAGTATACCCCCTGCCTGTTAACCTCACCAAGAACAGAAACCTGATTGTCGATGAATTTGACCACAATGGTTGTGTTTGGAACATATTCATTGAGGGCTTTTTCAATTTTTGAGCCGGCATCTGCCAGTGACAACGAACCAACATTTATCTTTCCCACAAACGGGAAATCGATATTTCCGGCTTCATCAACAAGGTATCCGAGAACACTTGAGGAAGATTCATTATAACGTATTTCGCTGGGTAAATCAAATATCTGTCTCGTCTGGGGATCTATGCTGAGTATTCTGATGTAGAGCCTGTCGAATGGTAAAATAGTTTTCTGAGCCTTGGGATTGACAACCGGCTTTGCCAGCTCATCAATATCATTGAAATAACTAAGTTGTCGGATTGGAACACAGGAACTTATAAATGCCAAAATAATAAATGCAAGACCCGCCCTGCATACGGCTGACTTTAAATTTTTCATAAATAGGTTAAATAAGAATTATCAAACTCCGGTCCTTTGAAATACTGTTTTTATGGTTTTGAGCAAAATTATAAAATCTAATCGAGGTGACCAATTGTCGATATATGCCAGGTCCATTTCCATCCATTTGTCAAATTTTACATTGTTACGGTCAGGGATTATCTGCCAGAAGCACGATAATCCGGGTTTTACTGATAAACGTCTCAACTGCCATCTTTTGTATTTTTCAGTTTCACTTTTTAACGGGGGACGCGGTCCTATAAGCGACATTTCGCCTTTCAGGACATTTATGAGCTGAGGCAGTTCATCCAGACCTGTACGGCGAAGGAATCTGCCTACCCTTGTTATCCTGGGATCGTTCTTTATCTTGAACACGGGTCCGTCCATTTCATTTTGCGACTCAAGATCAACTTTTAGCTTATCAGCGTTGGTAACCATGGTCCTGAACTTGTAAAGGTCGAATTGCCTTCCGCGAAGGCCGACTCTTGCCTGCCTGTAGATAACCGGCCCCCTCGATGTGGTTTTTATAAGGATGGCAATAGCCAGCATCACAGGTGATAACATGAGCAAAAGGATCGAGGAAAACGTAACATCCATGAATTTCTTTAGAGCAAGCGCTGACGATCGGTAAGGGATGTTGATAAAGGTGAGGAATTTCTCGTTTCCTATCGTCGATACAAAGGCGTTTGTCAGATTAAGACGCAAATCCCTGTAGCTGAGACGAAAAACAACTCCGAGCTCTTCGCACGACCTTATGGTCTTTCTTACTTCCGACGGGTTGACTTCCTTTTTTAAGTATATGACCTCATCAATGGTATCGACCTCCATAAGGTCGTTTATCACCATCTTCGTTTTTTCAGGAAGAATCTTATATATCTTTGAATATTTCTTAATGATTTCTTCAGAACTTGTGAAGATGAAGGTAACTCTGTAACCCCAGTCAATGTTTACCCTGACATCCTCTATGAAAGGGATGGCTGTCTCATCTGCTATCAGCACAATATTGACGAAGTTAAATCCCTTTGCCCTGTAGATCTTGAACACTTTGTACTCGAAGGTTCTGGCCAGCAGGAGGAATAAAAACCCAAGAAATGTAAATTCTATCAGGAACAATCGTGAAAGGTAGCCCAGTTTAAATACAAAGTAGAAAACAAGAAGCACAGCACTTACGGCTACTGCCGACTGGATATATTCAAATATAAGGGTGCGGTATCTTTTTGTTCTCGGTATCTCTGTCGCATTGATTATGTAAAGAGTAAACAGCCAGATGGGGAGAATTGCAATGAAGATCAGTGTGAGGTCCCTTCTCTGGAAAAAGAATACTTCTGCATCCTCTCCGTAATAGTTGAACATGAATGCCAGCTGAAACGCAATTGCAACCGCAAGTATGTCAATTGCTCCCAAAATGACATTGAGAAGATTCCATCTCTCCAGGAATGGAATTATTCTGAGACGGATCATTGTATTGAATATATCCATGTTTTAAAAACTCAGAAAGCAGTAGTTTCTTTTTTTAATTTCTTCTCCAACGATTGTATTACAAATTTAATTAATAACAATGGCAGATCCGAATTGTTTGTATTTTTTTCTATTCACCCTGCCACCTTGTGCTCTGGGCCCAGAAATATGTAATGCCGTTAATATCTGTTATGTCGGTAAGCTTGAAACGATGCTCCTCAAGAAGGGTTGTTACACTCCTTTTGGTAAGGTTTCTTTCGGTGCTGCCTGTGAAAACACTCATCATGCCGCTTAAATATCCTGCATGATTAAGAAGCCTGGCAGGTGCCGCATTCTGACTGCAGTTTTTGAAACATCCGACAAAATTTGCCTTCGCCGGCAATATCCTGTAAATAATATGGAGAAAACTCTCAAGATGCCTTACGTGATTAAGTTTTTTAAGGTTAACCAGAGTTTTAATCCCCAGAAGGTCATTGTGATCATAATAATAATGGTGACTTGACGAGAGCACCATAAGGTTTGGATCCTTTGAAAGGCCTATCCAGCTTAGGTAATTGTAAAAATCATCCCCTCCTTCGGAAAGGATGTTATTTAAAGCCGGATCATTCACACCCGTTCCGTTACCAAACAGTAACGTCCCATTTTCTGTGCCTGAAATATTAGTACTGATCTGTGTGTTTCTCAATGAGTAAAGGTTTCCCATATTCAAGTGTTTTTGTGATGAGGTAAAAGTATCTATAATATAGATGGCAGTCAAGCATGGGAACCTCAGTTAATGAGCAAATCCGATGTTTTGCCAGGGCCTTTGTCAGGGAATTTCCGACGCAAATCCCATTATCCTGTCCGTTGGTAAAATAAAAAGCTACTTAGGTCAAAACAGGAGTCGAATTTATCACTGGTATTTTATTTTCCGGGGTAAAAGAGATTTTGATTCCGGATTAACATGTTGAATATTAGTGTTATGGAAGGCAGATAATATGCCTTAAGGGAGTGACTGCACATGTTTTGACAAAATGCTTGAATTGTTTGATGAAAATTCCGGTATCGGAATTATTTCTTTGTGTTCTCGGCGCAGAAATAAGTGATATTGCTTATTTCAGTGATATCAAGAATCCCAAAATTGTGTGCTTCAAGAAGCTTTATAACATCCTTTCGTGACATAAACCTGTCAGACTTTGAGTCAAACAGATTTATAAGGCTGGAAAGCCATCTGAATGACATATAAAAAGGAACGGCAATGCCTCCGCGGATTTTGTTGTCAAGAAAACATCCTATGAACCTGGCTTTGTCGGGCAGCACCCTGCCAACATTGTTGAGAAATGCATCAACGTGATTAATCTGATTGAGCTTCTTCAGATTGACAAGGATTTTCACACCCTTGAGATCGTTGAAATCGTAGTAATAATGGTGTATCGATGAAAGGATCATCAGGTTCTGTTCTTTGGAAAGCCCCAGCCAGTTTAAATAGTGATAAAAATTCTCCCCACCCTCGGCAAGGAGACTTTCAAAAACAGGGTTATTTTGATAATCATCCATTAAAATTACGCTTTCCCCAGTATCTGCATTAACGGATTGAGAACCCATTTGTTCGGTCTTTTCTATTGCAGTCTGCCTTTCCATCAACAGGATGCTGAGAATCCGTCTGTAAAATTAGCAATAATGAATTTAGCTTTCAAACCTGTCACATGTTCCAACCGCATAAACCGACCGGCATATCAGTTTTAAACAATATGCTTTTGCCTGATCGTCATCAAAAAGTATATGTTTGTCAATAAAAGAACCTGATTGGTCAAAATATCAACAAAATTTATAAGCTGTCTGTGCTTTAGAGCATTATTTGCAAAATTGTTGTTTTGTTAATTATTTAACAATCAGTAATATATAAAATTTTAATAAAAAAAGGTTAAAAAGCCGGTATTTAAAAGGCATTTTGACCAATGTGGTCTGCTGATTGATAAAAAATCAGGAAATAGCATGTTATGAAGCATTGTGCTTCTTATAGCCCATGAATAGTTTTTTAACTGTTAAATGGTAATTTCCTTTTTGGGGTTTCAGGATCAAAGGTTCTTATCGGGGTACATTTCTTTCCAGTGATCAGGCTGGTTCTTCAGCTTCATGTCAAACCACGCCATTATAGTATCATGCCATTCAAGGCGTTTTTTGTAATCAAGGATGTGGTGATTTTCGCCGCTTATCAGGACCATTTCAACATCTTTTCCGAGAATTTTCAATGCGGCATAGAACTGCAGGCTCTCTCCAACCGGCACATTTGTGTCAGAAGTGCCGTGTAAAAGAAGAATGGAATTCCGGAATTTGTCGGCATTGAATATAGGACTGTTATCAACATAAATATCCTTCCGGTTCCAGGGGTAACTGTTTTTTGTGGCTCCTGAACTGTAAGAGTAACCCCAGTAGCCTTCGCCCCAATAGCTTGTAATATCACTTATCCCTGCGTGAGATATTGCAGTTTTGAAAATATCTGTCCTGGTTTGAAGCATCATAGTTGTAAATCCGCCGTATGAAGCTCCTATGCAACCAACATTCCGTGCATCAGCTGAAGGAAATGCGGCAAGGAATTTTGTTGTTCCCTCTATTATGTCGTCGATAGCATCTCTTCCCCAGCCATTTACGTGAAGGGCCGAAAAATCCTGCCCGAAACCGGTAGATCCGCTGGGTTGCACGACATAAACAAAATAGCCTTCAGCAGCCCAAATATTTTTCGGGTAACGGCCACCAAATGCCCGGTTGGTTGGAGTTGTCCCGCCATAATAATTAACAATTACCGGATACTTCCTTTCCGGATCATAGTCAGAGGGATAGTAAACACGTCCATAAATGGTTGTTCCTTTTGAATTTATGAAATTCCATTCCTCAGATTTTCCAAATTCCACATCTTCCATCCGCTTTGCCCCGGGATCAAGAAGCAATATGGATTTTCCGGTTGTCAGATCCAGTGAATATAACTTTTCGGGAGAACTGATACTGCTGCCTCTGAAAACTGACAAAGGCCGTTTCGCGGAAAATTCTATCGAAGTGATGACTTCCTCGGGTACGCTTATTTTTGTGAAGGTCTTTTTTTTCAGGTCAAGACGGTACAAATTTACAAAATCGCACTCATCTGCAGTCAGATATATCTTGCCATCCCTGGCCCAGTATACTCTTTCAACCGACGGGGCAAAATCACGTGTAAGAGCCTCAGCCTTTCCGGTTTTTATATCGAAAAGGAAAAGCTGGGTATCATAGCTGTTTGGGATCAGGCCGTTGCTCACATTTACTCCCAGATCACCGAAAGTCTCAGGTCCACCCGCGACCAGAAGCTGCAAACCATCAGGAGAGTATTGGCAGGAACCGCCATAAAGTTTGTCTTTCCAGATAGTGTCAAGACGCATGGTCACAGGATCAAGTTCGTAAAGAGTCTGCTTCGTAAAAGGCACTTCGCCGTAATCCATCCGGGATGTTGAGAAAAGAATCCCTGATCCGTCAGGTTTGATGTCGTGGAGATTTGATGATAAGGCACCTGCCGTAAGGGGACGTGTAAGTTTTGTTTTAAGATCAAAAAGATATAAATACGAACGATCGCGAGTGCCCGGAATACGGTCTTCATTGCCGAAAACACGCTTCAGATCACCTGTCTTCTGCGCCTCTTCGATGTGTGAAAACAGGAAATAATCCTCAGCGGGCGACCATATTATCCTTTCTGGCGACTTTAGCCCGGAAGCTGCAAGGCTTTCTTCTCCGGTTTCCGGATTAAACAGATACACATCCGTATTTCCATCTTTGTCAACCTGGTAAAAAAGCCGGTCAGTTTCCGGGAGCCATCCTGCACGAAAGGCATTGTTACGTAAGGCGAACAGGTTCCGCTTCAGTTCCATGTTATATACACGGAACGACCTTTGTGATTTCCCGGTACCGGGAAGGATCTCATCAGTCTGAATCAACAGGTATTTCCCCGAAGCCGATAACCTTGCATCTGTAACGCTTTCACCCTCTATAATATCATTTATGGTCACTTTTCTTTTCGGATTGGTGCTCCAGGTCAGTTTCACGGAATCTTTGTCAGAAGTTATATTGGCACCAAGCCGGAGCGTTTTCCCGGTGCTTATCACTGTGAGCAGAAGACTGTGAACCCCGGTTCCTAAGGCAATGTCGGTTTTAACAGCCTTTTCTGAAGGCTGGTCATGTGTTTTCACTTTTTTACCATCAAGGAAAAGTTCGAAAAGCGCATTTGTTGATATGTTAATCGAGGCTTTGGTCCATCTGTCGCTATTAATGTAACCAGCCATCTGTATAAACTGATACTCCTTGTTTACCAGCGTGACAAGGCTGTCTGGCCTCTGACCCATGACAGTCCAGTTCTTAATATCGCCGGCATCGGCCTGCACGCTCCCGAGCAAAGCAGCATTATCAAATTTCTTGCCGTCGACAGATGGCTGATTTGCAAAAACCGGAAGAGACAACTGATTGATTTTTGAGACTTTCCAGACGGAGCATTCTGTTTTGTTTTGTGCCCATGTGAATCCTGCTGCCAGAAACAGGAGGTAAAAGAAGGTCAGTTTTTTCATAGGATTTATTTGAAAATTCTTAATATTCCAGAAGAAGTTTTCAAAGATAGAAAAATATAACTTCTGACCTTAATGTCATGGCTTTTAACAAAGCTTTGTACCTGTCGGAACATCCATGACAGAAGTGACAAAAGACACATTCCTCACTCATATCCCTGGCACACGTGGTATGCATCACAGAGATAGCCGGGCCGATCTGAAGGGTCGAAAAATTCACCACAAATGGCACCGGTCTGCCGGTAATCATGTTTTTAACGTGGTTGAAGCTTAGCTGCACACGTTGTTTTTATTCCTGTTTCATTGCCGGAACCGGTGTTAAGCCCGGAAGACGGATCCCTTGCTTCCGGAAAATTCCGAACATCAATCATTCTGCCGACAAGGATATCAAGTATCTGAAAATCTTCAATTTCTAAATCTGGTTATTATGAATTTTCTGATTGTGTCACCTGCAGAAGGGAATGGTTGCCGAAAACTGTAAATACGCCGACCTCACATAAAGCTCCGGCCGGCACAAACAGCATTTTTTCCCCAATTTGTCTGAATATTAATCATTAAACCTGAATAAGAGCATCAACGGGTTTGGTTATTTATATGGTTATGTTAATTTAATCAGGATATTAACACACTTAATTATTAAGTCTTCCGAATCAGAATTTTCTCAAAACTGTTGAAACTTAAGTTACTGACGATTATCAATTCCCCCTTTGTGTCTAATATATCAAGGATACAACATGCAAGCAATTCAAAATTATAAAGGGATGGCGGTATATCAAGTTTTTGATGGCGGCTGATTTCCTGTCGGGCAGTCCCAAAGTCGGAGCGGGTTTCAATCCGTGAATAACCCGCTGTTACGGCGTTTTCTATACTGTATATTGGCGGCTGGCTGATTTTATCTCATTGTCTGTCAATATGACTATCTAAAAGCTTCACCAGCTGTGTAAGTATCGAAAAACTCCTGAAATTTGCATATTTTATTGTCTTTAATAATCACAAAATGAACAAAGTCTGATTCATATATTTTGCCTGTATTCTTAGCCTGGCATTTCATATATCCAATTACCGCGACGGAATCAGCATCTGATAAAAATCGTCTGGGTTCCAGAACTAAAATATCTTCAGCATTTCTTCCAATATTTAACCATTCCAGGAATCCGGAATGACCTTTTTTCGTTCCACCCGCAGGATTATAGGGGTTGTCAGGTTCGCCCCATTCCACATCTTCGGATAATAAGTTTAAGATCGAATTAATATCTCTTTTTGAGAAATTAAGGTAAAGTTGCTTGACCAGTTCAATATTTTTATCCATAATTGTTTTTAGCTTAAAGTTATAAACTTATCCGATCAAAGTGCGTGTTTCTCCTGATAGTAAATTCATTTTGTCGGCTTCCCCTGAAATTGGATTACACAAGATGGCAGGAGCCGGTGAAATTGGTTATTCGTAAAATTTGGGGACGTTTATATACAATATAGTAGTTAGAACTTTTCACCCAAACAGTCAGACAAAGTCCTAACTAGTACAAATAAAATTCGTTCCACAATCATGCTTCGACTATGTAATTTTTAAGTTGTTGAGACGCATTTCTAATAACTCAAGGTATTTTACTTTCATACCCTGTGACAAGAAACTTGAATTGATAAGCGATTTCCATTTTGGAATTGCGGATGATATAGTTTCAAGAACTTTATCGACACTTTTAGTCGTTAATTCACACATTTCTAATCCATAGTATTTTACAAGCATATTATATGTTAAATGCTTCTTCTTACCTTTTAAGGGTAATGCAATTTCATCATAAGGGTTCCTATACTCTATGGTAGTATTGAGCAGGTCATAACATGGCGATAGCTTAACCTTTCCGTCTATGGTTATGACAGAGAAATTTTTAAGATGATGGTCATCATTCCCAATCAGATAATTAAATATAACCAGTTTGAACAGGATTAGCTTTTCGATAGCAGGGAAAGTACAGTAGTTATCAATTAAGCCAACAATCTTTTCCATGCTATACTCGTATTTAGTATCTCGGCTGAGTCCTGCCAATTGAGCGAAATCTTCAACAGGTACTTTGTCGTTTTGACCTTTCCTGTCAAATCGCCTGATAAAATATGTCAGCGTATTATCCTTTGACCATATCAAGCCATGAAGTGGAATTTCCAAACCAATTTCATTTGCAAGCTTCATTGTGAGGTCCTCATTTTCTGGCATTTCCTGGAAATATTGATGCTGAGGTTTAAGAATATATCTTCCACCTGTATCAACAATGTCGAATTTCTCTTCTTTGATATTTAATCTTGCACTCAGTTTTGGTTGTATACCCTGTATTGACATTTTAGAAGCACGGTTAAAGGCTTCTTTCCTTTGTTCTTCTGCCGTATATTCAAGGTCTTTAAGTGAAGTCAATTCATTTGATAGCAGCTTAAGTCCCGCTTCACTGTAACGGTTATCTCCACAAGGATTATATGTTATCGGGCAGTAATTCATTTTGTACTTCTTTTACTGTTACAGCACCAACCATGTCATCGCCAACAGCGATTAACTGAGAAAAATAATCATACTTATCAATTTTCTTCAATTTCAATAAGCCTTCCAATTGAATTCCTTCGGGTAATAATCCATCAAAAAATGGTGGAAACTTATCGAACTTATAAATTTTTTCTTTCAGTGGCATTGTTCGGGAAACTTCAAGCCCATCGTAACCATCAAGGTACTCGAATACATACTCCTTTCCTTGTACAACTTCAGTAAGAATTCCAGCTTCTCTTCCCCTTACAAATACTTTAGCCTTTCTCATTTCCTTGCTTTGTTAAATTATCCATTAATGGACTTGTTAAAACAATCTTTATATTCAACACCTTCAGGATTTTTCGTAAGGTGTCCAATTGTACAGATGCCTTGCCTTTTTCAATATCGTAAACCACAGTTTTTCCAACTCCTGCAAGCTCTGCTAACTGTACACGGCTTAGTCTGGCTGCCTTTCGATGCAACCTTATCACTTCTGCTAATTCCTGAGATTGTTTCATTGTTTTCCTTTATAGCGGTAAAATTAAGTGTTTTTTTCTAAAGTAGCAAGCAATTGGCTTTTATTTACTGTTATGGCAGTAAAATAATATCATTTCCTATCAAAATTCACAGACAAATCCAAATGTTACCGCTAAAGCGGCAATATTATCACCGGCGTAAAGTGGTCAATTTCACCGGCTCATGCATCATAGTAAAATTGATTAAAAAGTGATACTTCTGAAAGCAAGTCAGTATACTGGTTTGCGAGTTTCGATTAGAAAATTCTTAACCCTTTTGGGGTAAAATGGAAGAGGGGTTAAGAATTTTCTACTTTTTTAACCCGATTTTCAGTTATTGGCGGTCTGGGGGTGATTGCAGAGTGTCCCTGAAATGGGCTGAATTCGTGAGCGTTACGGGGGCAAAAAAGAAATCCCCGACTGGTGGGTCGGGTACTCTTGTGGAGCTGATGTTAGAATTATTTTACAAGCAGCCATAAAAACAAATGCCTCCGGGATTATTGTATGTCATAACCATCCTTCTGGAAATTTAACTCCGAGTGAAACAGATACAAAGATCACCAAGAAGATAAAAGATGCCTGTTCTATAATGGATATTCAGCTGCTTGATCATTTGATAATTGATCCTGATGATTTTTATAGTTTTGCGGATGTAGGAATTCTATGAAGTATATATATACCATCCAATAAAACACAAAAGTCTCGATGAAAGGCAAGACTTGCACGATTTTAAAAATTTGTTTAGGAAAAAATGAAGAAATATTGACACGTGTTAATCTTCTTTATAAATTTAATAGTGAAAGTTGATAAGGGTGCAGTGAGAGCTTCAAAAAAGCAAAGACTTTAAATTTCTTGAGAATCTTTAAATGAAAGTTTCATTTTTTAATGTAACCATCTATTTAAAGATTCGAGTATTAGTAAAACATTTTTTATCCAATATTTATTGTTTAATCCCTTAAAAACCAATTAGTATGAGAGAAAAGCTACCTCAACCTCCGATTCTTTTTGTCCTCCTTTTTGCTCTATTTATTTCTTGTCAGAAATATGATGAGATTTCAAACGACGAGGATACAAATGAAATTATGGAAGCCAAATGCTGGTATGAAAGCAATTACTCACCTGAATTACTCATCGACTCAAAAGGCTTGTCACCGCAAAAACTTATTGCTAAACCTGATTGGGATCGTGCCAGGTGTTTTAAACATCCTAATTCTATAACAGTTGAAGTTCCATTGATTTTTGATGGCGAATTTGGAATCGCATCTGAAGAATGTTATCAAGCATTTAAAGAGTCAGATGATAAACGATACATTTACTCACAAACAACACTGATAGTCGAAAAAAAGGCTGCTCAAAGGATTGCATTCCTTATGACAATTATACCAGATAAGGATTATAAAATAGCAAAAGATTTTGAAGTATTTTCGACATCTTATCAGAAGTGGGATAAAGATTTTTGTGGAATAATACTTTATCATAATTTAAATGGGATATTCTCAAATGGCTGGTGGATAAAGGATGGGTTAGTAATTGACCCTATTATTATCCATGATGAAATAAATCTACCATTAGAAATGACTAAGTCTGAATGCTATGCCTGGTACTATATCACATGGACTGAAATTTGTGATAATACAATCACAAAAGGTTGTGTAAGGTTTGAAACATGGTATTACTTGGGTACGACTTGCGATGGTAGTGGTGGTGGTGGTGGATTTCAGGCAGTAGATCTAAATCGAATTTATGCTTCATCATCTAATCTTTCTACAACCCAAAAATCATTATTACAATCAGCACTTAACACCTTTGCGACTTCACATTCTATTTATGCAAATATTTGGATGAATTTGATTGAAAACAATGTAAAATTGGTGTTTAAAATTAAAGCTGATCTTAGTACTCCTGCAGCTATTAGTAATGATGGATCGACAATATTCTTTAGATCAACAAATGATATTAAAGTACAATATCTTACTGAAGAACTTGTCCATAAGGATCAAATGATTGAATATGGTCCAAATTTTGATGGTTTGCAAAGGAATTTTGAATTTGAAGCAAAGGTTCTACAAGATATCATAAACAACATGAACGGTAACTTTGGCGGCTTAATGGGGACTTTGGGCTTATCGCCAGAACTTTGTAGTGAATATTCCTCCTGGATTTTTTCAATTGCAGAATTAGGAACTTCTTTTGACATTGCAACTTTTAATTATTTTTGCTCACGTTTCCATTATTCAAATCCACCAGGCAATTATTACTATCCATTTTTTGAACCAGAATTGTTGTTTTTCTATAGTGCTTATGGGTTTCACTCACCTGGAGATTCTATAATTTATTAATTTTACATTTAATACTCATATCATGAAAAAAATAGTAACATTTTCCATATCAATTTTAATAGTGTTTTCAATAAATGCTCAAAATGGAAAATTATTCGAGTATAAGAAATCTAAATTCGGAACTTACTCGGTAAGCCCAATTAATAAAAGTACATTTAGGACAGAAGAAGTCATTAACGAGCATGCCATTATTATTGATCAAGAATATACAAATTCCCTATTTAACGAAATAACTCAAAAGGTTTTTTCGATCAATAAGATTGAAAAGATACATGCGAATTCAGTAGTTATGCTATTTTTTAATAGGTCAGGTAAAATTCTTTATTGTCAGTTTGCGATAGATTCCACAGATTTAAATGTAATTACAGAAGAAGAACTTGGTTCTATCTATAGCAAATTTATGGCAACAACGATTGATACAAGTAAGATTAATATTTCCTATGGCAACAATCTGCCAAATAAGGACACCCAGGACATTGCAATGCTCGTTGGATCATTATTACCAAATAAATACTTAATTAAAAGCAGACATACACGTATTAAATAGAATTTGATTGATTCGTTAATAATGACCCTTATCCATCCATCCGACATCTTAACTATTCGGATGGATGGATTTTTTATAAAATAATCAGTAAATATGTTATTTGAAATTCCAGCGCCGATATTGAATAGGTGTTTTCAAAGCTTCCAAAACTTCACCTTTTTTAAAAAGTACTCTATTCCCAATTCTATGAGATTTCAGAATTCCAGATTTCTGGTAATTTAAGAGTGTAGGAAGAGATATTTTGTCTTAACCCCCCAAATAGCTGGACATAATTTGAAAAACAAATTAGGTCTGATTAAATTTGGGAATTATGTCAAAATCAAACAGAAAATTTACACCTGAGGATCGCTTATCAATTCTACAAG
>Ga0116192_1000038_pt1 | contig 104409 bp, 88 predicted proteins | sample AD_UKC113_MetaG_FD_89876 | JGI IMG/M metagenome (GOLD analysis project Ga0116192, IMG submission 89876) | Active sludge microbial communities of municipal wastewater-treating anaerobic digesters from Hong Kong - AD_UKC113_MetaG | ecosystem: Engineered > Bioreactor > Anaerobic > Digestate...
AGCAATCGATTGAATTCCTGCAAGCGCATTCCTCACTCCGATATCGAAGAAATAGCACTTCCCGGTCGAGGCTGGTTTACGCTTCTTACCGCCCTTCCATGGTTCGAGCATTTCGCCAATGAGCGTATCGCTCAGGACCGAGAAATATTCGCGCACCGTGCGAGCTGGAACCGCGGCATCCGAACTCCAGGCTTCAAAATTGACTTGCTTTCCGGAGTAGAGTGCTGCGCTGTGCAAGAACCTTGAAAAAGCGTCGAGCCTTCGCGCTGCGCCTTCCGCCGCTATTCCTTCCTTAAGATAGGTTCCCGAATATGCTTTGAGGTCTTGCCATGGCTCATCGGAATCATAGATGGCGGGGAGGCTTCCAAAAGTGAGTATACGCCCTAAATCATAGTCGCCTATCTCGGCAGAAACCAAAGGATGAAGCCGAAGCACTCGTGCCCTACCGCCAAGCAGATTGATACCGGCTCTGCGCAATTTTCTTGCACTCGACCCAGTGAGAATGAAGCAAAGCTGTTTATCTTTGTTAATGGAAACGGTATACAATGACTTTACAAAATCCGCAACCATGCTGCGGATTTATTGCATTTTTACGCATAATATATGCTGATTTTCTGTAATTTTCCGCAATAGAAGCGCAAAGGTAAACGGAATCGCAGCACGGCTCCAGACTGCTGCGGAAAGTTGAGCAGACCATCTGCGTCATTGACTTCAACGGCTTATAGAGTAAGATGACCCCTAGTAAGGATGTAATGATGGCACAAAGAAGAAGACAGGCGAGAAATGGCAATAATCATGCGCAAGTGCCATTTAGCCAGAAACTTATACTTAACCAGTGGATTCTCTCTCTCTTCAATGTCACGAGTTTTGAGAAGCTCGCGGACTGCTTGCGCGACGAGGGCTTGGAGGGGCTCAACGAAAACAATGTCTCACACTTCCACGAGGCATTGGTGAGTCGCTTTTCCAACCTGAAACAGTTGCCCACAGAATTGCTGCTCGAATACGATCAGAATATTGTGCACCACACGGAGCGCCTGAGCGAACAGCGGGTACTCCACGGAGAGAAGCCGATTGTTTGGAAGTACTTTCAATATCTGTCATTGCTTTTTACTGAAATCTATCTGGACCGATACTTTGCCGATCCAAAAGGGCTACTTGCAGAGATCAATCAGTGTATCGAACGCTATAATGCGAGCTCCGATGGCCAGGCCCAGGAAGATGCCGACAAGCTCACTTCATTTGATCTTTCCGCCGACGCCAAGACCCAGCTCAATAAAATCAGTTTTTGGATGGCGACGGGCAGCGGGAAGACGCTCATCATGCATGCCAATATCCTCCAATACACCTACTACCTTGAAAAATACGACAGACGACGGGATATCACCCATATCATTTTGCTCACCCCCAATGAGGGACTTTCTCAACAGCACCTGCGCGAATTTGCGCGCTCCGGTATAGAGGCCGACATCTTTCAAAAAGAAGGTAGCTCACTCTTTGTAGGGCATAAGGTCGAAATCATTGAGGTTACGAAGCTTCGTGAAGATTCTGGAGAAAAGACCGTCGCGGCCGAGTCTTTCCTTGGTAATAACCTCGTACTTGTCGATGAAGGCCATCGTGGCGCCTCGGGAGGCGGCGAGGGCGCCTGGATGAAATATCGCAACAAAATCTGCGAAAACGGCTTTTCTTTTGAGTATTCGGCAACTTTTGGCCAGGCGGTAAAAGGCGATCGTGACCTTGTGGACCAATACGCCAAGAATATCCTTGTCGATTATTCGTATCGGTACTTTTATGAGGACGGCTTTGGCAAGGACTATCAGATTCTCAATTTGGACGAAGAGACCGAGCGCGGCCATCTCGAACTCTACCTCACGGCGTGCTTACTCACCTTTTGTCAACAACTCAAGCTGTATAAAGACGAAGCTTCCGTATTGCGTCCTTTCTTAATAGAAAAACCGCTTTGGGTGTTTGTCGGTAGCAGTGTCACAAAAACACTCTCCTCCCGTGATGCGAGCGATATTGTCGACATTCTGAAGTTCTTTGCGCGGTATGTACGCGACAGGAAGGACTCGATCCAGCGTATCCATGAGGTACTCACGCGCGGGCTTGTGGCTGCCGATGGTCGTAATATCTTTCAACGTCGCTTTGCCTATCTCAACACACGCGGCCTTTCCGCCGAGGCAGTCTTTGACGAGACACTTGCAATGATTTTCAATGCGCCTAAAGGCGGGCTTCTCTATTTGGAGAATCTGAAAGGCGCCGAGGGAGAAATTGCACTGCGTTTAGGAGCCGAGAATGAGGCTTTTGGCGTTATCAATGTCGGTGACGATGTAAGCCTTCTCAAACTCTGTGCCAAGAACGGCCTCGAGACGGGAGAGCGCGAATTCTCAGGCTCGCTTTTTCAGACCATCAATGACCGAGATTCGCCTGTTAACCTTCTCATTGGGTCGAAAAAATTCACCGAAGGTTGGTCGAGCTGGCGCGTTTCTACCATGGGACTTATGAACGTCGGCAAAGGCGAGGGCGCACAGATTATTCAGCTTTTTGGCAGAGGCGTTCGCTTAAAAGGCTACAACTTGAGCTTAAAGCGCAGTTCTGCGGTAGAATTGCCGCCCGATCTTGCCCGCCCGCAGCATCTTGGAGCGCTGGAAACGCTTAGCATCTTTGGTATACACGCCAACTACATGGCGCAATTCCGCGAATACCTCATGGACGAAGGACTTTCTCCGGACAAAGAACAGGAGGAGATTCTTCTGCCAGTCATAAAGCAGGACCAACTGCCTCGTCTCAAAATGGTACGGCTCCAAAAGTCCATTAATGGTATCCAAACTGACTTTGGCGATGCCTTCCGTAGGGCTGCTCCCATACCGACACTATGTAGGCCTGACACTTCAATCGATCCAGCATTTGAATGGTTTCTTAAGAACAAAATCGTGATCAACTGGTACCCGAGAATTCAAATGATGAGAGCGCCAGACATAGCTGAGCGGCAAATGCAATACCAGCCCAACGAAGCTCACCTGACGGCACAGCACGTTACATTTCTAAATCTGGACGCGCTCTATTTCGAGCTTGAGCGTTTCAAAGCCGAACGAGGCTGGTTCAACCTCAACATTCCACGCTCCGTCATCGGCGAACTCCTTGTGGATCCGTCGTGGTATACCTTACTCATTCCAAAGGCCGAACTTGCATTTGGTTCGTACGACCGCGTACGTACCTGGCAAGAGATTGCGCTCGCGCTCTTAAGGAAATATGTACAGCACTTCTATACCTTCCAAAAGCAAAAATGGGAGTTACCGCATCTTGAAGTACGCTACTTGGAGGATTCCGATCCCAATTTATTGGGTGTGGGAGAAAAACCCAGCGATCCCTATTACCGTGTCACGGTAAACAAGTCAGACCAGGAACTCATCGCAAGTCTACAACAGTTGAAGGAGAGAATTGAAAATCGTTCTGAAACCGATTGGAATTTCCGGACCTTGGATGCGATCTGGTTTGCGGGCCACCTTTTTCAGCCGCTCTTGATAATCGATGCCGATAGACCGGGATCTACCGCTGAGAAAGGTGTGGCGGATTATCTCAAATTGGAGATCAGCCCTGTACCCCTCAACAGGGGCGAAGGTCAGTTTGTGCGCGATATTAAGGAGTTCTATACAAGAGAGAAAGCGAAAGGCGATGTCGGTTTTTTTGCACACCGAGAGCTTTTTATGTTGCGCAACTTGAGTAAGGGCAAGGGTGTAGGCTTTTTTGAAGCAGGAAACTTCCATCCAGACTTCATACTGTGGCTTGTCGATGCGGACGGCCGCCAGCACGTGCGCTTTGTGGATCCGAAAAGCATTAGACAAATGGAGTTTGAAGATCCAAAGATTGACTTTTATAAGAGCATCAAAGACGTTGAAGCTCGTCTTGCCGATCCCGACCTAACCCTCGACTCGTACATTCTTTCAGATACATCCTCCGCAGACATGGAGTACCGCTGGAAGCCAGTCAAAAAGGCTCAAATGCTGGAACACCACGTTGTTTTCTTGTACGAGGATAAAGAGCACTACCTAGAGACGATTCTGACAGACAAGAGGGAAGATTTCCATCCACAAGCATAACGTAGCAAACACTTAGCTCTCGCCATAGTTAAAGGTCAAAACTTAAGGATGTGCCACTATAAAGATGTGCCAGCATAGGGATGTGCAAGAAGGTTCAGTCCAGCTTCTTACTTGTCCCGTCGCGGTAATACTCGTACAGCTCCACAGCATCCATATCTTCTCTGCTCGTAACAACGACAAAGGTGCTCGCTGCGGGATGATCGGGGTTCTCATCGACCCACGTGCCGCTGTTTGCGTAGTATTTTCCTTCAGCATCGAGAAGCTTCCTCGCTCGCGGCAATCCTGGCATAGAAATAGCCCGGCGGGAGGATAGACGGTGCGTCACCTGTTATCTCTTTGTTTGAGACGCTGTCGGGCGCGGAAAAGACATCATATCTGTGTCCATGCTCGATTACAATCTCGTCCCGGATTCCGGTCACGCACTTCCCTAATCCATTGACATCTCTTGCCTGGTTAATCCCGGGGAGAGCCCTGTCCAATATATCGCCTTCCAAGGTCATGTCATGATTACCGGGTTCATAGGTCAGCTTTATGCCTTTTGCCATCAGGGCATTGAGTTCATCAAAAACCGCCTGATTGTTCTTTACGATCTGATCTTTACGATCTGATCTTTACGATCTGATCTTTACGATCTGATCTTTACGATCTGATCTTTACGATCTGATCTTTTCTCGCGTCCTGGGTTGTCCATAATGCCGAGGAACTTAAGGATGCGCTGCTTTTGGTCTGTGCTGGCCCATCCAACCAAAGGCTTGTAGCGCTGCAACTGCAAGCAGGAATAGAACTATCGATTTTCTCACTCACGCATCTGTGGATTGTTGCGGTCCAGGCGGCTCGAGTCGAGCATCCACTTGGGGTAGAGCCGCGGCGGGACGCTCAAGTCGTCCAGCGCCTTGATCTCTTCGTCGGAAAGCTGCCACTCTACGGTCTTGAGATTGTCTTGTAGCTGCTCGGGTTTGGTTGCACCGACAAGGACGGAGCTCACCGCAGGTTTTCGCAATAGATAGTTGAGGGAAACTTGTGCAGCGCTCACACCGCGCTCGGTTGCAATGCGCTGCACCTCGTCCAGAATTGCATAGGCTTTGTCGTCATCAAACTGAATGAAATTGCGGGTTTCCTTGCTGCGGCGAGCATCCGCGGGGCCCTTGCCGCCGCGGGGATACTTACCCGTCAGAAAGCCGGCAGCAAGCGGCGACCATGGCGTGAGGCCGAGCCCCTGATCCTGGCAGAGCGGCACAAGCTCGATCTCGACGTCACGCGCAACGAGCGAATAATACGCCTGCAGCGACACAAACTTTTCCCAATCGTGCTTTTCGGAAATCGACAGCGCCTTCATGAGTTGCCATGCGAAATAATTGGAGCAGCCCAAGTATCGCACTTTCCCTTGATGCACAAGATCGTTCAATGCGGAGAGGGTCTCTTCGAGCGGCGTCATAAAGTCGAAACTGTGCACGATGTAAAGGTCGATATAGTCCGTACCCAGTCGCTTGAGGCTTTTTTCGCAGCTCTCCATGATATGACGCCTGCTTAAGCCAACATCGTTGATTTCGGTACTCATTCGGCCGCGCACCTTTGTGGCGAGCACCACATGGTCGCGTTTTCCTTTGAGCGCCTTGCCCAGAAGTTGTTCGGATTGACCGAACGAATAAACATCCGCGGTGTCGAAGAAATTGATGCCTGCGTCGAACGCGATATCTACAAGCCGCGTGGCGGCCGTTTCGTCCAGGCTTCCAACATTGGCCCAGGAGCCCGCGCTACCAAAACTCATGGTGCCTAAGCACAACTCAGAGACCAAAAGTCCTGATTTTCCTAATTGACGATATTCCATAGTATTTGCCTCGCAGTTCAGTTTATCGAATTGTCATTTGCCCACAAAGGTGGAACCGCGTATCACAAGGTTTGGCTTAAGTGTATAAATCATTGGGCCAAGAGAATTTTCATGATCATCCATAAGATGTGCAAGCAAAGTGAATCCAAAATTGACTATCTGCCCTACTGGTTGGGCCACGCTCGAAAGGGCAGGGTACACAGCCCTGGCAAGTGGTGTATCGTCAAAGCCACACACCGCGATTTGATCTGGTATAGAAACGCCTAACTCATGCAACGCGTGATATGCACCGATCGCCGCGAGGTCAGTCTTGGCAAAAATGCAATCGAATTTCTTTATGGTGTTTGAATCGAATTTTTCAAGCAAGGCCTGACGTGTATCAAAAATGTAGCGCGAATCCCATCCGTCGACATCGAGATTCGCAATGGAGAAGTTCGTCATGCTCTCCGTTTCGACATAAGAGCGGAAACCGCTGAATTTTGGATCCTGAGGGGGGCCAATGAGCAGACACGCGTGCTTCCCAATTTCTTTGAAATGTTCAGCGACCTGCCTGCCACCTTCTTCGTGGTTGATTCCGATACTTGGACATAAACCTGTCTGCTGCGTAATGACAACCGTCTTCAGACTTTCAACACAGGTCTTGAGGGGAGTCATGTCGGTACTACATGGGATGAATATGACACCGTCGACGTGCTTACCGATGAGGTCTTCGACGATCGAGTATTCGGTGGCTGGCGTTGCATTCGAGCTGCGAAGCAAGAGGTCATATCCCCGCTGCGCACAGACTCCTTCGAGTTTTTCAATGATGTCGACAAAAAATGGATGAGAAATACTTGGAACGACGCACGCGATGATTCCCGAACATTGAGTGGCTTCGCTTTTTGAAGGTCTTACAACCTTGAGTCCCAACGACTCCGCAAGCTTCCACACTTCAGCTTTTCTTTGTGCCGAAATGGTCGGACTATTGTGCAGGGCCCGTGAAACAGTCGAAGGTGATACGCCGAGTTGAGCTGCCATTTCTGATATGGTTGTGCGCTGTTTCATAGGCCAACAGTATACTTCTTTCCAGGTTTCGGCAATTGCTATTCCTTTACCGCCGAGCTCATGACAGATGCAATAAAATACCGTTGGAAGGCCAAATAGAAGATTAACACAGGAAGCATCATAAGTACCGATCCTGCCATGGCAAGGTTCCAGAGTATCGTGTCCGACCCGAAAAAGGATGCAATCGCTACAGTTATTGGCCTGTAATTATCGGTGCTCACTGACAGCAATGGCCAAAGGTATTGATTCCACATACTCATACCCTGAAGTATTGCGACAGTGGCAAGGGCCGATTTGTTGAGCGGCATGTAGATTTGTAGATAGATGCGAAAAGGTCCTGCACCGTCTATCAGCGCTGCTTCTCCAATCGAACTGGGCACTTGAGAGAAAAACTGGTAAAAGAAAAAGATGAAGAGTGGGCTTGCAACAAAGGGCAGCACCTGAACAAAGTAACTGTCCGAGATACCAAGATTCAGGACTTCATACAACATGGGAAGCATGATTGTTTCCATAGGTATGATGTAAAGCGCAGTTATCCCTGCGAGAAGGAGTTTCTTGCCTCTAAACCTGCCCTGGTACAGAACAAACGCCGCCATGCTGCTAACGACGATGGTCAGTACAACGGTCAACACCAAAACTATGGTCGAGTTAAGAAGGTACCGTAGGAAAGGCGTCATTGAATCCGGACTAAGTACCTCAACAAAGTTCTGTAAGGTTGGCTTTGTCACAATAAATGCCTTCCAACTTCCTGCGTCTGCCAGAATTTCCTGACGTGTGCCTTTTAAGCTTGATGCAAAAAGTATTATAAGAGGAGAAATTATCAGCAAAGACAGTACTGTTAAAACAAGCGTTCTGACCGTGTCTGCAACTTTTCGTCTGCTCATGCTTTTGCCTCCGTGGGATCATTTTGCGTAAGCCTGGAGAGGCTAAAGTAAATCACCACGACCAGGACAAAGAGTATGATTGATGCAGCAGATGCTTTGCCGATGTTCTGGATCACAAAACCGGTTCTGTAAATGTAGTGCACAAGCGTATTGGTGGAATTCTGCGGGCCACCTTGCGTTAGAATATTGACTTGAGTAAAAAGTTGAAGCGCCTGAATGGTGGTAATGATCAGGACAAAAACGTTTGTCTGGTATAGGCTTGGCCACGTAATCGAGGTAAAGCGCTTCCAGCCGTGGACGCCGTCCATTGCGGCAGCCTCGTAGAGCTCGACAGGAATATTCTGTAGCCCTGCCATATAGATGACCATTTGAAAGCCATATGCCTGCCATGCGGAAAGAAGGGTTATGGAAAGAAGTGCAGTCTTGGGATTCCCAAGCCATTCGACTGGCTGAGCCATTCCAAAGCTAACGATCTTGAGAAGACTGTTGAGCACGCCTGACGGGAATTGAAACATTGTTGACCAAATAACACAGACGACAACCATGGGTGTTATGTAGGGAAGAAAGAATGCACCCTGAAAAAGGCGTTGCCTCTTCTTCTGACCATTAAGCAGAATAGCACTGAGCAAGGCAAATCCACACTGTAGCGGAATTACCATGGCAGTAAAGAAGAGAACATTCAGGAATGCGCGCCAAAATTCGGCGTCTTTCAGGATTGTTTCAAAATTTCGTAATCCGACGAATTTTGTGGGAATTGGACCAGGAAGGAGGCGCTGATTAGTAAAAGACAGACCAATCGAAATAAAAAATGGTACAACAAGAAAAAGAACGAGCAACACAAGTGCCGGTGTAATCATAGCAGCCATAGTTAGAGAGTCGGGGCTGAGCCTTCTTGTCTTCATTTTTCAAACCCCTTCGATTCAAAAGTTATAAATCGACAGTTCTGCAAAAGCCCCACCCGGGCGAGTGGGGCCCATCTACACTTAAAACGCTGCGAAACCGAATTCGCAAGAGGGAAGTATTCCCCTAAGCGAATTAGTCACCAAAGGGTGGATATCCGTCATGATCCAGAGAATCCTGATCTATGAGGGCAGCCGCCTTGGAAAGCTCTTGCTTAGGATCGGCGCCACTCAAGATGTTGTCAAAGGCAGTTTGGAAAGCGGTCGTAATAACTGGATAGCCAGGATAGGCAGGCCTCGGTACAGCGACGTTTGCCTGATCGAAGGCGACTTTCATCTTGGTCGGGTCGGTGTAAGCGGGGAGCACACTTGCCCAGGATTTTAGCCCAGGATAAACACCAGGCAGTTCCTTAGCGAATTGTTTGTCATTGGCAAGATAGTTGATGAATTTTGCTGCAGCTTTTGGATTTTTTGCATAGCGGGTTATGCCCCAAATCCAGGTACCGTTAGGAGACTTGACGCCTTTTCCAAAGTTGGGAAGGGGAATCGCCACAAGGTCGTCCTTCATGGTTGGATATGCTTCGCTCCAATACCAGTTGCCACCCCATGCAAGGGCTGCTTTGTCTTTGTCGCGATAGAGGGCGTTAGTACCGGATGAAGACGGAACAACGTATCCCTTCTTAACCCAACTCTGAATCTCTGTGGCAGCCGCAACACTTTCTGGCGAATCGAGCGCGCCCTTGGCCTTCCAAGTGGTGGTGTCGATCAACTTGCCGCCAAAGGATTCAAAAACTGGCTGGAAAGCGTAGGTGGCCCATTCCGTTTTGATGCCATAAGCTCTGAACATATCCAAAGGCCACTTTACATCGGGCAGCTTTGCAAGTTTTGCAAGAGCGTCATCGAACTCATCCTTGGTCCACGCATCCTTGATACCAGTTGGAATGCGCACTCCAGCGGCCTTAAGAAGCTTCTTGCTTCCAAAAAGCAGGACAGTGCTATCGGCATTACCAAAGGCATACAACTGACCATCGATTGGATAGGTGCCTTGGGCGCGGCTGGAAGGCGTAAGATCGTCTAGTACTTTCTGGTCCAGAAGTCCTGTCAGGGGGACGAGATAGCCATTCCAAACAAAATTGGCAAGGAAAGGCGCGTCAAGCTGCATTACGTCTGGCACTCGCTTTGAAGCGACCGCCGCGGTAAATTTCTCAAAATACACATCGTGGGGCACAAACATGGGCTCAATCTGGATGCCGGTGTCCTTTGTAAAGCGATCGAACATCGCTTTAAAGGCTTTTCCTTCGTCGCCAGTGGCTTGAAACATGACCGTAATCTTTTGCTGTTGTGCAAAAGTGCCAGCGAGGGCAACGGTGATCAAGAGGGCGGCTAACAGTTTCTTCTTCATTGTCTACCTCCTACGCAATACTATGCACTGAATTATGCAAAATTGCATAAACATGTGCCTATAAGTGCAATACTAAATGCCAATTAAAGATATGTCAAGGCAGAAATTGTCGATCTTGCATTAAATGTGCAAATATTTCTGAAGAATTGTTGACAGTTTATGCAATATTGCATTATACATGAATATCGTACGAAGGAGAAAATCTATGAGCGACAGTCTTAACCGTGACGAAAACCCAGGCACAAACCCTGAATTCAGAGGCCATTTTCATTTTTCGCCGCCACGGGGCTGGATGAATGATCCAAATGGTTTTTCCTACTTTGGCGGGATGTATCATCTCTTCTATCAGAATAACCCTTTTGGTAGTCTCTGGGGACCTGTTCACTGGGGACATGCTGTTTCACCAGACCTCATTTCATGGAAAAATTTGCCTTTGGCTCTTAGGCCGGATAAGCCGTATGATGCGCATGGGTGTTGGTCAGGGTCTGCCATCACCCATCAGGACAAACATGTTTTGCTTTATACCGGATTTTCTGAGAAGACACTAGATGAAGCCTCGTCTCACGCGAGAGACGGCAAAATACTTCGACAGCAAGTGCAATGTTTGGCTTTTGGCGATGGGGAGCATTACGAAAAGTACGAATTCAATCCCGTTATTCCTGCAGAATTGCTTCCACCTGATTCGAATAAAGAAGATTTTCGCGATCCTAAACTCTGGAAAGGAAAGGACAATTGGTATTGCCTCGCCGGCAATATGACCACAACAGGCAGAGGACGAATGCTGCTTTTTAAATCGTCCGACCTTGTTTCCTGGAAGTACGTCGGGGTGCTTTTGGATGGATCGGGTAATCTCTCTGGCATGGTTGAGTGCCCCGACTATTTCAATCTCGAAGGCAAAGATGTTCTCATGTGGTCGGCCATAGGAACTATGCCTGAAGCCTATGCGTTTCAGAATCACCATTCGGTAGTTTGGACCAAGGGGCTTCTTGATCCAGAGCGGGCTCATTTCGAGCCAGAAGGGCAGACGCAAGAATTAGACAAAGGGCCGGACTTTTACGCACCGCAAACGCTTAAAACCCCAGATGGCCGTACCATCCTTATTGCGTGGATGCAGGCCTGGCAACGAACCTTCCCAACCCACGAGCTTGGTCATGGCTGGACGGGCCAGATGACATTGCCCCGCGAGCTGTTTTGGAAGGATGGCCAACTTGCACAGCGCCCGGTACGAGAAATTGCGGCTTATCGGGAATCACCCGCAGAACCTATAGAATATGAAGGGTGTATAGAAGGGCGATTGGCAATTCCAGGGCTCATCGGTCAGCACTTGGACATCGAACTTGAATTGAAAACAGGTTACGGAGCACTTGTCGGCATCGAGCTTTTCAAAGGCGACACGGAAAAAACTATCCTCACGTGGGATACCACAGATCAAGTAATAACCCTCGACCGTTCACAGAGTGGGATACCAATCCGAAGCACCATAGAGACACACCCCAACTGCCAGGTTTATCGTGCCAAGCTCCGCACTAATGAGGCCTCAACCCTACAGAGCACGCTCCGCTTACGTCTGATTCTGGATCGCTCGTCTGTAGAAGTATATGCGCAAGATGGAATGACGGTACTGACCTCGACACTTTACCCAAAAGCTGAGAGTGACAAGATTGAGTTTTGGGTGCAAAAGAAACCCGCCATGCTTCATCTACGAGGCTGGCCTCTAACAAAGTAAGCTGGTTACGATGTCTTGTCCTGAGAGGGCTGCGCAGCGAAGACACCGTTATGGATTTGATGGGCCATTATTGCCGATAGCTGCACAGAAATCTTCTGTGCAACGCCTAAGGTGTGATTCCATCAGGCGGCGTGCAACTTGAGCATCCCTTTTTTCAATGGCCTCAAGTATTGCACCGTGCTCTTCCACTGAGACTTGGTTTCTTTCGTACACAAAGGTATTGCCCACAAACTGATAGGTTAGGTTTTCCCAGAATCGATTGACGATTTCAATTAACCGCCTATTGCCAGAAAGGTTGCTGATGGTCTGATGGAATTCTTTATTGCATTTTGCATAATGGATGGAATCCTGTTCTCTTGAGGCGAGGATGCTCTCTTGGTAGATCGATTTCAGACGATCTAGATCCGCCTGCGAGTATCGTTCTGTCGCTATTTCGCATGCAAATCCCTCTAAGACTGCCCTAATTAAGAAATCTTCCCTTGCTTCGTCGGAATTGGGCTGGCGTATACTACAACCGACTTGAGGTATGATCTCTATAAACCCCTCATGCTCAAGTTTTTTGAGCGCAGCAGTTACAGGAGTCCGGCTTAAGTTCAAAGTCTGGGATATCCTATAAGATGAAATAATCTCACCTGGCTTCGTCTTTGAGTTCTGCAGCCAATCTTTGATCTGTTTATATGCTAGATCGCTACGTGTCATGCCCGACATTGTTAAAAAACCTCTCCTTTTATCGTATCAAGCGGTTCTTATCGAGAGGCTCACACTCTCTAAACAACTAGATACTAGTTGATATCACGTGGGGAATCAACCTTACAAGAGCCCTTTCGCCTGACGGGATAATCTGGTGACCGGATAATCCACCATTCGAGCGTGTCCAAAGCCAGATATCATCCTCAAATCAGCTACCATCCTTCTCTTGTTAAAAAAAGCTTGACGGTATTGCATTGGCATACTAGAATACTAGCATCTTACCATTTGGAGGTATATATGGCGCTCAAGTTTACCGCGGAAGACGTCAAAGGCGTATACAACATTATGCCGACCCCTGCCACAGCGAATGGTGCACGGTGGGACTGCGAAGATTCGGTCGATTATGTGGAATCTGAACGAATTGTCAATATGCTTATAGAGAACCACGTTGACGCAATTCTGACTAATGGAACTTTTGGTGAAGGGGCTACGCTCACAGAACCAGAATGGCGGAAATTCAACCAAACGGTCATCTCAAGTGCGAGGGGACGTGTCCCAGTCTTTGCCGGTGCAACGACACTCAACACGCGGGATGCGATCCGGAGGGCCAAAGAGGTTATGGCTATGGGTGCAACTGGACTTTTCTTAGGAAGGCCCATGTGGCAGGAGCTTGACGAGGACGGCATTGTCGGCTTCTACAGCGATGTCGCCGAGGCGCTTCCGGACGCTCCCATGATTGTCTACGACAATCCCGAAGCCTTCAAGGGGAAAATGTCCCCCCGTGTTTATGGCAGATTGGCAAAAATTCCGAATGTTATTGCGTCGAAATACATATCAGTAGGAGCGCAGTACCTGGCGGACATAGAAGCCGCAGGGGACAATATCGTGATTATGCCCTTGGATAGTGATTGGTATTATGCTTGGAAATGGGCACCGTCCAAGGCTAAGGCGACCTGGACCGGCAGCGGCAACTGCGGCATGGCGCCACTTCTCGCCTTAAAGGATGCATTGGAGTCGGGTAATGAAAGTCTTGCCTACACCATTACCATGGAACTAAGGGACGCCTACAAAACCCTCTTCCCCAAGGGCAATTTCCATGATTTCTCGATTTACAACATTCAACTTGAGAAGACACGCTTCAATGCCGCGGGGCTTGTCAATGCTGGACCGAGCAGGCCTCCATACCAACGGATTCCTGACGATGTGGCTCAAGGAGCAATTCTTGTAGGTCAGAAGTACGCCGCATTGCAGAGAAAATACAGTCACTGAGAGCTACTGGTTAGGAGAGAATGTACAAACGGGTCATGCGGTCTAGTCTTGTCGAATGCAGGCGGACCGTGTGACCCAAACAATTCGACATAGGAGGCAAATATGCTAAATCTGGAGAATGGCGTACCAATGAAGGAGTCCGTTAGGGACTTTAGAAAAAGTCTTACACCATCAGGTGTGGGTGTTGCTATTGCTGCCACTTTGTTTGGAGAAGGGCCAGTTTTTCTTCTTCTCAAACTGCTGAATGATGCTAAACTTGCAGACAATCTTGCTATTTCCTGGCTAACCGTGATTTTTCTTGTTGGCGGCGTGCTGACCGTGATTTTTTCGCTTCGATATAGGCAGCCGGTCCAGTTTGCGTTTTCCATTCCTGCCATAGCGATAATTGGAAGCGCACTTGCAAGGTATGCTTTCAGCGACATTCTTGGCGCCATACTTCTATCTGGCATTCTTGTATTTCTTTTGGGGATAACAGGGTTGTTCAAGGCATTTCTTAAATACATACCCATACCCATTATTCAGGCAATGATAGCCGGAGCATTGGTGACCTATGGCATTTCAATTATTAAGGCTGTCTCCGTTGATCCAGTTATTGCCGGAGGTACTTTCCTTATCTTCATAATCTTTAGTATGTTACCTGTCATCTCCAAGAAGTTTCCCCCAATTCTGAGCGCCCTCGTCTTAGGATTTGTCTTGGCACTCGCGATTGGGAAGGTAAACCTGGCGAATATTGGGTTCAGCTTTTCTTCTTTGACTTTTATTGCTCCAACCTTTAATCTGTCCGCGATTCTAGAGCTCACAATTCCTCTTGCCTTGCTGACCGTTGGTTTTGGAAATATTCAAGCGATCGGCATACTCAAAACGCAAGGGTATGAACCGCCCGTCAACGCATTTGTAATTCTTAGCGGAATAGGGACAATTATTAATTCATTCTTCGGTGGACATAATACAGTGGTTGGTGGACCGACCGTAGCAATGATGGCGGGACCAGAAATTGGTAAGCCGGAGCAAAGATACTCTTCGGCAGTCTTGGCTGGCATACTGATGGTCGTTGTTGCAATAATATCACCGCTCGTTATTTCTTTTACCAGATCGGTTCCAACTTCATTTATTGATGTTTTGGCCGGTATAGCCATGCTGACGGTTATTGCAAACAACTTTACCCAAGCGTTTACATCGAATCTCAAGATGGGAGTGCTTTTCTCGCTCATGATTACGATGAGTAATATCAAAATCTTCAACATTGGTTCAACGCTCTGGGCAATTCTGGGTGGTACGTTGATTTCGTTACTGCTGGAGCGGAAAGAATACTTGAAGATAATTCAGTCGAAAAAGTAGCTCGACCCATAGGTCTAGGGTATTCGCAGAAGGCGAGGATGTGTGCATTCTCGCCTTTCTCATTCTTCGAGAAACACCCAAAGAGCCTCTTCCTGGTTCTGTCTTTCAACAATTAATAGATCACTTTGAATTGCATCTAGTTGAACTATTTATATCTCAGCTAGCAAAGATTGTTGCAGGTATTGCCATCTTGCCAGCCCTTTGCATATAGTTCATGACACTAATTAAAGTTCAAAATTGACTTGTTTCGGCGGAGAGTAGCACGATGAATCGTAAAGCGTTACGAGCCGACCTCATGCTTTTGTTGACGGCGGTCATCTGGGGATTTGCGTTTGTTGCACAGCGCGTCGGTATGGAGTACTTGGGACCCTTTACCTTCAATGCAGTCCGTTTTGCCCTTGGAAGTTTATCGTTGCTGCCTCTTATTTTCGTGCTCAATAGAAAGCGGGACAAGGCCGCGATGGCGGATAGAGCGGGTGGGGCAGAGACGGCGCATGGGGTAGGCGGAACGCGAGGGGCAGATGGGCCGTCCAGGGCGAGGAGGACAGACGGCCATTTGATACCTGGCACGCTTGCAGCGGGGAGCATGCTTTTTATAGCGGCGTCGCTGCAGCAAATCGGCATCCAATTCACAACGGCAGGGAAGGCTGGCTTCTTAACTGGGCTTTATGTCGTTCTAGTACCGATAATTGGAGCTTTGCGGGGCAAGTCGACAGGGAAGGCCACGTGGGTCGGTGCTGTCCTCTCAGTCGTGGGGATTTATCTATTGAGTGCGCCGGAAAAATTTGGCGCTGTGAACAAAGGTGACATACTAGTACTGATCGGTGCTGTGTTCTGGAGTTTACATGTCCTCATTATTGACCATTTTGCAAAAAGACTTGACCCTTTGAAGTTATCGGCCGGGCAGTTCGCCTGGTGTGCACTTTTTTCTCTCATCGCTGCGTTTGCCTCCGAGTCCATCACATGGACCGCTTTGAGGCAGGCGGCGCTGCCACTCCTCTACGGCGGCCTCGCCTCGGTAGGGGTGGGCTACACGCTGCAGGTCGTCGCCCAGCGCGACGCGCCGCCTGCTCATTCCGCGGTACTGATGTGCCTGGAAGGTGCTTTCGCCACGCTTGGAGGCGTTCTTCTGCTTTCTGAGCAGCTGACCGTGCGCACTGTGGCGGGCTCTGCTCTCATGCTTGTGGGCATGCTCGCCACGCAGTGGGACGTGATCATTCCTTCGTGAGCATTATTCTGTCTTGATTATCATGCCGCCTTAGCCATCGCTACTCACTTAACCAATGCTACTCATTCCTTCTTGAATGGTTCTCCAAGCGAAGCGGGTGGTTTGGCATTGAGTGCGTGCAAAACCCGCGAAATATCCCTGCGCACATTTTCCGGCAGTCGCGCAAGCGTGCGGTCCACCCATTCCGCGCTGCCAATGTTCACAAGGAGCAGTGTCAGAATCATCAACGGGAAGGGTGCCACCTGCAAAACCTGCGACGGCACCGACGGCAGACTCGGCTGCAAAACCAGCCCGAGCCATTGCAGGAAGGCGAACAAATACGAGCCGAAAGCCGCCCTAAACGGATTCCACCCACCAAAGATTGTTATGGACAACACGATCCAGCCAATACCATCCAGCCCCGATATCGTTCCCTTCCAACCGGCTTTTACCGACAGCGAATAGATCGGCCCTGCCAGTCCGGCAATCGCACCACCCACAATGGCGTACACATATTGCAACCTGCTGACGTTCTCACCGCGAATATATGCCGCGGCCGGTTTCTCGCCCATGCCGCGCAAAACCAGGCCTGGCCGTGTGCGGAAAATGAAAAACCATGAGGCAAAAATCAGCACAAACGACAGATACGTCATCACATCCTGCTGAAAGAAAAGTGGCCCGAGTATCGGGATGCGGTCCAGCAACGGAATTGGCACTTGCGAAATTCTGGGGCCCACCTTACCCATGATCGGGCTTCCGAGGAAGTACGACAGATCCCGGCAGAGCATGGCGAGTACAAAGCCGACCGCCACCTGCGACTGTCCCAAGGTCAGGCTTGCAAACGCCACGACAAGCGCAACGAGCCCTCCAATTGCGGCTCCTGCCACAAAGCCCAGCACTACACTGTTCGTTGCAAGGGCTACCGCAAAGCTTCCCATGGCGGCGATAAGAATGAGCCCGTTCATCGACAAATTGAGCACGCCTGCACGTTCAGAAATTGTCTCTCCAATGACGGCAAACAGAATCGGCGCCGCCGAAGCGAGTACGCCGCCCAAGCTAACGAGCAAAACAGAATTGTTCATGGCGTAGCCCTCTTTTTCTTTTGAACTTGCGTCCTGATTCCTTGCCCCAAAATAACACACAACACCAGGGTGCCCTGAAGAACACCTGCGAGCGAGGAATCCAATTTTAGAATGATTGGCAATTGGATCGAGCCCACATTGAGCGCCGCAAAGAAGAGAGCGACCGGCGCCGCGATGCTCGCCTTAAAGCCGACCAACATGGCGACCATCAACCCCAAATAGCCATATCCTGACGAAATAGATGGTATAAGTCTGTGATAGACGGCTGTAACCTGTATGGCTCCCGCCATGCCGGCAAAGAGTCCACAAATCGCAAACGAGGCCATCATGTGCTGCCAGGTAGGGATACCGAGCATATAGGCACTGCGGGCATTTTTGCCCACCGCTTTTAGCCTAAGGCCAAAGTAACTGTTCTCTAGCAGCAAATAAACTATTATTATACCGATAATTGCAATCACAAGCGATGCAGGGGTAAGCCGCGACGAGCCCGCCGCTATGGGCATCCAAAGTGAACGGTCGAACGGCAGGGTACCCGACATTGAGGCGATGCCGGGGCGTTTCCACGGACCAAAGATGAGCCAAATGTTGAGCGCGGTCGCAACAAAATTGAGGCCCAAGCCTCCAAAAATCTCGTTTACCCCGCCGAAGGTCTTTAGAGCACCCGCAAGAAGCGCCCACAGCAAGCCGCCTGCCATCCCGGCGAGTATCGCCAGCACCAGGATAAGCGTCGGATTCCACCCCGAATCCTGCATCGCCCGCATGGCCCAGGTCGTAAATACCGCGCCCAGCGTTATCTGACCTTCTATACCAATATTCCAGAGGCCCACCGTGAACGTAACCAGTAAACCAGAAGTTGCAAGCAGGAGCGGCACCCACGATACAAGCACGTTGCTTACGAGGTCCCACGAGCCCACAGCGCCCAAGATTATCGCCTTGTACGCTTGAAAAGGCCCCACGCCTGCCGCAAGCAGCACAATCGTCGTAATGAGAAGCGCAAAAACGACGGCGCCTACTTGGTACAAAAAGCCCGAGGCCCGGTGCTCCTTATCACGACCTTCCAATGCACGGGGCTCCTTTGCACCGCCTTCTGTGGGGTGCTGTAACTTCTCCAAGCTGCCATTTTCTTTTTTGGGTTCGTTGGGTTTGTGAGGGCTCTTATTGGTCTTATTAGGCATACGTTTTCTCCTCGGCAAATTCGTCCCAATCCTTGCCGCCGATGAGCTTTCCCAAACGCTCTACCGTAAGGTTCGAGGCATCCAGCGGTGGTGTCACCTTGCCTGCAAAAAACACCATGACACGATCGCTGTACGTCAGGATCTCTTCCAAATCCGAAGAGATGAAGATAATCGCAGCACCTTTGGCGCAGCGTTCTTTCAGTTTTCTCCACACATAAATGGTGGATTCGTAGTCCAGTCCCCGCGTCGGATGCTCGATCAAAATGAGTTTGAGCGGGTCTTTGAGCAAGGCAAGCAGCGCACGCTGTTGGTTGCCACCGGAAAGTGATTCAATGGGGCTATCCGGTCTTCCTTTAATGTTGTAAACGTCGATGCGCTCCTTAGTGATCTGGGCGGCTTTCCTGTGGTCGATAAAAAAGCCCTTCATGTTGTCTTTTTCTGCAAGGATGAAGTGTTCTTCCAATGTGAGGCCCGGTACGAGCGCCTGTTCAAGGCGTGCCGCGGGCAAGTACGCGACGCCATATTTTTGAAAGTCGTGGTAGGTCCGTCCAGTCATGTCGCGTTCTTCTTCAGCGAGGCAGAATTGGCCACCGACCGGCTGGGTGAGACCCGCACATGCGTTTAGAAAAAGGGTTTGTCCTGAGCCTTCCATACCGGCGAGCCCAATCACTTCCCCTGTGCGCACGTCCAAGTCCACACCCTTTATGTTAATCCTGACGCCTTCCAGCTGGACATTCTTCGCATGCAGAACCTTCTGCCCAAGCTCGAGCTTCGTTTTGGACTCGATTTCGACTTCTTTTCCAAACATCATTTCTACAAGCGCTTTGGTATCGAAGGGTGGCTTTACCGATCCGATCAGTTTTCCTTGCCGGAGTACCGACGCCGCGCTACAAAGCGTTTCTACATCCTCAAGCTTGTGCGATACGAACAGCACCGTCATGCCTTCCTTGGCGAGCTTTTTTAGTGTCGCAAAGAGTTTTTCCTTCTGAGGAAGGCTTATGCCGGTCGTGGGCTCGTCCAAAATGAGGACCTTCGCCCCTAACCACAGGAGCCGCAGAATCTCCAGCTGCTGGCGTTCGCCCACGGTGAGTGAATCTACAAAAGCCTCCGGGTCGATGGCAAAGTCAAACCGCGCCGCGAGTTCCCTAAACTCCTTTAATGCGGCACGCCGATTTGGCAGAACACTGCCTCGGCTGCCCAAAATAAAATCGTCGATCACTTTGAGCGGCGGAAAATCGAGCGGGTCCTGATGCAGCATTCCTATGCCGGAGCGGATAGCGTCAGCCGGCGCGTCAATGCGCACCAGCTTTCCGTCCAAAAGGATTTCTCCGCCGTCAGGAGTGTAATACCCCGACAATATCTTCATAAGGGTACTCTTGCCAGCGCCGTTTTCGCCCAAAATCCCCTGGATTGTTGATGATGGCACCACGAGCGAAATGTTGTCGTTCGCCCGAAGGCTTCCAAAGCACTTCGTGATTCCTCGCAATTCTATTTGCATCGCGTACTTCTCTTTCGTGCACACCACGTGCACATCATTCTCTCATTGCACTTATTAGTTGCATTCATGCTTCGCAAGCGAATTTGTTCCTACGCCGACAAAGCCCACAAATCTTCGCTTACAAATCTTCGCATACAAAAACGCGGGGTATCTTTGGCGACCGTATCGAAGCCATGATACCCCGCGCGCACTAAACTAACGATGGCGACGCCAGCACTGCCGACGTCAAAACTACCGACGTCAGCCGGGCGCACGACCCTCCAAACCGGGCAGCGCCAGACTACGCCGTGTCTACTTTGAAACCGATTGGCCTTCCATACCCTGGAGCAACTGTGGCAGATACCAGATCTGCTGATCAGTCGCCTTCTCACCCTTCTTCAAGAATACGGAACCGTCCTGATAGTTGAGCGGCCCAACCCAAAGATTGAGGCCCTTGCCCAGTTCACCGATGAACTTGTCCACGGCGTCGCTCGCTTCTTTGGACAGAGTACCTTTCATGAACCCGACCGCCGAGGTGTCGCGGTTGTTGATATTCTTCCAATCCGGATCGTTCCACTCAAAATGGCTCTTCCAGGTGCCGTCCATGGCGCTCTTGACGACTCTTGCATACGTGGGGCCCCAGTTAAAGTAGGGAACGCCGAGCGAGACACCCTTTCCTTCTTCCAGCGCCTTGTCGTAATCGTACGGCATTGCCCAGACTTTCTTGCCTTGTGCCGTGAACTTGGCCGCTTCTGCCACTGCTTCTGTTGTATCGATACCAGAAATAACGACATCGAAGCCGGAATTGAAGAAATCGTCTGCAACCTGGGTCGGGTCGGAGGTTACGCCCGGGATATTGAACCAGAAGCCAATCCAGGTGACCTTAAAGGTGAGTTTCGAAGGATCTTTCTTGAGGTAATTCACCCACGCGTAGCGGGCGCCAAGATAGGCGGCCGACGCGAGTCGGCGTGTTTCGTCGTTGATAAGCGGCCCCAAGAAGCCGATCTTGCCGGTTTTTGTGGTCATGGCGGCTGCAACGCCGGCCACCATTTTCATGTATTCCATCTTGCCCATGACGTTGATCATGTTGGGAAGCGGCAGGTAGTTCTTCCCTTCCTTCCATTGCTGAGAACCGGAGGTCAGAACGACGAAGATGTCCGGATGGTCCTGTGCGAACTTGATGGCTTCGTCGGTCATGTCGTCGGAGCTAAAGATAACGAGCTTTGCGCCCTGGGCAACGAGGCTTTCGCCAAGCTGCGACACGGTGGTACCCGGCCTGTCGGCTGTATTTGCCCTGTCGATGTAGACCAGCTTGGTGCCTGGAACCTTATTCAACACATACTGTAATCCGTCATAGTTTGCCTGGCTCCAGCCGTGGTCGTTGTATGGACCGACCATCACCAACCCAATAGTGAGGTTGGGGCCCGCGGCGGGTGGGGCGCTCTGGGCGAATGCCGTTGAGCTCGCAACGAGCGCAATGCCGACGCATAACAGTAGACTTAACACTTTGCGCATCTTCTGTCTCCTTGTAGTATTTGGATCGAAACGACAACCTAAGTAAGGTAGCTTGATTGTTTCACCGTCCGTGACGGCTGTCAAGTTTTTGCGCTATGAAACCGACCGCGATTTCAATTCGACACGAAACATTGCGCCCCTTGGTTTGGAATCTTCCAGTTAGAGGAATGGGACTTGGCAAGTCTGTAGAACCGGATGATTGACAATCTCGCTGGGAATGTCTATAGTTATCGTATGCCGATAACGAATGGCGATATTACCAAGAGAACCTTTTTCTTAGGCTTCATACGGTTGCACCTGCTCTATCATGCGGCGCAACAGCCTATTTACGGCCTCGACATGATACAGGAATTACGGAGGCATGGTTACAATCTCAGCCCGGGTACGCTTTACCCGATCTTACATGGGCTTGAGAAAGATGGATTTCTGGAATCCAGACCGCAGGCAGTAAATGGAAAAATTCGTAAGTACTACCGTATTACAGAGGCGGGTCGGTCAAGTCTAAAAGAAGGCACCGAGAAGGTAGGGGAACTGTTCAGGGAGATATCGGGAGAGGATCAGAAGACTCGTCACAACGTCGACGTTGTCGAGCCATTACTTAAAGAAGTACGTCGGGATTGATATATGGAGGTAGAAATGTTGCAAAGTAACTTTCAGGGACTGTCCTCAAAAGAGGCAGAAGAACGACTTAAAGAATATGGTCCTAATCAAATTTACAAGGCAAAGAAACTCAGTTTTTGGGGGATCGCCGCTCACGAAGTCACTGAGCCAATGATCCTGCTTTTGATTTTTGTCGGAGTGGTCTATAGCATCTGGGGCAAACTTGGCGACGCGATCACCATTTTTGTCATAATACTGCTTCTTGTGCTTGCGGAGGTGCTCAATGAATTTCGCGCAAAGAAAGCGATCGATTCGCTTGAAAAAATCGCTGCTCCAAGAACCAAGGTGCTGCGGGACGGAAAGGTGATCGAGATCGAGTCGGAAATGGTTGTTCCTGGTGATCTGTTGGTGTTGACCACAGGTACTAAAATAGCCGCGGATGCACAGTTGAAGCAAACTGTAGATATCCAGGTAGATGAATCCGCACTGACGGGAGAGTCTTTTCCACAGAACAAGAACGTGTCGGATATGATCTTTGCCGGTACAGTTGTGGTTGCAGGGGAAGGCCTGGCGGAGGTAAAGACGACTGGCCAAAAAACCAGATTGGGAGAGATTGCTTCCACACTCAAAGAGATCAAGTTCAGAAGAACGCCACTGCAGATTGCAATGAGAACGCTGTCGGGCTGGCTGGTCTATGTCGCGATTTTCTTTTCGGTCCTTATCCCTGTCATCGGTCTCGTTCGAGGGCAAGATTTTAGAACGATGATACTGACGGGACTTTCGCTCGCCTTTGCCACTATTCCGGAAGAATTGCCAATCGTCATCACTATGGTGCTGGGATTGGGTTCGCTTACTCTTTCAAAGAATAAGTTCCTGGTAAAGAAGATTAATTCCGCCGAGGTATTAGGTAATGCAACGGTAATCGTTACAGACAAGACAGGTACGATTACCGAGAACAAGATGAGCATTGCGTCATTACTCCCTTGTGGCGGATATAGCGAGGCCGATCTTCTAGGTTTCGCGTGCGCTACTCTTACGACATTCTCGAGTTCTCCAATGGACGATGCCGTGGCGGAAAAGGCGCAGGCGTTGAAAGTTGCGGATTCGGGCGTAGAACCTGCACCGATAATCCGCCAGAGGGTCTTTGGCAACGGAAGAAAGACCAAGTCCATACTTCGAAGAACCTCAGAAGGGGATGAGCTCTATGTGAGCGGCGCCCCTGAAGAGGTTTTTGGCATGTGCGGCGACGTGCCACAAGATGTGTTGAGCAACCTTACGATGGAAACGTCGAAAGGGCGAAGGGTCATTGCGATCGCGCATGGAAAAGTAGCGCCGACGCAAGAGTATCCCGACCTGGCCTCGTTGGAAAGCGGGTTGGATTTGATCGGGCTTATCAGCTTCGAAGACCCGCCTCGAAGTGGTGTAAAAGAGACCATCGCGAGAGCGGCCAAAGCCGGCATACGAACGATTATCGTGACAGGCGACCACCCACTTACCGCTGCCTACATAGCCAAAGAGGTGGGAATTCCATCCGACAAGGTCGTGACCGGTAGTGAGTTGCAGAACATGGACGACGCAACGTTGCAGGAAACTGTAAAGCGGGTTTCGGTTTTTGCGCGAACCACGCCGCAGGACAAGTATCGCATCGTTCAGGCTCTCCAAAAGAATGGAGAAATTGTGGCCGCAACGGGAGACGGCATAAATGATGCATTGGCGCTCAAGAGTGCGGATATTGGAATCGCTATGGGACTTCGTGGTACCGACGTTGCCAAGGAAGCGGCCGCCGTGGTGCTTGCCGACGATAACTATGTCACCATCGCGCAGGGAATTTTCGAGGGCAGAAAATTCTTCGACAATCTCCAGAAGGGTATCAAATACTATCTTACCGTCAAGGTTGCCCTGATATTGATATTCTTGATGCCTGTACTATTGGGTATTCCCATGCCACTCGCGCCGATTCAGATCATTCTCCTGGAGCTGTTCATGGATTTGGCGGCTTCCGCAGGGTTTGTGGCAGAGCCCCAAGAGCCAAACATTTACACTCGTCCTCCGCGGGATCCAAAAGAAGCCGTGCTTGGACGGCGCGTAGTGACAGACATTTTCGTCAATGGCGCCATTCTTTTCTTGGGTGTAATCGGTGTATTTCTCTTTGCCCTTGGACAGGGAATGAGCCTCGTTTATGCTCAAACCTTCGCGTTTTCGGCATGGATTTTTGGGCATATCGCGCTCGCGTATGTTTCGCGATCGGATAGAGATTCCGTGTTTTCTCTTGGGCTTTTCAGTAACCGTGTCATCAACATTTGGGCCGGTATCGCTATTGCCTTCCTCATCGCCGGCGTCTACCTGCCATTCTTGAGCGTATCCCTAAATCTTGCGGCAATCAGTGTGACGCAACTTGTTCTTATAGCCGTGGTAATGGTGGCTCTTGTCGGTCTTGTGGAGGTAAAGAAGCTTGCAAGAAGGCAAGCGAAGTAAAGGTATTTTAGTAAGCGAGGCGGCCACGTGGTTTATTAGGCGTTATAACTTAGGCACGCTACGACAATCCTTGATGGTATGGCTCCGAATGCGCTCGATCAGCGTGAGCGCATTCCGGGGCGCATACGCCGCGACATCGTTATCGAAATAGACGTAGACATCGCAGTCCATCTACCAGAACATCATGCAACGCGTCCCCAAACTCTTGTACAAGGCACACATCAAAGACGAGTGATGGCGGCAATTGAAAGAGCACAACGCTCAATTTGTCACCCAGTGCGCTGGCCGAGGCAAAAAAGCGTTGCAGCGGTTCCCTGACGCCACGGAGCCGGTTGATATGTGTGATAAAACGACTCGCCTTGACAGCCCAACAAAAGCCTGGTGGTGTCGATTCACGCCACTTCTCGTAAGTTGACGCTCGCATTTCATGATAGAACGTCGCATTGACTTCGATCGTGTCGAAGTTCTGTGCGTAGAACTCAAGCCATTTGTCTTTGGGCAATGTTTCGGGATAGAAAAGACCTCGCCAATCTTCGTAATTCCACCACGATGTACCTATGCGAATACTATTCATCTCGTATCTCCAGGATCTATCCGACAACAGTATACGACCGTACTGCAACCTTCGCCACCTTCCAGAATGGGTTAATCATACGCGACTGACGGGCCAGTCTTCAGGCCAGATAAAAATTGACAACTGGGCCCTGTGGCCATACTATGGATGCATGTCATTGGCTCCCTTTGGGGATATTCATCTTGGCGGGGATACTCGGCGTCGAAAGGTGAATGGCGGAAAGTTGCTCGGTTATTTTCTGTACGCTGTTGCGGGAATTTTCTTTAACGTCGAATTTGCATCGTTCAATGCTGCCGGCGTCATCCGTAACTCTGAGTATGTCCTCGGAACCTTTGCAATGTGCTTTGTTCTGCTCGTTCTGTCGTCGTTTTTGTTGCAACTGAGCAACGAGCTTACCACGCAGGCTTTTGCGTTTGTGTTTTGTTTTGTTATAATGGCATTGATCGAGCAGAGTTTTTCCATTTTTCAGTTTACGAAACTTGCCTTCTTTTCTGGGTTCTTGATACTGCTCAACAGTAAGTTTCGTCCTGGAATAGGGCTGAGTCTCTCCTGCCTTTTGATCCTAATGTATCTTTTCCCGTCCGTGCTTGCCGTCAGCCTGGGAAAGAACGACCTTCTGAATCTTGATGCTGCTAAACCAGATTTCTTGATCCGACTGGGTGGAGTAGGTTTTCTTGTTGTTGCGGCGACAGGCAGTTCACTTGTGCAGAAGGTCTTTCAACAAAAATCAGCCGCCGAAGCATCTGTAAATCACCTTAATGTGACCATTGCGAATCTTTCGAAGATCAACCAGGACTTGCAAAGTTATGCCAGAACCATCGACGAAGAAGCGATTGCCAGCGAACGGAACAGAATATCACGCGAAATTCATGATATTTCTGGGTATAGGTTTACTAACATAATTGCGCTTATGGATGCCGCGATGAGTATGGGAGGAAGAAATCCTGAGAAACTTCAGGAATTGTATATCGCTGCGCGCTCTCAAGCGAAGGATGGTATTTTGGAAACGAGGCGGGCCTTGCAAGCATTACGCACAGATGAGCTTTACAGAAAACGAGGAATATCTGCAATTTATAAGATTTGTTCCGTTTTTCATGAGGTGACAGGCATAAAAATTACCATAGAGTCCGGCAATACGCCGAATACGCTAGGGGATAGAATCGACTCCGTAATCTATCGTCTGGTCCAGGAGGCGCTAACGAATTCGATGCTGCATGGCAGAGCTTCGGAAGTTAAAATATATCTGTGGATTCACGAGAAAATACTCGACGTCGTTGTTCAGGACAATGGAATTGGAGCAATGCAGGTGGAAAAGGGGATCGGACTGTCCGGCATGGAAGAACGTGTCGGGGAGCTTGGCGGAGTGCTGGAAATTGGTCCTGTTCCGGAAGGTGGTTTCAAAGTGAGAGCGCAAATCCCTCTTAGTGAAGCTGGAGCGAATGAAACAGGCTTGAATGAAGCAGGCGTCAATGAAGCAGGCGTCAAATGAATGATCAAAATAAAACTAAGCTGCTGCTTGTGGACGATCAAGTCCTTTTTACCATGAGCCTCAAGACATTTTTGGAGAATTATGCCCAGGACATCGAAGTCGTCGGCACAGCGAGAAATGGACAGGAAGCAATCGAAATGGCTCAAGAAACGCGCCCCGATGTCGTGCTCATGGATATCTATATGCCTGTAATGAACGGTGTTGAAGCCACCAAGCAGTTAAAAACTCTGATGCCGAACGTTCAGATAATTGTGCTCTCCACCTATGACGAAGACGAATATATCCAAGACGCGCTTGCTAACGGTGCGTCGGGGTATTTACTTAAAGACATCTCTCCTACCGAACTGATCGCGGCTATACGCGCGCTGCGGGGCGGGGTTGTCCAAGTGTCGCCTCAGGTTCTTGCACGACTATTCCAACGCATGTACAAGGACGAAGGAACCAAGACAACCGAAATTGGGAAGAGATTCGAATGGTTTGAAACGCTAACCCCGCGTGAAAAGGAAATATTCGGCCTCATTGCGATTGGTATGGACAACGATGGAATCGCCACAAAGCTAAAAATCTGTGAGCAAACTGTACGGAATCATGTCAGCGCCATTTATTCAAAACTGAATGTTCACGATCGCTTTGAAATAATCCAGCTTGCAAATCAACTCAAGTACCAATAGGTTGACAATGGCCTACGGCAAGTCATAATTAATTTAACTTCACGATATGGGGAACATAATAAAGGACGGAAAAAAGTGAACAAGCTACACGGCGTTGGATTGGATTCTATTGATGCATTCTATTCCGGCATGGCCCCTTGGGCCGATCCTGCTATCCAAGAAGTGGGAAGGCTTCCAATTTCAAGCCTTGTGTATCATTTTTCTTCGACTACATCTGCGCTCAATGATGCGATGTCCGGTCCCGAAGGGCGCAATGGAACCTGGAGCGAAGTACCACAAGACTCATCGTGGGCAGTGTCGCTTAATGGCGCATGGGAGTTCAGGCTTTTTGATACTGTTGAAGAAGCACTAGCTTGTAATAATACCACGCCGGCGCCGGATAGCGCGGCTTGGGACGAGATAATGGTACCAGGCGCGTGGTGCTTACAGGGATATGATCATCCTCACTACACCAACGTTATCATGCCATTCGACGCAGTATGGCCAGATCTGCCTACGATTCAGCATGTGGGCATTTTTCGCAAAGCTTTTCTTACGCCTGAGTCTTGGGATTCCGGCGACTACGTTCTTAGAATCGGAAGCGCCGAGAGCCTTGTCATGGTGTGGCTCGATGGAGAATTTGTCGGGCTTTCCAAGGACTCAAGATTGCCTGCAGAGTTCCTGCTTCCAACGGGCGCCGGAGAATCCCATGTCCTTACGTTAATGGTCGTACAATACACCGACGCAAGTTTTATCGAGGATCAGGACGAATGGTGGCTCGGAGGTTTGCATCGCAGTGTCATGTTGCTTTATCGCCCAAAAATCTCTCTGCAGGATGTGAGAATCAATGCTACAGTTCAGAAAGATTGCGGTTCTGTTGATGTCGTAGCTCAGGTCCGAGCTTACAAGAAGGTTCGAGCTTACGAGAGAATCGACGAGGATGCCCAGAACGTTCTAATTCGGTGCGAACTCTATGATGCGAATGGAAAGTTCATCGATCGATCACAGAAGCCTTTGCCGCAGTCGTATGCTTATGATGGCCTTACGACGAAATTTACTTTTGACATAGACTCGCCTGCTATTTGGTCGCACGAAGACCCAACACTGTACTTTTGTGCATTGACGATAGTTGACGGTGAAAGTGCGACGGAAATGGACGCGGTCGCACAGGCCTTTGGCTTTCGCTCCGTCAAAATCGATCGAGGCTCTCTTCTTATCAACGAGAAGAGGGTCTTTATTCAAGGAGTCAATCGTCATGAGTTTTCACAAACCGGCGGCCGCGCCCTTACTACGCAAGAGATGGTAAGAGACATAGAACTTCTCAAAGAGCATCATTTTAATGCCGTGCGTTGTTCGCATTATCCCAACGACGAGCGGTGGTACGAGTTGTGCGACCGTTATGGTCTGTACCTTGTTGATGAAGCGAATATTGAAACCCATGCGTATTATGATCAGATATGTCGAGATCCGGCATGGTCGACAGCCTTCCTAGCCCGAGCACAGCGAATGGTTTTGAGAGATAAGAACCATCCGTCAATTATTCTTTGGTCTTTGGGCAACGAATCCGGTTATGGCTACAACCACGATCTTATTGCAGGCTGGATTCGTTCGTACGATCCGTCGAGGCCTTTACATTACGAAGGAGCGGTACGGCCTGAATGGGGCCAAAAGGCATATACGGTCGAGTCGCTGCACCGTGGTAAGCTGGCTACCGACATCATATGCCCAATGTACCCACCAATCGACCTTATTTCACAATGGGATGCTCTGCCCCATGACGAAAGGCCTCTTATCATGTGCGAATATAGCCACGCCATGGGCAATTCCAACGGAAGCCTTTCCGATTATTGGGCTGCGATCCGTTCGAGTAAGTCTTTGCAGGGTGGTTTCATTTGGGAATGGGTTGACCATGGAATTCTGGAAGGTGCAAATGGCAGGGTACACTCTAAGTTGCAGCCTGGGCCCAACGCCGAGTATGCAAAGCCATGGCGTTATGGAGGGGATTTTGGCGACTTCCCTTCGGATATGGATTTTGTATGCGATGGTTTGCTTTTCCCTGACCGCAGTCTTAAGCCGGTGATGGCAGAATGTTCTTATCTCTTTCAACCTCTTGAAATTGTGTTGAAAAACGGATGGCAACGGGCGGAGCAGCCAAACCCCGCAGGGCTTCGGAACACATTCGGTGTTGTCGGCGATGAACGTGCTCAAATCGTTTTTAGGTCGCGAATGTACTTTAAGAGTACCGGGCCAATGCTGGCTAGCTGGAGAATAGAAAGTGCCTTGCCACAAATCCAGTCTCCTGTGGCAGAAGGGAAAGTAACATTAGATTCGCTTGAGCCCGATCAGTTTGAATCTATGACAATTGACCTTGCGCCCATTGTACAAAGTCTAATGACGAGAAAAGACTTTCGCTCTGCGATTAATACTGATCTGGCCTTTGCAAACGGTTCAAGAGCATCCTTGCTCATCCTTTCGATAACCCTGTACGCTCTTGAAAAAACAACGGACGGCCAGCCTAAAGAGCTTGCAAAAGAATCGTTTGGCCTTGTTGTGCACGAGATCCCCGCTTATATGGACACAAAGGACGACACGACGGATTGCCAGGCTGAAATGGCGCCGAAAGGTTCGGGATTCTCACACGAAGCTTTGCAAATAGCGGTATCTCCCGAAGGATTCATCGACGCACTGAAACCTAAGAGAGATGGCCTTGATGCAAGTTCCCTGATAGCGGAACCCATAATTCCAGTCTTGTTCAGAGCTCCTACGCAAAACGACGGACTCAAGAATTTCATTTCTCTCAGAGGCATTCCGGAACTTGCTTTTTATTATCAGGACAAGGCCATGTATCCGTGGCTGGACGCTGGGCTCGAATGGCTTCATTTTGAATCGCTTGAGCAAAAACAAGTAGAGAATCGCATGATTCTGAGTCATCGCATCTACACATCGAATAACACCCAATGTGGCGCAATAACTCAAGAGTTGCGGTTTATCGATTCCAGCGAGATGGCATTGAGTGTGTCGTTTAACCTTGACCCGATAGTTCCCGAGTACCCGCGTATTGGGCTCAAAACCAGACTTCGATCAGGGCTTTCCATGGTGCAATGGTGTGGTTATGGGCCGCAAGAGAACTACCCAGACCGTCAACAGGGTGCCCTCTTGGGGCGGTATCTGGAGGCCCCAGAAGGCTTCGTTACACCATATATTGTTCCCCAAGAGAATGGATCGCGTGGCGGCGTCTTGTGGGCAATGCTCCAGTTCCAAGATGGATTAAGGTTGCTCGTCCAAGCAACCAAGGCCTTTTCTTTTGGCGTGTCACCGTATTCCGAGCACGAGCTCTGGGAAGCACGTCACTTTGATGAACTTCAGCCAATCGATGTGGCACTCGCTGACGGTGCATGGTTCTATCTTGATATCGCACAACGCGGCGTAGGCACGGCAACATGCGGGCCGGACACCTTGCCCCGTTACAGGCTTTATCCGGGAAAGTACGACGCACAGTTTTTCTTTAAGATTCTATTTTGAATTTTTATCGCCGCTAAAATAGAGGAGCCGTGCTCAGAAGCTCGAGCGTGCTGCGGAAGGGCTTGCACAAGCAAGAACTTCCGTAACACGCGGGCATGCCGAGCAGATTTAGCGCTCCACTATTTTATTGAGCCGAGCAGACCTGCGACAAATTGCTTTTGCATCGACAGGAAAAGAATGAGAACTGGCAAAACCGAGATGCAAACAATCACCATAAGGGCGCCATATTCAATCGTGTAAGCACCCATCACCGATGACATCGTAAGGGGCAGAGTTTTCATGTTTTCCGAAAGGATCGTGATAAGGGGCCAGAGGTAGGAGTTCCACTGTCCCAGGAATAAGTAGATTGCCGCCGACGCGTAGGTGGCTTGCATGGATGGGGAGACTATACGCCAGAAAATGGAGAATTCGCTTGCACCATCCACTCTCGCAGCCTCCATGATTTCAGTTGGGAACATCTGAAAATTCTGTCGCATGAAGAACACAATAAAAGGCGACATAATAGCCGGGAGAATAATAGCCGCGTGCGTATTGAGCAAACGCATGAACGCAAAGAGCCTAAACATAGGAATTACTATGGCAATTTGCGGAATTATCATCGTCAGAAGCAGAATGTTAAAAACCTTGTCCCTTGCCTTGGAAGGATATTTTTCAAAGCCGAACGCAGCAAGGCTGTTGACAATCAGCCCGAGCACCACGGTAAGCACGGCGATTTTCAGCGAGTTGAGAAAGTAAAGCGGAAGGTTGTAGGTGGAGACGGCTTTTTTCCAGTTGAGCATGAATTCTTTTCCGGGTGTCAGTACTCCCTTTATTACGTCATTAGGATTGAGCGTTGTACCTATCACCATCCAGTAGAATGGGAAAATGCTGATGGCTGCAGCCAAGAGTAATATTATGATTGAGATGATCCTCGCCAAAGACCATTTGCGTACTGTACTCATTTGTCAGGCTCCCTTTGCCCAAGCAACCGCATCTGGATAAAGGCAAATATTCCAGAAATGAGCACTACCACATAAGAAAGTGCCGTTGCATAGCCGAAGTTTCCATTTACAAGAAAGGCCTGCCTGTAAATGTATACCGCAGCGGTCATCGTCGAATTATATGGCTGTCCACCTTGGGTAAGAATATTGGGCTCGTCGAAGAGTTGCATAGTCCCGCTTGTGGACGTAACAAGTGAAAAAAGTATGACTGGAAGCAGTAGCGGAATAGTAATCTGAAACAGCTGACGAGATTTCGACGCGCCATCCACCTCTGCCGCTTCATAAATCTGCGGGTCGATACTTTGGAGCCCGACAAGGAAAAAGACCATATTGTAGCCCGTCCAGCGCCAGGTCATGGCCAGAATAATCGTAACCTTCGCCCAGAAAGGATCCGAAAGCCAACCGATTGGTTCCTTGATAATGTGGGCACCAATGAGCAGATTGTTTAACATTCCATTTGTCTGCAGCAACATTCTGAAAAGCACCGACACGACGACGAGCGAAGTTACACTGGGCAGAAAAATTGCAAGTCTTAAAGGTCCACGTAGTTTCTGAACTTCCTGATTGAGAAGGACAGCCAAGAACAAAGCAAGAAATACCATTATGGGTATTTGAACTGCCATGAAGATAAAATTGTTGCCGAGGGCCTGCAAAAAAACCTGGTCGTGAAGCATCCGGACAAAATTGCCCAAACCAATAAACGTGCTTGTGGCTCCTCGCCATTTTTGGGTGACATAATAGAGCGAAGAAAGAATGGGATAGAGCATGAAAAGACAAAAGAGAACGATGGCAGGGGTCACGCAGAGCCAACCAAACCTGTTCAAGTAGCTTTGGTAAGAACGCTGTTTTTGCACCTCGACCTCCTCAGAACTTCGATAAGACGAATGAAAAGCCCCCGTGTTCGCCGCATGGGTGAACGCGGGAGCAAGAAAGAAGCATAATACGGTTATTCGCCCGTGGTCTGTTTGTACTCGGCCTCTGCGGCTTTTATCGTGTCGTCAATAGTTTTCAGGTCACCCTTGAAGTACCGCAAAACTGCGTTCGCTACCGCATTTCGCATAGGAACATAATTGGCTGTGTATCTCAACGTAGGAACCTTGCTCATCCAGGCAGCAAAGTCCTGGTATACCGGCTGGCTCTTATAGAAGAAGTCGTCTTTGGCAGTGTAGTTCGATCCCTTCTGGCTCGGCAGGTATGTACCCATAGCGCCTGCGCCTTTCAAAATTGTATTGTAGAATTCAAGCGCCTCGGGCTTGTCGGAAGCCCAGACCGACTTCATAAAATCTATTGCAAGCGCTTTGTTGGGGCTCTTGTCATAAATATACCAGCTCGACCCGCCATTGTTGGAGGCATTCGCGGCAGTAGCAACTCCCTCGATTCGAGGAGTGGGGATAATCATGTATTTGCCCTTGTTTTCAGGCCGGGATTTCACGGTGCCGACCATCCAGATTGCATTCAGGAATCCTACGGCTTTGTCGCTGTTCACTGCGTTGATCCAATCCGACCAACCGACGACGCTGTACAGAAGACCCTTATCGTTCAATTCCTTGAAGAGTGCAATGGACTTCTTGAATGCATCGCCCTGCAAGTTGAGGCTGCCGTCGGGATTGAAGAATTGACCACCGGTAGATTGGACCACGATACGAAGCATGTCGAAGTTGTCGCTCTGATAAGACAGAAGTGGCATTCCTGTCTTTGCCTTGACTGTTTCTCCGAGCTTAATCACCTGACTCCAGGTAAGATTCTTGCCATAGTAGTCGTCTGGATTGAGTCCAGCCGCCTTGATGTAATCGGTGCGCAGCCAAAGCCCGGTGGATCCTGTATCGAAGGGGATGCCGTAGATTTTGTTGCCAACGGTCATGGGCCCGACTTTGTAGGGCGCAAATTTGCTGTAATCTATACCGGCTGCCTTGAGGTCGGCAAACGCATTCGGATAGTCACGCAGGAATTGCTCTATCTGAAAATCTTGGAACAGAAAGATATCCGGCATCCCGACACCGCCGGCCTGAAGTCCAGACGTCAGTTTTGCCACTAGATTATCCGAGTTGCCAGTTTCCACAATTTCGATTTTTACGTCTGGGTGTGCTTTATTATAGACTTTGGCTGCTTCATTCATTGCATACTGATTGAAGTTAGGATCCCAGCACCAGACCGTCAACTTCTTCCCTTGAGCGGAGACTCCCGCAACAACCAGACACAAGAGCAACAGAATACTCACAAAGGTCTTCTTCATGGTATTCCTCCTTTATTGTGACGATTATGCCTTTAGGTACAATGGCACACACAGAATCATCGCACGCTTTGTCAAAACCGCAAGAGACAAGTGTCCTATGTAACAAGGAGTTATCTGGTATTTTTGTACTATGGCAATAGGAGTGTTTAGTCTTTTACGGAAATCTCTCTGCCGAGAATCATCTCAGGTCGATACTCAAAGTGCATGTTGTCCCAGACCGTCCACTTCCCGCCCCAAACGAAGCCCTCTTTTTCAAACATGTCGACAACAAGATCAGGTGGTGCCCATCGGCCTTCGAGTGGAATGAGCATCCAATCGTCTTTGCCCTTGTTTTTCTCCCAGTTCCAGTACACGACTTTATTCTGCCAGCCGCGCGGAAGAATGTCGATCGCAAGCCCCATGCTGTGGAACGACATTCCTGAAGTGTCTCTGATCTGACGCCAGGAGTAACCATCGATCGAGCTGATTGACTGAATGAATTCGTGCGCTTCCCTATCTGTCTGCGAGGCGGCAAAAATCTGTCTTTCCACCCGGTTTAGCGGTTCCACAATGAGTTCGTGAACGTTTACCTGTCTGCCAAGGAACTTAGTTTTGACAATATGAGCTTCAAGATCCTCTCTCGATGATGTGTCATAAATTATTTCAAAGAAGTAAGTTGGAGAAATAGGTCCACTTTCTCGACTCTCACTTGATCCAAATTCACGAATCTTTTCAATTTGATCCTTCGTAAAGGTTGCAGGATCCTCAGGCTTTTTCGGTATGTAGAAGATGAGTGTCCGATAGTTGTCCTTGGATCCAAGTAGTTCCTTTGGAAGGTAGCGCCCCTCAGCCCAGTACAGGTCCTTAGTGGAATCGCCCTTGGTCAGGGTGATCTTCCAGTCGCCTATTTGTGAATCAAAAGTACTCGCGATGGTGATTGAAGGGTAGGCGGCCTTTAGGACTGCGATCTCAGCATGCAATCTTGGTGGCATTCTGTTTGTGTCTTGGGCAAGAAAGCCGGAACGGTTATGTTCTCCACTAAGTCCTGGTAGAACCGCGAATACCAAGACAAGAACAACAACGATCAAAAGCCCCACCAGGGCAGAAAGCACTATTCTCCTGTGTTTATTCACTTTTCCAAGAATTTTCGCCTGCATCGTGGTGTAAAGATAGTGCACTTTCCTTGCGGTACGTCAAGCCTGTGCGTCAAAACTGAGTGTCTCACTCCACGCGTATCCACCGAAGCACTTCTTGCAGTTTTGGCCTTTTGCCAGTCATCAAGATTCCAACCCTGAAGATCTTTGCGGCGAGTATCATCATACCGACAACCGCTACCACGAGCAGTGAAAGGCAGAGCGCGAGTTGCCAGAAAGGCGGGCTAGAAACAAGGATCCGGGCCAGCATGACAATCGGGCTCGTGAGGGGAAAAATCGAGAGCACAACCACCAGCGTAGAATCCGGACTCGTGACAAGCGTATTGAGCATAACGAGCGGCACGATAAGGAATATGATAAGTGGCCACGCCAGTTGTCCGAGATTCTGCTCGTCCTCGCTTGCTGCGCCCAAGCCTGCATACGCCGAGGCATACAGGAAGAAACCCAGGAGGAAGAACACAAGAAGCCACCCCATATTCTGCATGGAAATCGCCGCAGGCAAGGCAAGACCAAAGAGCGGCCCTATGTACCGGTTAAGCAGAAAGGCCATGAGGGTCCACACGGCGTACTGTAGAATCCCCGCCAGGCCCAATCCTGCTATTTTGCCCATCATGAGTTCCCGGCTTGTAACGCTGGAGAGCATTATTTCGACAGTCTTGGAGGTCTTCTCTGTAACGACAGATCTGCCTATCATCTGTCCATATAACAAAATAGTCATATAGAGCAGCATGATAAAAACAAGAACCGTCATAAGAGTTTCCAAGAATGCCTGGTCGCTTATGGCTTTTTCCTCACCATGGGGCTCGAGCTTAACAACATCAAAGTCCGTCGGGGCCAGGAGCCTGTCTGCAACCTCAGGTTGAACACCACTCGCCCTGATGCGTTCCGAACGCGCAGAAGACTCCAAAGCGGCCTTTGCGGCGCCATAAAGAGCGACATCGGCGCCGGTCTTGGAAAACCATAGCGCCTTGCCTCCATCAGGCCATCCCGCCTCCAGAACAAGAAGCGCGCCCAATTCTCCGCTTAAGGTTCCTTCTTTTGCCCTTTCCACAGAGTCGACTGGCTCAATCTGGATATTCATACCTGAAAACGCGGTCTGCAGGGCCTCTTGAACGGCTTTAGGTGCCCCATACACGGCAATTGGATTGGACTTTATGCCCGCGCCAGGAGACGCTGCAAGCAGGGTGGGCAGTGCTGTCACCGCAAAGATAAGAAACGGCCCCAAAATGGTAAGAACCACAAACGTTTTGTTTGCGGCAGTGAGTCGAAATTCATGCCTGATTATGTATTTAGACTTGACCATAACTGGCTCCCCCATTTGAGCCGAGCCCTTCATTGCCGACTAGCCCAACAAATATCTTGTGCAGTGATGGCATCACAACCTCAAAACGTCGAACCTTTAGTTTCCCCACAACAGCTTTTAGTAGCTCGTCAGAATCTATTCCCTGCCTCAGTTCGACCTCGATCCAGCGTGGATACTCGACGACAGAATTGACAAACTCGAGCTTCTTTACAAAAGACGCATCGCCATCGAACTCGATCTGGACAGCGTTGCGTCCGTAGCGGGCCTTTATATCTGCAAGTGGCCCATTGAGGACTGCTCTGCCTTTATTGAGAAGCAAGATTCGCCCGCAAATTTTCTCTGCGTGTTCCATAATGTGAGTCGAGAAAAGGACGGTTGCTCCTTTCTCTTTAAGTTCAGCCATTACTGCAAGCATTTCGTCTTGTGCCAGAGGATCCAATCCCGAGAAAGGTTCGTCAAAAAAAACGAGCGACGGGTTATGCGCAAGCGCCGCGATGAACTGTGCCTTCTGCGCCATACCCTTGGAAAGATCGGAGACTTTCCGGTTCTTCCATTCGGAAAGGCCAAAACGCTCCAGCCAGCCATCGATGGCTGGCCGGAAGTCCTGTGGTCGTGCCCCCTTTATCGCCGCGAGGTATTCCAGCACTTCGCCGAGTTTGGCTTTTCGGTACAGTCCGCGCTCTTCGGGAAGGTAGCCGATCTTGTTCTTGTCTGCCTCAGCTAAAGGTCTGCCATCAAAGAGGATTCGCCCTGAGTCCGGTGCAATTATGTTCATCATCATGCGGATTGTAGTTGTCTTGCCTGCACCGTTCGGCCCTATCAGGCCAAAAATCTCGCCTGGTTTCGCCTCAAAAGAAAGGTCAGAGACTGCTTTTACTTCAGCGTAGGTTTTGGAAATGTTCTCTGCCGTTATCGTATCTTTGCTCCTCACAGAATCGGTTACAAGTGCGCAATCAGCAACCAAGGTCCACGAGTCAGTCATATTTATAACACACTTTTGCAAACAATGTAAAAACAGCTGGATGAATACTTCAAGATCGGGTCGCTCTCATTCGGGTTGCTCTCACATGGATCATCACAAAATTCTTGCGACAATGATCGACAATGATCGACCTCGCTAAGGAGATTCAACAGCTGCACCTTGTAAGTGCCCAACCCGCAGCTATGCGGAACGAAACGCCTAAGTACTGCATCGCTGTGGTAGAGTGGAAGAAGAATCGATTTTACCGTTGCGGGACATTATGATACATCGTAGTATGAGGTACGACCAGGAGTTGCTAATGCATGCTGTACTCTATTGCGTGACAGTCATCCTAGGGCTCTTGCTCATTAGGCGGATAAGGCCCATTCCCAGCATTCCCAGCATTCCCAGCATTCCCGGCACAGATTCTTGCGAACCAGATGTACGGGTTTCTGTCATTATTCCAGCTCGAAATGAAGAGAAAAACCTTCCCAGACTTCTGACCTCTCTCAAAGCGCAGAAGTACAAGCCGCATGAAGTTATTGTTATAGACGACTGCTCAGACGATGAGACCGCACGTATAGCAGAAGACTTTGGCGCGACACTATATCGGGTCGGGAAAAAACCTGAGACTTGGTTAGGCAAATCTTACGCTTGTCACCTGGGGGCAAGTCATGCATCTGGCGAGGTTTTTCTTTTTTTGGATGCCGATTGTTTCTTCCAACCCAATGGCCTTGCCTCTATGGTAGCCGCATTCAAAGCCGGGAACGGCATCCTTTCTGTCTGGCCATTCCATTATACAGAAAGGATGTACGAAACGCTGTCGTTCTTTTTCAATAGTATCATTGCAACTAATGCAAATAAATGGCCATGCAAAAAAAACACAGATGGGGTTGTGCTCTACGGTCCAGCTTTCATTGTCAGCCGAAACGACTACTTCAGTGTTGGTGGGCATAGTAGTGTCAAAAACGAAGTCTTAGAAGACGTTGCACTGGGGAAAACATTCCGTGAGAACGGAATCCCTGTTAGGAGTGTAAGTGGTGCTGGGGCGATTTCTTTCCGTATGTATCCGCAAGGTATTGGTTCGCTTGTTACAGGCTGGATAAAGAACTTCTCCAAAGGGGCAATTTCTATTCCCGCAGTTTCGCTTGCCATAATGATAGTCTGGATTACTGGTCTTACTGCGCTATCCCTAAACTCATTATCTTTAGTGGTCGACTCCATCTCGAAGCATTCTCTTACAGTCTTGGGAACGCCTGATGCGTTCCTGGTATGGATCAGCTACGTAGCGGTGTGGCTTGAATTGCACTTCTTGGCAGCAAAAACAGGGCGCTTTAGCAGATTTTTGGTGTTCTGCTTCTTTATCCCCCTTTTCTTTTTTCATATTGTGTTCTTTGTGTCGACTCTAGCGAGAGGAGTGTTTAAGAAAGTCGTGTGGAAAGGTCGGGTCATCGACTTGAGAAAAAAGAGGAACTAATGCAAGGGTTACAGATAGCTGTTTACAACAGTCTTTTGATAATGGGCCTTAGTTTCTTGGGAGGGTATGCTATCAATTTCTTGCCCATTGGCCTTTTCTCCCTAGATGGATGGCTCTACAAAACCAGGAGATTCGAGCAGGATGGCAGATTCTACGAACAAGTTTTCAGAATAAGAAAATGGAAGGACTTTCTACCAGACGGTGCAGCTCTTTTTAAGAAGGGCTTTCGCAAGAAAAGACTGACGGCACGTAACGCCGATTATTTGCTTACCTACGCGCTGGAAACGTGTAGGGCTGAGCTTTTACACTATCTTATCTTTTTGGCAGTGCCGATCAGCCTTAGCTTTCAACCACCTAGCGCTCTAATCGTAACTTTTCTAGTCGTATTTGCAATCAACGTTCCTTGTATTATAAGTCTGCGATATAATAGAATCCGTTTATTGCGGTTGCTTGCTCATCGCAAGGGAGCGGGCAATGGTGGTAACGGCGAAGCGCCGATCGTCCACAGTGCTAAGGCTAAGGGGGAAACGATACCGTTATGATTCGTAACTTATGGTATGCAGTTCTTGAGTCTTCGGAAGTGAAGGGTACGGATCTGTTGGGCGTAACAAGACTCGGCGAGAGGCTCTTATTTTGGCGCAACGATAAGGGAGAAGTGGTCTGTTTTTTCGATCGCTGCGTTCATAGAGGCGCTTCACTTGTACCTGGTAAGCACTATGGTGACAGGGTAGCCTGTCCCTTCCATGGCCTTGAGTACGACAGTTCAGGTCGTTGCGTAAAAATTCCTGCAAATGGCAAGAACGCACTTGTTCCTCCTCAATTCAAGATGAAAACCTATCCAACCTACGAGGCGTACGGCATAATCTGGATTTGGTGGGGAGAAAACCCGCCTCCAAACCTACAGCCGCCTAGTTTTTTTGAGGATCTTAAACAAAAGACGCACTGGATGACAGTTGTTGATCCCTGGGACACGCACTATACTCGGGTGCTTGAGAACCAGCTCGATGTGGTTCACCTTCCTTTTATTCACCACAACACGATTGGCCGAGGCAACAAGACGCTCGTTGAAGGGCCAGGCTTTGAGTGGGTGGGCGACTGCATGTTTTATCACTATGCATACAATAAGGTGGACGATGGCAGCCGACCGCGTACCCCGCAAGAGGTGCCAGTGCCGGATCCTACGCGGGACTACAAGCTGGAGACTATTCTGCCGAATATTTGGCAAAACAGAATTGCCGAAAACATGCGCATTTTGGGGCTCTTTGTCCCTGTCGACGAAACGCATACGCTACTTTATTTACGATTCTATCAGGACTTTGTCAAAATTCCTGGCGTGCGCTGGATTGTCGATAAGATCTTTTGTTGGTTCAACCTCATTGTTGCACATCAAGACAGAAGAGTTGTGGTCACGCAACTTCCAAAGACCGACGGTACCGGCACTGGCGAGAAGCTTATCCAAGGCGACTTGCCGATCATGGAATTCAGAAAGAAGCGACTCGAGCTGAAAAAGCGTGCTCAAAGCTAAAAAACGGCCAAATACCAAGAATAAGAAATGGTAGGAATCTTTGCCTGGTACGGTATGCCGGTACCGTTTGAAGCCCGCATGAAGGCCATCAAGAAGGCTGGTTTTGACTCGACATCGATATGGATAGACAACGACAACCAGGAAGATATTGCAGCCGACGATATTCCTAACGTTGTGCGCGCGAGCGGCCTTGTTCTCGATTACGCTCACGCTCCATATCGAAACATCAATAACCTCTGGGATGAGTTCAAATCACAAGATATGGAAGCGGAGATGAAAACATATGTCGATTATTGTTCAAGACACGGGATTCCGATTCTTGTAACGCACCTGACCAAGGGATTCAGGATAGCTCAGACCAATGAATATGGCATTGCGAGTTTGGCACGACTTGCGCGTTATGCGCAAAACCGTGGCGTTAGGATCGCGCTGGAGAATACAAAACACAATGAAGTGCTGTCCAGTGTGCTTACCCAGCTGGAAGACCCTGTTCTAGGCCTTTGTTATGACAGTTCGCACGACAATCTCTATGGCTCGCCTAAATTCGATCTACTTAGGAGGTTTCCAGAACGACTTTTTTGTTTGCATCTTGCCGATAACAGCGGACTGAAGGATGATCATTGGTTGCCTTTCCGCGGGACGGTTGATTGGGGCGCTTTTGTGGATGCGTTTCCTGAAAGCTACGATGGTATCCTCAATATGGAGGTTCTGCCTCAGAACAAAGCTGAGCAGAATGAGGATTTCCTTGCCCGTGCATATGCGAGCATCGAAGCACTGAGAGTGCAAATCAAGCGCAAGAAAGCCGCGTATGCGCGCAAGCCCGCCGTTGGCTGAAGCCAGGTGCAAGCCTGTGCCTGGCTTTGGTACTTTGGCGACTCGACCACACTTGATCTGACCTTGACAACCTGGGGCGTTTTGGAGGATATTCTTGTAAATGCCGTGAAGGAGAAGAGTACGCGGCGGGCTTGCGCCAAGAGAGAGGGGTTCCGAGAAGGTCTGTATGGACCTCGAGGCTGGAAGAACCCTGACGCGGTGCCGCAGAAAACCACTCCGGAGCAGCCGGTGCCAAAGCCAAGGATTGCGAGTAGTGCCGGTCGGACGCCTCCGTTAAAGGTGAAGAGAGCGCGCCCCGTCGCGGGGTGTCGAAGTAAGGTGGTACCGCGGATCACCGTGATGCGCTTTTTATAGCGTTTGGCGGATGGACTGGCATTGTGGCCTTGTTCATCTCAAGCCAAAAGCAGAAAGCCCCGGGATTCGTCCTTACGCAAGGGTTTTTGTAGCCTTTGCGCTTGGGCGCAATCTTGGGGCTTTTGTATTTCTTGAGGAGTTCCTAATTCTTAAGGATTTCCTAAGGGGAAAGGAGCGGTAGTATGGCGGAAAACAAGGTGGATGTGTCTTTGGTGCGGCATTCTGCCGCGCACGTTTTGGCCGAGGCGGTTTTGCATCTTTATCCTGGAACAAAGTTGGGCATTGGCCCTGCGATCGACGATGGTTTTTATTACGATTTTCTTTTCGAGACCCCGATCACGAACAACGATCTTCCTGCAATCGAAAAGGAGATGCGAAGGATTCTTTCCGGCGACCATCCTTTTGTGCGGAAGGAAGTCTCCAGGGAAGAAGCCCGCAAGCTTTTTGCCGACCAACCCTTCAAACTTGAGCTGATCGACGGCCTGGAAGACGGCACTATTTCAATCTATGAACAGGATGGCTTTATGGACCTCTGCAGAGGACCGCATGTTCTATCTACGCGCCAGATTCGGCCCGACGCCATAAAGCTGCGAAGCGTGGCCGGTGCCTACTGGCGGGGCGACGAAAAGCGGCCCATGTTGACGCGTATTTATGCCTACGCTTTTGCGGACAAAGAAAGCCTGGAGGCTCACCTCAAAATGTTGGAGGAGGCCGAGCGCCGAGACCATCGTAAACTGGGCAAAGAGCTCGACCTGTTCTCGACTCACGAAGAAGCCGGCCCCGGACTTGTCTACTGGCATCCCAAGGGCGGCAGATTCAGAGTTCAGCTCGAGAACTGGTGGCGGGAAGAGCATTACAAGAACGGGTATGAGATTCTCTTTACGCCACATATCGGCAAGAGCTGGCTTTGGGAAACTTCGGGGCACCTTGGCTTTTACAAAGAGAATATGTACTCCTCAATGAAGATCGATGAGGACGACTACTATGTAAAGCCGATGAATTGTCCTTTCCATATGATGATTTATAAGAGTTCAACACATTCGTATCGGGACCTTCCGTTGCGCTGGGCCGAGCTTGGCACCGTCTACCGTTACGAGCGCTCAGGCGTTTTGCACGGGCTCATGCGTGTGCGCGGCTTTACTCAGGACGATGCCCACATCATCTGCACGCCGGAGCAGATTGAGAGCGAAATAGCCGAGGTGTTGCGGTTTAGTCTTTCCATGTGGAAGACCCTCGGTTTTAGTGAGATAAAGGCGTATTTGGCCACCAAACCTAAAGATTCCGTTGGAGAGCAATCCCGTTGGGACCAGGCGCTCGAGTCGCTTCGCAAGGCGGTGGAGGGGCAGAATCTGCCTTACGAAATCGACGAAGGTGGTGGTGCTTTTTACGGCCCGAAGATCGATCTCAAGATCAAAGATGCCATTGGCCGCGAATGGCAGATGACGACGATTCAATTCGACTTTAACGAGCCTGAGCGTTTCGATTTGGTCTATACCGATAGAGACGGCCAACTCAAACGTCCCTATATGGTGCACCGGGCTTTGCTCGGATCCTTGGAGCGCTTCTTCGGCGTCTATATCGAGCAGACCGCGGGCGCCTTCCCCGTGTGGCTGTCCCCTGATCAGGTAGCGGTAATTCCCGTTGCACCGTCGTTCTCCGAGTATGCACAGCAGGTCGTGGACGAGCTCAAGAAGCGGAGCATTCGTGCCATGGCGCTTCTTTCAGACGAACGCATGAATGCCAAAATTCGCTACGCACAAAGCCAGAAGATTCCGTATATGCTCGTTGTTGGGCAGAAAGAACAGGACGACAAGACCGTTTCTATTCGCTATCGCGATGGCAAACAGGAAAACGCCGTGCCCCTCGCCGACTTTACTGCGCATGTGTTGGACAAAATCGCTACAAAAGCGCTCGACCTCTAAGCATTCCTGAGGTACACTGGCAGAGGAGGAATTCGTATGGCGGATCTGTCTACATGGTTTATGGGTTTTAAACTGCAGAATCCCCTTGTGGTAAGCGCATCCGTTCTAACGGGAACGGCCGATGGCGTAGAGAGGATGGCAGCAGGTGGAGTTGGCGCCGTAGTTCTCAAATCCTTATTTGAGGAGCAAATACTCGCGCAGATCGGCAAGGAAAAAGAAGGGCTCGACCTGGATGCGTATCCGGATGCAGAAGCCTTTGTGAATAGGACGGTGTGGGAAAAAGGTACTCAGCAGTATCTTGATCTGGTAAAAGAATCGAAAAAGCGGGCAGGCAAGGTGCCCATTTTTGCAAGCATCAACTGTGTAGGACCGGGGAACTGGGCTTCGTTCGCTTCGCGTATCGAGGCTGCCGGAGCGGATGCGCTCGAGCTCAATATCGGGTACGTGCCCTATTCGACGGCGCTCGGCTCCAAGGATATCGAAGAGCGCGTGCTTTCGACAGTCCGAGAAGTGCGTGCGGCCACAAAGCTGCCCATCGAAGTTAAGCTTGGTCAGAACTATTCGAGCCTGCCCAACCTCGCCGAGGCGATAAGGGATCAAGGCGCCAATGCCCTTGTGCTCTTCAACAGATTCTTCCGTTACGATTTCGACCTCAAAAAGATGAAGCTCATAGGGGCACAGCCTATAAGTACGCCCGACGAATACCACGAGAGTCTGCGCTGGGTGAGCCTTTTATACCAGCGTGCAGGCATCGAGCTTGCAGGCGCAACCGGTATTCACGACGCCAAGACAGTGCTCAAATTTGTTTTGGCAGGTGCCGGCACGGTGCAGCTCTGCTCGGTTATACTTAAAAACGGCATCCAGGTTGTTCCTCAGATTCTCTCTGATCTCTCTATTCTTGTTGAAGAGCAGGGGGAGAGTGCGTTGGAGAATCTGCGCGGTAGGATGTCGGCTCAAAGTTCCAAGAACCCCCAGGAGTATTTGAGATTGCAGTATATTAAAGCCCTAAACGGGGGCAATTAGGCAAAGCCGTAGGCATTATTGGCAAAGAGCTATGAGCAAAGGCAGCTTTCTTGACCTCAGTCCGAAGACAATCCTCTTGATTGCTGCCTTGTGTGCATTCTGCTCAGTATTCTCGACGTTTGATACATCGGAACAATACCGAGCCTGGAAGACGGCCAAAACCTGGACGGAAGAACAGAAGGCAGTGGCGCCCGCGCTTGATGCAGACTCAATGGCCAAAAACGTTCTTGTGTGTCTGTTGCTAAACACTGCAATAATTGTTGCTTCTTTTCTTTGTCTGCTTGTTTCTGTTATAGCTATTGCAACCGACAGCGCTGCGTTATTGAAAGGGGCGTCGTTCACCGTTATGACCGCGCTCTTTCTGGGTATCGTGTACTCAGTCAGCATGTTGCTCTATCAGTACAGAGTTGGGCCACGCTTGACTCTTAAAGGTCCCATATTCGATTACGACCTACGGATGCAGATTCCGGTAATCATTGCCGTTGCAGCATATCCCCTCTTATCGATTTTCTGGCTCGTGGTGCAGCGAGACTCGCAGGCGTATAAGTCCTAAACACGCGCCCAGTAGAATCAGTAGGTGACTGGTACAAGGTATTGAAACACAAGGCCTACCACAAACAGTAGGATTCCTGCCAGAACTAGGCTCCCGACAGGCCCCGCGTGTGCTTTTTTGGCTCGGGACTCTTGGTCAGGCACCTTGACGTCGCGCAGGTCTTGATTAGGAATCTCACCGAGTGTCTCGTCGTAGGGATCGCTGGTCCCCATCATCCTTCGCCTCAGTTCAAGTTCTGCTTGGGCAAGCCTCTCATATTCTGGGCTTTGTGGACTCATTCCGTCTGGTGGAATGGGGTAGGGTGCGGCAGGTGGAGCTCCGACCCCTTGGGTTCGCTCGGCCCATGACTCGGGTGGCTTCTCTTGCCCCCGGTTTCTGTGTGAAAAAAAACGCACGCCGTCGTTTTTGAGATGCATCACCCATCCAGCGGCCAAGAACACAAGGCCGATCAGCATGGATACGTTACCGAAAGCCATGGTAAAAGGATAAGTGCTCTGAATTGAACTATAGAAAGCCGTCAGGCCATCCCCGAGAACGAAAAGAACCAGGGCAAGGGGTACTCGAGCCATAAAGGAGCCCGTTTTCTTACCATACATAAGAACTCCAGAAATCAAAGTATATCCACCAATATCGAAATTCCAATAGACAATATAGTGATTTTTTCTCACTGGGTACTGCCTAGATACCGATAATCGGTGTTGACTGGACCGGAAAAAGATACCTACTATTACAGAAAGCCCGGGTGCGTTTATCGATAATTCGATAGTACGACCAAATTGCGAATCCATTGGGGAATGGATATCAAACCAACATGGGAGGCAGAAATGCTCAGGAAAGTGGTTATAGCAGTAGCTGTCTTGGCAACTGTGTTTGCCAGCGCTTCGTTCGCAGCTACACCAAAATCGAAGGACTACGTATATGTCTTTACGACCGATATACGGACCTTCAATTATCTGAACGACCAGCGTCAGACAAACAGCATGCACCTGACAAACTTCATTGACGCTCTGGTGGAGCACGACAAATATGGTATTATTCGGCCATGCCTTGCAGAAAGCTGGTCTGCAAATGCGGATTTCACGGTTTGGACCTTCAACATTCGCAAGGGCGTCAAATGGATGACCGGAGACCTCGAGCCCTATGCAGAAGTAAAGGCTCAAGACTGGGTGGATTCTCTCCATTATATGCTCGATAACAAGAGCACGCTTAACTACCTTGTTCGCGGATTTGTCAAGAATGCCGACGAATATGCTTCCGGCAAAATCACCGATTTCAACCAGGTCGGCGTAAAGGCCAAGAGCGATTACGTGCTTGAATATACCTTGGAGAAGCCAACTCCATATTTCGACACAATGCTCACTTATACCGCCTACTGGCCCGTGAACGGCGAATTCCTGAAGTCCAAAGGCAAGGACTTTGGCAAGGTAGACAAGAACGGTATCCTTTACAATGGTGCCTATGTGCTTTCCAACTACACCTCCAAGTCTGTTATCGAATATGACACCAATCCCGCCTATTGGGACAAGCAGCATGTCTATATTCAGCATGTCAAATTGGTCTACTTCGATGGCAAGGATCCGGATTCACTCTTCAATAACTTTGATGCGGGCGTCTACGTAGCCGCTCCTGTATATACGGACAACGAAGCCCTGTTCGCTCGTGCTCAGAGTAAGTATAAAGACTACCTCTTCAGATCTCGTCAGGATGCGACAACTTTTGTTTACGCCTTTAATTACGACCGTAACGCTTTTGCTTCTCCTGCCGATCCTACCAAGGGCAAGACGCCGAAGAACGATGCTCAGATTGCCGATACTAAGAAGGCGGTACTGAACCGCAACTTCAGAAAGGCAATCTTCTTTGGAATCGATAGGCCAACTATTCTGGCTCAGCGCAACGGTGCAATCAATAAGCTTGCGGCAATCCGCAATACCTATACCGCGCCCGAACTTTCAGCCGATAAGGCAGGCAAAGATTATACAAAGTACGTCGAGGACGCTCTCAAAGCCAGGAACCCGGCCGACTTCCCTGCTTCCTTCAAGGTCGACGACGCGCAGGATCCGTACTACAACCCAACGAAGGCTAAGGCATATATGGCTAAAGCCAAGGCCGAACTCACCGCGCAAGGTGTCAAGTTCCCCGTTCAGCTCGACATTGCTACCGATGTCAGCTACACCAAGGGGCTCAAGATGGATCAGTCCCTCAAAGCTGGACTTGAAAGCCTCTTTGGAACCAACACCATTAGAGTGAATGTAGTGGAGATGGACGAGGACAACTACAATGCGTCAACCTACTTCGCGGAGACTGGCTCCCAGACCAACTACGATATTGGCAACACTACCGGATGGGGCCCCGACTATGGAGATCCGTACACCTTCTTGCAGACACTCGAACCCGTGGTTGGCGCATTGCTTACCCCAATCGGGCTCGATCCTGTCGACTCCGGTTCTGACAAAGCAGCTGCAACCGCCATTGGACTGTACGATTATGCCAAAAAGGTAGAGGCTGCCAATGAGGAGTACAAGGACACGAATAAGCGTTTTAAGATGTTTGCCGAAGCTGAAGCCCAGATCCTTGACGATGCAATCATCCTGCCCTACATGTCCTTTGGCGGTGCTTTTGCAGTTACCCGCGAGGTCCCGTACTCTCGAGCTCGTGCGGCCTATGGTACTGACGAAGACAAATACAAGGGCGTTATTATTGGTGACAAGGTTGTGAGCCTTGCAGAGCGCGATAAGGCGCGTGTGCAGTGGGAAAAGGAACGTGCGACCGAATATAAGAAGCTCAATGCCAAAAGATAACTGAAGCCTGGTATGCCAAATCTTATGTCGTAATCGAGAATCTATACGGGCTGCCCTTCGGGGCAGCCCGCTTGTATGAGTTTGCTCAGTATTGCATATTTATACTTACATTGCTGTCCTTTGCGGTTCTTTCAGGTTCCTTGTTGCCGGAATCATGAAAAGCCGATATAATCGACGTTGGTTAGGTTCCGTCCAGGACGGGCGGAAAATCCAAAATCAGATCATCATGTGTTCAGTTACTTCGAAATTGTGGACTCTTCGTACTTTGCCGGTTAGGAGTGTACGATCTCGACTGTACATCGTGGTGTTCGACTGCGGGGTTTCATGACAGGGTATGTAATAAGAAGAATTCTGCAATCGATACTCTCAATTTTTATCGTATCCATGCTAACTATTTTCTTGGTCTATTCATGTATACCACGGCAACTTGTGTTTAAGGGAGATTCGCAGCTCCAAAAACTGGCGAACCAGCCGGATGAGTATCAAGATTATAAATACAAGGTCTGGAAGGATCTGGGGTATATCGATTACGTAACACAACACGAATATGCCAAGACCAAGTTTGGTGATGACTCTCCCCAGGTGAGTGAAGCGCTGGTGCCCGGTTCGCCGTTCTATGAGACTTTTAGGGCGGACTTCTCGGCCAAAGGTTTTAAGGTCGAGGCTCAGCCGGTCAGTGGCACACTCTACGCATATAAAGACATTCCGCTTCTTACCAGAGTCTTTCGGTGGTACGCCAATCTTATAGTCGTCGATGGCCCAAACAAGATTCATGATCCAAACAATCCAAATCTCAAACGAGGCTATTATTTTACGCGCGACTGGAGCGGTACACCAGCGCTTGCCTGTTCAGGGTCTCTTTACAAATATCAGATCTGGTTTGATGGAAATTTCCCTTTTATTCATCAGCATATCTTGACTCTCAACATGGGCAGATCCTACCCCTCGTATAATGGTCTTCCTGTACTTGACGTGATCTCACAGGGGCAGGGCAGAACGACTCGCCGCGAGATAAACACGACCGTAAATGGAGAACAAACTACTTTCTATACGTCGATCGACGAGCATTCTCTCAAGTACAAGCCTGTTCTAGACCGAATGGATGGGGCCAAGTTCGACGACCATTATGCAGATGGCAACAACATCTACGAGGATCCTTCCATGCTTGGCATAAGCTTTACAATAGGCATGTACTCTCTGCTGATTTCGTTGTCTATCGGGCTTGTTGTAGGAATTGTTGCGGCAATGAAAAAGGACAGGGTTTTCGATAAGGTTACGATGGGTTATACAGTTGTGATAATGTCTTTGCCTTCGCTCTTGTACATTGCTTTGTTTGCCCGTTTTGGAATGAAAGTTCTAGGATTGCCGGACAAGTTCCCCTTCCTTGGCTCAGGGAACATAGCCTCTTACGTGCTACCCACCCTTTCGTTGGCATTGGGTGGCATCGCCAGTGAAGCCCTATGGATAAGGCGCTACATGGTGGATCAAATGAACTCCGACTATGTCAAGTTTGCGCGGTCAAAAGGCCTTTCACAAAGCGAAGTCTTCTTCAAACACATCATGAAGAACGCACTGATCCCGATTGTTCACTCGATTCCCGAGGCTGTCATAGCGACACTCGGTGGAGCGCTTATTACCGAGAGCTTCTATGCGGTGCCAGGCATGGGGAAGATGTTCCCAAGTGCAATTTCGGATTATAACAACGCAATGATCATAGCGTTGACCTTCTTCTTTACTGCAGTTTCAGTATTTGCAATTTTCCTGGGAGATATTCTGGTGACTATCGTTGACCCGCGAATCAGCCTCCAGGCAAGGAAGGAGGCTCGATAGATATGGCAGTTGAAAAAACAGCGGAGAGATTCTCCTTTGCTACCTTTGACCTGCTTAAGTCAGAACGTATTGCCGGCCCACGCTATTCGTATTGGAAGAGCGTCTTTCAGACTTTTTTGAAGAAAAAAACAGCGATTTTCTGGTTAGTGTTGTTGCTGGCATTGACGCTGATGTCCTTTGTGCAACCACTTGTTTCGGGATACGATCCAGCTTCGGCGCCTAATATCAACAATCCGGAGACCTGGTATCAAAAACCTTCGGCACAGCACTACTTTGGCACTGACGACCGTGGGAACGATCTGTGGGATGTAGTCTGGGCAGGGACACGCATGTCGCTTTCAATAGCGTTTATTGCAAGCGCAATCAATCTCGTGATTGGAATCCTGGTAGGAGCGGCATGGGGCTTCTCAAAACGGCTGGATCCGATTCTCCTGACCGTCTATAACGTCATTTCGAATATTCCCTCAATCCTGCAGTCTATGATGCTGATGTACATCCTGGGTCGTGGTTTCTGGCAGATGATTCTGGCCATGACTATAACAGGCTGGCTCTACATTGCGTACTTTATACGCAATCAGGTCATGATAATTCGGGACCGCGAATATAATCTTGCTTCTAAGTGCCTTGGCACACCCATGAACCGCATGGTGACGAGGAATCTTCTACCCTATATGGTCTCTGTAATTGCCACCCTTATCTACCAGGAAATCCCAGGAATTATCAACACGGAGACGGTCTTGTCGTACCTCGGCATTGGGCTTCCGTCTACATATCCTTCTCTGGGAAGGATGATCGACGTCTACTGGTCGTTTGTGGATACTTACCCGCACATGATTCTGTTCCCCGGTATCGTAATGGGACTCATTACAATATCATTCTACATCGTCGGCCAATTGTTTGCCGACGCGTCCGATCCCCGGACTCACCGATAGGAGCATCAGAATGGAAGCAGAAAAGAAACCAATCCTGACGGTGAGAGACCTCGTGGTTAAGTTCAGAGTCAGGAACAAGGAATTGACCGCCATACGGTCTGTTTCGCTCGACCTTTACGAGGGAGAGACCTTGGCGATTGTGGGCGAGTCCGGTTCAGGCAAGAGTGTTCTCACAAAGACCTTTACTGGAATGCTTGAAAACAATGGGCGTATTCCTTCGGGCTCCATCGTTTTCGATGGCAAGGAACTCACCAGTATCAAGAGCGATAAGGAGTGGGAGTTCATTCGTGGCTCTCAAATCGCCACAGTCTTTCAGGACCCCATGACGAGCCTGAATCCTCTCAAGAAAATCGGGATTCAGATTACCGAAGTCTTGGAAAAACACCAAAAGATGTCCTTTGCACAGGCAAAACCCATTGCGATCGAGCTCATGGAACGCGTGGGCATCAAAGATGCAGGGAAGCGCTTTAATGATTATCCTTTCCAGTATTCTGGTGGCATGCGCCAGCGCATTGTCATTGCCATAGCGCTCGCCTGCAAGCCCAAGATTCTCATCTGCGACGAACCGACCACTGCTTTGGATGTGACCATTCAGGCACAGATTCTGGATCTTATCCGGGCGTTGCAAAAGGAAGACGATTTTACGACCATCTACATTACACACGATCTTGGTGTGGTGGCGAATGTTGCCGACCGCGTTGCGGTAATGTATGCCGGCCAGATTCTGGAGTATGGGACCGTGCGTGAAATCTTTTATGATCCGCGGCATCCGTATACCTGGGCTCTGCTTTCGAGTTTGCCGACGCTTGCAAAGAAGGGGCAGCCTTTGTACGCGATCCCGGGCACGCCACCTACGCTGTTCAACGAGATTGTGGGCGACGCCTTTGCACCGCGTAACCGCTATGCGCTCAATATCGATTTTGAAGAGGAACCGCCATTCTATCAGGTGAGTCCAACACATTTTGCAAAGACCTGGCTTCTGGATGAGATGGCTCCACACGCAGATCCTCCCGAGGCAATCAAGATGATGTGGCAAAGAGGCGCTGTGCACAGGGATAAGGCAACACAAGATAAGGCAGGGGCGACCAAATGAGCGAGCCAATTCTTTCCGTAAAAAACCTCGATGTCACTTTCAAGAATGGGCGCGAAGAGGTAAAAGCCGTTAGGAATGTGAGTTTTGATATAAACGAAGGTGAATCATTCGCGCTTGTGGGAGAGTCAGGATCTGGAAAAACGACGATAGGTCGCACCATAATCCGCATCAACCCCGCCACCTCCGGGAGCATTACCTTTGAGGGAAAGCGGATTTCTGGCGTGATCAGCAAGGACTTGGATACCTACGTCATACGCAACATACAGATGATTTTCCAGGATCCTATGGCTTCTCTCAATGAACGGGCGACCATCGACTATATCGTTTCTGAAGGCTTATACAACTTCAATCTTTTCAAGAGCGAAGAAGAGCGCCGGGAAAAGGTCTTCCGTGCCCTGACCGAAGTTGGACTTTTGGAAGAGCACGCCGAACGCTATCCTCACGAGTTTTCAGGTGGTCAGCGGCAACGCATTTGCATAGCGCGGGTACTTGCCATGGAGCCCAAGTTCATCATTGCGGATGAGCCAATCTCTGCGCTCGATGTATCTATTCGGGCGCAGGTGCTCAATCTGCTTCTCGACCTGAAGCGTGAACGAGGTTTGTCATATCTCTTTATAGCACATGATCTTACTGTGGTTAGATATTTTGCGGACCGCATTGCCGTCATTCACCAGGGAGAGCTCAAGGAGCTTGCAGAAACCGAGGAGCTTTTTGCGCGGCCTTTGCACCCATATACCCGTTCGCTTCTTTCTGCAGTACCAATTCCGGATCCAGACGTGGAAAAGGTGAAAAAGCTCGTGGTGTACGATCCTGCAATGCACGACTACAGTGTCGACAAGCCCTCATGGCGCGAGCTTTTCCCCGGGCACTTTGTTCAGGCCAACGAAAGGGAAGCCACCGAATACCTCAAGATGTACCAAGCCTGATAGGTCAACGATGCTCAATAGTGGAAGTCGGATTCACCGATAAACTCCCTCAAGATTGAATCCTTCGGTACATATTGGGCAGGTATGGGAATGATGTTGTCCAGGAAAGCCTGAATTCGGCGTGCTTCCGCATATTCCGGCACAGTCGGCTTTATGGTACGCAAGAGTGGGTCGGCAAAGACCTTGAGCACTCCCAATTCATAGTCTAAGGCGGAGTTCAGTGCGGCGTCCGCGGAGTTCTGGAAAGGGAAAATAAAAGTCCGTTCGCCCCGCTGAACCGAAGGCCACATCTCCAAAGTCGTTTGAGCACTGTGGCCCCGGAAGTTGTTATCTCTTACCATCCGGCGCAAGAGACGGTAATCCGTCGTGCTGATCCTGTTGTGGTCGTCCAGGTTGAGCTGGGTGAGGGCCGAAACATAAATCTTGAACTTGTTTTCCTTAGGGATTCGAGGCGTCAGCGCATCATTCAGGCCATGAATCCCTTCCAAAATAAGGATTTCTCTGCCAGAGACAAGTTGAATCAGATCGCCCTTGAACTTTCTTTTCCCTGCTTTGAAGTCGTAATAAGGCTGCTCGACTTGTTTGCCTGCAAAGAGATCCAGGAGCTGCTGATTCAAGAAGTCCACGTCGAGCGCCTCCAGGCATTCGAAGTCTGGCTTGCCTTCTGAGTCCAGCGGCGTCTTGTCTCTATCCAGAAAATAGTTGTCGAGCTCGATGGGAATAGGTTCAAAGCCAAGGACTTTGAGCTGAATGGCCAATTTCTTTGCTGTTGTTGTCTTTCCAGAGCTGGACGGCCCGGCAATCAAGACCACCTTGATATGGCCCGAGCGCGCAGCAATTTGTTCGGCGAGTGCGGCAATTTTCTTGTTCTGCAGCGCTTCCGCAACGCGAATGTACTCTGGTATCTCTTTGTTGGCCGTGAGGCGGTTTAATGACCCTACGGAGCCGACTCCAAGGACACGCCCACGTTCCTTGTATTCTTCAGAAATCTTGTAAAGAATTGGCACGTCTTCAAACGTGTCGAGTTTGTCTGGCGTATCCTTGTGTGGATAGCGCAGGAGTAGCCCCCCGTGGTAGGGCAGGAGCTCCCACGTGCGCAAGGTCCCTGTTGAGCCGACAAGCGGCGTAACATAAAGGTCCCTAAATCCAGCACACTCGTTGAGCGGAATGACTGGCTCGTTAAGGTTTTCTATCAGCGCAAGTGTGTCTTCCTGGCCGCTTTTCTTAAAGTAGTCGCGCGCCTTTTCCCAGGGCCATTTTTCCAGATTGATCGGAACATCTGCCGCCACAAGCTGCGCCATCCGCTCCGCCAGCGCCTGCGCTTCACGCGCCGTCACCGGCTTCTCGTCGAAGTAGTAGTGGTAGAAGCCCGTCCCAATGGCCATGCCCGCGATCAGGCGCCGCCCTGGGAAAATGGCGCGCGACGCTATTGCTAGGAGGAAGCACAACGAACGTCGGTACACCGTGCTGCCTTGTGTCGAGTTCGTCATCACCGGTTTGAGGGTGCAGTCGCTCTCAAGTTCGGTATCGAGCGACTTGAGCTCGTTGTTGACAAGGACCGCCACAAGTGGATAGGGCAGGTTGCCGGCGTGGGCTATCGCCTCGCTTGCTTTAACTCCGACAGGGTAAGACAGCACTTCTCCCGAATCGTACATAACCGATATTTGAACCATGAGTGGCTCCTTAACACGTTCCAAAGGTGCAATGATATACTTGGTGAAATGATATAATGGTGCAATAGTATAATACTGAGCTGGAGATTTCCAGCATCCGCAAGGTTTACGTTTAAGCTACTTCGTTATACAATCCCTCAAGTGTAGCCCTTCTTAACGTGCAGCCCTTCTTAGGAGGTTTCGGGAATGAAAGATTCGATACTCAAACGGAGCGAAGTGCCCTCTGACTATAGATGGAACTTATCCAGCCTCTATCCAACTCCGGAGGATTGGGAAAAGGATTATAAAAAAGTCGAAGCAAGCCTGGCCGCTGTGCCTGCTCTTAAGTCCACCCTTGGCTCTTCTCCTCAAGATTTTCTGCGGGTACTCCAATCCTATGCCGATTTTCTAGCCAAAGACGAGCGTCTCGGTACCTATGCCAACCTTCGGGTCACTGAGGATGAAGGAGATTCCGAATCGCGTGGCCGTTTTTCTCGTTACATCAGCCTTGCAACAAAGGCACAAGCAGCATGGTCTTGGCTTATTCCCGCGATTCAATCTTTGCCAGAGAATTTTGTAGACAAATGTCTACAAAGCCCAGAGTTTGCTGATTTTAGAGTTTTTCTACATAAAATCTTGCGCTTTAAGCCCCATGTACTCTCCGAAAACGAAGAAAAACTCCTGGCCTTGCAGCTTGAACCAAGTCAGGTCTCTCAGGAGGCCTTCAGCGTTCTGACCAACGTCGACCTGAACTTTGGCAGTGTCAACACCAAAGATGGGCTAAAGCCTTTGAGCCAGTCCAGTTTTATCGCTTTTATGCGCAATCCTGATAGAAACATTCGCAAGCGCGCCTACTTCAAGTTTTACCAAACCTATGCAAAACATCAGAATACGCTGGCCAGTCTGTACGCCGGATCGGTAAAGCAAGACAAGTTTTTGGCGCAAGTACGCAACTACTCCAGTGCACTTAAGATGGCTCTTTTCCCTGACAATGTGCCAGAGACTGTCTACGATAATCTCATAAACACTATTCACGCTAATTTTCCTACGCTTCATGCCTATTACAGGCTTCGAAAAAAAGCGCTTCACCTTGATGAGCTACGCCATTACGACGTCTATGTTCCGCTCGTGCCGGAACAAAGTTCTCGGCATAGTTACGAAGAAGCTGTAGAAATCGTCACTGCCGCCCTGGCCCCCTTAGGCGCGGAATATGTGGCCACTTTCAGAAAAGGCGTTTTGGGAGGCTGGGTTGACCGGTACGAGAATAAAGGGAAGCGTTCTGGCGCATTCTCTTCAGGCACCTATTCGAGCGATCCCTTTATTCTGCTTAACTACAAGGAGGATGTGCTCAACGATGTGTTCACCCTTGCACACGAAGGCGGACATTCGATGCACTCCTGGTATTCGGCCCACAACAACCCCTTTATGAACTATTCGTACACGATTTTTGAAGCCGAGGTAGCCAGCACCTTTAACGAACAGCTGCTCTTCAATTATCTTTACGAGAACGCAAGTTCTCCAACTGAGAAGGCTGCACTCCTGGCGCATCATATCGATGAAACGCTGGGGACGCTCTTTAGGCAGACGATGTTCGCCGAATTCGAAAAAATCGTTCACGAAATGGCCGAGGATGGGCTGGCTCTCACCGTGGATTCGCTTCGTGGTGAGTACCGAAAACTCCTTGTACAGTATTTTGGGCCGGAAATGAAGTTCGAGACGCTCTCTGATCTGGAAGGGCTGAGGATCCCTCACTTTTATAATGCGTTTTATGTATACAAGTACGCTACCGGTATCTCGGCCAGCATCGCCTTGTCGCAGCGCGTTCTAAAAGGCGGAGAAAAGGAAAGGAATGACTATTTTGCTTTCCTCAAATCTGGCGGTTCGCGTTTCCCTATCGATTCCCTCAAAGTGGCTGGAGTCGATATGTCCTCGCCCGAACCGGTGCAGCTGGCATGCGACAGTTTTGCGCGAGAAGTCGAAGCGTTGGGGCGAACTTTGATGCTTTAATCTCCCGAAGCTGGAGGCCCTGGGTTTTTCTAAAGCTGTGGTCTGCAGGATCTTATTAAAGAAAGGTCTCAAGGCAAGGCCTTGCTTAAGCCTCACATGAATCTGAGACGCGCCAAAACAATGGAAACCGCTGCCACAGTAGCCGTCTCCGTCTTCAGGATGCGATCTCCCATCGAGCAACACAAGAAGCCATTTTCGTGGAACAGCGCCATTTCCCGGTCGGTCCAGCCCCGCTCAGAACCTATCGCGAGATTTACAAAAGGCCCAAGAGGCAGTTCCATGAGATTTGGCAAGCCTGTGTCTACATGCAAGGCAATTTTTGTTGTGCTCCCCTGAATCTCGTTTTCCTCAAGTGCCCTATCCAAAGACCAAAAAGTCCGCACACAGGGCAAACGGGGATTGCCAGCCTGCTCAGCTCCATCGATCAGATGTGATTCAAAGTCCTTCTTGCGGAAGAAATCCGATTCGGCGTAGGATTTTTCGCTTGTATCCGTAAGGACAAACCAAATCTCCTTAACACCGAGCGTCGTCAGGTCTTTGAGAATTCTGCCCGCCTGAATTGGTCGGGGAAATCCCAGCAGGAGTCGAATTGGACGCAGTTGTGGAGCCCAGGACTGCGGCACGTAACTCAAAGCTACGGCTGCTTCGCTCAATTCGTCGATATGGGCTATCCCAATACTTCCGTCTGAACAGCACGCTGCAAGGGTGTCGCCGACGTGCTTTTTCAGAATCTTCGTTATGTGCTGATAGCGCCTGTCTGCCCTGGGAATTGGTCTTCCGAGTTCTTCCTGCTTTAGGTAGAGGCTGTTCATCTATTCCAGGGGATCGAATTCCGCATCGTAATCTACGCCTGGGATCTCAAAGCCATGGGCCTGCAGGAAATCCTTACGAAAGCCATCGATATCGGCGAGTTGACGCAGATTCTCTTCGTTGATACGTGCAAGCCGAGCATTGACTTCCTGCTGGATGGAGTCTTGAAGTTCCCAATCGTCGAGTCTGATTCTGCCTTCTTCGTCCACAGGCACCTTGTCCTTGTTCGGTACATACAATCGCTGGGTAAAAAGTCGAACCATTTGGTCCAAAGCCCCTTCGTGCAGGTTTTTTTCCTTCATAACCTTGAAGAGCGTAGAAACATAGAGCGGAATGATAGGAATAACAGCACTCGACCTTGTTACTACCGCCTTGTTGATAGAGACAAACGCCCGTAATCCACGGTCTTTGTAGTTTGCATCGATTTGATGCGCCTTCGCTTCAAGGTCGGCTTTGGCATGCCCAATGGTACCGTCGCGATAGATTTGCCAGGACAAGGGTGGTCCAATGTAGGAGTAGGCCACCGTCATGGCTTCATTATCCAGCACATTTGCGGACGCAAGCGCATCTACCCAAAGTTGCCAATCCTCACCGCCCATGACTTTGACAGTTTCCGCAATTTCGTCAGGTGTGGCAGGTTGAATTTCTGCCTGCTTCAGTTTACCGGTGAAGACATCTACCGTTGTGCCCGTATAAGGCGCTCCAATCGGCTTTATGACCGAACGGTACATCTGGCCTGTCTTAGGGTCAGTGCGCACTGGGCTCGCAAGCGAATAGATCACAAGATCGTACGCAAAGCCATTTTTCCTGGCAGTGTCGATGGCTTGTGCCTTTGCTTCGTTGGAAAACGCATCCATGTTGTAGGTCACCGAAAAAAGGCCGTCAGCTGCCGCTTCTTGGTCGAAGGCCTCGTTGGCATACCAACCTGGCGAACCTGTCTTGGTGCTTGAGGGCATGCGCTCAAAAGAAAAACCAACCGTCGCCGCATGGTAGGTGAATGCGGCCACGATGCGAGATGCAAGGCCATAACCCGTCGAGCATCCAATGACAAGCACATGCTTTGGTCTCTTCTCTTGAGCGTACGGCATAATGCCGGTTTTTTGGCCTATGTTCGATGCCAAAAGCCTGGCCTGGGCGGCCTGCATCTGAACATCCCTTTTGCAACCGACCGGATGAGCGTTAAGGCAAATATTATTGCGTACCTGTGGTGTTATCTTCATCTCCATGCTCCTTCAATATCCTTAGGTTCCCGACTCACGGCTTCCTGTCCATTAGGAATTCTTCAAGAGCGACTCGTCAACTATGGTGGCGATATTTATCCACTCGGCTTCTACGGCGACCTCGTCGCCTACTTTGCCAGTCCCCTTTTGGTGAATTATATGCGATGATGCCTTTATGCACTCAATTTGCATATTGAGTTTCTCTCCCGGCCTGACCGGACGTCTAAAAGTGGCAGAGCGGATCTTTGCCAGCATGAAAATACCTTCGTGTTGCACTCCGAGCAGTTTGACACCCGCGCCGCCTGCTTGTGCCATGGTCTCGACAAGAAGCACGCCGGGCACGACTGGAAACTCAGGGAAATGGCCCTTAAAAAACCAATTTTCCGGCTTGTAGGTATAGGATGCGATAATAATACCATCATCTACACTAACTTCGTCCACAAACAAAAAAGGCGGGCGATGTGGGATCAAATCCTGAATACTGTCCATGATTGTCACCTTCTTCCAGATTACGACCGATCTCGTTCAAAAACAAGCGCGCCGTTGTGGCCTCCAAAGCCAAACGAAGCAGTAAGCGCTGCATCAATCCTCGCAGAAACTGCTTTCCATGGCAGGTAATTGAGGTCGCAGCCCGCTTCCAAATCCGGATTGTCAAGGTTGATTGTAGGGGGCAAGACACCTGTTTCCAGAGCCTTGATACAGGCGATAGCTTCAAGAGCCCCAGCTGCGGCGATACAGTGGCCTGTCATACTCTTAGTGGAACTAATCTTGAGGTCTTTAGCATAGTCACCGAAGGCAATCTTGATCATTGCAGTCTCTGTAGGATCGTTCAAGCCGGTGGAAGTTCCGTGGGCGTTGTAGTACCCGATATCCTCAGGTTTTAGTCCTGCGTCTTCGAGCGCCAGGCTCAGGGCTTTTGCTCCCATCACTCCGCTCGGTTCCGGAGCAGTAAGGTGAAAAGCATCGCATGTTGCACCATAGCCGCTCGCAATGGCACGAATTCTGGCGCCGCGGGCAACTGCTTTGTCGTAATTCTCCAGAATGAGCACGCCTGCGCCTTCCCCTATGACAAAGCCGTCCCGGTCTTTGTCGAAAGGTCGGCTTGCAGCTTGAGGATTGTCATTGTAATGCGTGGAGAGCGCCTTAAGCTTATTAAAACCGGCAATGGCAAATTGACTGATGGCTGCCTCTGTTCCCCCTGCCACGACGAGGTCGGCTCTGCCAGATCGTATCAGATCGATGGCTTGCCCAATAGCGTCGGTTCCCGATGCACAGGCAGTCACCTGTGTAAATGCCGGACCATGTAGCTGAAAAATGCGCGCTACGTTGGCCGCTGCTTCGTTCGCTATCATGAGCGGTATGGTGAGAGGTGGCATTCTAGATGGACCATCCGTAAGCAGTTTGGAGTAGGAATCCTGAAAGACTTCAATACCGCCTATGCCGTTGCCGAGCACGACAGCCATCCTTTCGGTAGGGTAGGGCGTGCCATCGTTACCAGATTGCGAAGAATCTGCAACCTGAGGAAGCGACGCATCATGCCATGCCTGCAAAGTTGCACTCACCGCAAACTGCGAAAAGCGCGCCATCTTCCTGGCTTCTTTGGGATCGATCCAGGTTTCTGGCTTAAAATCTTTAACTTCGGCTGCAATTCTGGTTTCAAAACTTGATGCGTCAAACAGGGTAATAGGTCCGGCGCCTGACTTGCCTTCTGTAAGTGAAGTCCAAAAAGAATCCTCATCATTGCCAACGGGGCTAATAACCCCCAATCCGGTCACTGCAACTGCCTTATTCATCGGTCTACTCCATTACCAGCGAATTACGGCCGAGCCGTAGGTAAGGCCGGAGCCAAAACCTAACAACATTATAAGATCGTTAGTCTTGAGTAGTCCCTTTTCTTCCATCTCCGCCAAAGCTACCGGAATGCTGGCCGAAGAGGTATTAGCGTACTCTGCAATGTTCATATAGAATTTTTCTTCTGGAATACCAAACCGCTTCCCGGCTTCCTGCACGATGCGCGCATTGGCTTGGTGAGGTACGAGCCACGCAAAATCCTCAAGCTTATAGACCGTTTCATGGAGCATTCGCTCTATGAGCGTGGTCATGGACTTTACCGCAAAGTCGTATACATGGTGGCCATTCATGGAAATCTTGGGTACTACGGGTTCTCCACGGTTATATGCGGAAGTTCTCGGCGTTTGCACCATGTAGAGGTCCAATGCGCCGCTTCCTTCAGCACCAAGCACCGTAGAAAGCACCCCTCTGCCGGGCTCGTCGATTCTAGATACGACAGCGGCACCTGCAGCATCGCCGAAGAGCACTGCCGTAGAGCGGTCTTCCCAGTCCACCAAGCGGCTTAGCGTTTCTGCACCGATTACAAGTCCATGTTTGCCGTGGTGGCGCTCCAACATCGAGGATGCAACGTCCAACGCATAGATAAAGCCTGTGCATCCCGCAGTGATATCAAAAGCTGCGCAGCCAGAAGCTCCCAGCTTGTCTTGTACGATGCATGCCGTGGCAGGAAAACCGAAATAATCTGGGGTTGCGGTGGCAACGAGAATGAAGTCCAGGTCATTTGCCTGCACATTAGCCTTGGCAAGGGCTTTCTTGGCCGCTTCAGTCGCGAGATCGCTGGTTTGCATCCCATCTGGGGCCAAGTGCCTCGCACTAATGCCTGTATGCGAATGGATCCACTCATCAGTTGTATCTATTTTCTTGGCAAGATCGTCATTGGTCACCCTGAGTTCAGGAACGTACGACGCTATTGAGCGTATAATAGCCGACATTCTTCATCCTCCTTACAAATCAGGAAGGTTTTGCATCTCGTTATATAAGTATAACACAAAAAGAGTAGTGATATTCCGCGGTCCTGTCAAGTTGACATAATCCGTAATAGTGTATGGATCATGTGTCAAAACTCAACGAACTAGTCTTTTCACTACTCATTTCAGGAACTTCAGTCTAGGCTTTACCACCCTCGGATATCAATGCAACAGGTTGTGTCGCCTCATCAACTTGTTTGACACCCTGCTGCTGTTCTGCACCTTGTGGCACACCTAATACAAGCTGATTGAATTCGGCTTCATCTATAGCTTCTTTTTCGAGCAGCGTCGTGGCAACTTTTTCCAGCGTGTCCTTTTTGGCCATTAAAAGCTCCACAACATGCTCGTAACGTTCACGAATTATTCTCGCTATCTCGTCATCGACATATTTTTGCGTGTCCTCGCTATATTCGCGCGCCATAAAGCCGTCGGAATCCGGGAAGTTGGTAAAGTTTTGACCTCGATGAGTCAGTGCAACATGCCTAAAACGTTCGGACATTCCATAGTCTGTGATCATTTTGCGCGCGATATCAGTGGCTCGGGTTATATCGTTCGAAGCTCCAGTAGAAATACTGCTAAAGACAATTTCCTCTGCGGCCCGACCACCCAAAAGCACGTCGATTTGGCTCAAAAGCTCAGCTTCACTTACGACATACCTGTCTTCAACAGGCGTCTGCAAGGTATAACCAAGCGCACCATAACCGCGCGGAATTATGGAGACTTTACGCACAGGGTCGGAACCTGGAGTGAATGCAGCTGTAATCGCATGGCCCGTTTCGTGGTAAGCGATGATTCGACGTTCTTGCGGATTCATAACCTTAGTTTTCTTTTCCAGGCCGGCAATTACCTTTTCTATGGCGTCTTCAAAGTCTTTTTGGTTGACCTTTTTTCTGCCTGCACGAACTGCCAAAAGGGCTGCTTCATTCACGAGGTTGGCAAGATCGGCACCCACAAACCCGGATGTACTTCTGGCAATCTTGCTCAAATCAACAGTGGAGTCCATCTTTATGTTCTTGGCATGAATGCGCAAGATCACTTCTCTGCCCGCCATGTCTGGTCTGTCTACCAAAACCTGCCTATCGAACCTCCCCGGTCTTAAGAGTGCTGGGTCCAGCACGTCTGGCCTATTGGTCGCTGCCAGAATGATGAGACCGGAAGTGGCATCGAACCCATCCATCTCTACCAACAATTGATTGAGAGTCTGTTCTCGCTCATCGTTTCCACCGATTACGCCACTCACGCGGCTCTTGCCAAGTGCATCCAGTTCATCGATAAAGACGATACAAGGCGCCTTTTCCCGTGCCTGCCTAAAAAGATCGCGCACGCGTGCCGCTCCAACACCAACAAACATTTCGACAAACTCGGCGCCACTCATTCTAAAGAATGGAACGTTTGCTTCACCGGCTACAGCCCTTGCAAGAAGCGTTTTTCCTGTTCCTGGAGGACCAACCAAAAGAACGCCCTTAGGAATCTTGCCGCCAATCTCCGTGTACTTGGTAGGATTCTTTAAGAAGTCGACAACTTCTATAAGCTCCGTCTTGGCTTCGTCTACGCCGGCGACATCGGAAAACCTCGTCTTGATATCGCCTTCGGCGATAATCGTCGTCTTATTCTGCCCAAAAGCGAGAACATTCGAATTCATGCCTCCGCCCTGGAAACGTCGCATAACCGTTCGCCAAAGCAGGAACATAATCAGGAAGGGCAGAACCCAGTTGAGAATAAACGAGAGGGCAAGGTTCCCGTCTTTTGGAGAAGCAGAGTACACAACCCCGTATTCGTCCAGCAATTGCGTAAAATTGGGATCGTTTACAGGCACCGCCTTGTAGACAACACCAGTCTTGGCATTTGCAGGAAGCGGAGAAGCAGGCTGCACATTTGGCTCTGCATAACCCGTATAATAATTGATATCAATTTCTACGCGCTTAATTTCGCCATCTATTATTTTTTCTTTAAAAACCGAATATGGAATGATTGTGTCGTCGGAACTGAAAGCCAGATAGTTGAAGAGCACAACAGCAATAATCATGACAATCAGATAACCGAACGAGAACCTCATCTGGAATTTGTTGGGGCCCTCTGGCCCGTTTGTGTGACTGCCGCCCTTTTGGGGATCTGGTTTTTTGTTCCAATCATCCTTCTTTGTTGCCATCTATATACCTCATTGAACAATTTACTCAAAAACAAAAGAATAAGGAAGTCTACCCACAATAAAATTTTCCGGTCGAATTTCCCGGCCGCGGCAAGGATTTTGACCCTATTCTGAGCCCATTCTGACCCTATTCTGACCCTATTCTGAGCCCATTCTGAGCCCATAGAGAAGGCATAATCGGCGTGTCCCAGCTGTAAGAACAGTTGCAGCTGAGAGTTTTGCGCGTTTACTTGACCGTATCCCATTGTTTTCTTATATTTCTCATGATTGTTTTAATCAACCAATAATATTGGGAGGATAGTATATGAACGTGAAACCTTTAGGTGATCGTGTTCTGATCAAGATCAAAGAAAGCGAAACAAAGACAGCTTCTGGTATCATCATTCCGCAAACTGCTCAAGAAAAGACGCAAACCGGCGTTGTGGTTGCCGTTGGCACCGATAAGGATGCGATCAAAGTAAAGGCTGGCGACGAAGTCATGTACGATAAGTATGCTGGAACCCAAATCAAGATCGATGGTGTTGAGCACCTTATCGTCAAGATGTCTGATATCCTCGCGGTATTGGAATAAGATCTACCTAACTCATCATACTGAAAACAAAAGGCTGCACAAGTGGTGCAGCCTTTTTTATAGATTGCGGGAAGAAACAGGGTTTCAAGTTCTGTATAGAGCTTCTTGTCTACTTACTTCAAAACCCAAAAATAAAAAGAGAAGACTAGGAATTTGGAGTGGCAGGTATGGCGTCAGTTATCGAGCGGCTGCGGTTTTAGTATGTCCAAAATCTCTTCCGGAGTCTTGGCATTGAGAATAGCCTGGCGCTTCTCTTCGCTGCGGAAAAGCATGCTGACCTCTGCAAGAAACTGCAGGTGCGGACCGGTTTTCTCCAAGGGCGACAGCGTCATGATAAAAATGCGGCAACCCTGGTGATCGAGCGCATCAAAATCGACCTCATGGTCAGAAACGCCGATACAAGCCACCAGATCCTTGACGGCAGCCGTTTTGCCATGTGGGATGGCAATTCCGTGCTTCATGCCTGTGCTCATCCTGGACTCGCGTTCCTGGACTGAAGCGATGGCTTCTTCCCTATTGGAGACATTGCCACTCGCCATCGCGACATCTACGAGCTGGCTTATAATTTCATCTTTGGTAGTGCCCGTAAGATGCAGCGCGATCAAATCCGGGCTTAAGACTGTCATCAAATCCATAAGATTATAGTAGAACGAGCCGGAAGCAGCGTCAAGCGTATAAACGCTTTTTGTCTATGTCTAGCGCCTATGCACGGCCTTCAGTCTCTTTTCAGTTGTCGTTGACATTACAGGAGCTTTGCTATAATGTCCCTAAAGAACCGCATAAGTGCGGATTGCATATGTGGTGCGCCGGCAAAGGCTTCGATTAAGTCTGGTAAGTCTGGCATTGCCTTTTGTGCATAAGACCCAGTAGCTCAGATGGATAGAGCGACTGCCTCCTAAGCAGTAGGTCGCGCGTTCGACTCGCGCCTGGGCCAAAACATCCAACCAAAACATCCATTAGACGGAAATCACTTCATTTCGAAATTTGCTTCCAAAGTCGCAAGACGCACCTTAACCACTTTGATTGTCACCTTTTGGTCGAGTTGGACTGCGCGTCGGCACCGCACGCTCGTTTCAAGCCCAAATGCTTCTATGAATATCCAAGCCTCGTTTTCTCGCAGTTCCAGAATGGTCGCCATTCCTTCCCAGTCTGGGTGACGGGCAAGATAAACGCAGGTCCAATGCAGACGCGAATCCCTTTCAGCTTGTTTTGTCTGGCTTGCTGCCTGACTCGCTATAAGACACCGGCGCCCCATCTCATCCTCGGAGAGCGGCGTGGCGGATAAGCCTTGCTCGCGTTCAAGAGAACGCCTTATCTGATAGTGGGTGAGTAAGTCCTGATAGCGGCGTAAAGGACTTGTAACTTGAGAATAGAACGAAAGCCCGAGGCCCCTATGTGCGAGAGTTTCGGTACCTACTATGGAAGCCCGCATGCCCTTTCGGCGGGCAAATTGTACCGAGAGGGGCGCTGGGCGCTCCATGTCGGCAAGGTACTGAGCGGGAATGTTGGGGGCCTCCTGGCTGCTGTAGAGAAAGGGCAGGCTGCGGTCGCGCGCCCAGCGCCCGGCTGCCTCGCCGGCTAGAAGCATCATCTCGCGCACAATGCCGCTGGACCGCGTGACAGGAAGCGGCGTAAAGGCAATCTCATCCCCTCTCACTTTTATAGAAACTTCCGGAAAGTCGATTTCGACCGCGCCATTTTGTATACGCCGCCGCTTCCTGGTCTGGGCTATCCGGTCTAGGGCCACGAGTGTGGGTTCGCCTTGCGACAGAAGCTCATCGGCCTTTTCGTACGATAACCTGGAGACCTTAACCGTACTAGGGCTGATCATGGTTTCGGTCACACTGCCATCGTCTGCCACTTTCATCCTGAAGGATAGAGCGGGAGAGAGAGGGTTTAGCCCCAAACCTAAGGTCTTTACAGCGCCCTCCGGCAGCATTGGAATGGTCTTTTCAGGTAAATAGAGCGTGGCCCCGCGCTCCATAGCCGTTTGGTCCAAAGAAGATTCGGCATCGATGTAGCTCGCTGGGTCCGCGATGTGTACCCAGACATAGGTTCCGTCGTAGCCGATTGCGTCGTCCGGATCGGTCGACCAGGCATTGTCGATAGCGTACGAAGCAACCGAACTCAAGTCGAGTCTGGACAAATGGCTTTGCAGTTCTTTGCCAGGAAAATCCAATTTAGGTACATCAAGATTACAGCCTGAACGAGCCGGCCAAGGATTGTCTTTATCTGTCCAAATACCGGCATCTATAAGTGCTTCGTGTATGACTTCGGGTTTTTCCGAAAGCCCCAAATCTTGGGCAAGTGAGCAATACGATGTGCGGCCAAGCGCAAAAGACTCCAGTTCCCGAATAAAAGGGAGGAATGATGAATCTATAGTCTTAGTTGGCTGTCCCTCATCGGAGATTTCTTCTCTGTTGACTCTATTGACGCGCCCTTTACTGGCACGCGCCTTGTGAGCCTCTAAAAACCAGGCGATAAAAGCTTTCCGTTGTGCAGCCTCGCTCTGTTTTCTTTGGGCCTTTTCCTCAACCTTCCTGCGTTCACTCAGGCTCAACGCAACAGGAGTCCCATCAATCATCGAAAAAAGTGTCCCTTCAAGCGCCTTTTCCAGGCACGCAGCTGCGGTTTCTGGTGTATATTCGCCAAAGACCAGCTCGCTCAAGCTTTGCCAAGTCAAGGCAATTGGTTCGTCGCTTTGAGTATCGGCATGGTCCGAGACGAGCATTTCGTAGGCTGTCTCAAAGTCACCATCCTGTCGAGGAGCTGGAAAACGAGTGACAGGGCCGGTATGAATTATGACAACATCCTTCTCCCTTAACCGAAGGTTTGTCGAGTCTTGAAAGGCAACAGAGTACTTTCCATCTGAAAAGCCAGTAACGAGACCTATTTGGTTCTTATAGAGTACGAGGGCCCCGGTTTGTATCATAGATTTCTTATAGCCAGTATGTGGGAAAATAGCAATGTACCAAGACTACGGGAGGGTTTTTAGGACGGTTTGCCTTGCCACAATAAACAACACTCTGTTATAATGCGGATAATTTGTTGATACATTATTTAATACTATTCTTAGAAAAGGTGTAAAGGAGAAGACAAATGACTGCATTGTTGATTGGTATTGTACTCTTGATCGTGGCAATAGTTATGTGTGTCTCTGGTGGGCTTAACTGGTGGAACGATGTGCTGGCGTTTCTTAGGGGCGCAGTGCCCGTGATTGCCGTGCTTGCTGGTATCGTGGCAGTTTTGGTTGGCGTTGCCGACATTAGGGATAAGAAGGAAGCCGAGAAGGAAGAAAAAGAAGAGGCTGCGAATAACAAGAGCAGCGACACTGGAGATTCCAACAGCGCGAACAAATAGGAATGGGCAACTGAATTCCCCTCTGTTTTGCGCTAGATGCTTGACACAGTTTGGTTTATGTGTGATTATGCCATCCGCGTTTTAAGCAAAACTTATTGGGAAATACACGAATAAGGTTAAGGAATAAAATCGATGAAGACTGTTTTCGTAACCCCCGCCACTGCCAAGCGTAATTGGTATGTAATTGATGCCGAGGGCAAGCCGTTAGGGCGAGTAGCGGCTAAGGTAGCTACAATTTTGCGCGGCAAGAATAAGCCGACGTATACGCCGAGTCAGGAAACTGGCGACTTTGTTATCGTAATCAATGCCGACAAAGTGGCGATTTCCGGCAGGAAGCGCCAGAACAAGATTTACTACAGGCACAGCGGTTATCCAGGCGGCTTGAGAGAGAATACCTTTGAGCAACTTATCGAGCGCAATCCTGTCGAGCCGATGGAACTTGCCATTTGGGGTATGCTTCCAAAGGGAGCGCTTGGGCGCAAGCTTTTCAAGAATGTAAAAGTTTACGCAGGTCCAAATCATCCTCATGCGGCCCAGATGCCGGTCGCCATCGACCTATAATAAAAGGGGAACGGAATGGTCAGGAACGTTGGAATTGGCACTGGCAGAAGAAAATGTGCAGTAGCGAGAGTGTTTCTCCGCGAGGGAACCGGTAAGTTTATAGTCAATGATGTAGAAGTAGCTCAGTATTTTAAAGTTCCTGAGTTGCTTTCAGTTGTGCGCAAGCCATTAGTTGTGACTGCAAGCGAAAACAAGTACGATGTCGTGATCAATGTTGTGGGTGGTGGAGTCAATGGGCAGGCTGGTGCCTGTGCCCATGGCTTGTCCAGGGCCTTGAATCAGGTCGATCCCGCGAATCATGTTACGCTTCGTGCCAACGGTCTTTTGACGAGAGATCCGAGAATGGTTGAGCGCAAGAAATATGGTCAAAGGGGAGCTCGGAGAAGGTTCCAGTTCTCTAAGCGCTAAACGCAAAAAAGGAAACGGTGCTGTGCGGATTACCTCCGTGCAATTAGAAACCTCCGGCAAAGCGATCAAGATCGTGGCCGGGGGTTTTTCTTTTTCTATCCCTCTTGAAAAGGCCCAAAGCCTTATGAGCATTGCGGAATCCGCGCGTCTTAATGACGTTGCGGGCAAGGAGGTGCTGTCACAATGCAAAGCAGGGGCAGAAGACAACAAAGCCGACGTATGGCAAGGTCTGGTGCAAGGCAAGTCTGAAGGCGCGGAGGAGGTCTTGAGTTTTTTTAAGAGCCTGTGCGCAGCTGGCTACGAGTTTGACGAGGAAGACGAGTTCTTTATAGCTCTTAAGCGGCTTTCTGATGAGGCGAGTGCAGAAGAAAAGGCACTTAGGCTCTGTGCACAAGCGGAGCAATATAGCATGGGATTAAGGGCGAAGCTGGTTGCCGCAGGGTATTCTAACGAGTGTGCCAAAGCTGTTGTGGCTCTGATGGAGGAGCGGGGCTTTGTGGACGACACTCGTTATGCTGTTGCGTGGGCAGGCGAACGCGCGCGGCGCGGCGGGGCGAGCCCCGCCGCGGTCGCCGCGGCGCTCCGCGCCCGCGGCGTCGGCGAGGGCGCGATCCGCGAGGCGCTTTCCTCCACCGACTTTGGCCGCGCCCTCGCCCGCGCGCTTCAGAAAGAGCTTGCTTCCGTCATTGGATCCTCGCCGCGGGGCTCTTCTCCGCCGCAGAGCTGTTCTCCAGAAGACCCAAGAGCAAAGCCCCTTAGCTCGCGTCAGAAGGACCAGATCTATAGAAAGCTCAAGCTTCAGGGCTTCGACCCAGACGAAATACGTAAGCTCTTGGACGAGGAGTAAAATGCCGGTCTATGAGGGATCGCCCGTTATTCCTTCTATCCTGCGAAGCCTGTCCGAAGAAGGTCTATTAGTTTGCCCCGGGCTAAACTTCGTTATTTTTTTCTGTGGACCGACAGGCATATAAAGTAATACTTGACAGACCATGGTAAAAGATTCAATAATATGTCAAGAAATTCAATAAGAGGGGGGAACCCTGCATGGATGACGACATCCTAACTATTGAAGAAGTCGCGCGCTACCTTCGCGTCTCCGAAAGAACCGTTTACGATTGGGCTCAGAAAGGAGAAATCCCTGCTGGCAAAATTGGTACCGTTTGGAGATTTAAAAAGAGCGAAATCGAGCGCTGGGTCAACGAACGCCTGTCGTCCAATCGTCCAGCTGGCCTCATCGGTTCAATCCAGATACAGAATATAATCTCACCGAGCAGGATTATCTTCCTCAACGAACCTAAAAAACGCGACGCCCTCATAAAGCTGTCTGAAAACCTTGCCACGGCACCCCAGATCAAGAATAAGCAGGAGCTCACCTCGGAAATCTTGAGACGAGAAGAACTCATGAGCACCGCCATAGGTAGGGGAATCGCCATCCCGCACGTCCGGCTTTCTTCCATAACAGACCTTGTCGTCTCGGTGGGCATCTCCAAGTGCGATATCACAGATTTCCAGTCGCTGGACGACATCCCTGTGCGCCTCCTTTTCATGATCGCCGCAGCATATAACCAGCACGCGTATTACTTGCAGACACTTTCGTTCTTCTCGGCGCGGCTTAAGGTTGCGGAACTTAGAGACTCGCTTTTGGCCTGTACCACCACACAGGAAGCCTACGACCTCCTTGTAAAGCAGGACGACTAACTCAAGACCGCCCAACACTTGGCCACTCAAGACAGGGTCACTCAAGACCGCGCCACTTAAGGCCGGTCACAAGTCATGGTTCGCAAGCCACACAACGTGGACAGAAGGGCATAAGCAAAGGCCCAGGTGCAAGGCTTGTCTCGTCTTGCGATTTTGGGTCTTTACATGTTACGCTTCAAGAATCTGATAGCTATAAGGACCGACGCGCGTGTTCCTGAAAAGTCTCGAAATCTTCGGCTTCAAATCGTTTGCAGACCGGACTCGAATTGAGTTCGGCGAAGGTATCTCTGCCCTGTTGGGGCCCAATGGCTGTGGCAAGTCCAATGTTGTGGACGCCATCAAATGGGTCGTGGGCGAACAGTCTGCCAAGAGCCTCCGGGCTGACTCGATGGAAGACATCATCTTCAATGGTACCGAAACCCGTAAACCCCTCTCCGTAGCCGAAGTGGCCATCACCATATCCAATGAAGAAGGCACCCTGCCCCTGGATGTGCCGGAAATCGAAATAAAGCGCCGACTCTACCGCTCCGGCGAGAACGAGTACTACATCAACGGGAAATCAGCAAAACTCAAAGAGGTGCGGGAGCTCTTTTGGGATACTGGGATCGGGAAATCCGCTTACTCCGTCATGGAGCAGGGCAAGATCGATCAAATTCTCTCTTCCAAACCCGAAGATCGGCGGTATCTTTTTGAGGAAGCGGCCGGAATCACCAAACACAAGGCGCGGGTCAAAGAGGCGCAGAGCAAGCTAGAACGAACCGAAGAAAACATGCGCCAGATCGAGGGCGTTTTGGGAGAAGTCAAACGCTCTCACGATAGCCTCAAAATCCAGGCGGATAAAACTGCGGCCTATAGAAGACTCAAGGACTCGATTTTTGAGGTCGAGTGCGATGTTTATCTTTTACGACTTAGGCAATTCCTGCGCGACAAGGAGAGAAAAGAAGCCGATTTTGCGGCCAAGAAGAAGGATCGCGACGAAACCAAGGCTTCGTTCGACGCCTTGAGCCAATCGATGTCGGAGAGCCTGGACACGGTAAACGAAATGGAGAGCCAACTTGTCGAGCTTCAGAAGAAACTCTACGGCCTCGCTATAGACAAGAACGCCAAAGAAAAGCACAAAGGCCTTCTTGCTGACCGCATCCGGGAAATTCAGTCCAAAATCGACCAACTTGAGCTGCGCTCCAAGGCAGTGCGCGACAAAATCGCGGAGCTCAGAGAGGAAGAAGAGGAAAAGGACGCCGCACTCGCCGGGGACAGGGCTCATCTTAAAGAAATGGAGCGCCATATCGAGGAGTTCGAATCGGGCATTAAGGCGGCTGGCCTGGCGCTCAAAAACAACGATGATGAGATTGCAAAATGTCAGGCCGCAATAAGGGCGCTCGAATCTGAGATCGCGGATGAGCGCGTAAAACTCGATGGTATAACGGAAACCATCGTGCGCGAGCTCGATGCCCGCCTGCGGGAAACCGGTTATTCTTCTACCCAAAGGAAGGCGCTTGAGAACGACATCAACGCTTTGCTTGCATCCCTTAAGGCCAAGGTAAAAAGCAAGACAATTCTTGCAGCCGATGTAGAGAGGGCAAGAGGCTTTGCAGGCGCGCACGCCGAGGATCTCTTGGCCAAACTTCTTGGTGCCTTGGGCGATCTTGTTGAAATTGCTTCGTCGCTTGATGTGCTCACTGGGGAGTTTGACCGTTACTGCAGGATGTCGCCGGAGTTCTTAGATGATTTCCTTTCTCCAGAAGGAATTATGACAAGAAAGCGGGCAATAGATGTTGCGATTGCTTTCGGTATCGAGGCCGTGGAGCAGAACAAGGCACGAATAAGCGAACTCGAAGCCGAGAATCTTGGTTTGCGGCAGAAGATAGACGGTTATCGCAAGACCCTTGAGGATGCGCGCTTAGGCAAGGCACAGGTCCTTGCTCAGATTGAAGCAGCTCAGGAGTCGCTTGCCGTTTTCAGGCGTGAGATTGCGGGCCAGGAGAATTTTCTTAAAGAACAGGAGGCGGAGGCCTTTGCCGAAGGCAGGCGGCTTACCGAGATTAAAGAGGAGTATGAGGACCTTGTTTCCGAGATTGCCGAAATTGAAGCGGAAGGGCAAAAGCTCTCCGCCCAGATGACGCAGCTGGAAGCGACGATCGAACTGCGCAACTCCGACCTCGTGCAGCGCAAGAAGGATTCGGGCGAGCTTGCTGCGCGGCTTGAAAAGCTTCAGGCTGAACTCGAGTCGATCCATCTGGGCATGGCTCAAACCGAAACCGAAATCAAAAACCTGCGTGAGAGCTTTGCAGAGCAGTATTCCAGAGACTTGAGCGAATTCGAGTCCCGTATGCAGGAAATCCGCGAGTCGTTGACAGAGAGGCGCGAGCTTTTGGCGCAGTACAAAAACAAGTTGCGCGACCTTGGCTCGGTCAATCTGATGGCGCCGGAAGAATATAAGGAAGTGAAGGAGCGTTACGATTTTTTGTCGAGCCAGATGGAAGACCTCACCAAGGCGCGCGACGACCTACGCAAGATCACCGACGAGATAAGGACGGAAAGCGCTGAACTATTCTTAAGTACTTATAACAAAATAAAAAAGAACTTCCATAACATGTTCCGCAGACTCTTCGGGGGTGGACGAGCCGAGCTCATGCTGTCGGATCCTGATCACATCTTGGAGTCGGGAATCGAGATTCTTGCCCAGCCGCCAGGGAAAAAGCTCGAGGCGATTTCTCTACTTTCTGGTGGGGAGAAGACGCTCACTGCAATCGCGCTTCTGTTTGCAACGTATATGGTAAAACCCTCGCCCTTCTGTTTTCTGGATGAGATCGATGCAGCCTTGGACGAAGCGAATGTGTTGCGGTTTGTCAATTTGTTGCGTGAATTCTCGAGAACGAGTCAATTCATTGTGATATCGCATAATAAGAAGACAATGGCCGCTGCCGACGTGCTCTTGGGCGTTACCATGGAGGAGTCGGGGGTTACCAAGGCCATAGCGATACGTTTGGAGCGACAAAAGTCCGGAGAGGCGACGGTGGCTTTTGTTCCGGACGATGAGCCTTTTGTGGAAGAAGACGTGCCCTACGAAGCCGGTCGGGAGCTCGAAACGCCGGCGATCCAAGGATCGGGAAGCGGGGGTAGCGCAGAATGAATACGGAACGGCTCTATTACACGCATCCTGAGGTTTCCAGAACCAAGGCGCGGGTCCTCGACATTAGAAAAGTCGACAGTGTCGCCGGCGTCACCGACGTTGCAGATTTTGCCGACGTTGCCGCGGGTTTTGATGAAGTGGTGCTTGACAGGACAATCTTTTTCCCGGGCGGGGGCGGGCAGCCCTGCGACCTTGGAAGTCTTGCAGGGTTTAAGCTTGTCGAAGTCAAAGAGGACGCGCAAGGGGACGTCGTCCATGTCGTTCGAGCGGTTTCGGGCAGTTCAGGTGTCGATGGAAGCTCGAGGCTCAAGGTTGGGGACGAAGTCGAGCTCGTGCTCGACGTAGCACGCAGGCGCGACCATACGCAGCAGCATTCGGGGCAACATTTGCTCTCCGCAGTCCTGGAACACGAGTGTGGCATCCACACGATAAGCTTTCACCTTGGAACCGACTACACGACGATCGACGTGACAGGGCAGTTGCTTGAGAAGGCCGAAATCCAAAAGGTTGAGACTTGCGTGAATGCATGGATCGGTGACGCAAGGCCCATTATCACGCACGTTTGTCCGCCGGAAGACTTGGTGAGGTTTAAGGTGAGGCGCGACTTGCCGCAAGGGCAAGAGATAATAAGAATTGTCGAGATAGACGCGTACGACTGGGTGGCCTGCTGTGGCACACATGCCCGTTCAACGGCCGAGTTGCGGGCTTTCAAGATTCTGTCGTGTGAAAAATACAAAGGCGGGACGCGTATCTATTTTGTGGCTGGTGACAGGGCCGTTGCCTTGCTGAGTAGGTACTTTGACCTTGCAAAGGATGCCGCTGCGCTTCTTGGGGGGTCTGTGGAAGCGCTTGTCGAACGCGTCAGCGCCTTGAATGCGAACGTGCAGACACTGGAACTCGAGCGCAATGGCCTCGTTAAAGAAAGAGCGAAGTTCGAGGTGGATGCAGCTATGGACGGCTCGGTTGCAGGACCGGACGGCTCGGTTATGGGGCCGGGGAAATGTTTTGTGCTCCCCGCATCGAGCATGTTTAGCGAGGGCGCCAGGCTCATCGTGTTCAAGTATGCAAACAGAAGCGCAGCAGCCGCCTTGGAGAGCGTCAAAGCGGGCGCCAACCGCGGCGCAGTGACAGTGGCGTTAGTGGAGCCGGAACACACGGTGCTTTTTATGGCTCCAAAGCTTGCAGCCGCGCCGAACCTGGCCTCGGCGCTAAAGGCCAAGATGTCACAGTATGGCGGCTCGGGCGGCGGGCAGGCCGGCAACTTCCGCGCTGTCTTCCCCGACGAGAAGCACGCCCTTTCCTTTTTAACCGATATTCAAACCCTGCTTAGCGGTGTTCACTAACTTCCTGTGTTATTCACTGATAGCCAGTGTCATTCACTAGTCCGAGAGATCGAGTGGACGCCTGTTGTCCGAAAGCCGCAGCGAAAGATATTCTCTGTCCAGCGCCAAGTCTTTAACGATATACCGCACCTGCTCCGTAGAAAGGAGGTTTTGTTCCGCATAGAGGTACACGAGTGCGCGTTCCGCGATGCAAGGCACGAGGAGCGAGTTCATCTGAATAGGTGAGGGCTCTTCGCAGTTGATATAGTGGCTAACCAGCGACTGATACAGCCTTGACTGTTCAACGTTGCCATTGAGCGCATTGAGCTCTGCCATGAGCGGCGCAATATTGCCCCTTGCTGCCTGTTCACCGAGCGGTTTGAGGGTAAAAAAGGTATACTCCTTCCCGGGTAGGTAGTGATGTACGTCGCAGCGGGTGCAGTAATTGGGCTCCTTGCCGTTGGATTTCACCCTGTCTCCGCCTATGATGATGAGCGGGTCAAAGTAGAGCGCTGGGCACTCTTTGCCGTCGACCGTATAGTATCGGTAGGTGTAGAGCGAGTCCTGAAGGCAGTCTTCGTGTTCGCAATAGGCCGTGAGCGGGAAAACGTCCGTGGCATTCTCCAAAAGCAGTCTTGCGGTTTGGTTGAATATCTCTTTCCTAAAATTCAGAACGAGCGTGGGGCAGATAAAACAAAGCCCGCGGCGCGTCGACTCGTCGGCCATGAGGTAAGCGATACGCTCGTCAAAGAATGCCGTTTCGTCGATTATCCAGGTGCCAACCGTAGGATTCTCGGCCAATAACACCTCAAGTTCGAACGAGTCGTGCGCTGAGCCTATAAAGCTGCCGCAGCGTTCGTAGCCGCCGCGATATGCAAGTGCGTCGTCGGGGTAGTCGGGAAAGCGCGTTTTATCCAAGGCTTCGCGCACGACAAAGACTTGTCTTCGGTCTATGCCTTTGCTGGAAGTGAGAGCAACAGCCTGCCCTTTTTTCTTCAGCGCCACTTTGCTGTCCCGCCACACTCTCGCTGTAAACTCGGTCTTTCCGGAACCCATGGGGCCAATGACGAGGATTCGCCGTTTGGGCGTTATGAAGTCGTGGTGTGAGTACGAATGGTGTACGCGCAAAAGCGGAAATCCCAGATTGCGCAGCAGTTGATCAGTCTCGTTGGTGCCATCTTCGTTCATGTGGATAACCCTTCTTGCAGTTACGGTTAATGCATGCTGTTGCGCTTGGTTACAAGCTCGAGTTTTGAGGCTGTTTGGCTTTTGCAATATTAGGCTGTACCTGTGGAGTGCCAAACTTTAGGTACTTGTACGGGTGAATATCCAGGGCGTTCTGGTACCATCCATTGACAAGATCGGTATCGATGACCGAAGCAGCCAGTCCATGGTAGATGGGCAGCACTGCAGCCTCTTGCAGTAAAATGGTTTCTGCCTTTGCAAGGAACGACATTCGCTCTTTACCATCTCTTGCATAGGACTTCTCAAGTGTCTCAGTAAAACTCTGGCTCTTGTATCCTGCGTTATTCAATGGTGATTCCGATGCCCACATTTGCAGGAAGGCTTCAGGATCCGCAAAATCGCCTATCCAGGTCGAATTGGCGAGCGTATAATCGACCTTGCCTTTGCCCACAAGCTCATAATATTGAGAGGAATCGACAGGGGCGAGATCGACCGACAAAGCGGGCAGCGCACTCTCCCATGCCTTTTGGAATTCCGTGGCTACGCGTTCGGAGTCCTTTGAGCCTTGTGCATAGCAAAGGCGCACTGTTGGAAGGCCTTGGCCCTCCGGGTATCCTGCATCTTTCAAGAGTTGCAAGGCCTTGTTCTTATCGGTTTCCGTAATGCCGCGCGCTTCGCTGTAGCCAGGAAGTGGCAAAACGAGGGTCTGTGCTATTACCGCATAATAGTCGCTGCTCCGGACCGAATCCCATGGCACAAGGCAAGCAAGGGCCTCGCGTACACGGGCATCATCCCACGGTGCAACCTGACAGTTGAAGTACCAATAATGTGTCGCAAAAATGGGGTTAATCTGAATGGCGGACTGCAGTAGAATCGAGTCGAAGTCCCCGGGGCCAGCAAGCCACTGTACCTGGTCGTTGTTGAACATCTTGGATGCAAGAACGTCATCGTCCGAAAAAAGCATGGAGAGTTTGGGAATAGCGACGGCGCCTGCATCCCAATAATAGGGGTTTTTCTCAAGTTTTAAGCCGGATGCATCGTAGCTTACGAATCGATACGGACCGTTCACGGGGAATGGTATGCGTGCCTGCCAGCCTTCCGCTTTCAACATGGAAGGATGGATAGGTGCAAAAGAGTGATGGCACAGAAGGCGCGTAAAGTACGCAGCAGGCCTCACAAGCTTGACGATAAGCGTGCGGTCGTCAGGGGTTTCAATGCCAACAGTCCCAACATCCTTCGTAATGCCCAGCCTAAAGTCATGCGCGCCCAGTATTATATCGCAAAAAGTGGCATAATCGCCGTTCAGTTTAAGAAGTCTGAGCCAGGAGTTCTTGAAGTCCGCAGCCACGACACGTGTTCCGTCCGACCAGCGTGCAGTTGGGCGCAAGGAGAACGTATAGGTTTTGCCATCCGAGCTTTTGGACCACGACGAAGCAACAGCCGGCACAGGGTCGAGGGACGCCGGGTCATAGGTGCAAAGTCCTTCATAAAGGGCGGTGAAGATTTGAGCTTCGTTGGAATAGATCGACTTGTGAAGGTCAAACTCGAGTGGCGTCTTATTGAATACCGTGACGAGTTCATCCGGTGCATCGACTTGAGAAAAAGCAGCGGCGTCGATACCAAAGAGAGCCACCAGAATCGCAAAAAAGGCTATAATTCGTGTGTTCATCGACTTGAAGTATGCGATAAAATCTGATAGAAGGCAATCACTGTGGGCATAAACAAAGCATTTGAAAAAGAATTTCTGGTCATGGGGGTCTTGGCAAGTTACGGTTCGGATTTTGCACCGGTAAGGCTGCGTTTGGTCTCTGAATTTGGGCCGGTCAAAGAAGAAACGGCCTCCCAAGATTTTCTTTGGACGGATTACTATAACAAGGAGATGGGGCAGAGAATTGTTCGTTTTTACCTTCTTTTTGAAAACTTGGTCGATCCTGAGACGCTCGCGGACATAAAACTGAGCACTAACGCCATCGAAGCTGATTTTGCGCAGAACGGAAACCGGTGCTTTAACCTTGACCCGGGTCTTCTTGCACCTGGCCGCTTTGTCCTTGCCACCACCAAAGATCGAGCCCATCGTATCGCTTTGCACGATGGCATTTTTGCCGAGTTGACGCTTATCTACGAGAAAGGGAGCTTTCGAGCTCTGCCCTGGACCTATCCCGATTGGGCTTCGGAGCCCGTACGGGGGATGCTGGCCAAGTGGAGAAAAGGACTTTTTACGGAGCGATAGGCTGCAGGAAGCAAAATATGATGAAGACTCAATTTGTGGGTTGTTAAGCTAAGATTTCTGGCCGTCTCTCCGTAGATTTCATAATAGATTTTTACATTTTGTATTTTATACATTTTGAATCGAGAAGTTGTTTTCTCGTCGTTTCATAGATGAGGAGACGCTTGTATGAATGACGGGCTTATCGGGTTAGAGCGAATCGGCGGCCTATTTGGCTTAGTGCTTTTTTTGCTTTTGAGCAGCGTTTCGTGCAAATTGCCGCAGGCATTCGGCTTGCATTCCCTGCAAATATCGTTTCCCATTTTGCCGGAGTGCTGGTCCGAACTTCCTTTGGACGGATACATCCTCGTCTGGTGCAACGAAAAAGGAGAAAAATGTAGCGCCTTTGTTAAGCCGGACGAGCAATTCAGTATTTGCGTCCCGAGAGGGGGCAAGCAGAGTGTGCTTGCATATCCTGTGTTAGGCTCTCAGTATTTTCGTCCGCTTGGTGCATTATACCCTTACGATGTTGCGGCGGAGAATGTGATGACTCCGGGCAAAACGCAAGACTTAATCCTTCTTTCAGCAGATTCAGGCTATGTTGCCCTGGTTGCAGAAGCATTGAAAAAGTTGGGTTTCGATCCTTGGGCTTTTGCTCTTGACGAATTGTCTGCGGTTTGGGAGAAGCGCGCCTGCGATCCCTGGCAGCTTGACCCCAGCGCAGTTGCAGAAAAGCTTGTATCTGCAGAATTCAGGGAAACGCTTTTCCAAACCAGCACAAAGGAAATCGAATTGCCGCAAGGTTTGACATGGTGGCCGGAAAGTCCTTTTGCAAAGACCAATAAGGTCGACACAAAGCAATATGCGTCACTAAACACGGGGATTTGTAAGTTCTTGGCACAAGGCGCTTATCTTATGGTTCAAGTTTCGAAGGAGGACGAAGCGACTATACAGGTTCACAAGCTCTAGCTCAGAGATTCGGGCCAACTGCATCCTCAGGATTGTTTCTGTCCGTTTTCGATGCTTTTTGCTCGAGTGCATTGTGTGGCCCCGCAACTGGAAGGCGAATCGTAAACATGGAGCCCTCTTGAACATAGCTTTCTACCTGTACGGAACCTTCGTGTGCGGTCGCTATATGTTTTACGATGGCTAACCCCAGGCCCGTGCCACCCGTTGTACGGTTTCTGGACTTGTCGACGCGGTAGAAGCGCTCAAAGATGTGATCCTGGTCCGCAGCCGGTATACCTGGACCGTGATCCTGTACGCTGAAACTAACAAAACCGTCTTGTTGTGCGTAGCGAATCTCGATTTGTGAGTTTGCCGGCGAATATTGAAGGGCATTGTCCAAAAGGTTTACAAGAGCCTGTTCCACAAGCCCGGAGTTCGCCACAAAGGTAAAGTCGGCCTCTGCCTTTGTGTCCACGGTGATGTTTTTCTTTTCGGCCCTTGGCTGGACTGAAATTATTGCAGATTCCACTATTCTTGCCGCAGAACAAGGTTCCACGGTTAACCACAACGAAGGGTTGTTTTCGATTCGCGACAGCATGAGTAGATCGTTTACTATCTGTTCCATTCTCTTGGAATTGTGTTCGACAATTGCAAGATATTTCTTAGTAATATCAGGTGTTAAGGTGTCATCTTGCATTAGTTCCGTGTAGCCTTGAATGACCTGAATTGGCGTTCGGAGCTCATGTGAGACGTTGGCGACAAAGTCGGTTCTGATCTTTTCGAGCCGCGAAAGTTCGGTGATATCGCTCAAGACTGCCACGGCTCCCGGCTTCTCAGCAGCCTGAAAAACCTGAGACAAAGGCGAAGCGTGCACTTTTAGTCTGCGTTCTCCATTGCGGAAAATGCTCATTTGGCTAAAAACTTCGGTCTTTTCTGAAAGGCACCGAGAAAAAATCTCTGGCAGTGCTCCGGCGTCGGTCAGTTCGATAAGACTTTTCCCGATGATTTCTTCGCGCCCGACGGCGAAGAATTCGCAGAAAGCAGGATTTGTTTCTATTGTTCTGAGCGAGGAATCGACTGCAATGATGCCTTCGCCGGCTGCATCAAGTATCGAAGAATATACACGGCTCAAGTTTTCATTTTCATAGGCCCGTTTGTGAATCTGTTCCACCATGGCATCAAGCGTTGCATCCAGGGGTTCGAGTTCTTCAGGCAATTCCAGAGCCGGAAGCCTGTCTTTTCCGGAACTCTTGGCGTAATGTTCGGCCTTCTTTTTTAATTCCGCGAGCGGGGTGGCGAGCTGTCTGTTCAAAATAAAACTGACGAGGACAGAGAGCAAGGCAATGAAAACTATGAGATAGACGACTAGCGCTTGAGATCTCTCAAGAGAGCTTGCGCCAAATGGCAAGGACATGGCCAGCCTGAGAACAAGCGGACCTGATGTGTCGTTTTGGGGTTCAAGTCCGGGCACAAGGATGGCAACGTAGAGCGTTCTTTTGCCAGTGGTGGCCGATTTCCGCACCGCGACGCCTGGCTTGGCCTCAAGCGCGGCTTTGACTTCCGGCCTATCAAGATGGTTTGACATTGACTCGGCATGGGCTTCAGATTCCGCCAAGACCTTCCCGCTTGAATCTATGATCGTAACGCGATACGTGGTGGCGCCCGTTACTTCCTGCACAAAGCCAGAAAGGCTGGATTCTGAAGCATTACTCTGATTCTTTAATGCGACCGCTGCCAGATTTGCTGTTTTCAAAAGGACTTGGGAGCTTGACTCAATAAGAAGCCTATCTGAAATATTGACAGCCACTGCAACAAAAACAATTGTTGCAACGACAATAGCAAGAGCGACCCAGATGAGGTTTTTTCTAAAAATGCTGGTTTTGCCAGATTTCACGTTTCATCCTTGAGACGATACCCTATGCCGCGAATCGTCTCCAGCATATCGGAAGCCTCTCCAAGTTGTCGTCTTATAGAAACAATATGGACGTCGATGGCCCTGTCCGTAACAGGGTAGTCGTGCCCTTTCGTTCTGTCGATGAGTTGTTCACGTGTAAAAACCCGCCCCGGTTCCTGCAAAAATGTCTCAAGGATCGCAAATTCGGTAGCCGAGAGGTCTAAAACGCGGCCGGAGAGCTTTGCCTCGTGACGTTTGCGGTCCAGCACAAGATCCTTAAACGACAGCGTATCCTGAGCCGTATCATGGTTTACATCTCGAGCGTTGCGCCTGAGTACTGCCTTTATTCTCGCCACAAGAACGCGGGGGCTAAAAGGCTTGACGATATAGTCGTCCGCGCCTAAACCCAAGCCGGCCACGATGTCAGATTCGTCGTCCTTCGCTGAAGCGACTATTATCGGAAGGTTGCGATAAAGCGTCATAGAACGAACCACGCGCAGGAAAGAAAGCCCATCCATACCTGGCAACATCAGGTCCAGAACAATGAGCGCAAACCTGTGCTGTCCCAAGGCAGTGAGTGCATCTTCCGCCTTAGCCGCCTTAAAGCTCGCCCATCCTTCTTTTTGGAATGCCAAAGCCATAAGCTCGGCTATGTCTTCATCGTCTTCGACGATCAGGATTTCATTCTGATTTTCGTTTGCCACAGTCGGTTTCTCTCCGCATGCCTATCGTAATACCCCTATCGCCCTATCGGACAATTGTTTCTATTCGTTCAGATCGGCGTGAATGCCTTCCACCATAAAGACTATGGCCTCGCACGCATTGGTCATGTGATCTCCCAAACGTTCCAAATGTCCGGAAAGCGTGATGATGCGTGTCGCGCGCTCGGCCTGCTCCGGATACTGCATCAAGAACGCAAGTGTGTCCTGCACAAGCGCTTTGTGGGCGTGGTCGATCTCGTCATCAAGCAGGGCGGTTTGCCTTGCAAGCGCGGAACTGCGCTGCTTGTATGCCTGAGCCGTGCCATGAATCATCTGTGCTCCCAAGTCGGCCATTGTGGCGATGCGTTCAAGCTGGTGCCACTGTGGCTCGTGAACGAAAAGCTTAGTCGCTTTGGCAAGGTGAACCGCATAATCGCCGGCCCGCTCGAAATCGGCAGCCAGCTTAAAAACCGACAACAGCTTACGCAGATCTGAGGCTACTGGCTGCTTGGTCGCGATCAATTCAATAACGTGGTCTTCTATCTGAAGTTGCAGCTTGTCAATCTCGCCATCCGCGTTCTTGACGGTCTTGTAGAGATCGACATCTTGCGTCTTGAGCGCGTGACTTGCCTTGAGTACGGCCTCTTCAACTTTGGCAGCCATAAGCACCATGAGTTCATCGATGGCGGCCACGTCGGCGTCAAAAGCCGGGTTTTGCATTGGGTACTCCTTATTTCTCTTTCGACCAGATCTCTCAGCCAAAACGGCCGGTGATGTAGCGCTCGGTCCTTTCGTCCTCTGGGTTTACAAAGAGTTTTTTCGTGGGCGCATACTCAATTAAATCTCCCAGAAGCATGAATGCCGTCATATCCGAGATTCGCCCTGCCTGCTGCAGATTGTGCGTAACTATGATTATAGTATAGTCCTTCTTAAGCTCGGTCGTAAGCTCTTCGATGCTTGCGGTCGAGAGCGGATCCAGGGCGCTTGTGGGCTCATCCATCAGAATAACTTCCGGAGTGAGCGCCAAGGTACGGGCGATACAGAGGCGCTGCTGCTGACCTCCTGAGAGCGAAAGTGCGCTTTTCTTGAGTTTGTCCTTGACTTCGTCCCAAAGAGCGGCTTTTTTAAGCGAGGATTCGACGAGTTCGTCGCAGCTGCCTTTTAGGCCGTGAATACGGGCTGCCCACGCAATATTATCGTAGATGCTTTTAGGGAAAGGATTTGGCTTTTGGAATACCATACCGATTTTGGTTCTGACGGTGACAGGGTCCACGGCTGGATCATAGATGTTCTTGGAGTGGAAGCGTACTTCTCCCCTGGTGACGGTTCCAGGTATGAGTTCATTCATGCGGTTAAAGGCGCGCAACGCGGTGCTTTTGCCACAGCCTGAGGGGCCGATGATGGCAGTGGTTGCTTTTTTTGGAAAAGATATGCTCAAACCTTTTACAGCTTTTACGCCGTCCGCATAGGTCACTTCCAAGTCTTTGGCAGACAGTGCGATATGATCTGGCGGGTAGAAAAAATCCATAATACTAATATTTGCAATTGACATGAGCTTTCTGTTTGAGGTGTGTTAAATTTGAGTTAATTCATGGCGAGATTTCTTTTAATTATTGATATCGGTCTCACTTTAAGATTCGAGCGATCTCGCTTATAGAACCGACGCCTTTCCGTTCCATCCACCGGGCAATGCCGGTCTTAATTTTGAAAGGTACTTCCGGATCGACAAAGATGGCCGTACCTACCTGAATGGCCGATGCCCCTGCAAGGAGGTACTCGATTGCATCCTCGGCGCTGCTAATCCCGCCACAGCCGATAACAGGGATTTTTACTGCCCGTGAGGCCTTCCATACGCAGGCTACGCCCACCGGCCGAATCGCAGGACCAGAAAGCCCCGCGGTTTCGCGCGCAAAGCGGGGCTTTAAGCTTTCTATGTCTATCGCCATGCCGACGACGGTGTTGATGCACGTGAGCGCATCGGCTCCGCCTTGTTCTGCAGCGATGGCAATAGTGGCAATATCTGTCACGTTGGGGCTCAATTTTACAAAAATAGGCCTTTTTGTGAGCGTACGTATCTTGCGTGTCAACCTTTCCACTTGTGATGGATCCGTACCAAAACTCATGCCGCCGTGGCTTACATTTGGACACGATACGTTGATTTCGTAGGCGTCAACGCCGTTTCCAAAGGACCCCGCTGATTCTTCTATGGCTTGGATAACCCGGCAATACCCGTCCTCGGTGGAACCCGCGATGTTTGCTACTACGGAACAATGCAATGTTTTCAGAAATGGGAGCTTTTCTTCTACGAAGGCTTCAACTCCAGGGTTGGCAAGACCAATCGAGTTCAAGAGCCCGCTCGGCGTTTCAAAAAGGCGAGGTGCAGGGTTGCCCTCGCGCTTCTCAAAGGTGATTGCCTTGGTATAGAGCGCACCAAGTGCGTCCAGGTCCAGGAGTTGAGCATATTCCTGGCCAAAACCGAATGTGCCGGAAGCCACTCCCACCGGATTCTGCATCGTAAGGCCGGCAATTCTTACAGAAAGCTCAGCTTGCATTAGACTTTCTCCCAGTCGATTGTTTCTGCTGCAAAGATTGGACCATCGGCACAGACGCGCACATAACCGCCTTGTTTGAGCGGCAGTACACATCCCTGGCAGGCTCCAATGCCGCAGGCCATCCACTGTTCTGCAGAGACGTACAAGGGGGTTCCGGTCTTGACGCTAAGCGCTTGGGCAGCTTTTAGCATCGGGACTGGGCCGCAGGCGTAAAGATGGGAAGAGAGGGGATTCTCCGCTTCGTTTTTCATAAGACTGGAGAGCACCGTCACCGCATTCCCCTTTGATCCAAAGCTGCCATCGTCAGTTGCCAAAAAGAGTTGATCAGGTTCCATCAAGATCTTTTCAAGCATTTGAAAGTTCGGGATATCCTTGAAAGTGCGAAACCCTAAAACACAAACAGGAGTCCTCCCATTGTGGCTCTTGAGTTCAGTCTTGTTTCCTTGATCGAATAACTTTAACAAATATGAAAAAAGATACAAAATTGGGCCACATCCGATTCCTCCTCCAACAAGGTAAGCGCTTTCGCCCTGTGAGGGCAAAGGGAATGCATTGCCAAGGGGACCTAGCACGTCTAGTTTGTCCGTACAGGTGCTTAGTGCCTTTGTTTGTGGGCCGCGAATCTGATAGAGCGAAAATGCATTTTGGCCGTCAAAACCCGCGAATGCGAGCGGACGGCGAAGGAGTCCGCCTTGAGCGGTAGGTTGGTCTGGAAGGCGGAATGTGAAGAATTGACCTGGAAGCGGATGCTCAAGCTCGGCAGGCCAAAGAAAACCAAGCAACATCCACGAGGGAGAAATAGCCTTGTTCAGTACGATATCCGCTACAAAGTGTCTCACTTTTCCCCCTTCGTACACCCAGCCACAATTCTTTCGTACGCCTCGCCACAATTCTCAGGCACAATTCTCAGGCACAATTCTCAGGATGAAAAGGCTTTGTGTCAATTGCCTGGAAGGCGGTCGTTGCCAGGGGAGAGTTGGTAGTAAGACATAATGATAACGTAGTAAAAGATGCACGGGGTCCTGAATGGCGCCAGAAACCATAATGTGCAAAAACTTGAATTTGTTGTAGGCTAGGCTCATGCAAGGTTTTGTGGAACTACTGATTTTATTTTTGTTCTTAGCTGCGGGGGCGGTGTGCGCCCGGTTGAGACTGGCACCGATGCCTGCAAAGCTGGAACTAGTCATAAGAATCGTGCTTTGGATGTTGCTTTTTGGTATGGGGTTTCGAATCGGCAATAACAGGGATCTTTACAGTCAATTTGCCACGATGGGAGAGTTGGCGTTGTCTACCGCGGTGCTTTCGATACTCGGCAGTTGCCTGGCGACGATCCTTGCAAGTTTTGTTGTACCCGGGATGCAAAGACAAAATCACCGTGCGGCAGCGAAATCCGGTGAGTCGAAGCTGCAAGCCGCAAGCCTTGAGCCATCCTGTTTTCAGCGTACCAAGAGCAGAGTCTTCAAAGCCTTTGTTTACGCAAAAACTCCTTTGACTCTGTTATGTTTTGTGTTTTTGGGCGCGGGACTTGGAGCTTATCTGCCATCTGTCTCTTTCGATCTGGGCGCAGTCACGGGTTGGGTCCTCGACGTGCTTCTTTTTTTCATCGGCATGCAATTCTATCAGTCTGGTGCCAGCCTGCGGGGAGCCTTTTCCAGCCCGATGGTTCTTGCCGTTCCCATCGCAACCGCCGTAGGCACGCTTCTTGCTAGCCTTGCTCTTATGCCGCTATTCTCCATTTCTGCAGGCAAAGCTCTTGCTCTCTCAGGAGGTTTTGGCTGGTACAGCCTCTCCGGTGTGCTCATCGCTAACCTTGGGGACCCATATTTGGGTTCGGTAGCGTTTTTGGCCAATCTGATCCGCGAGAGCCTTGCGCTCCTTCTCATTCCTTTTCTCGGGAAAACGCGAATACCGACGCTGGCAGTGAGTGTTGGCGGAGCTACGACAATGGATGTAACGCTACCACTAATCGAGCAGTCGACTGGCCCCTGGATTGTGCCAGTGAGCTTTGTTTCGGGCGCATTGCTTTCGCTTGCCGTGCCATTTTTGGTGCCTTTCTTTTTCGGATTAGGCTGACCTCCGGCTCAGAGCTCAGCCAGTTTTTCTTCGATTTCTTCCAACCGTGCAGTCAGGTTTCGGATGGATGCCTCAATTCGAGACTTCTCCTTCAGAAGCCTGTCGGCAGGATCTTCGGTAACCTCTTGCGTCCTCAGCATTCCTTTTACCGACGAGGGGCTAGCTCCTGACTGCAGCGCTTCAATCGCCTTGGTGCGCTCGGATGCGTCTTTGATTCCCGCAACAAGACGCAAGCCGTCCCAACCCAGACTAGGGTCGAGCTCTGCCTCTTGTGAGATAATTGCTGAAGTGGCCGTGGCCTTTGGAACGCCGAGCACGCGCTCGATATAATCCTCGAAGCGCGCTTGTTTCGCCTTGCACAGTTCTGCGGCCTTGGACAGCAACCGCCCAAATTCCAACATTATCTCCCCATTCTGCCTAATACAGCGTTCTTTTATTGTCTTCGTCAATTCGACAAACTCAGGATCGGTGTCAAAAACATTTTGGTAGAGCCCTTTTTCTTCGGCTTCGTCCACAAGACGATGGAAGGTTGCCCAGAATTCCTGCGTGTGAGGTCTGCCCTGAAGTATCCCGCCATTCTTGCAGGACACGAGATGATGTGCATACTCATGTAAAGCAGTGTAAATAAGCTGATTGTCAGACTCAAAATTCTTGTTGTGAATGACAATCTCGGCAGTTGCAGGCTTGTAAAGCCCATTAACTTTCTTATTGGTTTTTCCGGAGAAAACAAGAGTAAAAGGCTTCGGGCAGTCTTCCACACCCAGCAACATCTCTTTGACGCGGTCCTGGTTCATTGATACTCCTCGAGTTGTCAGGTCCCGAAAGCCATTTGGCAAGCTCTAACTGAGCGCTTTGTCGATTTCGGACCTGTCGAATCCTACGATGATCTTGCCATTTATGTCGATGACAGGGACGCCGGTTTGCCCTGACTTTCTTACCATTTCGTTGGCGCGGCGAGGATCGGTTTCTACATTGTACTCGGTGAAAGCCACGCCCTTCTGTCTAAAGTAGTCCTTTGCCATGCGGCAATAAGGGCAACTATTCGTCGTGTAAATTGCTACTGCCATACATGTTCCTCCAATGGGAATTGTTTTATTTTCAACTCAAAGTTACATATGAAAAATACTATGTAATAGAAGCATCGTCAAGATTGAATCGAGCTCATTAGAGCGAGGCGTTATGTATGTGTGAAAAGGCAAGTGACGGTCCTCTTCTGGGGCCTTTTATTCGTGTCCGGATTTGCCCGGGCAGACTCAAAAGGGAAGGCTGTTCTCCAGGAAGCCGACACAATGATTGCGTATGGCAGCACTGGATTTCAAGGAGCAGTCAAGTACGATTATAAGGCTAAAGGATATGGCAACGCGAGCGTTGCCATATCGAAAAAACAAGACTGGGACTGGAATGCCAGCGCAAAGAGTGCAAATGGAAGACTGAGCCTTAGCTTTGGAGTTGGTTACTTGGGCAACAGTTTTTCCATTCGGCCTCGGCCATACACGAATCTAATCCTCAAAGTCCCCGGAACCAGGCCCTCAGGACTGAATCGGACAAGCACACTTTTGGGTTCATCGTATCCATCTGAAATAGTCTTTGACGCCACGTATGGAAATCTTAGCCTTATCGGCGCAGCCAAAATGCTCGATGTATCCATACATGATTTTTTCGACGATGTCGCGCAGGTATCCCAAGCCAAAATGGAGCTCCTTGGGGTGGAATATGCGGTATATGTGCCAGAAGGAACCGCTTTGGCACTTTCGTTTTGCATGTCTCACTTGCCCTTTAAACAAAACAGTGGTGGATGGATTCCAACGAGGCCAACGACAATGGAAAGTTCTCTTGGTAGTCTCTCCGCGGCCTGGGCATTTCCTGCTGGGGACGTCGGTAAAGTCAGTGTCTGGGCTTCATTGACTCAAGGCTATTTTGATTCCATTGGCGCTGCAGTACGTGCCCAAGTCGATTTCAAAACAATTCAGCTCTTCAACACGATCGAAATGGGATCAAACTTCGCTCTTTTTGCCGCAAACAAGGAATACAAGCTAGTCGACGGTAGTTGTCCAACACGGGACGCTGTCTTGAGAGCCAATTTCGACACAAGGTGGCACAACTCGGAATTGGAAACAAGTCTGGAATTGGATTCAGCGGAAGGTTGGCCCTTTGGCCCGCGTGCCGCCAATTCATCATATTCGCCTCTTGGACTTGCACTTCAGTATTTGCAACCCACCTCACTAAAAGCTCTCCTCGCTTTTTCCGCGGAAGAGCTCGCGAACTTGCAGAACGGGCTGAGAGTCAGTGCAGGCTTAAATGTGGGAGCTACGTGCTCTGTTAGTCCTTGGCAGGCAAGTTACTCAAATTCGACCACTTTGACGAAGCTCGATCTTCAGGCGAATATCCAGATCGGGCGCACCAATATGTCCAATATGCCCGAGGCTTTTGGTTTTGGACGACTGCGCCTTAGCCCTAAATGTAGTTTTGGTCGTTTTTTATCGGAAGAATCCACCGCTGAAGAAACTGAAGAGACTGAAGAAATTGAGGATCCCAATTCTGTGGAAACGGAAGAGGGTGCAGATTCAGATACAGAAGAGACTCAAAGCGCTGACGGAAGCTCCCACCTCTTCTTAAGAAGTGTAGGATGCCTTTTTGCGCTTGACTGGGACCTCGGAAAGTCGCCCCGGACCTCAGCCGGACCTATCAAGGAGGCCTCAAGTAGTTCAAAGAATAAGGGTAAGGTCTCCTTTGCAGGAAATTATCACAAAAGCGAAGAAACGACAGGTTATTGGTCTTTCCAACTTGTTCTTTCGCAACAGATCGCCATTTCTCAAAGCACGACCGGCACATTAGTTATCAGGTCTCCATCCGGCGGATGGCAGACTCGACCTGGAAAGCCAGTTATGCCCACTCTTTCACTCGGTATTAAGGTATTAAAGTGAAAAGCCGCCCTTCCGAAGACTAGACTTTTCTAATTTCCGCTTTGCGGCTATAGTATTATTCAGTACTTTAGTATCGAGTCTAGAGGCGATAATGAAACCCGCATTGATCTTGGTCGATATTCAGAACGATTTTTGTCCTGGTGGAGCACTTGCTGTACCCGACGGAGACGCAGTCGTACCTGTTGCCAACAGGCTCCTCGAGCGGTTTCCTCTTGCGGTTTTGACGCAGGATTGGCACCCAAAAGGGCACATTTCCTTTGCTTCGGCCTTTGGTAAGGAAGCATATTCTTTGGACTTGAGCACGAATCCACCTTCCGTCTTATGGCCCGATCACTGTGTGGCGGGAACACATGGAGCCGATTTTCATCCGCTTCTGCACACCGAAAAAGCCAAACTAATCGTGCGAAAGGGTAGAAGTCCACAACTCGACAGCTATTCTGCATTCTACGAAAATGATCAGGTTACGCCGACCGGACTGTGCGGGTTCTTGCGGGAGCTTGGCGCGGATACTGTTATCGTGGCAGGATTAGCAACCGACTATTGCGTGCGCGCTACGGCAATTCACGCTGCTAAGTTGGGGTTCAGTGTCTATGTTGTTCAAGACGGTGTGCGTGGCGTGGAAGCAGTGCCCGGCGACGTAGCCCGGGCGCTCGATGAAATGCGGCATTATGGCTGTACTATAGTGCTGGAAAGCGAGTTACCTCTATGAATAATGAACCTTTGCACAGTGCTTTGTTTACGGACTATTACGAATTAACGATGGCTCAAGGTTTTTGGAAGCGCAATTACATGGGTAGAACAGTAGTCTACGACTACTTCTTCAGGCGACACCCCTTTGCAGGTGGTTTTTCAGTCTTCGCAGGCTTGGATACCCTCCTGGACGCACTTGAAAACTTCAGATTTGAGCAGGATGACCTTGCTTACCTGGAGAGCCTGGGGAATTTTGATAAAGGGTTTCTCGATTTTCTTGCAAATTTCAAGTTTACGGGCAAACTCCACGCAGCCAGGGAAGGCGAGATTATTTTTCCCCAAGAGCCTTTGATTCGAGTGGAAGCTGACATGCTACAGGCCCAAATCATAGAAGGCGTGATCCTTAATACTATCAACTTTCAAAATCTCATTGCCACAAAGGCTGCAAGGGTTTGGTTGGCTTCCGGCAAGGGACACATCATGGAATTTGGTCTCAGGCGGGCGCAGGGAGTTGACGGTGCACTGTCAGCGAGCAGAGCGGCTTTTATAGGCGGGGCTTTTGGCACTTCCAACACGAGCGCCGGTAAGCGTTTTGGTATTCCTGTACTTGGAACAATGGCGCACTCTTGGGTAATGTCTTATCCAAGTGAGCTTGAGGCATTTCGAGCATATGCATCGACTTATCCTGATGGGACGGTTTTTCTCATTGACACCTATAATACCCTGGAGTCCGGAATTGAAAATGCAATTACCGCCGGCAAGGAACTGGAAGCAAATGGGCATCACTTTGGAGTACGCCTCGATTCAGGAGACATAGACTATCTTACACGGGAAGTAAGAAGAAAACTGGACGAAGCCGGCTGTAAGACGGCTACGATCACCGTTTCCAACGATTTGGACGAGAGCATCATAGAGCACCTCGTCGCTACCAAGGCGCCAGTCGATACATGGGGAGTCGGCACCAACCTTGTGACAGGCGGGAACGATGCGGCCTTTACTGGTGTCTATAAGCTCTCTGCGATTCAAGAAGGCGAGGAATTCCGCCCGGTTATGAAGATCTCGGACAATCCGGAAAAGACCACAAACCCGGGGATCAAGAGCCTGTACCGCATCTATAACGGTGACGAAGTTCCACGACTTGACCTTATGACCTTTGAGAACGAGGAGCCAAAAATTGGCGAGCCACTAACTGCATATCACCCTTCGGGCGATTATCGGCAGCTGCAAATTGTGCCCACGAAGGTTGAGCCCCTGCTCCATAAGGTGTTCGAAAATGGCAGGCGGGTCGGGGCGACACTGTCCCTCAAAGAAAACCAGGAGTACTTCAAACAAAGGATCGATCTCTTTGACGCCACGTACTTGCGTCAACTCAACCCACATATTTACAAGGTTTCTATTTCTGGGAATCTCAAGAAGGTCAAACTGGGCATAATCGCCGAGAATCAGACTTCCCGATATGTCAACATCAAGAAATAGGGTAGACGGCGCTCATTGCCCTTAATGGGCCACTAGTTTTGAGCCTCAGTAAGCGCATCCAGCATGGCGACTGAAGAAGTCTCTATGCACAGGTCTGAAAGTACCTGCGTTTGCAGGAAACCCTGAGCATTCATGACATGCAGGAATTCGATCAGCACGTCATAGAAGCCATTTACGTTGAGTAAACCTACCGGCTTGCGATGAAGTCCAATATACCGCAACGTCCAGATTTCGAAGAATTCATCCATCGTACCAATTCCGCCAGGCAGTGCAACGAAGGCGTCAGCTTTTTCTTGCATCACGGCCTTTCGCTCTCGCATTCCTTTTACAACCATCAGCTGTGTCAAAGGCAAATGGCGCACTCTCTCGTTGAGATGTTCTGGAATGATACCGATGACTTCGCCTCCAGCGTTCATAGCAGCAGAAGCAAGGCTCCCCATCGTGCCGACATCGCCTCCCCCGTACACGAGTGTCATACCTCGCCGGGCTATCTCGGCACCAAAAATGGCCGCTGCATCCTTGTATATTCGATTGACATTGTCCGAGGAACCGCAGAAAACACAGACAGAAGAAATCATGTTAGAACACTATCCCATTTTGTGCCCGAACGTACATAACCTTGGCACAGGATTTGCAACTCCACTCCAGAATATCGCATGACCCGTTGACCAGAGAATCTATTGCGGCTACTTTGACTCGTAAACGCCGCACCTCACAGAAAGGCGCAAAAGGTATTTCATGGAACATAAGATAAAGAAGAGGAAGAAAGACAAATGGGTACCAACGCAAATGGAATAATGTACTACGTGTCCGCATTGGTGGCGATAATCGGTGCCACGTCCTATCAGATTGTTGTCAAGAAAGTACCCTCTGACCTCAATCCGCTTGTGTCGATGATAGGTATTTACATCATGGTTCTGCCAATCTGCTTAATTCTGCTTCTAGTTCTAGGCAGAGGCCTCGATTTGAGTGCCGAAATCCATAAGCTCTCATGGCGGCAGCCAGCTCTGGCTGTTGGCGTCATTATGATGGAGATCGGTTTTCTTCTCATGTACCGGAACGGCTGGACCTTGAGCACCGGGAATTTGGTTACCGGCGCCGTCATAAATATCCTTCTGGTTTTTGTGGAAGTCTTCGGCATGGGAGCCGAACTCCAGATAAAGAGTATTGTGGGCATTGTACTCTGTCTTGTGGGTGTTGGCCTTCTGAATTCGCCCTGATCTGACTCAGCCTGAATTAAATGAGAATAAAATGAAAAGCCAAGAGAGGCTCAACAAAACTGGAGGTGGCGGGAATCGAACCCGCGTCCTTGAGCGCGCACCGCGCACGTCTACAGGTTTGTCCGTCCTATTAATTTGTCGGGGCAAAAACCGCGGAACGGCGCGCATTGTTGCCCGTATTCCGGTAAGGTGTCTCCAGTGCACCCCGGACTGCGCACTGGATAAAGCCCCGGTTGGTTACAGACCTTTCCAAAGCTCGGAGCCGTGCTCTGGAAGATCCGTCGTCTACGCTACTTACGCAGCGAGAGCGAGAGTGCCGTTATCGTTGGCACATAAAGTTTTGCCGAAATCAGGAGCTCGGCATCTCCACCTGCAGCACGCGATACGGACCGCACAAGTCGAAACCTGTGCACCCCCTCATCGCTGACATATCCATAATACGCAGATTCTTTGCCACAAGGCAAGTGCGCAGCAGTCACTTTACACTGCAGCGGTCATTTTACACCGCAGCGTCAATTATGCCGCCGCCGAGCACAAGGCCGTCTTCAGAGTAAATAACGACTGACTGCCCTGGTGCGACTGCGCGTTGTGCAACTTCGAAGTGTACAACGACACCTCCTTGCCCGCCCGGTTCAAGCAAACACGCCACTGGCTTATGGTTTTGGCGTATTTTTGCAAAGCCACGAACCGACGAAACCTTGGTGTTTGGATCTTGAAATCTAAAGCTCTTGCTCACAAGGCCTTCTGAGAAAAGGCCATCATTGGGCCCAACCACGACCTGGTTCTTTTGAGAATCGAGCGCCACGACATAGAATGGATCTGTTCCCACACTGATACCCAGGCCTCGCCTTTGACCGATTGTGTAGTAGGGTAGGCCATGGTGACGCCCGAGTACGTTTCCGGCACGATCGACAATATCTCCCGGCTGTGGTACGTCGTGCTCAAAAAGCGGAGCATAATCGCCGCCGGCAACAAAGTCCTGGCTTTCCGGCTTCTCTGCAGTCTCCAAGCCGTAAGACTTGGCGAGCGTACGGACTTCTTCTTTTGTCATGTTGCCCAAGGGGAACATGATCGTCTTTAGCCGCTGCGAATCCAGTCCATAAAGAAAATAGGATTGGTCTTTTGCCAGATCGCTTGCACGCTTTACATACAAGACCCCGTTCCGCTCTTCTATTCTTGCATAGTGACCGGTTGCAAAAAAGTCAAACTCCACACCGGCACTACGCGCCTTGTCTGCAAGAAACCCAAACTTCAGTTCCCTATTACATACAATACAAGGATTTGGCGTTCTTCCCGATTTGTATTCCTCGCGGAAGTACTCTACAACGTGGTGCTCGTATTCGTTCGAAAGATCGATTACATGGTATGGGATGCCCAGCATGCGCGCCATGCGTTCGCAACTTGCAATATCCTCTTCTTCGCCCGGGCCAAAACAGGCGTGCTTAAGCCCTTCTTGTACCTTATAGGCGCCTTGCCATATCTTCATGGTGAGCCCAATGACGTCGTATCCTTGAGCGACTAACATCGCCGCAGCGAGCGAGGAATCCACGCCGCCGGACAGGCCCACAGCTACTTTCACATCTTTACTACTCATCGCGTGGCATCTTACTACCAAGAGCCCTTCTTTTTCTAGTTCGTGCCTGAACATCGTGGACTTCCGAAAATGGACATAAAACGATTTTGAAGGTCTGTTATGCAGAATTCGTTAGATCTTGCATTGTTTCTTTTGCAGAAGGACTATAAAATCACTGGGAGAACACGGAAAACAGGCTAAATTAGGATAAATCGCAATAAAACTAAACTGAGCTTTTCGGACAAGGAGCAGCTCGAGATGCAAGATGTCTTCGTAGGCTTTACTTCGATTACGTGGCAGATGGTCGTTATGTGGGGTATCGGTGGTCTTTTGATCTGGCTGGCGATCAAGAAAGAGTACGAACCAATGCTCTTGCTGCCAATAGGCTTTGGTGCCATCTTGGTGAATCTCCCGCTTTCGGTAGTATGGGAACACGAGAATGTTGCAGGTTTCCTCAAAATCCTTTACGACGGCGGCATCGTAAACGAGCTTTTCCCTTTGCTCATTTTTGTCGGTATCGGCGCGATGATCGATTTTGCTCCACTTTTCAAGAATCCCACGATGATTTTTTTTGGGGCCGCTGCGCAACTTGGTATCTTTGTTACGATGATGTTTGCTACGCTGCTCGGCTTTGATCTAAAGACTGCAGCGAGTATCGGCATTATCGGCGCTGCGGACGGGCCCACTGCAATCTATGTGGCGAGCAAGTTTGCCAAGAACTTTCTGGGGCCGATTTCCGTGGCGGCGTACTCATATATGTCGCTTGTGCCACTTATTCAGCCGCCAGTCATCAGGGCGCTTACGACAAAGGAAGAACGTCGTATTCACATGAGTTACCACGAGTCCAATGCGCCTAAATGGTTAAAGGTTCTGTTCCCGATCATTGTAACCATGACTTCTGGCCTTGTGGCTCCAATTTCCGTACCCCTCGTGGGCTCTCTTATGTTCGGGAATCTTATCAGGGAGTCTGGCGTACTCGATCGGCTTTCTCAGACTGCTCAGAACGAACTCACCTACTTGGTTACCCTGTTGCTCGGCATTACGATCGGCGGAAGCATGCAGGCGGATAAGTTCTTGAATTACCAAACGATCCTCATTCTGTGTATGGGGCTTGTGGCATTCGTTTTTGATACAGTGGGAGGAGTGCTTCTCGCCAAGTCTGTCAACGTGTTCCTGCCCAAGGATAAGAAAATCAACCCAATGATAGGTGCCTGTGGCATTTCTGCATTCCCAATGTCCGCTCGTGTGGTACAAAAAATGGCCCAGGAAGAGGAGCGCGGGAACATAATCCTTATGCAGGCAATCAGCGCGAATGTATCCGGCCAGTTAGGTTCGATTATAGCAGGCGGCCTTATCCTGGCTTTTGTACCGCTTCTTGCACATTGAAACGATATGGGCGGGATATAACCGATAGAGTTGTGTACTATGTCGAAAAACGAGGTTTTTTATGGATAGTCTGTTACAGAGCCTTTCTAATGCTTCTCCGTTGTCCCAGGCAGCCGCAATAACGGTAGGTGGCCTTGTGGGTGTTTTTGCCACTTTGGGTTTTTTCTGGTTAATTATCTGGTTTTCCAGCAAACTTCAAAAAGGCGAAAGAAGCAAGAAGGCCTCTTAATGCGGCCTTCTTGTATGAAGAGACTCTTGGAAAAGGATTATCTGCACAGGAACAATCTCTGAAGGACAGTGCTTGCCGTGTGACAGTTGTGGCGTCAAGGGTGTTCTTAAGGTCGATCAGGATCTACAGCCTTTGCTAGCTCTCTTCCTCTCTGGTAGAGAAGGCTCATGGTTTCTTCAGATGGCGCACCCGCCCATTCTACCTGCTCGAGGCTCTCCCAATGCAAAGGTGCAATCAGATTTTCGTACTCCTTTTTTGCGCCTCCTACCCAACCGTAGCTGCCTATTCGCAGGGCTTTCCGATTGAAGACATGTTTCCGCTCCAAAATACTTAGCACATAGGCCATTGGGGGGAAAACACGATACTCATAGGTAGGCATTGCGATGAGTATACCTTCGCTCTTGTAGGCGTCCGCCAAAACCCAGGATACATCCTCGTTTGGAACCCTGTGGATTGTGTACGGGACACCCACGTCCTCGATACCTCGTAAGGCCGCAGTCAGACCCTTCTCGGTATTGCCGTACATCGATCCCCAGATAACTGCTATTTCCTTCTCCCGTGGTCCTTCCAAATAGCCTGCATATTTGCTGTACTTTTTTACCATATGGCAAGGGTCTTGCCGCCACACTATTCCATGACTCGGGGCTATGACGCCGATATCGAGTCTTGCCGCCTTTTCTATGGCACGTGTAACAAAAACCCCAAAGCTGGCCACTATATTGGCATAATAGCGCAAGCCTTCGGATTCAAAGAACTTGTGTTCCTCGTCGTTGAATTCATCGTCAAAGATTCGGTCGCCGAGCGACCCAAAACTTCCAAAAGCGTCGCAAGTAAACAGGACCCGATCCCGCTCGTCCCATGTGAGCATAGTCTCTGGCCAGTGCACGTTTGGTGTTTCTATAAACGAGAGCTTTACGTCGCCGCCAAGATCCAGCACGTCCCCGGTTTTGACAGCCCGAAGGCCATCCTCGATCTTATAAAAACTCTTTACAAGATCGATGCCTTTGGCTGTGGCGAGGATTTCCACATGTGGATTGAGCGTCTTGAACTCTGCAAGCCAGCCCGTATGGTCCGGCTCAAGATGGTTTAGGACGAGATAGTCGATATCTTTAACCTCAAGACCGATCGATGCGAGCTGCGCAGAGAACTCAGCAGGTGCTCCAACCCAATCACGTACAAGGTCGATGACGGCGATTTTTTCGCCTTTTACCACATATGAATTGAGTGAAACACCATATGGTATAGGCCAGATGCCCTCAAAAAGGTCGTCACTCTTGATGTCCGCATGAATCGCATAGACGCGTTCCGAAATCTTGTGAATTCTCATATCTTTTCCTTATGCCACCATGTTGCGTAAGATATATTAAAAGGAGCAAAAGCCGAAGAGTTGCTTTTTTGCATTAAACCATGTCTTTTATTTTCTGGCAACCGACTCTGGTAAAAAAAGCCCGGTAGAAACCGATTCAGGATAGCTACCGGGCCTCTTAAGTCTGCTTTCTGACTTCTTTATTGAGGCTAGAAGGAACCGGTTAAGGTTCCGCTGAGGGACAAAGAAACACCATTATAGCCGCCAAATTGGTAATTGCTAGCCAAACCATACTCGGAACTCTGGCTACCAAAGAAGAATATGCTGGAAAGATTAACCGTAAAGTAATTTGTGACGTCCCAGCCTATGGCTGGCCTCACCATGCCGGAAAGATCCGACAAGTTGGCTATCGCTGTGATCGAAGCCGAAAACTTGTCTGTGAAGAGCTGGCTTTTTGAAACTGTTGCGCCAATATAGTGCCGACCAGACCCCAAAATTGCACCGGTTAACGCTTGTTTCATAGTTTCAGACAACGCGGTCTGACCCATGTTATTAAGTGTATCTATCACTTCTTGAGCATTGTTTATGAGGGATGTTCTATCTTCGTTGGAGTAACCCTCGCCATTGTAAAAGTACTGGCCGGCAATTGTCAGATTATTGTTTAGGTCCGCATAGAGCAGCCCCGCCGTGGCAGAAAAATACAAGTTATCCCGATTGTCTTCCACCCGTGTTCTAAGAACGTAAGGAGGAGAGGTGGTGATACTTGTAACAAAACTCTTGGCGCTTCCTCGAGAAACCATTGCCTCACCAAAGACATCGAAGTTACCCAAGGGGCCCGTAACAGTGGCCATAGCGCGCTCAGCGGTATCGTTGCGATAGTAGAGCCCTGCACCCAGCTCATAGTTCCCAACCAGGAACTCGCCTCGTGCCGCAAGTGCGGTCGTATCGAAGTCGAGATCGCTTTCGTCCAGAACTGTCAGTAAATAAATATTGTTCTGAGTTCCTTTTATTGGTATTGTCGCTTGGAAATTGACTGGCCCCTCACGCTGAGTAGTTGGGGCAAAAACGTTAATCGGTGTCAGGTTGATAACATCGGCAGGACTCCAAGAGTAGCCAACGCCCCACTTGACGGTGCTCTTGCCAAACCTGAAGAACACGCTGTCGCCGACCGAAAAATCGGCAAAGAGTTCAAAAATTCCGGCCTCAGTAGTCATCTTCTTTCCCTGATCCGGGTCAGACGCCAAGGATGCTGGCGGAGATGCCCAGTTGGTTTTGACCGATCCATGGAACCTGAAATCCTCGACAGGTCGTGCGTCCACATAAAGCATAGACTTCAGACCGAAATCGAGGCTTGACTTTTCTGGCGAGAAAAACGAAGAACCACCAGTCCACGGCTCGCTCCATGCAAAAGTCGGTCCGATAGTACCGGTAATCGAGCCACCAACTCTCACTTTGCCCAAAGACAAGGCATCGCTCACCGGGTTAGTGGCCTGCGTTGTCGTCGGAGTAGGGGTTTCTACGGTATCTTCTCCACTAAAAAGCTCGTCCACAGAGGCGTTGGAATCAGAGCCCGTGTCCTGCGCCCATAGCGGCAGACTCATTGTAAGACCAAAAGCTAACAATATAATAAGACCGTAAAACGAAACACGCTTTTTCATGCACCACTCCTTTCTAATGGCAAGGAAGAACCTCCCGAATTCGACACCCATGAAGACACCAAAACAGACTTCGCGCACATGCTTGAATTAAGGATGTCCTTCACTTACTTCATCGTTATCTGTTCACCTGCTCCAAAAATGCCTTTGTAAAGACCTTATCGGGCAATTTATCGACGGACTGCTCCGTCATCGTTATCTGGCTTTTTTCGCCCTTATTTATTTCGTCTATGATAAGAATCTGCGAAGCAAGCAACTTGCCGTCCAATTCGACATACTTGGGGATAAGCGTCGTTCGCATTAGCCTGCCATTCACAGCATAGTCCTCTCGCTTCAAGATCATATGCTTATCTTTTCGAACATAGAGCTTTAGCTTGTCATAAGGCACTTCGTTGTTCTTGGCACTCAGATCGAAAATCCATACATTGAAATTTCCGAGTTTTCCATCGGTAACTGCAGCGATAGAATAATCGTCGGACAAAGACGAAGACTTGAAGTCGGCGTTTTTGGCCTTTGTATTCTGCAAATTCTCTTTTATAGAAGAGTGAGAGAACTTTCTGCTCGATGGATCGTAGAACCACAAGTTGTCGCCTTCAGTAAGATAGCCCTGTCCTTTGTTGACTTCGGGAAGCATGATTAAAATAGTGAACTGCTTTTTTGCATCTCGCCTAAAGACCCGCGCCTGGGTAACTGTCTGCTTCTCACCAGGCTTCTCGGAGACAATTGTAAAGAGCGCACTAAAGTCCTTATCCGTAAAATTGCTCGTCATGTCGAGTTCTTTGAGGATCTTGTTTGCTTCCGAAATTGGAAGCGTTTCCGCAAACGTGGCAAGAGGGACAAGGGCCAGCAGAGCGACCAACAATGTCAAACCAGCCAGCCTACTTGTTCGTGTTAGGCGAGATTTCTTAATAAATCTCCGCTTATTCATTGAAAAACCCATACTTTACTCCTTTTTGTAAATCTCGACTTTACTTGGTCGATCTCAGTGCTACCGCCGGTTCCAATTTTGCAGCGGAATTGGCTGGGAAGAGCGCAGCCAAAAGTGTCAATACAACGATGGTGCCAATATTCAGCAGCGCACGAAGTGGTGGCAAATAGAAGCTTAAATGCCCATTTTTGAGCAGGAGGAACGCCGGTGAATTTGTACCAAAGTTGATGAGCGACAGCAGATTCATTACGATAAATCCGAGTCCCAAGCCCGCTACAATTCCACCAAGAGCCAGGAAAAGCGCTTCGAACAAGAAGAGCCGCCTGACTTCGTTACGCTGCACACCTATAGCACGCATAGTGCCGATTTCCTTGATCCGTTCATACATTGTCATTCGGAACGTGTTATTGATACCTATCATGATAATCGCGAAGAGTATGATAAGAACGATAAAGGTTCCCGTGTCCAATGCCGTCACTATGTTCTTTGCGGAAGACATGAGATCATCGATAGTGTATACGCGGTATTTGATGCCATTCCATGTCTCCTCGTTTTGATTCTGCAACAACACTTGGAAAGGTGTCTGGTTACCACTGCCGTCCGTTGCCCCTCTTGGGAAGGTCTGCAAACCTTGGCTCTTTAGGGCAACAAGAATCTTGTCTGCCGCAGGTGTCGCCTGGCGCATATCGTCCAGCATTAGACCGAGAGACATGTACTCTGTTGGTTTGAGTCCAATAGCCTGATTGAGATAACCAAGGTTGACATATGCCATCGTTGAGGTAGCCAGATCCGTGTCAGTACTGATTCCAACAAGGGTAAAATCGGCAATGTTGTTCTGACCCGTAACTGTCTGTAGCGACGCAATAATCTTGTCACCAATTTGGACTTTGAGTTTTTTTGCAACTTTTTCTGTGAGTATGAGCGCATCGGGCTGAGAAACGGACGCCCACGAGCCTTGTTTGAGCACAAGTCGCTGTCGAAGGAATGGATTGGTGTCCATTTCAATACCTGTCAACGTTTGCCGCACGGTTTTGCCCTCAAAAATGAGGGAGGCTGAAATTTCACTCGTACGTGTAGCTTGTGTATATTGGACGCCAGAGCTTTTCAATGCCTGCATGATCTCAGAATCGTCGCTTATGACCGACACCTTCTTGCCGGAAGGCGTTCGCTCCTGACCTTGAATAAAAACATGTCCAGCCATCAGGTAAGCAAAGTTCTCTGAGATATTCTGAATGAGTGCGCCAGAGAAGCCATTCATCAAAGTAACAATCATGATGCCGAATGCGATGGCGCTTCCCAAGAGTATACTTCGCTTTTTTTGCCTGGAGAGGTTTCTAAACGCTATGCGTGGTATTACAAAATTCATTTCGTTTCTCCTACTCGCTCTGCATGGCCTGAACCGGTTGGATCTTGAGTGCGACCGAAACAGGATAAAGATGTGCTAAGAAGCCAACGAGCGACATAGCCAAAATCGCGCCCAAAAAGTTGAGTGGTGTTACGAAGGGCGAGACATATTTTCCGCCGAACAGCACTTCAAAGAACATGTTGCCAGAAGAAATCTTGAGTAAGCGTACTACCGTAACCACCAATAGCGCCAGGGACGCTCCTATAGTTGAAAAAATCACCGACAAAGTGAGGGATTCTGCCGCAAAAAGCCTTCTAATAAAGCCCTTGTCGGCTCCTATGGCGCGCATCGTGCCAATTTCCCCTGTCCGCTCTATGACGGAGATTACAAAGGTGTTCATTATGATAATTATTGCCACAATAAAGAGAATCGAAATCGCCACGGAGAACACGATTCTGAGCACGTCCACAGACTGACCGTATGGCCCAGCGGCCTTCTGCCAGTCTCCGGCCACGGCAGCAATACCTTCTTTCTTAAAGTAGTCGTTCAGCTCCTTGATAACCGACCCACTGTCTGAGGGGCGTTTTGTCCTTATAACGATGAACTGCCATGCTCCAGTGTCGGCTTCATTTGCTTTCATGCTTACCGTTTTGTCCGCAAGTTGCGCTTGAAGTTTGGCTTCGTTAAATCCACTTGAGGTGGTAGGGCTTACGACCAAATCGCTACTAAAAAGCTCGTCGGGATTCTCGGCAGAAAGCATATTTGTATTCTCAGCGCTCAGCTTGATTGCTTCATTTGCTCCTACAGTCATGCCAGCCAATACTCGCAAAGTGTTTATATCGATAAAAGCAAGTTGCTCCGGCATTGAGCCTTCATCACGCTGCACATAAGTGCCAACGATTGGCACTTCGCGAATCTTCATACCCATAGATGACATACCTTGAATCACAAGATTGTCCCCGAGATGAAGTGGCCTACCGATAGATTTGGATATGGAGTCCAAATACTTCTCGTTGAGAATGATTCCGCTTTCACCTGGCTTCAGACGGCTACCGGTAGAAAGTTGAACCGAATTAAAAACGTCCCAATAGTTGCTTGCATCAATACCGAAGAGAAAGAGAAAGCGCATATTAGGCATCATTTTTTCCATCATGTCTTGCGGATTACTCGTACTGGTAGTGTTGCTTGCATTGGCACTCGTAGAATCCTGCGAGGCGGTGGCCATCGCTGTACTTGCTGCAGAACTGGATTGACTTGGCGCGCCGGGCTGAGTATTTGCCTGCGTTGTGTCCGTCGAATCTTCGTCGTTATTGGCTTGTTTCGTAACAATGCCATAGCCAGTTGCCATGCCTGACGCTTTTGCCACTTTGGGCATAGAGGTAACCTTAGCAAAGACTTTCTCATAGTCAGGAATGGTTGGCGTGGGCGCCATACCGCCAGCAGACATCACTCCGAAAAGTGAAACATTTCCATCTTCGGATACTCCAGAGACAAAAACGTCGCCTGTATAGTTTTCGGTAAATGACGTGCGAATTCCGGCTTTGGACGCATCCATAAATGCATTGCCCAGAACTATCACAAAGGCACCCACCATGAGCAAAATACCGATAATCAGGCTTTTTGACTTATGTTCCCTTACATTTCGTAAGGCCATTTTTAGAGTTACAGGCATTGGGCTTATTCTCCAGTTGTAGAATCTTGAGTGGCATAGTCGTTTTGGGTCGAGTCCGCACCACGTCGCGTATTCTCAATCACAAGGCCATCCTGGAGCCTTATGATGTGGTCGGCAACTGCAACTATCTTTGCGTCGTGGGTCGAGAAAATGAACGTAGTTTGGATTTCGCGGTTTATTTTTTTCATGAGCTCGATAATCTGTTCGCCCGTTGCCGAATCGAGGTTTGCAGTGGGCTCATCGGCAAGAACAATATACGGTTTTGTAACAAGCGCGCGCGCTATTGCTACGCGTTGCCGTTGCCCTCCGGACAGCTCATTGGGCTTGTGGTCTCTCCATTCTGTGAGTCCAACCTCTTTTATAAGCCAGTCGATCCAGTCGTTTTTTCGCTGGGCTTTATGCGCGTCTTGCCAAGCAAGAGCGGGAATTCGATGTTTTCCCACACATTGAGAACCGGAATAAGGTTAAACGATTGGAAAACAAATCCCAGAACTTCGTGCCTAAAGCGTGTCAGCTCTTTATCGGAAAGTCCGGAAGTTGGTTTTCCGTCAATAATTACTTCTCCTGAAGTCGGGGTATCGATGAGCCCGATCATATTGAGGATCGTGGACTTTCCAGCACCGGAAGGTCCTGCAATGGAAACAAAGTCTCCCCTTTCTATGCTAAATGTAACGCCTTTTACGGCCGGTACTTCAACCTTGCCCAATGGATAAACTTTATGAACATCCTTAAGCTCGATGATTCCCATTCTCAACTCCTGCTTTCGTCGTAAGGTCAATCTAAGGCCACAGAAAAAACACTCAAGCCTGCATTCAAAACACCTGAATGCAGGCTTGAGACACGGCCTTAGAAGTAAAATAGCGAAAACAGTCTTTAAGAATCAAGGAATCTGGAGAATATTCTTGAGACTACATCAACTTGCTCTTCTAGCAGATGCCCTCTGGACACGTTTGCCCCCGTGGTCCGGACTCGTGGGCATCGATTTCGTCCTGAATGACCGATGCAAGCCGTTTGACGCCTTCTTCAATTTGCTCGAAGGACGAATACGAGAAATTGATGCGCATGCAGTTGAGTTCAGCTTCGTCGAAATAGAAAGCGGACCCGATCACGTAAGCGACATTCTTTTCAACGGCTCTATAGAACATCTTTTCTGTATCGATATAATGCGGCAGCGAAATCCAAAGGAAGAGTCCACCTTCCGGTTTTGTCCAGGTCAGATCGAAACGCTTTGGCATATACTTGTCGAGCATTTTCAGCATGAAATTGCGCTTTTCCCTATAGTTATCTCTGGTAGCCTGGATGAGCGCATCGAGTTTGCCCATCGAAAGGTATTCGGCAATCACATACTGCATAAAGGGGCTTGTGCAGAGGTCGATAGCCTGTTTTGCGATCACCAACTTCTGGATTATATCCTCTCGTGCCAGAATCCAGCCCACGCGCGTCCCTGGAGCCAATATCTTGGAGAATGTCTTAAGGCATATCACATTTCCTTCGTTCTTACCCTTTTGGTCGAGCTCATAAATGGAAGGAATGCTCTCTCCCATGAACCTGATTTCTCTATACGGTGCATCCTCTACCACAAAGAGCTTTTCCCTATATGCGAAGTCCAAGAGGGCTTTTCGCTTCTCCAAGCTCCAGCAGATGCCAGAAGGATTCTGGAAATCTGGAATAACATAAATGTACTTGACCTTTTCGCCATAGGCCTTTGCGCGTTCGTAGCGTTTTCCCATCTCCACCATGTCAAAGCCATCGTTATCTGCACTCGATGGAATACCAATAATCTTGCCTTGATAGGACTGAATCGCCTGGATAGCTCCCAAATAGGTGGGCCGCTCTGCGAGGACACAATCGCCCGGGTCAAGGAAAATCTTGGGCATCATGTCGAGCGCTTGCTGGCTTGCCGAAGTTATGAGCAG